>WNFK01187874.1_pt2 | contig 25327 bp, 22 predicted proteins | sample 5400281 | NCBI WGS metagenome assembly WNFK01 (sample SAMN13153350, study PRJNA577476) | soil metagenome | isolation source: 20 cm soil on Douglas fir-dominated hillslope | place: USA:California | collected 2013-09-17
AAGCCCGCGACCAACTGGTCCCACGCCTCCCCTTCGGCCGGCGTCGCCGGGCGGACGGTCACCATGACGGTTTGCGACACGTCGCCTCCACCACGTGCTCGCGCCGCGCGGCCCGGATCTCAGAGGCCCCGAGCGCCGCGAGGGTACGCCGAATCTGGCCGGCGGTCCGCATCCGTTTGAAGCGATCGGTGAGCTCGTCGTACGTGTCGAGCCGGCACCAATCCTGGTGCTGCGCCCGCGTCAGCCCGGGATAGATGTGACAGTACGCCAGGCAGGGCGAGACGCGGCTCAAGAGCGTCTGCAGCGGCCGCGCATTCCGCACGGCCCAGTGCAGCGGGAAGAACGCTCGCACCAGGGCATCGGTGATGCGCCGGGCGCGCGTCGGCGGCAGCCGCTTGAGGATCATCCGATAGAACGGCGTGAGCTTCGTCAGACGCGACAGCGTCCACGTGTAGTGGTCCACCACGAGCCGTCCGCCGGGCGCCACCATGCGCCACAGCGCGGCGAGACTCTCCTCCGGCGACGGCGTGTGCTGCAGGACGCCGAGGCACAGGACGACGTCAAACGATCCCGCGGGGAAGGGCAGGGCGCGGATGTCGGCTTGCGCCACGGCGTAGTTGGCTTGCTCGCCGATATTGCGCCGGTTGGCGTCCACCGCATCGCTCAGGTCGATGGAATGGACCAGGGCGCCGGCACGCACCAGCAGCTCGGTGAAGCGCCCGGCACCGCATCCGGCTTCGAGCACCCGGAGACCCGCGAACTGCGCGAGCGGCGTGCGCGCACAGCGCACCAGGCGCTCCTCCGACAGGCGTGCGCCGGTGTGGCTGTCGAGCTGCGTATGGGAGTGCAGGTTCCACTGCAGGCCGAACGCCTCGGCGTAATTGTCGGACAGGACGAAGCGTGGGATCCCGCGGACCAAGGGCACGCGCTCGCCGGCGACGGACACGAGCGCGTCGCCCTCCGGCCAGAGCGGTGCTCCGGTGCGGGGAGACACGAACCCGACCATCGCCGCCGCTCCCGCGGTGCGACCCGAAGACGTGGGTTTCACCACTGCCATTGCCCGCTCGTGTACGTGCACGACGGATCTACATCGCAGAACGCGTACGACGGGGATCGCTCCCGTAACCCCCACCGGGGGCGAGGGTTACGCTCGACGTGTGCGCGAAGCCACGCACTGCGTGTCGCAGCCGCGTTACACATGTGCGAGTTCCGCCGCGTGATGCCCGTTGCTGTCCGCGAGCACCGATCGGTAGATGTCGACGACGCGGCCGGTGAGGAGCCGTTCGTCGAGCTGACAGGCGGCTTCCCGCCCGCGCCCTCCGGACCGCGCGTCACGCCGCAGGCTCCGCTCGAGGGCCGCGGCGATCGTTTCCGGGGCCTCGTCGGCGCACACCTCGCACCCGGGGATGCCCGCCAGGCGCAGCGGGACGTCGGCGACCGCCACCGACACGACGGGGAGATCGCATGCCAGGGATTCCTTGACGGCGTTCGGGGAGCCCTCTTCTCGCGATGTGAACACGAGGGCATCGCAGGCATTCATGTAGAACGGCATCAGGTCGTGCGGCACTCTCCACCCGATCACCAGCTCCGCCGCCATGGTGCGGTTCAGGCGCTCTACGGCCTGGCGCGCCAAGTCGTACCGCTTGCGCGGGTCGGCGGGGTCGCCCACGAACAGGATGCGCCGGCCGTCGGCTGGCCATCCGAGGTGCCGGCGCGCTTCGTCCCGCGGGATGCAGCGGAACAGGTCGAGATCGAGTCCGGACGGCACGATGTGCACGGCGACGGCCGGCGACAGGTACTGCTGCAAGTGCGCGGAGACCAGGATCGCCGCGTCGGCCCGGCGCGCCACGCGGCGCGACAGCCACTGCAGCAACCGCCCGGCCGGCGTCGGACGGCCGCCCTTGCCGAGGATGCCGAACAAGTCGTCGCCGCGGAACGTCACCACGAGCGGCAGGCGCTTGGGGAGGGCGAGCAGGCCGCTCTGGCCGAACTGGGCGTGGACGAGGTCGTAGCGCTGGCCCATGAGCCGCCGCCGCAGCTGCGCCCACGCGACGAGGTAGCGGAGCGGGCGTCTGCCTCCGCGGAAGGCGAACACGTCGACCTCCACGCCCGCCGCCCGGAGGAAGCGGACCTGGCGGGCGATGAAATGCGCCGTGTGCCCCGGGTCACTGGCCCACTCGCTGGTGATCATCAGCACCCGCAAGGCTCTTGCGCTCATGAGGGCCTGCTCGGCGCTGCGCGAGGGACGCGGGGAACGGCGGGCGCGGTCCGCTGGTGGTCCTCCAGATACTCGATGAAGGCGGTGTCGATGTCGGCCTTGTCGAACAGGCGCTGGGCGGTGCGGCGCCCGTTGGCCCCCAACTCCTCGCGCAGCGCGGGGTCGGCGCGCAGCGTCCGCAGCGCCTCGATGAGGCCGGGGCCATCGCCCGGCGCCACCACGATTCCGACCCGGTGCTCGCGTACGAACGCCGCCGGCTCGCCTCCGGCGACGAGGACGACCGGGCGGCCGCTGGCCATCGCTTCGTACAGCTTGGACGGCGTCGCCCCGGGAATGTGCGTCGCGAGCGGCACGACCAGGATGTCGGCAGCCGCGACGAGGGGCGGCACCTGGTCGCTGGGGAGCGGAGGGAGAAAGCGCACGTTGCTCATTCCCCGCGCCTGCGCCTGCTGCACCAGTTTCTCCTTCGCGGGGCCGTCACCCACCAGCACTAGACGGAGGTTCGCGTCGCCGCGGAGCGCCTCCGCCGCATCCAGCACCTGATCGAGGCCCTGGGCGAGCCCGTGCAGGCCGGCATACAGGGCGACGCAGGCGTCGGGGTTGTCGGCCACGAGCGTCGTGCGCGCAGCCGCGGTCCGCCGTTCGGGGTGAAAGGCGCGCGTGTTCACGCCGTTCGAGAAGTGATAGGTGCGGCACTGCGGAAACCGCTCCGCGATGCTGTCGACAATCGTCTTCGTCTGGCCGCTGACGACGGCCGCGCGCCGGTAGCAGAGCCCTTCCAGCCACGCGGCGAGCCGATGCCCCAGGCTACCCGCGCGCACCACCCCGAGCCGCACGGCGGTCTCGGGCCAGAGATCGGACACATTGAAGACCATCGCCGCGCGCGTGCGCCAGCTGAGCCAGAGGCCGGTGACGCCCAGGAACAGCGGCGGGCTCTCGACGATGAGATACTCGCTGCGCCGCAGCAAAAACGTGCCCATCAGCCCAGCGGAGAAGGCGAATGAGAAGTAATTCGCGAGCCGGCCGAGGAAATCGGCGCGCTGCGTCGGGAAGACGGTCGTGCGGATGATCTGCGCCCCGTCGCGCCGCTCGCGCCGCAGCAGCCCACCATACCCGGGATAAATCTTTCCAACGGGATAGCTCGGCATCGCCGTGAGCACGGTGACGTCGTGACCGCGGCGTACGAGCGCGCTCGCGAGCTCGGACAGCCGGGCCTGCGGCGCGCCGATCTCGGGCGGATAGTACTGGGTGAGGATCGTGACTCTCACGTCGCCGAGCCTCCCCCCCCATTGGACCCCAGGACGGAGCGATACACGCCGATCACGCGCTGCGTGATCAGGTGTTCGTCCAGCTCGAGCATGCGCTCGCGGCTCGCGATCCGCTCGCGGCGGCCCAACGCGCGGACCAGGGCGGCCGCGATCGTCTCCGGCCGGTCGTCGGCGCTGACCTCGCAGCCCGCGACGCCGTGCAACCGTTCGGGCACGTCGCCGATCGCCACCGACACGACCGGGAGGTTGCAGGCGAGCGCCTCCTTGACGACGTTGGGCGACCCCTCCTGGAGCGACGTGAACACCAGCGCGTCGCAGGCATTCATGAAGTACGGGATCTGCTCGTGTGGCACCGCCCAGCCCAGCACCAGCTCGGCGGGAACCGACCGCTTGACGATCTCCACGGCTCGGCGCGCGAGGTCGTAGCGTTTGCGCGAGGAGGTCGGGCTGCCCACGAACAAGACCAGCCGCCGGTCGGCGGGGAGGCCCAGGTGGCGACGCGCCTCGGCCTGCGGGATGAGCCGGAACCGCTCGAGGTCGAGACCCGAGGGAATCACGTGGGGCTGCGCCTGGCGATGGAGTAACGCCTTCATGTGCGCCGAAACGACGATCGTCGCATCGGCCCGCCGGGCCACGACGCGGGACAGCAGCGGCAGCAATCGGCCGCGGGCCGTCAGGCGCCCGGTCTTCTTGCTCAGGACCCCTTCCAGATCATCCCCGCGGAAGGTGACCACGAGGGGCAGACGTTTGGGCAGGGCCAAGAGCCCGCTTTGGCCGAACTGGGCGTGGACGAGGTCGTAGCGCTCCCGGCGCAGGCGGTGTTGCACGCCGAGCCAGGCCGAGGCATAGCGCACCGGGTTCCCGCCGCCGCGGAACCGGAACACGTCCACGCTGACGCCGGCGGCCCTGAGGAAGTCGACTTGCCGCGAGATGAACGTGGCGGTCCCGCCCCAGCTGGCGCGATCGGGCCAGTCGCTCGTGATCATGAGCACGCGAATCGGCGCCGTCATGAGTCGACTCCCGGCCGCGCGCGGGTGGTGCGGCGCACGTACTGCCGGTACAGCAGCGGCAACCCGGCGCGAGCCAGCCCCTTGAGGCGGCGCACGACGAGGGCGCTGGTCCAGCCCCGGAACTGCGCGAGCTCGCGGATCCGGTCGAGCGAGGTCCCCACCTTGGGGCTGAAGCGTCCGAGCACACGACAATCCTGCACCGACCGCGGCGACAGCCACGGCTCGGATGTAAAGAGATACCGGATCCCCGCGGCGGCGGCCGACTCGACCACCTGGCGCGAGAAGTCGCCACCCGGGATCGACGCCGTCAGGCAGGGCGCACCGACGATCGCGCTGATCGCGTCGCTGCTGGTGCGCCACTCCTCGAGCATCCGCTCGGGCGTCAACTCCGGGAAGATGTCCGGGTGCGTGTGGGAGTGCGTCCCTACGACGTGTCCGCAGCTCGCGAGATAGCGGATGTCGCTCGCCGTCGCGAAGGTGCGCTGGCCGATCAGCCCGGAGACGATGAAGAAGTGTCCGGTCCAGCCCCGCCGGGCGAGCACGTCGCCCGCGTACAAGGCGCTCTTGCCGCCGTCGTCGAAGGTGAGCACCAGGAACCGGCCGGGCCGCGTGAAATCGATATCGGTCACGCGTGTGGGGCGCGCCTCGCTGGCGGCCATCTGGATGAGATGGTCGTCGAAGGCCCGGGGGGTGAGCGTGTACGGCAACGCGCCGGGGCGCTGGAACCCGGTCACGGACGGCTCGTCCGTGATCTCGTGGTACCCGAAGCCCGCGATCGTGGGGTGCGCGCTCATCGTCAACGGGTCCTCATCGTGTGAGCGGCATGGGCGTGGTCCGGCGCGCGCGGCGACGGAACGGGGACCAGTGGTCGAGGATACCGCGCAAATAGCCGACGCCGTAGGAGACGTGCATGACGGACACGACCGCGGCGAGCGCCGCGGCGCAGCGGAAGCCGTGTTTGCGGATCGTGAGCGCCGCTCCCGTCAGTACGAGCGCGGCGTACGCGCCGACGATGGTGGCCAATGCCACCCGCGCGAGCGGCATCCAAATGCCGAGCAGCGTGGTCGCGACCAGACTCAACACGAACAGGGGCGGCACGAGCTGGCGCGTCATGACGCGCTCGGCCTTGCGCGCGACCAGCGGCTTGAAGTAGCCGTACTGGTAGAACATCCGGGCGACCGCGCCGAGGGAGCGGCGCGCGTAGTACCGGGACACGACGTCCGGCAACAGCAGAATCCGCCCGCCGTGCCCGATCACGCGGAGGTTGAACTCGTCGTCCTGGTTGCGGACCATTTCCTCGTCGAACATCCCGACGCGCTCGAACAATTCCCGCCGGAAGCAGCCGAAGGGAACGGTATCCACCCAGCGGGGGCCCGCGACGCCGATGCGGAAATACGCATTTCCCACGCCGAGCGGGTGCGAGAACGCCAGGGCGATGCCGCGGGCGATGGCCGTGTCGTCGGCGGGGAGGGTCACGACCACGCCGCCGACGTTGTCCGCCCCGGTCTCTTGCAACGCGTCCACGAGCCGCGAGACGTAGTCCCGCGGATAGATGCCGTGCGCGTCCATGCGGATGATCACGTCGCCCGTGGCGATGCGAATCGCGGTGTTGAGCGCGGCCGGCGTGATCCGCGCGGGATTGTCGAGCAACCGGACGCACGGATGCTGCGCGGCGCAGCGCTCGACGATCTCTCTCGTCCCGTCGTCGCTGCGGCCGTCGGCCACGAGCACCTCGACGCGATCGAGCGGGTAGTCGGTCGCGAGGACCGATTCGAGGCAGGCGCCGATGTACGCCGCCTCGTTCCGGCACGGCATGACGATCGACACGCGAGGACGCCCGTTGGCGTTCACCATACGAGCCGGTATTCCCGCAGCCACAGTTCCAGCGCCAGCAGCGACACCAGGCGCCGGTACAGCCCTTCGCGACTCAGTGTGCCGCTGTGGTCGCCGCCGCCGGCGCGCCGGAACCCCTGCAACCAGGCGCGCAGCACGATGGGGTTCGTGCAGCCGCGCGTCCGCGCGTCCGGACCCAGGAGTAAGTCCTCGAGCGCGGTGTGCAGCTCGGGGGGGGCCATGACGTCGAGGGGAATACTGAACCCCCGTTTGCCGGCCTGCGCCACGTTGGCGGGGAGCCAGCGATCCGCCAGGGCGCGCAGCACGCGCTTGCCCTTGCGGCCGTCGGTCTTGAGGGCGTGGGGCAAGGAGAGCCCCACGTCCACGACGTGCTCGTCGAGCAGCGGCACGCGCACCTCGATGCTGGCGCGCATGCTCATCATGTCCACCTTGCGCAGCATTTGCGACGGCAGGCTGACCGCGAACTGGCTCTCCGTCAACCGCCGCGACAGCTGCTCGAGATCGGCGATTCCCGACCCCGTGGGGTCGTGATCGTCGTAGATCCGGGAGACCGGCTCCAACGCCTCGCGGGCGGCGGCGGGGACGAGCTCCTCCTTCTGCGCCTCCGAGAGATAGTTGGAGAGGCCCGCCATCAGGACGGCGACGTCGCTGCGACCGGCGTCGGCGAGCGCGGCCGCCTTGGAGACCTGCCGGCCCCAGTTCTGCGTCCAGGGCGCGAAGCGATCGCCGACGGCGGCCGCGGCGCGGGTCGTCCAGGCCGGCAGCCGCGCCAGGCGCACCAGGGAATTAGCGCGCCAGAACAGGGGATATCCGCCGAAGCCTTCGTCTCCGCCGTCGCCCGACAGCGTGCAGATGATGCCCTGTTCACGGACCGCGCGCGCGATCCAATACGTCGGAATCAGGCTCGTGTCGGCGAACGGCTGGTCGAAGTGCCGCAGCAGGTCGAGGATCGCGTCCACGCGCAGCGCGCCTTCGGGCAGATCGACGGTGATGTGGCGCGTCCCGTAGTGCCCGGCCACGGCGAGCGCGCGGGGCGTCTCGTCGTGACTGCGGTCCGGGAACCGCACGTTGAACGTCGTGGTGGCGCCGCCGGTGGCGCGCTGGCGCGCGGCGACGACCAGCGAGGAATCGATGCCGCCGCTCAGCAGCGCGGCGACCGGCACGTCGGCGACCGATTGCGATGCGACGGCCTCGAGCAGCGCGGTGGCGGCCTCCTCCGCGCAGGCGTCCAGGGTCCAGCGCGCATCGGGTCGGGCCTCGACCCGGTGGAACGCGCTGCGACGCGCGCCTTCGGCGTCGATCACCATGGTGGTCCCCGGCGGCAGCGCCGCCACGTTCGCGAACCCCGTGGCCGGCTCCGGTATGTAGCCGAGGCCGAGGAAGTCGTAGCAGGCCTGCCGGTCGAGTTCGGGCTGGAACCCTGGGAGCGCCGCGATCGCCTTGATCTCGCTCCCGAATACCCATTGGCCGGCCACCTCGGCGTAGAACAGCGGCTTCACGCCAAATCGATCGCGGGCTAGGAGAACGCGTCGCCGGGCGCGGTCATAGATGGCGAACGCAAAGATTCCCCGCAGCCGCTCCACCATCCGCTCGCCCAGGTCTTCGTAGAGATGTACGAGCGTCTCGGTGTCGGACGTGCCGCGGAATACGTGGCCGCGGCCCTCGAGCTCGGCCCGCAGCGCGCGGTGGTTGTAGATCTCGCCGTTGAAGACCACGTAGACGCTCGCGTCTTCGTTCGGCATGGGCTGGTGCCCCGTCGGCGACAGATCGACGAGGGCGAGGCGGCGGTGGACCAGCTCGCACTGCGCGTCGCGATAGGCGCCTTGCCCGTCGGGACCACGATGCGCGAGCAACGCGTCGGCGCGGGCGCACCACTCGGGCGCCGGCGGCAGGACCGCGGGATGGAAGCGTCCGGCTAAACCGCACATGGACGCGTTCCTTCTTTTTGGGGCGCGAGCGACGCGCTCCCCAGAGCGAGGGCCAGGACCCACCAGAACGGTTTGTACGCCGCCAGGTTGGTGCTGATGTTCGCGACGAGGAACAGCGCGATCAACGCGAAGGGCACGATGCCGTACGGGCTGGTGCGCCCCCGCCACGCGCCGGCGACGCATAGCCCGAGGCCGATCAGGAACGGCGCGGTGCCGGCCAATCCCTCTGCCGTCATCAGCTCGAGCAGCAGGTTGTGGGCGTCGCGATGTTCCTTCGCCATGTCGGTCGTGCGGGAGGCGACCTCGTATTGATTATTCACCGGCCCCCACCCGAGCCACGGCTTCTCGAGGGCCATTTCCACGAGGGACGGCCACAGCTGCTCGCGGCCCGCCAACGTTCCCGTTTCCGCCGTCGCCTCCAGGCGGTTCTTCATGACCGTCGCCGTGAAGGCGGAGTAGCCCAGGGCCCCGATCGCGAGCCCCATGACGATCCCATTCCGCAGCCGCACCTTCAGATTGCCGCCCGCGGTGAACATCAGCGCGAGCATGCCAGCGGCGAGGGCCATGAGTCCGCCACGGGATCCGGTCTCGATGATGGCCGCGCCGATCAACACGCCCATCGGCAACGCCGCCAGGCGCATGCGGGGCGACGCCTTGGGCCGGCCGAACGTGAGGCCGAGCAGGGTCACGAGGCCCGCCGACAGCAGGATCGCGCTGAAGTTCGCGTTCTGTCCGAAGGCGGTCATGCGCTCGCCGCCCGTCCATACCGCGTACGACGTGCGCCCAATGCCGAGCATGGGCAACACCGAGCGAGCCAGCGCCGAGTAGACGAAGCACCACAGCGCCGTCGTGCCGATCCCCTCGCGGTTGAAGAGGTTGACGCTGGCCCAGCAGACGATGGCGGCCTCGACGAGAACGATGAAGTAGTGACGGACGTCGCCCATGTCGACCCACCCGTGGACGAGGCTCGCCACGAGGTACACCCACAGGAATCCCGCGAACCAATACAGGGCCGCCGGGACGCGCCCGTAACACACACGGAACGCGAGTGGTGTGGACGCGATGAACAGCGCGGCGGTCATGGCGGGAATCTCCCCCCCGCCGCGATCCGGCATCTCGAAGTTGAACGAGAACACCATGACGTAGAACGCGGCCAACACGATGCGATTGACCCGCGTCGTGGGCACCGCCTGCGCGGGAGCGGTCCAGGCGACCGCGAGCGGGCTAGCCACGGGCCGTCGCCTGCATCGTGCGCAACCGGCCGAGCAGTGTAGCGCGGGCCTCGGCGGGAAGCCCTGTGACGAACGCCGCGGCCACGATGAGCGCGAGACTTAGGGCCACGCCCACGGCCCATCCCAGCCAATGATTCGCCAGGACGCGGTCGCCCAAGGCGGCCGTGGCGCCGAACAGCAGCAGCATCACGGTCAACGGTCGGGCGATCGATCGGACCGGCAGGCGGGGCGAACGGTGCAGGCACCGGTCCACGAGCAGCGGGTAGGCGATCGTCTGTACCAACCGGCCCAGCAACACGCCGAGACACACACCGATGATGCCGAGCGAGGGCGTCAGGGCGATGGAGGCAGCGACGATGGCGACGCCCGCGACGGCGGCGACGGCGACGCGCAGGCGCGGTTGCAGCGTCGCGTCGAGGACGTAGGCGTCGGTGCGCACCAGCGCCGTCTGCGCGGTGGCGAGCACGATGAGCAGATTGGTCCAGACCCCGGCGTAGTTCTCCGGGCCGACCCAGAGCGCCAGGAAGGACCGGTTCCACAGGAGGATCGTGGCCCCCACGGCGGTGACGAAGAGCCACGTGAGGTTCATGATCTCATGTCGCAGACGCGCCGCCCACTCGTACTCTCCGCGTCCGATCACGCCTCCCAGGCCCGGCATCGCGGCGCCGGTGGTGAAGACGTGGAGCCCGAGGGCGATCCGCCCGGCGTAGCCGGTGAGGACGTAGGTCGCCACGAGCGCGGGCGACACGACCATGCCGAGGATGATGACGTCGCTCGCGAGCGCCACCTTCGCGACCACTTCGCCGATCGCGATCCAGGCGCTCATCCCGAGCAGGGCCCGTACGTCCTGCGCCGAGGGTCGCGCCACGCCGAAGGACGTCACGTAGTGCTTCACGAGAATCCAGAAGCAGACGCCGGTGACGGCCATGAGCGCGACCTGCGCGCCCGCGACGCCCACGAGTCCCAGCCCGGCGTAGATGGCGCCGGCGGTGAGCACGCCGCCGATCACGTTGAGTCCCGCCTGAAACCCCATCCGCTTGTAACCGAGGTTCATGCCGCGCAGCACCGACTCGGGCACCGAGGCGAGGCCGCCCAGCAGCAAGCTGATCAGCAGCGCCGCGCTCGCCAGCCGCACGGTGGTGTGCAGTGCCGGGGGTACCTTGGTCACGACCGGCGACAGCCACACGAGGACGCTGCCGAGGCCGGCGAGGAGCGGAGAGAACAGCAGCCACACCACGAGGGCGCTGCCGACGGCGCGCCGATGCTCCAGCGGATCGACCGCGCCCTGCTTCGTGGCGATGACGAGGCGCAGCGCCTCGGTCGGGCGGCCATCGGCGGCGGACATGTAGCCGATCAGGCGGTTGAGCATCTCCCACACGCCGAACAGATCACGGCCCAGCCGGGTCACGAGCAGTGGCGTGACGACCAGCCCGACGCCGAGCCGCGCGGCGTAGTCGAGCAGCGACTGTACCGCGTTGAGCGACGCGCGCTTGGTCAGCGTCGCGGGGACGGGCACCGGCGCCGGCGCGGGAGCGGCGAGCACGTCAGTCGGCATGCACGGTCTCCTGACAAGCGGCCAACACCCGCTCCGCCAGCACTTCAGGCGCCGCACCGTTGCTCTCCAGCGCGATGACCTTGGGGAGTCGTGCCCCGCCACCCGCGGTCATGCCGGCGATCACCCATTCGAACGCGCGCCGATAGGCGGCCGCGAACTCGTAGAGCTCCTGGTCGGAGCTCTGTTTGAGGGGATGCTCCTTGGCGCGCGTGCGGAGCCGCTCGACGAGCAGCGGGTCGGCGCCGTCGAGCACGACGATCGCGTCGAGGCGCTCCGCCCAATGCGTCAAGGTGCGGCGCCACCAGGCATCGCGGCGGCCGTCGCGGAAGCAGGGATGGCCGAGCACCCGGAACCAGGCGAACGCGAACACCGGACCTTCGTCCAGGACCACCACACTCTGGCTGCGCACGGGCTCCCGCAGGCGATCCAGAAACACGTCCAAGGCGTCGAGACGAATGAGCTGTTCCGTCTCTTCCCAGGGGAGCCAGCGCGCCGCACCGACCAGGGCGCCGATGGCGGGCAACACGCGCAGGGCGCTCGCGGCGTAGAGCGGGCGGGGCAAGCCCCAGATGCTCGCGGACACGACCTCCGACCGCTCCGCGAGCAGGCGCGACACCGTCGACTTGCCTGCGCCGGCGGGTCCCGCCACCTCGACCACGAACCGCGGACGGGTCACGCTAGATCTCGGACCAGACGATCGCCTTGAGATCGGCCAGCACCTCGGGCAGCGCGCGTCCGGCGTCCACGACCCGCGCGCCGGTTCCGGTCCAGTCGGTCTCCCAGATGATGCGCGACCGCGTTCGCACGTAGTCTGCCGGCTCGTCGGTCTTGCGGCGCACGGCGATCTCGGGCTCCACCTTCAGCACCATGATCACGTCGGGGCGGGTGATGTGGCGGTAGTACCACGCCTCGGTACGCTGCAGCCGGCGGGCGACGGCGGACCTCGTGGCCCGGCGCTCGAGCAGCCGTGGGATCTCGGGGCCGACGAGCAGGCGATTCTGCGCCACCGGGTACCGTTCGCACAACGCGACGCCACCCGCCTCCGCGAAGCGACAGACCTTGATGAACAGCCGATAGCGATCGCGCGCCGTGCACACGTGGCGCAGCAGATCGAGCCAGCTGGTGCCGTCGCTGCCGAACACGCGACGCACCTTCAGCAGGGCACCGACCGCGAGGGTGGTGAGGGAGCGTGGCGGCCGGCCGAGGTGGGCGGTCATCACCGCGAAATGCGGCCCGATCCAGCGCGACAGCTCAGCGGTGCAGGTGGACTTGCCGGACCCGTCGCCGCCGAGCAGCGCCAGCACTCGGCCGCCGCGCGCCGGGTGGAGTCCGCGGGCGCGCGGCAGCAGCCCGATGCTCCGGCCGATGCGGCGCATGAGCAAGCTGATCGGCGGATGAGAGGCATGAGGCGCGAGGCGCTGCTGCAGGCCGCGGCGTAACCACAGACGCTTCCAGCGGGAGGCATGCGGCGCGAGCGACCGCGTGCAGGCGTCGAAGAACGCCACATCGACCGAGGGCAGGAGCTCCGCCAGGCGCGCGACCAGCACGTCGCGATCCACCTGGTTGCGCAGGTACGTGAACTCCGGCTGCGTGTCCGCGAGCCAGCGCGGCTGGCGCAGCGCGAGGATGTCCCGGGGACTGTAGCGCTGCACCGTGCGCAGCACGAACATGATGAACTCGAGCTCGGGTGCCGGCACCGGGAAGGGCTCGCGCGGGACGGCCGTGTCGAGCACGGCGCGCTCCATCGGGAGCCGGTACACGGTGGTCCAGTAGCCGCCGACGATCAAGCGGCGATGCACGTGCACGTGCGCAAGGCTCTGACGAGCGGCGTCGAACCCGATCCAGCTCTCCGTTCCCGGGATCTGGGCCTCCGACGGGGCGATGGCGGGCTTGAAGCCTAGACGACCCAGCTCGATTTCCAGACGGTCCGCCCACGCGGAATCGACGACCAGATCGATGTCGCCGGCACCGCTCTCCCAGCGCGTCCGCTTCCAATGGCCCTTCCACTGGCAATAGACGACGCCGGCGTTCTCGAGCGCCTGCCCGAGCCGTTCGAGCAGCGTCGGCGTCACGGTGGCCGCCTCGCGCGCGCGCACGCGGAACATCAGGCGGTCACCCGGGCAGCGCCGTCCTCGGCCATGATGAGCCGGGCGTCCGTCAGCTCCTGCGGCAGCGGGAATGCGCGGCGGCCCAGGAGCGCCGTGCCCAGCATCCACGCCGTCCGGGCAATGAGCGCCAGGTCGTAGCCGAACGATGCCCGGCGCACGTACACGAGATCCAACGCCAGTTTCAGCGGCAACAGGCGATCGGCGTACGACCCGTGCGGATCGTGCACGTCGAGCTGCGCCTCGCCGTGCGTGTACGCGTAAATGCTCCCCGGACTCGTGAGCCCGGGCAGCACGCGGAACGTCTCGTGGTGCAGCGGTGCGTAGAACTGCTCCACCATCTGGGGGTCTTCCGGGCGCGGGCCGACGATCGCCATGTCGCCGCGCAGGATATTGTAGAGCTGCGGCAACTCGTCGAGCTTCGTGCGTCGCAGCAGGGCGCCGAACGGAAAGATTCTGGGATCGTCCTTCGCGGTGACGACGCTCGTGTACGCCTGTCCCACCCGCATCGTGCGCAGCTTGTACATCGTGAACGGCCGCTGCTGCAGGCCGACCCGCTGCGCCCGGTACAGGATGGGGCCGGGCCCGGCGAGGCGGATCCCGATGGCCGCGACGGCCAGCAGGGGCGCGACCACGACCAGCGCCACCCCTGAGAGGACGACGTCGAGGGCCCGCTTCGCGATCACGCCCGGTAGCTCCGTACCACATCGAGGACCGCCTCGATCACGTCGCCTACATCGCGGTCGGTCAGCCCGGGATTGAGCGGCAGACTCAGCATGCGCAGGTAGTTGGCGTGCGCGACCGGAAAACTGTCCGGTGTGAAGCCGTACTTGTCCCGATAGTACGGGTGGATGTGAATCGGGATGAAGTGCACCGACGTCCCGATGTTGCGCTCGGCGAGCTCCTGGATGAAGCGGTCCCGCCCGATCGTCAGCGCGCCCTCGCGCAGCCGCAGTACGTACAGGTGCCACGCGTGCTCGACGTCCGGGCGCGTCGCGGGACCCTCGAGGGCCGGCTCGGCGGCAAAGGCGCGCTCGTACTGGCTCACGACTTCGCGGCGGCGTTGCTGGAACCGCTCGAGCTTGCGCAGCTGCCACAGCCCGAGCGCCGCCTGAATGTCGGTCATGTTGTACTTGAAGCCGGGGAGCAGGACCTCGTAGAACCAGCTGCCGCCCTTGTCGTAGCGCTTCCACGCATCGCGGCTCATGCCGTGCAGACTGACGACGCGCGCCCGCGCCAGAAACTCCGGATCGGCGGTGAGCATGCCGCCCTCACCCGTCGTGAGATTCTTGGTCGTTGTAACAGGCGGGCAGCGCGTGCGCCGCGTCTTCGACCAGGGCGCAGCCATGCTTGTTGGCCAGCGCGCGCAGCGGGTCCAAGTCAGCGGGATGCCCGGCGAAGTGCACGGGGAGGAGCGCGCGGGTTTGGGGCGTGATCGCCGCCGCGACGGCTCGGGGATCGATGTTGAGCGTGTCCGGCTCGACGTCGACTAGGACCGGCCGCGCGCCGACGTGCTCGATCACGTTGACCGACGCGGCAAACGTCATCGGCGTGGTGATTACCTCGTCGCCCGGGCCGATGCCCAAAGTCTTGAGCGCCGTGTGGAGCGCCGCCGTGCAGGAGTTGAGGGCCAAGGCTCCAGGCGCCCGTAAGAAGGATGCGAACTCCCCCTCGAACCGCTTCGTCTTCGGCCCGGTGGTGATCCAACTCGAACGGAGCGTGTCCACGACCTCCTGGATCTCCTCCTCGCCGATCGTCGGCGGAGAGAAGGGCAGGAAGTCGCTGCGTTTGGGTGGTGCGGAGGTGGCGGTCATGGTTTGTTCGAGGGAGCACATGCAGATCATGTGCGCGCACGGGTCCTTCGCAGACGGCTTATGGCACATGCACTTAGCGCCTCGCCCTCGACGCCGCCGCCCGTTTGCTGACACGTCCACGTTACAAATGTGCGAGACGGCTGCGACGCTCGGGTCGACACATGGGCAGAGGTCGCAAGCCTATGCAGCCACAAGGCGGAACCGCTCAGAGTTGTGCCAGATGTGTGACAACATTTGCCGGCCGTCAGGGTTCTGGGGACGCCGAGACGCGCGTATCTGCCCGTGGCGGCGCGCGTTGCGGTACGGGTGGCCGGGCGTCGCCGCGGTACCGGGTTTGCAAGTACTGCGAGCCCATGACGAACGAAGCAGTTGTTCCCTTCCTCCCGAGCGGGCTGCCAGGCGTACCGCCGCAGCCGGCGGGTGAGTGGGGTCGAGTCTTGGCCGCGGCGCGCCGCTATAAGGTCGTGCTCGCCGCCATTACGATCGCCGGCACGATCGCTGGGTTCGGCGCGTCGCGGTTCTTGAAGCCCACCTATCAAGCGCGCGCCACGATCTGGATCCAGGGCGCGGACCGCGATGCCGACCGGGCTCGCGGCGAGCAAGGGCCGATCCAAAGTGAGAAGCTGATCGGCACACCGGGCGGCTGGCTCGACCTGATCAGGTCCCACGCCGTCCTGGACGATGTGGTTCGCGAGGCGCGCCTCTACCTCACCATCAAGTCACCGGCCGACACCACGGCGCTGACGACGTTGACCGCCCCCGGCGAGGTTCGACCCGGCAAGTACCGCCTCGCCGTGGACACGGCGGGGCAGCGATTCACGTTGCGGGACATGGACGCGGACCTGGTTCTACAGGAGGGCAACGTCGGCGACTCCGTCGGCGGCGTCCTGGGGTTCGCGTGGGTACCGCCTGCAGGGAGCTTGCGGCCTGGGTTCGTGCTCCGGTTCACGGTGACGGCGTTGAGCGACGCGGTCGTCCAGCTGTCGGAGGGTCTGCGCACGCGCGCTACGGCGGACGGCTATTTCGTGCGTCTCGAGCGGCGCGGGCGTGACCCAGCCGTCATCACGACGACCGTGAATGCAGTCGCGGACCGGCTCGTGACCGTGGCGGCGGACCTGAAGCGCCAGCGGCTGACCGAGCTGTCGTCGATCTTGCGCGAACAGCGCGATCGCGCCAAGGCCAGCCTGCGCGTGGCGGAGGTCGCCTTGTCGCAGTTCCGCGTGCGCAACGCGATCCGTCCGTCGGAGGGGCCGGCGCAGGGTGCCGACGGTCGCCGCACGACGGCCGACCCCACCTTTGCGAGCTACGTGGATCTACAAGTGGCCCTGGGCTCCATGGCCCACGACCGTGAGGCGATCCAGGGCGCATTGGCGCACGCGGCAGAGAGCGGCGTCTCGGTGGACCAGCTCTCGATGATCGGCGCGGTGCAGCGGTCTTCGGAGCTGGCGGCGGCCCTGAAGGAACTGGGCGAACGGCAGGCCGAGCTGCGCGTCTTGCGGTTCCGCTATGCCGACACCCACCCGCCGGTAGTCCGCCTGGCGCAGCAGGTCGACACGCTTGCCCGCTACGTGATTCCGCAGCTGGGCGGCTCGGTGGTCACCGGTCTCGCCACTCGCGAGCACGACCTGCAGCATCGCATCGACTCGATCGCTGGGGCGCTGCGAGGCGCGCCTCCCGAAGCGCTGGAAGAGGTGGGGCTGGCGCGAGACCAGGCGAACGCGTCGGAGTTGTTCACGAACCTGGAGCAGCGCTACAACGAGGTGCGTCTCGCCGAGGTCAGCACGTTGCCCGACGTGCGTATTCTCGAGCACGCGCTCCGGCCGAGCCGCCCCGACATCAATCCGGGGCCGCTGCTCGTGGTCCTGGCCTTCGTCGCGAGCCTCGGGGCGGGGGTGGCGGGCGCCACACTGCTCGATCGGGCGGACCCGACGATCCGCGATCCGATGCAAGTGACGCGAACGATGGGGATCTCGATTCTGGGGGCCGTGCCGGACGTGCAGCGCGCCAATGGGAAGCCGCGTCCGCGGGCGGACGACGACGCCGAGCGGGCTGTCGAGGCGTTGCGAGGCATCCGCTTGAACGTGCACAACGCGTACGGCACGGCGGGTCCGGTATTGATCACGGTCACGAGCCCGGGCCGCGGCGACGGCAAGTCCTTCGTGACGTCCAATCTGGCCCAGGCGTTCGCGCAAGTGGGCTACCGCACGCTGCTGATCGACGGTGACGTGCGCTGCGGGGCGTTGCATCGCCCGCTGCGCGCCGCGCGCCGCCCGGGGCTCACGGACGTGCTGTCGAATCAGGTGCCGCCAGACCAGGTGGTGCAGAGCACGCCGTATCCGCTGCTGTCGTTCATCGGTGGGGGGACGCGGCTGCATCGTGGACCCGAGCTGCTCTGCAGCGAGGCCGTGCCGCGCCTGCTTACGACGATGCGTCCGCACTTCGACGTCATCCTGGTGGACAGCGCGCCCCTCGCCGCCGGCGTGGATCCCTGCGCGCTGGGCATGGCGACGGGCAGCGTGTTGCTGGTGCTGCGCACGGGCGTCACGGACCGCGTGATCGCCGAGGCCAAGGTCGATCTGCTGCGTGGCCTGCCGATCCGTGTCCTCGGAGCCGTGCTGAACGACGTGCGTCCCGGAGCGGCCTACAGCTACTACTCCTACTCGGTCGCGGGCTACCAGGTCGAGAAGGAAGATCCCGACGGCAAGGCCGGGACCCTGCTGCCGCTCGCTCCGGGCAATTCGTGACCGTTCTCGCGTGCGTGCTCGGCGATGCGGACTTGCTCCGCGCGCTGGGCCTGGCGGGCATTCCCTGTGCGGTGGCGGCGCAGCCGGGTGACCCGGCGCGCTATTCGCGTTTCGCCCGCGTCGTGCTCGATTGGGCCGACGCCTGGGACCGGCCTGAGGCGCTGCTGGAGTCGCTCGAGCGCTTTGGCGCCGCGCAATCGACGCGCCCGGTGCTGTTCTACGAAGAGGACCGCGAGCTGCTCGTGGTCTCCCGCCACCGGGAGCGCCTGCGCCGCTACTACCGCTTCGTCGTGCCCAACGCGGACTTGGTGGAGGACCTGGTGGACAAGGGGCGCTTTCAGGCCCTCGCGCAGCGACTCGACCTCCCCGTTCCCCCAGCTCGCGTGCTGGACCCCTGCGGCGACGCGGTGCCGCTCGACCTGGAGTTTCCCGTCGTGCTCAAGCCGCTCGTGCGGCGCGGCGACCAGTGGACCCCGATCGCGGGCGGCGCGAAGGCACTGCGCGTCGACACCCCCGCGACCCTGGCGGCTCTGTGGCCGCGCTTGGCGGCGGCCGGGATCCCGGTGCTGCTGCAACAGCTGATTGCGGGTCCGGAAACGAGCATCGAGAGCTACCACGTGTACGTCGACGAGCACGGCGAGACGATTGGGGAGTTCACGGGGCGGAAGATCCGCACCTGGCCCCTGTCTCACGGCGACAGCACGGCGCTCGTCACGACCGATGCGCCGGACGTGACGGCGTTGGGCCGCGACCTGGTGCGTCGCTTGGATCTGCGTGGCGTCGCGAAGTTCGACTTCAAGCGGGCGCCCGGTGGCCGGCTCTACCTGCTCGAGATCAATCCACGCTTTACCCTGTGGCACCATCTGGGCGCCCGGGCGGGCGTCAACATCCCGGCGCTCGTGTATGCCGACCTCGTCGGACAGCCGCGCGCCGGCACGCACCAGACTCGTCAGGCTCGGGCGGGCGCTCGCTGGTGCAAGCCCTGGGATGATGTCCGGGCCGCTCGCGCCGCCGGCATCTCGTTCCTGCCCTGGCTCTCCTGGGCGTTGCGGTGCGAGGCGATGCGGGTCGTCGCGTGGGACGACCCGATGCCCCTCGTACGAGGCGTGTTGTGGCGGGTCATGTCCCGCGTGTTTCGTTCACGGCGCGGTGCTCCGCTGCCCAGACAAGAAATGAGGTCTGCATCATGACCATCACTCGCGTCGCCCTCGTGGCCTTCGTTGCCCTCGTGGCGCTCCTAGCCACCCCCAGTCTTGCCGCGGCCCAGAGTGCCGACGGTGTGACCACGTTGGGACTCGGCGCCACCCGTCAGGCGCTGGAGGCTCGCGCCGCGCACGCGGACGCTCGGGAAGCCGCCGCCATTCGGGCGCGGCTCGCCCGCGGCGATTTCCGGGTCGGCGATCGTATCCTGCTGACCGTAGAGGGCGAGAAGGAGCTGTCCGATACGTTCACCGTGGGCTTGGGTGGACAGGTCACGCTGCCGCTGATCGGCAACGTGCCGCTCGAGGGGGTGTTGCGCTCGGAGCTGCAGGAGCACCTCACGCGCCGGCTCGCGCAGAACCTGCGCGATCCCGACGTGCGGGCACAAGCCTTCGTGCGTCTCTCGATCCAGGGCGCCGTCACCCACCCGGGCTACTTCGGCGTCCCCGCGGACGCGCTCCTCTCCGACGCGCTCATGGCCGCCGGTGGGACGACGCAAGAAGCCAACGTCGCCAAGTTGCGCATCGAGCGCGAGGGCAAGCGGGTCTGGGAGGGGAAGGCGCTGCAACAGGCGATCGCGGAGGGCCTCACGCTCGACGGGGCAGGGCTCGTCGCGGGCGACCAGGTCATCGTGCCGAAGAAGGGCGGAGCGACCGCGGGCGACGTGATGCGGCTCGGGACCGTCCTGCTCGGCATCCCGATCACGATCTACACGTTGACGAAGATCTTTTGAGCCGCTCCGTCCTATCTGTCGTCGGCGCACGACCGAACTTCATGAAGCTCGCGCCGGTCGCGCGGGCCTTGGCGGCGCATGGCGCGCGCCACACCGTGGTGCACACCGGCCAGCATTACGACCCGGAGATGTCGGAGGCGTTCTTCCGGGACCTGCAGCTGCCCCGGGCGGATTACGCGCTCGAGGTGGGATCCGGCTCGCACGCCCGGCAGACCGCGACCATCATGGAGCGGTTCGAACCGCTGTGCCAAAAACTCGCGCCCGATGTCGTCCTGGTGTACGGGGACGTCAACTCCACGGTCGCGGCCGCGCTCGTGGCGGCGAAGCTCGGTGTGAAGGTGGGGCACGTGGAAGCGGGACTGCGCAGCCGCGACCGCACGATGCCTGAGGAGCTGAACCGGCTCGTGACCGATCACCTGGCCGACCTGTTGTTCGCGCCGTCTCCGGACGCCGTAGAGAACCTGCGTGCGGAAGGCGTGGCGGGTGAGCACGTCCACTTCGTCGGCAACGTGATGATCGACTCCCTCATCGTGGCGCTGCCTGCCGCCCGCGCGCTGGAAGCGCCGCGCCGCCACGGCGTCGCCAAGGGGCAGTACACCGTCGTCACGCTGCACCGGCCGGCGAACGTGGATGATCCGGCGACCCTGTGCGAGCTGCTTGGCGCGATGGCGCACGTCGGCAAGGGCGGTCCCATGCTCTTTCCCGTGCATCCGCGCACGCGGGCCCGCATGGAGACGCTGGGGCCGGCCATGGCCGCCATGAACGGCGTCCGGCTGCTCGAACCCCTGCCGTACCTCGAGATGCTGGGGCTCGTCAGCGATGCCGGGCTGGTGATCACCGACTCCGGCGGGCTCCAGGAAGAGACGTCGTGGCTCGGGGTGCCGTGCGTCACCGTGCGGCCCAACACCGAGCGGCCCATCACGTGCGAGGTGGGGACCAATCGCCTCGTCGCCCCGCGGCGCGATGCGATCCAGGACGCGGCGCGGGAAGCCGTGGCGCAGCGGCCCGCGACGCCACCGGTGATCGACCGTTGGGACGGGCACACTGGGGAGCGGATCGCGGCCGTGCTGTGCGACGGCGCGCGGTTCGACTGAGACGATGGCTGGACGTTTAGCGAGAGCCCGCGACCTGCTGCGCCTGATGTTCACCGGGCGCGCGCGCCGGATGTGGAGCGCGGTGACCTATCGGCTCTATTCCAATTCAGCGTCGGTCGGGCTGCGCCGCGACCTGCGCGCGCCGCATGCGGCACCCGCCGCCAAGCGGCCGTTCCAGGTGCGACCCCTCACCGCCGACGACGTGCTCGCGTGGCTCGACGTGCGCGAGCCGGGCTTGTCGGACGACCAGGTGTACGCGCGCTTGGGCCAGGCGCGGCTGCTCGGGTCCGGCATCGAGACCTGTCACGTCGCCGTCGAGGCCGACGGTAAGGCGTGCTACATGCAGTGGCTCATCCTCTCGCCTCAAAACGATCGGGTGCGCGCGTTTTTCGGCGACCTCTACCCGCGCCTCGCCCCCGACGAGGCGTTGCTCGAGGGAGCGTACACGCCGGAGGCCTACCGCGGGCAAGGGATCATGGCCGCCGCGATGGCGCAGATCGCGGAGCGCGCCGACCAGTTCGGCGCGCGCTGGGTGGTCACCTTCGTAGATGAGAGCAACGCGGCGTCATTGAAGGGCTGCGCGCGCGCGGGCTTCGTGCCCTACCTGCGACGCATTGAACGGTTCCGCATGTTCTGGCGATTCATCTCCTTCACCGCCGTGACGCTGGCGGCCTCCCCCGTACCCATCATTTAGTCGCTAGCTTCCCCTGCTGGCGGATGACCGAACCTACGTTGTTTCAGCGCTCCGCTGAGCCCCTGGCCGCGCGGATGCGGCCGCACTGATCCGCCGTGGCGACGTGGGGTCGTGCCTGTTCTGGGGGCCCCCCGGCTCGGGGAAGACGACCCTCGCGCGCCTGATCGCGAACTACACCAAGCGCCACTTCGAGCCCTTCTCGGCCGCGATCGAAGGCGTCGGCCGGGTGCGGGAGATCATCGCGCAGGCGGAGCAGCGGCTGCAGTACGAGGGCCGCGGCACGATCCTGTTTTGCGACGAGATCCACCGCTTCAACCGCGCCCAGCAGGACGCGTTTCTCCCCTGGGTCGAGAATGGCGTCGTCACCCTCATTGGCGCCACGACGGAGAATCCGAGTTTCGAGCTGACGGGGGCCCTATTGTCCCGGTGCCGGGTGTTTGTGCTCGAGCCGCTTACGGAGGAGCACATCCGCACGGTGCTCAACCGGGCTCTGGAGATGGAGATGAAGGGGAGAAGGGAGAAGGGAGATGTACGCTTCGAGCCCGAGGCCATTGAAGCGCTCGTGTCCCACGCCCAGGGTGATGCGCGCCGCGCGCTGAATACGCTCGAAGCCGTGCTAGCGCACGTAGAGTCCCTCTCCCATCTCCCTTCTCCCGTCTCTCGAGAGATGGTCGCTCAGGTCCTCGAAAAGCCGCTCCCGAGGTACGACAAGTCCGGCGACCAACACTACGATCTGATTTCCGCGCTGCACAAAGCGGTGCGCGGCAGCGACGTCGAGGGCTCCCTGTATTGGCTGGCCCGCATGCTCGCGGGAGGAGAAGATCCGCTGTACATCGCCCGGCGGCTGGTGCGGATCGCCTCGGAAGACATCGGCCTCGCCGATCCGCGCGCACTGTCGCTCACGCTCGCCGCGAAGGACGCGTATCACTTTCTCGGCACGCCGGAAGGCGAGCTGGCCCTCGCGGAGGCCGTCGTTTATCTCGCCACCGCCCCCAAGTCGAACCGGGTGTACACGGCGTTCACCCAGGCGACCGAAGCGGCCAAGGAATACCCGGCGGAACCGGCGCCGCTGCACATTCGTAACGCGCCGACGAAACTGATGAAGGAACTGGGCTACGGGGCTGGATACAAATACGCCCATGAGTACGATGAAGGCTATGTGCCGCAGGACTACTTGCCCAAGGCGCTGCTAGGCGCGCGGTGGTACGACCCGACGGAGTTCGGGTTTGAGAAAGACATCAAACGACGCATGGAGTGGTGGGAGGCGCTGAAGCAGAAGGCCCAGCCCGAGCCCCGCCAGGGCCCCGAGCAGGGCGGGTAGGGGCGTCGGCGCCAGGCCGGTGAGGGCCGGCGCGGCGAACAGGCTCCCGCACCCGACGAGCAGCGCCACGGCAGAACCCCAGTGGCGCCGTGCCCAGAGCCCGACCGGCACGAGCAACCCCCCAATCCAGCCTGCCGCCAACAGATCGAGCAGCCAGGGGCGCGCGCGTCCGAGATCGAAAATCAACTTCCAGCCATCGGCCAGCGTATACGCGCGGTCGCACCAGCGTTCCGAATGCGACCGAGCCTCGAGCGCGAGGCAGGCGCCGCCGGCTTCGCGCAGCGCGGCGACGGTGAAGGTGTCGCCGGGGGCGAGGGCGGCCAGCGCACCGCGGGCACGCAAGTCCGGCCGGTCGAGCCGCCAGTCGGTCCCGCGCGTTCGGAACCAGACGGAGAGGTCCGCGTGGTCGGCGGACAAGAGGACCATCTCGCGCCCGCGCTCGTCCGTGAGCGCGACGAGCGGTGACAGGCGCCTCGGCGTGGCACCGGCCACAGCGACGATCCGGAGCGGCAGAGGGGACCCGACCGTGGCGCCGAGCACGCGGCCGGGGTACTGCCCGCGGTTCGGCAGGTCGGGCCTCAGCGCGACGACGTACGTCTTCGCAGGGGCGTCAGGCTGGAACAGCCAGCCGGTCGTGAGCCAGATCGCGGTGGCCACGAGGGCCGCGCCCAGCGACAGCCACGCAGCCCGGCGCGGCGACGGGGAGAACCAGAGGGGCGCCGTGCGCCCCAGCAGCCCGCCCACTGCGGTGCCCAGGGTGTTGAAGCACACGTCGCCGAGGCTCGGGTCGCGGCCCGGGATCCACTGTTGGGCGCATTCGACGCTGAGCGAGAGCAGGGTCCCCACGGCGACGAGGCGAAACCCTCGCATGCCACCGAGCGCGAGGCCGAAGCCCAAGGGCACGAACAACAGCAGGTTCTGCACGACGCCGGCCAGGGCATCGTCGCCGCCGACGAGGGCCGTCGTCCAGCCCGGCGCAAGCTCTGCGCCGGCGGGGAACAGCGTGGCGATGAGGATGGCGCCGACCGCGACTGCGATCAGGAGACCGACCCCGCGACGGTTCGCGAGCGAGAGCATGGTCACTCAGGATGCAGCAGGCTGGCGGGCTGTGGCCAGCCGCCGATATATTGGCGCTCCCCCGATGGTGGTCGGAGTGAACCCCTGCGATTCCTGATGCGGTATTGGCCCCTGAGCACCATGTGGGTCCACTGGCTCGCCCGGAGCAATGAGGCTCCCGAGCGGCGTCCGAGCGAGGTAGAAGACGGGATCTGGGTTGGTGGCATCCCGGTGCCTGCGCGCTGGAGCGCCCTGCAGGCGGCTGGGGTCACGCGGGTCGTCACGCTGGTCGGGGAAGCAGCGCCGATGCCCTGGCTGCGCTCGGCGGAGTCCCTCCTGTGGCTGCCGGTGCACGACAACCACGCGCCGACGATGGACCAGCTGCGCCGCGGGTGCGCGTTTCTCGACAGCGCCCGGCGCGACGGACCCGCGACGCTCATCTCCTGCGGCGCGGGGATCGGGCGGGCCAGCACGCTGTATCTGGCATGGCGCATCGCGACGACGGGCGAGCCGCTGCAGGACGCTCTGAAGGCCCTCAAGCAGCGGCGGCCCATCGTCGATCCCACTCGACGCCAGCTGGAAGCCCTCGGCCAGTGGGAAGAGGAGCTGCGCGGCTGACGGCGGTTCAGGCGCCCGAGGCGTCTCCCAACAGGGACCGCTGCACCCGCAGCGCCGCGCTGTGACGAACCAGCGACGGAGACGCGGGAACCGCGGGCACCGCGGGCACCACCAACATGGGGCGCCGCACGCCGGCGGCCGGTGAGTGCCGTGGGACGCGCCGCGGTGGGGGCGTGTACTCGGGAGCGAGCCCCGAGACGGCCTGCATCAAGGCAGCTGGATCTGCGTCATACAGGGCGTCGATCAGCTTCTGCAGCTCGATGGCGACCTCGTCGCCACTCCCACCATTCCGCTGCACCAAGCGAATCTTCTCGACGCTCGTCGGAATCGTCTCCTCACCGGCGGCGACGAGCTCCTCGTCCAACTTCTCGCCCGGCCGCAGCCCGGTGAACACGATTTGCACGTCCTTGTACGGCTCGAGCCCGGAGAGGCGGATGAGCTGCTCGGCGAGATCGACGATGCGCACCGGGCTGCCCATCTCGAGAATCGAGATGCGGCCCGCCGCCGCCGGGAGCGCCGCCGCGGTGAGCACCAGCTCCACCGCCTCGGGAATCGTCATGAAGTAGCGCGTGACATCCGGGTGCGTCACGGTGATCGGCCCGCCCGCGGCCAGCTGCCGCTTGAACAGCGGCACGACGCTGCCATCCGAGCCGAGCACGTTCCCGAACCGCACGACGCGGAAATCGGTCACACCCTGGAGGGTCGGCAGCTCGAGCACGATCCGCTCGGCGATGCGCTTGCTGACGCCCATCATGCTGGACGGGTTAACGGCCTTGTCGGTCGAGATCAAGACGAACTTCTCGACTTGATACTGGACCGCCCGCTGCGCCACGCGCAGCGTCCCCACGACGTTATTCCACGCGGCCTCGAAGATGCTCTCCTC
>WNFK01005552.1_pt1 | contig 25311 bp, 24 predicted proteins | sample 5400281 | NCBI WGS metagenome assembly WNFK01 (sample SAMN13153350, study PRJNA577476) | soil metagenome | isolation source: 20 cm soil on Douglas fir-dominated hillslope | place: USA:California | collected 2013-09-17
CGTACTGCTTCACGCGCGTTTCCGTTCCGGATTGAAGAAGGGAAGCGGCGTCACGACCGCCTTCGCTTGCTTGCGGCGATGCTCCACGGTGACTTCCATGCGAACTTCCGTCCCGGGAGCGTGCTCGGATCCGAGATGGGCGAGCGCCATGTAGCGCTTGAGCAGCGGCGACCACCCGCCGCTCGTCGCGTAGCCGAGCTGCTTGCCGCCGCTCGGGTCGTAGACCGGGACGCTCATCCGCCACGCCTGGCTCGGCAGCCGCGGCGGCAGCCCGACGTCGGCGTACAGCTGCTCCAATGAATCCCAATCGACCGTGAGACCGGTGAACTGCCAGGCGGGACCGCGGCGCCGCTCTGCCTCGAGCGCGGCCTGACCGTTGTACCGCTCTTTATCGGTCGCGACGGTCCAACCGAGCCCGAGCTCGAGCGGCGACGATTTCTGTGCCTCGATCAGCGCGTGCCGCGACGAGAAGTAATCGATCTCGATCAGGAGCAGGCCCGCCTCGATGCGCGCGACGTCGAGGGCCAGCATGCCGGCCGGCGTGATGCCGTACGGCGTGCCGGTTTCGATCAGAGCATCCCACAGCGGGACGGCCTGCGACCCATCCACCCAGACCTCGAACCCCAAGTCCCCCGTATAGCCGGTGCGCGAGATCGTGACCGGGATGCCGCGAATCTTGGCGCTGGTCAACCGGAAGTATTTGAGTCCGCTGAGGTCGCGCTCGGCGGCGATCTGGAGAATCGCGCGCGCGCTGGGTCCCTGCAGCGACACGGCGGCGGTGCTCTCGGAGACGTCCTGCAGCTGCACATCGAGCCCCGCCGAGTTCAAGTGCAGCCAGCGCAGCGTCGGGTCCGCCGAGGTCATGCGGAACGTCTGCTCCCCGAGGACGGAGATGGTGCCGTCATCGATCTGCTTTCCTTCGTTGTCGCACCATGGCGTGTAGAGAACCTGGCCGACCTTCGCCTTCGCGACGTTGCGGGTCACGACGTGATCGAGCAGGCGCGCGGCATCCTTGCCGGTCACGAGGTACTTGTAGAGCGGCGAGACGTCGAACAGCGCGGCGGAGTTACGGATCGCGTGATACTCGCGCTCGTGTGACAGCTCGTAGGAGCTGGCGACGACGTACCCGGCCCAGCGCCGCCAGGCCTGTCCTTCGGATAAGGGGCCCGTGCGGGGATGAAACGGCGTGGTCTTGAGGCTCACGAGCTAGCCGCTGTTTCCGCCGGTGCGAAGACGACGAGGACCTGCAGCTCCGCTGTGACCGTATGGAAGTGATGCTCGACGCCTGCCGGCACGAACACCGCCGAGCCGGGCGCTACCGCACGATCCTCGGTCCCGACGCGAATGCTTCCCCGGCCTCCGACCACGTAGTACAGCTCGTCCTCGCGGTGCGGCTGCTGCTTGTCGGGCTCACCGGGTTGCAGCACGTACAACCCCGCCGACATCGCGGGCACGTGGATCAGCTCGAAGTAGTTGTGGCCGGCGGGACGTTCCGCAAACAGCCGAGGAAGCTCGAAGTTGTCCATTATCGGGCGCGAAATCTAACTTTGCTGAGATGCGAGTGCATCTCGTCGAAATCCACGATTTGCCGTCCTGTCCGCCGTCGCTGCGCGACGCGCTGACCGATTTCCTCGCGTTCACCGCGAACCTCGCGCGGGCATACGATCCCGTGGCACCGCTGCTCCGTCGCGCCGTTGCGCGGACCGGGGCGTACCGGATCATCGATCTCTGCTCCGGCGCGGGTGGCCCATGGCGGACCCTGGCCACTCAGGTCGGCGTGCCGGTCGTGTTCACTGACCTCTATCCGCACGGTCACGACGTCGTTCGGGTAGACGCGCGGTCAGTGCCCGCTGAGCTCGACGGATTCCGCACCGTCTTCACGGCGTTCCACCATTTCCGGCCCGCCGAGGCGCGGGCCATCCTCGCCGATGCCGTGCAACGGCGGCAGGGCATCGGCGTGTTCGAGATTGCGCGGCGCGCGCCGCTCGAGATCGGGGTTGTCGCCCTGACCTGGCTGGGCACGCTCGCCGCGGTGCCGTTCATTCGCCCCTGGCGCTGGTCCCGGCTGCTCTGGACCTATCTGCTGCCCGCGTTGCCCGTCGTCGGCACGTTCGACGGCATTGTCTCCTGCCTGCGGACCTATTCTGGGCGCGAGCTCCGCGGGCTGGTCCGCGGACTGGATACCTACGACTGGGATATCGGGGACTTTCGAGGCCGATGGTCGCCGTTGCGGGGGAGTTACCTGATCGGCGTTCCGAAGCTTTCTTAGAGACATCCTTCATTCCGCCCGTTCGCGGAGGCTCTATGCGTTGCGTGCTGCTAGCCGCGCTGGTCATCGTTCCAGGCGTAGCCTCGAGTCAAGAAACCGCATCCGACACGCTGCTTACCGTCAACCACTACCTCGACTGGGAACAGGTCGCCGATCCGCAGGTCTCGCCTGCAGGCGGGCAGATCATCTACACGCGCCGCTGGGTGAACAAGGTCGAGGACCGCTGGGATTCGGCGCTCTGGATCATGAACACCGACGGCTCGCGCAATCGCTTTCTCGTGAAGGGTTCGAGTGCGCGCTGGTCGCCCGACGGCACGCGCATCGCCTACCTCGCCGACGGCGAGCCGAAGGGGACGCAGGTCTTTGTCCGCTGGATGGATGCGGAAGGCGCCACGTCACAGGCCACGCGTGTCAGCGAGACGCCATCGAACCTGAGCTGGTCGCCTGATGGCCGCTCGCTCGGCTTCACGATGCTCGTGAAGAGTGAAACGCCATGGAAGATCAGCATGCCGATGCCGCCGGAAGGGGCGAAGTGGACGCCCGCGCCGCGCGTCGTGGATCGGCTGCACTATCGCCGCGACCGCACCGGGTTCGTGGAGCAGGGAACGACCCAGATCTTCCTCGTTTCGGCCGACGGCGGCACGCAACGGCAGCTCACCACCGGCGACTTCGCGACGAGCGAGCTCGGCGGCTTCGGCGCGCCGAACTATGACTGGACGCCCGACGGCCGCACGATCGTGTTCGATGGGCTGCGCGAGCCGGACGCCGACTATCGCTATCGTGAGTCCTATCTCTACACGGTCGATGTGCAAAGCGGCGCGATCAAACCGCTCGTGAGCAAGAAGGGCGGCTGGACCGGTCCCGTCGTGTCGCCGGACGGCCGGTCGGTGGCGTTCACGGGGCACGACTACGGCACCTTCTCCTATCGTGCGGACGAAGTCTGGACGGTCGGCATGGATGGGTCGGGGATGCGTGCGCTCACCACCTATGACCGCGACCCCGGCGGCGTGCGGTGGAGTCCCGATGGCAGCGGGGTGTTCTTCGCGCTGGCGGAACAGGGGACGAGCAACGTCTACTTCGCGGGTCTCCGCGGCGGCAATCGCAAGGTCACGGACGGCGACCAGATGGTGTCGCTGGCATCGGTCGCGCGTGACTTCACCGCCGTCGGTGTCCGCTCGGATGCAACGAATCCCCCGGACGTGGCCCGGTTCAGCTTGAAAGCGGGCGCCCGCTCGCCCCTCACCCGGCTCACGAGCGTGAACGCCGACGTCCTGGACCGCATCCGTCTGGGCTCAACCGAAACGGTCTGGTATGTCTCGAGCGGTGGCGCGCGGGTGCAGGGCTGGATCATCAAGCCGCCGGGCTTCGATCGCACCAAGAAGTATCCGCTCATCATGGAGATCCACGGCGGGCCGCACGGCATGTACAACGGCGCATTCAGCTATCAGCTGCAGAACTTCGCCGCGGACGGCTTCGTCGTGCTCATCACGAATCCGCGCGGCAGCACCGGGTACGGCTCGCCCTTCGGCAACGCGATCGAACGCGCCTATCCGAGCGTCGACTACGACGACTTGATGGCGGGTGTCGACACCGTCGTGGGGCGCGGCTACATCGACACGCAGCGCATGTACGTCGGCGGCTGTTCGGGCGGCGGCGTGCTGTCGAGCTGGGTGATCGGTCACACGACGCGGTTCGCCGCGGCGGCGGTGCGCTGCCCGGTGATCAACTGGATGAGCATGGCGGGAGAGACCGACGTCCCGCTGTTCACCTATGGCTTCTTCGACGCGCCGTTCTGGGAAAAGCCGGAGCAGTGGATCAAGCAGTCGTCGCTCAGCTACGTCGGGAACGTGAAAACGCCGACGCTGCTGATGACCGGCGAGCTCGATCTGCGGACGCCGATTCCCCAGACCGAGGAGTACTACTCGGCGCTGAAGATGCTGAAGGTGCCGGTCGTGATGCTCCGCTTCAACGGCGAATACCATGGCACCAGCTCCAAGCCGTCGAACTTCCTCAGAACGCAGCTCTACATGGTGAGCTGGTACCAGCAGCACCGGCTCGGGAGCGAGGCGGCGGCGAGCGGCTCAGGTGAAACCCGGCAGCGCTAGGGCCGGCTGATTCCGGGCATGCACCCGGACCTGCAGGCGATGCTCGCGCAGATCGAGGCGATCAAGGCGGAAGGGCGGGCCGTGACGGCGGGCCTGAGCGACGACCAGCTCAACTGGCATCCAGCCGAGGGCAGCTGGTCGATCCTCGATTGTCTCGAGCACCTGAACGTCGGCGTGACGAAAACGCTGCCGGCGTTCGACCGCTCCATCGCGGAAGGACGGGCGAAGGGACGGATGTCTGGTGGGCCTTTCCGTTACGGCTGGTTCGCGCGCATGGTCGCGTCCTCCATGGAGCCCCCGCCGAAGTTCCGCATGCGCGCGCCCAGGTTGATTCGCGTCGCGCCGTCCACGACGCGCCGCAGTGCGGAGGTCCTTCCGGAGTTTGTCAGGGTTCGCGATCAGCTCGCCGAGCGGGTGCGCCAGGCGAGCGGCCTGGATCTCGCGCACGTGCGGCTGATCTCGCCGGTTAACCGCCTGCTGCGCGTGCCGTTGGGCTCCTACTTCAACTTCATCCTGGCCCACGACCGCCGTCACCTCTGGCAGGCCCGTAACGTCCGTAACCGGCTCGCTTGACAAGCAGGGCCCCTATGCTACTTTCTTAGCAGCAAATGCTAATTTTTTAGCATACAACCGCTGAGGGCCCCGAGATGTCCAAAGAAACGAACACGCAGCTGAGCCGTCGTGAACGAGAAATCATGGACGTGATCTACCGCTCCGGCCGCGCGACCGCCGCCGAAGTGCTCGATCAGCTCGCCGAACCGCCGAGCTACTCTGCGGTTCGCGCGCTGCTGCGCGTACTCGAGGACAAGGGGCATCTGCGGCATGAGGAGGACGGGCCACGCTACGTGTTTCTTCCCACGGTGCCGCGCGAGCGCGCGCTCCAGTCGGCGCTGCGCCAGCTCCTCCACACATTCTTTGATGGCTCCACCGAGCAGGCCGTCGCGGCGCTGCTCGATCTCTCTTCGGCACGGCTCTCTGACGCGGAGCTCCAGCGGCTGAGCCAGCTGATCGCAGACGCACGGAAGGAGGGCCGCTGACATGATCGCGATCCTTGCTGACGCCTTCGTCAAGGCGACGGTGCTGCTGGTGCTCGCGGCGATCGTCACGCTGTGCATGCGACGCTCGCCTGCAGCGCTGCGCCACCTTGTCTGGTCACTCGCGTGCGGCGGCGTCCTCGCCCTGCCGCTCGCGTCGGGTCTGCTTCCCAATTGGCGCGTCGCCGGCTGGCCGCGGCTCGATGTTCCAATCGCGCTTGATGTAGCGCAGGTGGCGGGCGCACCACTGGGCGCGTCGCAGGAGCATGCGCCGCCGCCGCCGCGCACACCGCCCGCGTCCGTCACGAGCGTCCAGCGCTCCGTCCCGTCGTCCACCGTCGACGACGGTCCCGTTCGCTTTCGCGTCACCGCCGACTGGACCGCGCTCATTTTCCCGATTTGGCTGAGCGGTGTGGCCGCGATCCTCCTGCTGCTCGCGGTGGCGATCGGCCGGATCATGTGGCTCAATCGGGTCACGGCACTCGTGCAGGATGAGCGGTGGCTCGGTCTCGTCGAGGATCTGTCCCTGGAGCTCGGCCTGACGCGCCACGTCCGGCTGCTCCAGGCGAAAGGTCCGGCGATGCCGATGACCTGGGGCATTCGGCGGCCGGCGATTCTGCTGCCCGCCGAGGCGGATGCGTGGACCGCCGAGCGCCGCCGCGACGTGCTGCTGCACGAGCTGGCGCACGTGAAGCGGCACGATTTCCTCATTCAGCTGATCGCGCGCATCGCGTGCGCCGTCTACTGGTTCCACCCGCTCGTCTGGCTGGCGGCGACACGGCTGCGCGAAGAGCGCGAGCGGGCCTGCGACGATCAGGTGTTGCGTGCCGGCGCGACGCCGTCCGATTACGCCACACATCTGCTCGAAATCGCGCGCGGGCTGCGTGCCGCCCGCGCGACCACGCTGGCCAGCGTCGCGATGGCGCGGCCGGCGCAGCTCGCCACCCGCCTGATCGACGTGCTCGACACGCGGCGGAGTCGCGACACGCTGTCGGCTCGCTCCGCCGTGCCGGCTTGGATCGCGGCGATTGCCGTCGTTGTACCGCTCGCGGCCGCGGCGCCGCGGATTGCGGAACCGGCCCCTTTCGGCGCCAGCTCCATCGATACGATTACCCGGCTCCCCTCGCCAAGCTTCACGCAGAAGCGCGCGGTCCGTCACCCGGCTGCGGCAGTGGACACGCTGCGCGGCTGCTCCGGCGAATCGCAGCATTCGCACACCATGACGTCGGTCGAGAACGACGATGTGTCGATCAGCTTCACGCTCGGAAACTGCACGGTCAAATTGTCCTCGGTCGGCAAGTTCCAGTTCACGAATGACTTCAGCGATATCGCGTCAGTCGCGAACGGCGGGCAGGTGGTCGTCGAAGTCGATTACGGAGCGCGCGAGCGCCGCGTCACGTTCCGGCGGGGCAGCGGCGGGACCCTCGAGCGCATCTACAAAGTCGATGGGGATGTTCAGCCCTTCGATGCCGACGCCAAGAGCTGGTTCGGGGAGACCCTCACGTATCTGTTCCGGCGCACCGGCTTTATGGCCGAGGAGCGCGCCCGCTGGATTCTCGACACGCGCGGCATTCAGGGGTTGATGGATGAGCTCGCCCAGCTCTCCGGCGACTACACGCGGCGGATCTATTACCAGGCCGCGGTCCAGAGCGGCAAGCTGGACGCCGCCGGATACGAGCGGATCGTGACGCTCGCCGGTCAGACGATCAGCAGCGACTACGAGCTCGCCGAGCTCCTGATCGCCGTATCGAAGACCCAACCGCTGACGGAGCGGATGCAGGCGGGATTCGTCACTGCGGCGAAATCGATCAGCTCGGACTACGAGCGCCATCGGGTCTTGACCGCGGCGCTGTCGCGACCTGGCCTCACGCCGGCCATGGAAGCCGGCATGCTCGACGCGGCAGCGGGCATCAGCTCCGACTACGAGCTGGCGACCCTGCTGATCGAGCTGAACGGGGCCCGCGCGATCGACGAGGCCGTTCGGCCCGCGTTCTTCAAGGCGGCGAACAAGCTGCAGTCCGATTACGAGCATCGGCGCGTGCTCGATGCGGTGGTGAAGCGGACCGGGACCAGCCCCGCGATGTTGCTCGACGTCCTCACGTCCGCGAAGACTATCGGCTCTGATTACGAGCTCGCCGAGCTGCTGTCGGAGATCGGCGGCTCCTACGTGCTCGACGATGCGCTGCGGCCGCCCTTCTTCACCGCTGCCAATACGCTGGATTCCGATTACGAGCACGGCCGCACCCTGCTCAGCATCGTGGCGCGTGGCGACGTCCCGCAACCGGTGGTGCTGGCGGTGCTCGCATCGGCCAAGCAGATGTCGTCGGACCACGAGCTGTCGGAGCTGTTGATGGCGGTGATCACCAAGGTGCGGATGGACGACACCATCCGGGCGGCGATTCGCGAGGACGCCGGATCCATCAGCTCGCAGTACGATCGCGGCCGGGTGTTCGAGGCGCTGGCGCGCGATTGAGTCTCCTGGCGCTCTGCCTGGTGGCCACGGTCAGCGCGGCCCAGGCGCGGGATACGAGCGCGGTCGCCGCGCACAAACAGGTGCGCGCGGTCCGCCTGCAGGGCGCCGCGATCACCGTCGATGGCAAGCTCGACGACGCCGCCTGGGCCCACGCGGTCTGGATCCGCGACTTCGTGCAACGACTGCCGCACGAGGGCGCCCCACCCTCCGACAGCATGCGTCTCGCGATTCTGTACGACGACGACGCGCTGTATGTGGGCGCACGCATCTTCAGCCGCGATCCCTCCAAGATTCAAGCGCCGCTGTCACGCCGCGATAACCCCTACCAGGCCGAGCACCTCTGGGTGTCGTTCGACAGCTACCACGATCGACGGACCGCGTACTCCTTCGGCGTCACCGCGTCCGGTGTGCGGTTCGACTGGTATCACGCGTCCGACAATCAGGACGTCGTAGATCGAGGGTTCGATCCCGTGTGGGAGGCAAAAGCCACCATCGACGGGCTCGGCTGGACGGCGGAAATGCGGATCCCGTTTTCGCAGCTGCGCTTTACGGACCAGCCGGTCCAAGTGTGGGGCTTCAACGCTGATCACTGGAATCCCGCGACGAGTGAGGACGTGTTCTGGATTGCAGTCCCCAGGAACCGCACGGGTTGGTCGTCGTTCATGGGCGAACTGGTTGGTATCGAGGGGATCAAGCCGACGCGCCGCCTTGAGTTGATGCCCTACGCTGCCGCCGATAGCCGCCTGGAGAGCGACGTGGCGGCAGCCGATCCCTTCAATGGCGGCGCGAATCTCGGCGGCCGGGTGGGCGCCGACCTCAAAATGGGCCTCGGTCCCAACATCACCCTCGATGGGACCGTCAATCCCGACTTCGGCCAGGTCGAGGCCGATCCGGCGGTCGTGAATCTCTCGGCGTTCGAGGTGTTCTTCGACGAGAAGCGCCCCTTTTTCACTGAGGGCAGCCAGCTGCTGCGCGGTAACGGGCCGAGCTATTTCTACTCACGCCGCATCGGCGCCAGTCCGGCATGCAACGCCAGCGGGGATTTTGTGGACTGCCCGCAGAACGCCACGATTCTTGGCGCCGCGAAGGTGACGGGGCGCCTCGCCACCGGCATGTCGCTGGGCGCCCTCGCGGCGGTCACGTCGCGCGAGTACGCGCGGACTTACGATACCGCGACGGCGACGTTCGGCCGGACGGTCGTCGCCCCCCCGGCGGCCTACGGCGTGGTGCGTCTGCAGCAGGAATTCGGCGTCTCGAAGTCGGTCGTCGGCGTGACGTTGACCACGGTCCACCGCGACCTCGACAGCCTGCTGGCGCCAAGCTACGTGCGGCACGCGTACGCGGGCGGCGCGGACTGGGTGCTGCGCTGGGATCGCGGCGGCTACGAGCTGCACGGCTGGCTCGGGTTCAGCCACATGCGGGGCGACACGAGCGACTTGAGCCGCGTGCAAAGCTCATCGGTGCATTACTTCCAGCGTCCCGATGCACAGGATTCCGTCGGCGGCTACCTGCACTACGATCCGACGCGCACTGCGCTCACGGGATCGGTCGGGTCGCTCTGGTTTCGCAAGACGAAGGGCAACTGGTTGTACGATCTCCAGTATGCCTGGGAATCACCGGCGTACGACCCGAACGATGTGGGGCGGCTCGGCAATGCCGATGGCCGGAATGGTTTTGTCGGCGTGATCTACCGGCAGACGAAGCCCCGGGCGTGGTTCCAGAATTACAATGCCGCGCTCAGCGCGTTCAGCGAATACGATTACGGTGGCGATCGCCAGGTCCTGTTCAGCGAGCTCTACGGCGAAGCGGTCTTGAAGAATTTCTGGGACCTAAGCTCGTATTTCGATTACCAGCCGCGGTCGTTCGATCATTCCGCCACGCGCGGCGGCCCGGAAATGGCGACGGCCGCGTCGTGGAACTGGGTCGTGCGGCTCGCCAGCAAGTTCGGGGCGAAGAACTCCTGGGTGGGCCGCGTCTATTACGGGGAGAATGAGCTGGGCGGCGAGACGTACCGGCTCAGTGGGGAGATCTCGGTTCGTCCGTCGACCCGCTTCCAGTTCACCGCGACGCCGAATTACCTGCGCGCCATCGACCCACGCCAGTACGTCACGACATTCACGGGGGGCGGCCCAGCCGCCACGTACGGGTCGCGGTATGTCTTTGCCCAAATCGATCAAAGCACCTTTGTGATGCAGCTGCGCGCGAACTACACGATTGGTCCCGACCTCACGCTCGAGCTGTACGGCGAGCCGTTCGCGGCGAGCGGGCGCTACTACGGATTCGGTGAGCTCGCGGCGCCCCGCACCTTCAATCTCCGCCGCTACGGCACGAGCGGCACCACGATCGCGCGCGACGCGGCCGGCGACTACACGATCACCGACAACGGCGGCGCCGACACGCTGCACATCCCGAATCCCGATTTCAATATCCTCTCGTTCCGCAGCAACGCGGTGCTGCGGTGGGAATGGCGGCGCGGCAGCACGCTGTACCTCGTGTGGGCCCAGAACAAGTTCGGCTATCAGCCGACGGCGCGGCTGGTGGGATTCGGGGACCTCGCCGATTCGTTCGGGGCACGGGGGGACAACTTCTTTGCAGTGAAGGTGAGCTACTGGATACCAGTGAATTAGCGAGACGCTTTTTCCCCCTCTAGCAGCGCCTCCTTTCGCTCCACGCCCCACCGATACCCGCCAAGTGCTCCGTCTTCCCTGACGACTCGGTGGCAAGGAATCACCAGCGCCACCGGATTCTTGCCGCAGGCCTGCGCGACTGCCCGCGTCGCTTTCGGTTCGCCGATTCGTCTCGCCACTTCCGCGTACGAGCGCGTCTTCCCGAACGGGATCCGCTGCAACTCCTGCCACACTCTCCGTTGGAATGCGGTCGCCCGTATGTCGAGTGGCAGGTCGAGATCGGGTTCGCGCCCCTCGAGATAGGCGAGGATGGCGCTCACCCAACCATGGAGCTTGCCGCTCTTATCGGCCACGACGCGCGCCTCTGGGAACTCACCGAGCAGGTCCTGTTCCAGGATATGGGGGTTGTCGGCCAGGGCGACGCGGCACACGCCGCGCTCGGTCGCGGCGACGAGGAGCTGTCCGATCGCGGTCGCCAGGGTGGTGTAGGCGATGCCCACTCCAACGCCGCCGCGCGCGTACGTCGCGGGTGTCATGCCGAGGTGTGCGTCGGTACGCTCGTAGACGCGGCTCGACGAGCCGAAGCCGGCTTCATACAATGCGGGACTCACCTGTTTTCTCTTTTTTAGTTCTTGCTTGAAGCGGCCGACGCGGCGGGCTTCGGCGTAGGCCCGGGGCGTGATGCCCAGGACGCGTTTGAAGGCCCGGGCGAGGCGCCGCGGATCGCCCTCTGGCCGTGCGCCGGCGGCGATTGCGCGCGCGGCGTCGCGCACCAGCGTGACGGTGGGATCGGTACCAGGCGCGTCGGCGGGATGGCAGCGCCGGCAGGCGCGGTAGCCCTCGCGCTCGGCGGCTTCGGGGATCGGGTAAAACGTGACCTGGGTGCGCCGCGGCCGGCGGCTGGCGCAGGAGGGCCGGCAATAGATGCCGGTCGAGCGGACCGCGTACACGAACGCTCCGTCGAACCGGCGATCTCTTGCCAACACCGCGTGCCAGCGCTCAGTGGGACTCATGGCGGAGAATTTAGCGCGAGCCCCCCCCGAGTTCTATCCGATTTGTGCGCTCAAATCCTCACTGCCACGGCTCATCCTTGGACGGGCCGTAGATCGACGGCACCTTCCCGCCCGCCATCCGCAGATAGACGGAGAACTGGCCGCGGTGGTGGATCATGTCGTTCAGCATCAGCCACAGGAAATCCTGGCGGCGCACGTCGCCCATCTGCTTAGGCGCTATATGGAACTTGATGGTCGAGCTCAGCTCGCGGTCGTCCGCCTTGCGGACCGTGTCGGTCATCTTCTTGAACACCCGCTCGACCTCGCCGACCGTATCCGACCACGTCTTCGGCATGGCTGGCATGTTGGTCGGCGGAAACTTGAACTCGCCCTGGAGCGCTTGCGTCGCAGCCACGCCCTCGAACGCAAACGTCCACGCCAGCTCTTTGGCCGTGCGACAGGTGGTGTGGGGCTTCATGGTTTCTTTCCCGCCGGGGTAGGCGCGCAGGACCTTTACCGTCGTCGCTGTCTCCCGCTCCCAGGCGTCGAGAAATGCCTTCTTTTCGCTCATAGCATGCTCCCCGTTGATGCGATGCTGAAATCTCGCATGCCGGACGACGCTTGCGAGTGGCAGGCAACTGTTATAGTGTACCGGTACACTGGAACTCGGAGCCGTCCCTGTTTCACGGTATCGATCCCCGCAGTCCCATTCCTCTGTATGTCCAGATCGCGGACCGGGTGCGGCTCGCGATTGCGACCGGCACGCTGGGAAGTGCCGCGTCCCTGCCATCGGTGCGACAGCTCGCTGCCGAGCTGCGCATTAATCCCGCGACGGTGATTCAGGCGTACCGGGATCTCGAAGCACAGGGGTTCGTGGAGATTCGGCACGGTGCCGGCACTTTCGTGCGCGAACTGGCACCGGGCCGCCGGGCACGCGAGCGCTCGCAGCAAGCGGTCGCGCTGGTCCGGAAACTCCTCGCCGAGGCGCGCCGCTCCGGCGTGTCCCTGGCTGAGCTGCAGCGTGCCCTCGAGACCGAATTGGGGGTGAAAGTCACATGACCGACGCCATCCACATCGAGCGCCTGCATTACCGGGTGGGCAATGCGTTCGAAATCAAAGACCTCGATCTTCACGTGCCGGCCGGATCGATCTACGGGTTCCTCGGTCCGAACGGTTCCGGCAAGACGACGACCATTCGACTCGTGCTCGGCCTCCTCCGGCCGTTGGGCGGCCGGATCACGGTGCTCGGTTCCCCGATGCCGGAACACCATGCCAAGGTGCTCGCTCGCGTCGGCTACGTCCCCGAGCAGCCACATCTGGATGTGACGCTCACCGTTCGCGAGTTGATCGATTTCCAGGCCGCGTTCTATCCGCGGTGGGATCGCGGGCGCGCCGAGGAGCTGGTCGAGCGATTCGAGCTCGATGGCGCTCGGCTGTTCGGCCGTCTGTCGAAGGGTCAGAAGGCCAAGCTGATGATTCTGCTTGCGCTCGCGCAGTGCGGCGATCTGCTGGTTCTGGATGAACCGACGGATGGACTCGATCCCGTCGTGCGCCGCGACATCCTCAGCGCGCTGGTGACGTACGTGTCCGAGCGTGGCGCGACCATCTTCATTTCCAGCCATCTCGTCCACGAGCTGGAGCGCGTCTGTGATTGGGTCGCGGTGATGGACGACGGGCGCCTGATCACGGAATCGCCCATGGAAAAGCTGAAGCACGGGACCAAGCGTCTGGTCGTATCCGGTGCCCCGGCCGAAATCGGAAACCCACCGTTTCGCATGCTCTCGCGAGAATCGTCGAATGGTGCAGGGGAGAGCTGGGTCGTGGGCGATTGGGAGCCTGAAATGACGTCGTACATCGAGAATCTGGGAGGCTCCGTGCGCGATGTGATTGATCTGGATCTAGAGGACGGCTTCGTCGAACTCTTGCGCAGCTTCAGGAAGGTGCGCCAATGACTGCCATGTTCCGCGCTGTGCTCTACACGCAGTGGAAGTGGTCCCGTCTCATCGTCGTGCTCGGGACACTCGCGGCCTTTGCCATTCCCCTCCTATCGCTGCAGGGTGCCGCGCGGGCCGATCGAGGCGCGTTGCAAGCGCAGGACTTGTTACGGTCGGTGCAGTCGTGGGGATCACTGTATCCGCTGCTCGCGACCGCGCTCGGCCTGCTGATGGCGATCGCCGCCTGGGCGCCGGACCACCGCGGCCGCCACATTCACGCGCTCACGCTGCCGCTTCCGAGGTGGGAGTATGTGCTCCTGCGATTCGGCGCGGGTTTTGTGCTACTCGCGGCGCCGATTGCGGCCGTCGCGATTGGCGCGTTGCTCGCCAGCCTGACCGCTACGATTCCACCGGGACTCCAGGCGTATCCGATCGCATTGGCCGTTCGGTTCACGTTCGCAGTGTTCGTCGCGTATGCAGTGTTCTTTGCGGTGTCCGCAGGGACGGCGCGCACGGCGGGCATCATCCTCGGCGTGATTGCGGCAATCATCCTCGTCCAGGTTGTCGCCGGCATTGCCAACATCGATCTCAACGTCTTCGGCGCCGCGCAGACTGTGTTCGTACTCGGTCCCGGGCCACTCGCTGTCTTCACGGGACGCTGGATGCTTGTGGATGTCTAGGGTTCTCGGATTGGCGTTCGCGGCGGTGCTGGTGGCGTCACCGCTCCGCGGCCAGGACTCGCTGATGCTGCGGCTGCGCAACCGGGCCGACAGCTTGCTCAGCACCTGGCGGGAAGCGCAGCGGCTGGCCGATGTCGCGGATAGTCTCGAGCGTGTGCGGGCGACGGCCGGCTCCGATACGATCGCCGTCGGCGCCTTGCGGATCATCGCCAATCCGTCGCCGCTGCCGTTGCGCGAGGCCGCCGCCCGTGCCTGGCCGGCAATCGACAGTCTGTACGGCAGCGCGGCGGAGGATTTGGTCCAACACCCCTACATCATCCGCGCCGTCGATCCCGACAGCGGCGTTCGTCGAGCGGTGCTGCACGTTGGCGTCGAGCTCCCCTGGGACCTCGACATGCGTGCGACCACTCGGATTCTGTTGACGACCGTGACTCCACCGCGTTTCGACATCGGCCTTGGCGACTGGCTGGGTGCGACACTCCGTCCAACGCTTCGCCCAGGAGATGAGCAGACCGCCGTGTACCTGCAGCTCGTCACCGTGCCCTCCGAAGCGGTGCGCGGCTGTTTCGTGGGCGACATCGCTCGCTGCAGAGACGTCCTGCAGTTGGGTGATTCGACCGGGCTGCTGGGACGCTGGTACGTGACGCCGGCAGAGCGGGAGGCGCTCGTCAGCGGCGTGTTTGGGGACTACTTCGCGCGGGGCGGGACGGCGCCGTCGCTGCAGAAATGCCGGCAACATGATGATGACGCATGCACGGCACTGTTGCAGTCGTTACCGCCGGGCTCGTTGCCGCGACTCCTCGCCACCGCCGCCCGCTTGTCGCTCGTTCGCGAAGCGCTGCGCGCCGGCGGACGCAACGCGTACTCGCGCCTCGTCGCACATCCGGAAGCCTCCATCGACACACGACTCGCGAGTGCGGCGACGATGGATCTCGATTCGCTGGTGGCGCGCTGGCGCAACGGAGTGCTGGCTGCGCGACCCGTCTCACTCGCGCTCCCCTGGTGGGCGGGCGTCGCCGCAATGGGGTGGACGGCGTTCTTTGGATTCTGCGCTTTACGGAGCAGCCGGTGGCGGCTGTAAGGGGCTGGGTGGTTGCCGGTCTCGTGGGCTGCCTCGCGCTCGCGCTGTCGTACCTGCCGCCGCGTGGGGCACGAGGATCCCGATCGAGCGATGATGGGTTCTTCATTGGCCAGTCACCGAGTGGTACGCCCGCGCGGCAGCGCGCTCAGGCGTTGGCTGACGAGTGGCGGACTGCCGATGGATCGTTGGATCTCCTGACTGCGCGCCGCCGTCTGCAGCTGCTCGCGCAAACAGCGATTGCGAGCGGCCGCTCGCTGGTCGTCGTGAGCGAATCCGCGGGCGTTGCAGCCGCCACGCCTCCCGTCGCGGATAGCGCGGCGCGCCTGGCGTGGCAGCAGCTTGGACTGAAGGAGACGAAGGTCAGCGTCGCGCTCATCATCCAACGGATGAGTGTGTCCTCACGCGGCGATCGACCGGTACCCGAGGAACAAACCGCTGCGTATCTCGCACCGGATTCGACCGATCGGACGACCTGCATTGCGGTGGTGTCGGTTGGCCGGTGGTGGACGCGAATCTTCACGGGCGACCTGCGCGGTCGCGTGCCGTTCGATGCCCTCGTGCAGACGCTCAAGGCCGGCCTCGGTCCGTGCGCGTTCTATGCCGCGTACGGCACACCCGGCAAATCGGTGCGTGGGTGGCTCGTGACGCGGGGCTGGGACCTCGCCTTGACGTTGGATGCGGGACCACGCGGGCGGTATTACAGTTCTGTGATCGAAATGGCCGACCCGCGCCCTCGGTGGTACTGGGACGCGGTCTACGCTTTGCCCCCTACTGCGGTCGCGTGTCTTGCGAGCCGGCCTGACGGATGCCGCGCCGCGGTGCTCGCCGGCGCGAGCGACAATCCGGCTATCTCGTCACCGGATATCATGCGCGTCGACCGGCGCTGGGGACGCATTCCGCGTCTGATCGAGGGGCAGCGATTCCTCGGCGACGTCGCACGCGCGGTCGGGCGCGACCGCTTCCTGACGTTCTGGACTTCGGCGCAGCCCGTGGACACCGCGCTCGCCGCGGCGCTGAAGCGCCCGGTTGGTGAGTGGACCGCGGATTGGGAACGCGCCTTCGTCCCACCGATTCGGCTGGGCCCGACGCCTCCGCTGGGAGGCATGGCCATCGCGCTGGCGATCGCGGCACTGGCGTTGGCGATCGTCGCAGGTTCCGCGTCACGGCGCCAAGTGCGATGAGAGGCGTCCTCGCGCTGCTCGGCCTGGTCGCGATACCGATCCCGGCGATGGGACAGCAGCGGCGCTGGGAACACCAGGTTCAGGACCGCCTGCAGCGCGCCATCGCGGCCGTGGGGACGGCGTCACGGCTTCTGGTCGTGCAGCGGTCGGGGATGCTCAACACCGACGAGGTTGCGTCGTTTCAGACGACGCTCACGCAGGGCACATCCTACGCAATCGTCGGGGTCTGTGACGATGACTGCTCGCGGTTGCAGCTCACGCTGGTCAAGCCGGGCGGTAGCGAGATTGCCAAAGAACGCAACAGCGAGAGCCTTCCGGCCCTGCATTTCACGCCCCAGGCGACGCTGAGCTACGGCATCCGGGTCGTCATGGAAGGATGTCATTGGAATCCTTGCTGGTACGCGGTCGCCGTCATCCCCTTGGGCAAAAAAGCGACCTAGCGGATAGTTTTCTGCTGTGCGCGACTGCGTTCCGATCATCGTTTTGGCCCTGGCTGCCATCGGTGGCCTGACCTGGGCCATCGTGGCGCTCCGCAGCTCGCTGGCGCGCGAGCGGCGGCTGGCCCGCATCGACGATCTCACCGGCGTCCGGAATGCCCGCGCGTTCCACGAAGCCGCGGGCGCGGAAATCGAGCGCGCGCGCCGCTACCAGCATCCCTTCAGCGTTGCCGCGATCGACCTGGGGTCCCGGGTCGGCGACGACCTCGTGCGCTCGGCCGCGACGGTGTTGCGCGGTGCACTCCGCGCCACCGACGTGGTCGCCCGGTTGGGCCGCGATGAGTTCATCGCGCTCCTTCCCGAGACGAGCGCTGCGTCAGCCCGCATCGTGCTCGACAAACTGCGGGCGGGACTGGCCGACATTCGGGTCGGGGACGGCCGCGCGGTTACGCCCGCGATCGGTGGCGTGACGTTCCTCAATCCGCCCCGCGCGGTGGAAGAGATCATTCGCGCCACCGACGAGCGGATCACCGACGCCAGGTCGACCGGCGCCCCGTCGCACGTCACCTGGAACGCCGCACCTCCGCTCGAGGGGAGATGACGCGGCAGAACATCGCCAGCGGCACGCCGTGGGAGCCCATCGTCGGGTATTCCCGTGTGGTTCGAGTCGGTCGAGTCATCCACGTTGCCGGCACCACCGCGACCGACGCGAGCGGCACGATCGTCGGGCCGGGTGATCCCTACGCCCAGGCGGTTCAGGCGTTGCGCAATATCGGCCGCGCCCTCGAGCAGGCCGGCGCCGGCTACGCGGACGTCGTGCGCACCCGGATGTATGTGACCGATATCGACCATTGGCAGGACGTCGGGCGGGCCCACGGCGAGGTGTTCCGCGACATTCGGCCCGCAACGACGCTGGTGGCAGTCACGCGCCTGGTGGATCCAACCATGCTGGTCGAAATCGAGGCTGAAGCGATTCTCCCCGAATGAAAATTGCCGTCAGCGGGGCCACGGGCCTGATCGGCACCGCGTTGCGCAGGGCCCTCGAGCAGCGCGGCGACGACGTCGTGCCGCTCGTGCGGCGGCAACCGCGGCCAGGTGAGCACGTCGTTGCCTGGGATCCCGGGCGCGGCACAATCGATCGCGCCGGCCTCGAAGGGATGGACGCCGTCATTCACCTCGCGGGCGAAAACGTCTTCGGCCGCTGGACCGCGGCGAAGAAGCAGCGTATCCGCGAGAGCCGCGTGGCCGGCACGACGCTCGTGAGCGAGACACTCGCGAGCCTGCAGCGCCGCCCCGCGACCTTCCTGGCCGCCTCCGCGATCGGCTACTACGGTAACCGCGGCGCTGAACCGCTTACGGAGGCCAGCGCACCCGGCGACGATTTTCTCGCGCAGGTGTCGCGCGATTGGGAGGCGGCGTCACGCGTCGCGGCGCGAGCGGGAATTCGCGTCGTCAACATGCGGATCGGCGTCGTCCTGTCGCGGGCCGGTGGCGCGCTCGCGACGATGCTCCCGCCGTTCCGCCTGGGGCTCGGCGGGTGGGTGGGCAGCGGCAATCAGTACGTGAGCTGGATCGCGCTGGACGACATCATCAAGGCCATGCAGCATGTCCTCGATCAGCGCGATGTGACGGGACCAGTGAACCTCACCGCACCCGCGCCCGTTACGAACCGCGAGCTCGCCAAGACAATCGGCAAAGTGCTCGGCCGCCCCGTGCTCGTGGGCGTTCCCGGCTTTGCGCTCAGTCTGGCCTTCGGCTCGGATGGTGCGGAGATGTTGCAGAGCGGACAGCGCGTGTTGCCGGAACGCCTCACGGCCTCAGGGTTTCGTTTTTCGTTTACCGAGCTCGAGCCCGCGCTCCGTCACTTGCTTGCCCCCCCGGAACGGGCCCGGTAGTATCGGGCATGACGCTTCCCGACGTTTACAGCGACGACGCCGACGAGGCTCCGCACCCCGAGGTCTCGAAGCGCTCTCGGGGCCTCGCCCTGGTGCTGTCGGTGTTTGGGGGCTGGTTTGGCCTGGATCGCTTTTACGTCGGCAAGATCAGCACCGCGATCCCAAAGCTGATCTCGTTCGGCGGATTCGGTATTTGGTGGCTGTACGACGTCATCCTGATTGCGACGGGTGAATTCCGCGACATCGACGATCTGCCGCTGCGCCAATGGGAGGTTTCCTCGTCGCCGTTCATGCAGCACCGCCTGGTAGGGCGCGCCGAGCAGCGCGTGAATGAGCTCGAGGAAGAGCTCGACGCCTTGCGCCAGCAGTTCAACGATCTGGCCGAGCGCGTGGACTTCGCCGAGCGAATGCTGGCCCAGCACCGTGAGCCGCCCAGACCTCAGCTTCCTCGCGGGTCATAGCCCATATGCGCATCGGAGTGCCGAAGGAGATCGCCGCGAACGAGCGGCGGGTCGCCCTTACGCCGGACATCGCCGGCCGCCTGGTTAAAGGCGGCTTTGAGGTGATCATCGAACGCGGCGCGGGATCGGCCGCCTTTTTTCCCGATGAAGCCTACAGCGCCGCCGGCGTGACGCTCGGTGATCGGTCGTCGGTTATCGGTCAGTCCGATATCGTCCTCCAGGTCCAAGCCCCATCGCCGGGCGACGTATCGCAGTATCGGGAGGGCGCGGCGCTCGTCGCGTTCTTCCAGCCGGCCGGCGATCTGACACGCGCGCTCGCGCAACGCCGGCTCACCGCCTTCACGCTGGTGCTGTTGCCGCGCATCACCCGCGCGCAGCCGATGGATGTGCTGTCCTCGCAGGCAACCGTCGCGGGCTACAAGGCGGTGCTGCTCGCGGCGACGGCGACGGGCCGGCTGTTCCCGATGCTCGTCACGGCGGCCGGGACGCTGCCTGCCGCCCGTGTGCTGGTGCTCGGCGCCGGCGTCGCGGGCCTGCAGGCGATCGCGACGGCGCGCCGCCTCGGCGCCATCGTGTCGGCCTTCGATGTGCGGCCGGCCGTGAAAGAGCAGGTACAGAGTTTGGGCGCGCAGTTCCTCGAGATGGCGATCGAGGAGCACGCCGAAACGGCGGGCGGCTACGCCAAGGAGCTGTCCGAAGAGACGCACCGCAAGGAGCTCGCGTTTCTCGCCGGGGCCGCGAAGGACGCCGACATCGTGATCTCGACCGCGGCGATCCCGGGCAAGAAGGCGCCGATCCTCATCACGGCGGCGGCGGTGCAGGGGATGAAGCCCGGCGCGGTCATCGTCGATCTCGCCGCCGAGACGGGGGGCAACTGCGAATTGACCGAGCCCGGGTCCGAGATCGTGCGCCACGGCGTCTCGATTCTCGGGCCGCTGAATCTCGCTAGTACGTTGCCGCGCGACGCCAGTCAGATGTATGCGAAGAACGTGTCCGCATTCCTGGGCCACATCGTGCAGGACGGGAAGCTGCGCCTGGATTTCGAAGACCAAATCATCCGCGACACCTGCGTGACGCACGCGGGCGAGGTGCGCAAATCATGATCGATTTCGGATCGATGCTGTTCGTGTTCGTGCTGGCGACGTTTATCGGGCTCGGCGTCATCCGGCGCGTGTCCCGGCTGCTGTACACGCCCCTCATGTCGCTCACGAACGCCATCTCCGCCATCGCGGTCGTCGGCTCGATCGTGGTGACCGGCGCCGACCATCCGCTCACGATTCGCATCCTGGGCGCCGTGGCGCTGTTCGCCTCGATGACGAACATCGTGAGCGGCTTCATGATCACCGACCGCATGCTCAAGATGTTCAAGAAGCAGTGATGCATCTCATCGGTGAGCTTTCCGCCGTCCTCGCGACGGCGCTGTTCATCTTCGCGCTGTACTGGATGAACGATCCGAAGACGGCGCGTCGCGGCGTCATCGCCGGCATCGTCGGCATGACCGTGGCGGTGGTCGCGACCTGGATTCAGCCGGAGATCATCCATCATGGCTGGGTTGTCGGTGCGATCGTCCTCGGGTTCGCCGTCGGCGTGCCGCTGTCGCGCGTGCCGCTCACCGCCGTCCCGCAGCGAACTGCGCTGTCGCACGCGTTCGGCGGGCTCGCGGCGGGCCTCGTCGGCGCCGCGGAGTACTTCCTGTGGCGCGGCGGCTCCGCGACCGCCCCGATGACGCATTTCCGCATGAGCGCGCTGGCCGCCGAGGTGATCCTCGGATTCCTGACGTTCACGGGCAGCCTGATGGCGGCGGGAAAACTCCAAGAAGTCCGCTGGATTCCCCAGCGTCCGGTCACCTATCCCGGCCAGAACGTCGTGAACATCGGCGTTCTCGCGCTCGCCGTGGGTCTGGGCGTGGCGGTGGTGCTCAATCCGGGTGCGCCATGGGCACAGTCGGCGTTTCTCGGCATCGCGGCGCTCGCCTTGCTGTTCGGCGTGTTGCTGATCATCCCGATCGGCGGGGCCGACATGCCGACCGTCATCTCGATTTTGAACGCCTATGCCGGGTTGTCGGCCGTCGCGATGGGCTTTGTGCTGGACTCGAAACTCCTCGTGACGGCGGGCGCGCTCGACGGCTCGAGCGGGCTGATTCTCTCGATCATCATGTGCCGCGCCATGAACCGCTCGTTCGCGAACGTGCTATTCGGCGCCTTTGGGAAGGCGCAGCCGGCGATCGCCGCGGGCGAGCAAAAAGACTGGAAGCAGGAGACGGTCGAGGGCGCGGCGCAGCTGCTCGAGCAGTCCCGCACGGTTGTCATCATTCCCGGGTACGGCATGGCAGTCGCGCAGGCGCAGCACAAGGTCGCCGAGCTGTACGACGCGCTCACCAAGCGCGGCATCATCGTAAAGTTCGCGATCCACCCCGTCGCCGGTCGGATGCCGGGACACATGAACGTGCTGCTCGCCGAGGCGAACATCCCTTACTCGGCGCTCGTGGAGATGGACGAGATCAACCCCGAGATGCCGCAGACCGACGTCGCGCTGGTGATCGGTGCGAACGACGTCGTGAACCCCGCCGCCCGCTACAACAAGGGCACGCCGATCTACGGCATGCCGATCATCGATGCCGACAAAGCAAAGACTGTGCTTGCGATAAAGCGCAGCAAGAATCCCGGCTTCGCCGGCATCGACAACGAGCTGTACGTGCAGGACAACACGTGGATGTTGTTCGGGGATGCGAAAGCAGTGCTCTCTGATCTCGTGAAACAGTTCGGGAGCGGTGGCATTCACTAGCGGCCGTCAGCCATCTGCCATCAGCGCGCACTCAGACGGCTGACGGCAGATGGCCGACCGCTGATGGCCTAGAGTATCATCGCCCCCCGCAGGACGTCGGATTCGCGAGGCAATACGAGTTCGCAATCCGCTCGCTGATCGTGATCGGGAGGAAGGTGGCAGGATCGAGGAGGGCCTCCGAGCCAGCCTGCCACAAATCAGCGTTTGCGCCGAAGCGATACTCGTCGATCAGACGACGGCCTTGCAGGAACAGGTTGCGCTGTCGCTCGTATTGCAGCATCGCGAGCGCCGTCGGTCCCGTGCCGGTGTACGCGCTCAAGCCGTCCAGCGTACGTTCCGCATTGATCGCGTTCTGGAATCCTGTGGTGTCGGCGGCGGCGAGCGCCGCTTCGCCCACGATCAAATGGAGCTCGCGAGCAGACAGAAACGTCAGCGGTCCGAACCGCGTGTTGGTGAGGATCCGCTCTGTTGTCCACCGGATCCTTGAGTCGGAGGCTATCCACGTCCACGGTCTTGCCCCCGGTCGCGCAGCCTGACACGGTGCAGATCGGATAGACGTAGGCCGAGCCGATGCGCATTTCCAGCCGCTCGTTCACTTCGAACCCGATATCAGTGCTGATCGTCGTCGGATCGTAATGAAATTGGTAACGCCAGTCTGGCGTCCCCAGCGCGGCCGCCAGGGCAAGCGCGGCGTTTGCATCGGCAACGGCTCCGGCATCGTTGACGAGCGGGTTTGCCAAGGGGACCGTCGCGGGGGCCGGGTTCATCTTCGCCCACACCGCGAGGTAGTAGCGAGCGACCGCGCGCTGTGACGTGAGCGCGAGCTCGAGGTCCTGGTTTCCCGTGGCCTGCGCGATGGCGATGCCGCTCGTGGCGTAACTGATCGCGGTCTTGTACACCGAGTCCATGGCGGCCGGGCCGAGCGGAGGCGCCGCGGCGGTGCGGTCGGAGCCGATCGGGAAGTTGTCGAACAGGTTGCCGATCATCGTGTAGATCATCGACGCGGACAGGTACGTGCGCGCGAGATCGTCACGGTTGGGTAACACGCCCGTGGAGTCGAACCCCCTCAGGCGCTTGATCGTCTCGTCGGACCACCAGCGCGCCTCCCCCACGTAAAAGAAGGCCGCGTCCACGAATTCATTGGTGGGCTCGGAGATCGTTCCCTGGTCGAGCGTCTGCCAGGCGTCTCGCGAACCGATCCACGTCAGCTCGTCGGTCGCGATCGAGTACGGGGTCAGGATCTGTCCCCATGCGCGCGCCACGCTCGCCAGCACACCGCTCGCCTGCGACGCCGCGGACGCCGGATTGCTGAGGTCCGACTGGTTGACGTTGTTCGGGTTCTTCACATCCAAGAGGCTGCTGCACGCGGCGAGCGCAACCACGCCCGCCACTCCGAGCAGCCGGTATGAGCGATTGGTTTTCATGGTATCACTCCTCTCCGGTGCCCGGGTTAGAAGCCGAACCGCACGCTGAAGGTGAAGCGCCGTGGCAATGCAAGCCCGAACGCATCGATGCCCTCGCCAAAGTTGGCGTCGATGCCGTTGAGATCGGAGCTCGCGGCGCCACGCCCGTATTCGTTCAGCTCGGGATCGATGCCGGCATACGGCGTCCATAGCATGAGATTCCGCACCGATGCCTTGACCGCCAGGTAGCGCAATCCCAGTCGTTTGGTCGCCCAGTCGGTCGGCACGTTGTAGGTCACGCCCAGCTCACGCCACCGCACGAACTTGCCGTTTTGGCTCTGGTTGAGTCCGTCGTAGGGCGTCAAGGCGCGCAGCGTCAGCCACTCCTTCGCCGCGTCCACCCGCTGCTGCGCAGTGCTGGCCGGGTTTGTCATGGTCGCTTCCACGCTCGCCGCGCGCTCGGAGTTTCGTCCGATCGAAGCGTTCGAGTTCCGGAAGGCGAACGTGAGATTCGTGATCGTGTAGTTGCCGGCCTTGTACTCGAACAACGAGGACAGCTCGAAGTTCTTGAACAACGTGGCCGAGAGCCCGAACGCGCCCGCCCAGTCCGGTGAGGACTTCCCGAGGTAATGATCGAGGAAGTCACCGTCACCGTCTTCGTCAACGCGGATCGGCAGGATGCTGGTGAGGGACTTCGGGCTCCCGAGGGCCGCGAGGAGATCAGCGTCCGTGTCGAATTGGCCGTCGCCATTCAGGTCATACGGGTTCTGGCCCGGTTGCAGGCACGCGTAGGTCGCCCCGGCCGGCCGCTGGCTGCACGGCGCAACGAGCTTCGCGCCGAACAGCGCGTACGGCGAATATCCTTCCTTCACGAAGTTGCGGTAGCGTGGGTAGCTGCCGCCGACCTTGAGGGGCGGCGATCCACCCAGGCTCGTGACGACCTCGTGCAGGAACGCGGTGTTGCCGAAGAGCTTGAGCGAAAACTCGGGCCGGCTCACGGGGATGACGTTCACGCCGATCTCCCAGCCGTGGGCGTCAACGCGGCCGATGTTGGAGAGCTGCACCGCGCGGAAACCGCCTGACGGGGCGTACTGGCGCTGATAGAGCGCATCCCGCGTCACGCGATTCCAGTAGGTGATCTCGAGCCCGGCGCGATCGTTGACGATGCCGAGCTCACTGCCCACCTCCCACTCCGTCGCCTTCTCAGGCTTCAGGTTCGGGTTGCCGAGGTTGCTCGGCGCGAGACCGGGCCCCAGCTCGCTCGTCAGCGGGACGAACGTCGTGAACTTGTCGAAGGCGCCGGGCTGCAGTCCCGATTCTCCGATCGCGGCGCGCACGCGGAACGTCGACAAGTGCGACCGCCAGGCCGCGCTGCTCCAGCTCGAGAGCGAGCTCGGCTGCAGCGAGATGCTCGCCTTGGGATAGAACACGCCGACGGACGTTTTGCCGAAGGCGCTGTTGCGATCATACCGTCCACCCACGGTGAGAAATGCCCAGTCGCGGTACGCCAGCTGGTCCTGTGCGAACACCCCGGCGTTGACCGTCGAAAGGAAGCGCTCGTAAATACTGGGTGACGACCCCGCGCCGACGATCTCGAGTCCCGGTCCGGGGAAATGCTCACCGCCTTCGCCCACATCTTCCACTTTCGCGACGAAGCCCTGGCCGCCGCCCGTGAGCGTGGACTGGAAATTCTCACCGAGCTTGGCCGTCCAGGTCGCCTTGGCTTCCGCGGTGATTTCGCGCCGCGTGCGGTCGTCGAGGAACTTGAATCCATCGGGATCGAACTGGATGAACTGATCAACGTCGTAGCCGAACTGTCCAAAGTCGGTGCTCACCTGATTGACGACATCGACGCCGAGCGTCGCGTCCACGGAGACCTGCGTCACCGGCTGATACGCGATGTTGATGCTGCCCGTGAAGTGTTTGGCGTCTTGCTTGATTTGTTCCTGCATGTT
>WNFK01207389.1_pt2 | contig 25269 bp, 17 predicted proteins | sample 5400281 | NCBI WGS metagenome assembly WNFK01 (sample SAMN13153350, study PRJNA577476) | soil metagenome | isolation source: 20 cm soil on Douglas fir-dominated hillslope | place: USA:California | collected 2013-09-17
CCGCGGCGACCTGTGGACGCTGATCACCGCGACCGTGTTCGGGGGGCACATCGTCGCTGTGGCGGAGCTGTCCAAGCGTCACGATGCGCTGCGACTCGTGTGGTTTCAGATGGCTGGAACGGCTGTCGCCGCCAGTGTGCTGGCGGCGGCGCTCGAGCCAACCCGCATCGTGTGGTCGGCGCCGCTCGTTGGAGCGTTGTTATTCACCGGTGTCATCGCCACGGCGTTGGCGCTGGTGTGGCAGATGCGGGCGCAGCGACACATGTCGACGGCCCGCGCGGCGCTGCTGCTCTGCTTCGAGCCGGTGTTCGCGACGACCACGTCGTGGCTGTGGTTCGGGGAGCGGCTATCGATAGCCCAATGGATTGGGGCCGGACTAATTGTCACAGGTATGATTCTGGCCGAGTTGCCACAGTCTACGAGACGGCCACTGCCATTGTAGGATTTGACCGACAGGGCCTCGTAACAGCATTCTAGTGGGAGTGTGCTGTCCCCAGCACTCTTTTGGGGGAGTGCAACGCGACCTGGGAGGCCGTATGACCCTGGCGCGACCCCAGCCGGCCGTCGAGAGCAGAATCCTCAGTCGGACTGGCCGGAGCCGGTGACCTCAGCGAGCTTGGTGCCGCGCATCGCCGCGGTCACGGCGGCAGCTGTCGGCGCTGCCGCCCTCGTGGGATGGGCGTTCGACCTCCCGGTCCTGACGTCGATCGTTCCCGGCCTCTCATCCATGAAGGCGAACACGGCCGTTGCGTTTATCCTGGCCGGCGTGTCGCTGTGGCTGTGGGATGCACATTCCAAAAATGGCGTCTTGATCGGCACCGCGTGCGCCACGGTCGTCGCCACGATCGGGCTGCTGACCATCTCCGAATACCTGTTTCGCTGGGACTTGGGGATCGACCAGCTGCTGGTCCGAGGCCCGGCCGCAGCCGTGGGGACGCCGTTTCCTGGCCGGATGGGGCTGAATACCGCGCTGAACTTCGCCCTGCTGTCCGTCCCCCTGCTCACACGGGAGCACGGGCCGCTCCGCAGCTGGTGGTTGGCAGATGCTTGCACGGTTGCGGTCGGGGTCATCGCCTTCACCGCCGCGATCGGCTACGTGTACAGCGCCACCGCCCTGACCGGTCTCGCCTCTTACACGCAGATGGCCATTCAGACAGTCACGGTGTTCGTGGTGCTGTGCGCGGGTGTCCTCGCCCGCCGCCCCGACGGGCCGTTGATGAGCATCGTCCTGAGCAAGGGTCCCGGGGGCCTGATCATCCGCAAGATCCTGCCGATCATGTTGGGCGTGTTGCTCGTGCTCGGCTGGCTGCGAGTGCAGGGCCAAGAGCTCGGGCTGTACGGTACGCAGTTCGGTACGTCGATCATGGTGTTGGCGAGCCTGGTATCGCTGGCCGGCGTCACCCTCTGGAGCGCGGTCCAACTGGATCGCACCGAGGTCGCGCGGCGGCGGCTCCTGGGTGGCGCCGAAGCCCGGATGCATGCCGTCGTGCAATCCGCGCCGAGTGGCATGGTCATGATCGATCGGGACGGGACGATCGTGCTCGTAAACCGCGAGGTCGAGCGGATGTTCGGGTACACGAGGGAGGAGTTGCTCGGAACGTCGATCGACCTCCTCGTTCCCACGCGGTTGCGAGGCGGACATTCGGGGCTTCGTACCAGCTTCTTCGGCGATCCCAAGACACGAGCGATGGGAGCCGGGCGGGAGCTCTTCGGAGTTCGCAAGGACGGCGTCGAGATCCCAGTCGAGATCGGGCTGAATCCCATCGAAACAGAGGAGGGGCTCTTCGTGCTCGCCTCAGTCGTGGATATCAGCGCCCGCAAACGCGCCGAGGCCCGATTCCGCGCGGCCGTCGAGTCGGCGCCTAACGGGATGGTGATGATCGACCGCAGTGGCAAGATCATTTTGGTCAATCGTGAGATTGAGCGGCTGTTCGGATACACGCGTGAGGATCTCCTCGGCCAGCCGATCGAACGGCTTGTGCCGCAGCGCCTGCGGGAGCGGCACCCCGGGCTACGGACGGCCTTCTTCGAGCATCCCCAAACTCGCGCGATGGGGGCCGGCCGCGATTTGTTCGGCGTCCGCAAGGACGGTGTCGAGATCCCCGTCGAGATCGGTCTCAACCCGATCGAGACCGACGAAGGGCTCTTCGTGTTGGCCTCTGTCGTCGACATCGGCGCGCGCAAACGGGCCGAAGAAGAGTTGCGCCGCTCCAACGCGGAGCTCGAGCGCTTCGCCTATGTCGCGTCGCACGATCTCCAAGAGCCGCTACGCATGGTCGGCAACTACGTGCAGCTCTTGGGGAAACGGTACAAGGGCAGGCTGGACTCGGACGCCGACGAATTCATCGGGTTCGCGCTCGACGGCGCGCTCCGGATGCAGCGGCTCATTGAAGATCTACTCGCCTACTCGCGCGTCAGCTCGCGCGGCGCGGACCTGGCGCCCACCGACGCCGGCGTAGCGTTGGAACACGCGCTGGCGAGCCTCAAGCTCTCCATCGAGGAGGCGAACGCCAAAGTCACGCGCGATCCGCTGCCGACCGTCCCGGCCGACCAGAGCCAGCTCGAGCACGTGTTCCTGAATCTGATCGGCAACGCACTCAAGTTCCGGGGATCCGAGCGCCCCACGATCCACGTGACCGCGGCGCAACACGACGGTGACTGGCTCTTCAGCGTTCGGGACAACGGCATCGGCATCGAGCCACAGTACTTCGACCGCATCTTCGTGATCTTTCAGCGCTTGCACGGCCGCGCAGAGTACCCCGGTACGGGGATCGGTCTCGCGATCACGAAGCGCATCGTCGAGCGTCACGGCGGGCGCATCTGGGTCGAATCCGACCCGGGGGCAGGCTCTACGTTCTGGTTCACGCTGCCCGCCCTCAGGAAGGGGGGAGCATGACGCGGCCCACCGTGTCTCGCAGCATGGTGGGGACGCTGATCGGGTTCGTCGTCGTCGCCACGATTCTGCTCGCGGGCGGGCGCCGAGACTATCCGTCGTTGCACACCATGCTCGATGCCACGGCGGCTGTCCTGTCCGGCGTGCTAACGTTGTTTTTTTGGGAGGTGGGCAGGCGCACCACGCCGTTGTCGATCTGGTTTGCCCTCGGCTTCGGGGTTACGTCTGTCGTCGAAGGCGTTCACGCGCTCGTGAGCGTGGAGTGGTCCGGGGCGCTCAGCGCCATCGTAGCGGCGGAGAATACCCTTCGGCCCGCGACATGGCCTCTGGCCGCGTATGTCCTACCCATTGCCATCGGCAGCGCCGTGTGGCTGTTGCGGCACACCCAGTGGGCGGCGTCGGGATTCGCACTCGCGCTGCTGGGGCTGAGCGCCGCGCTGTTTCCGCTCTTTCTGGAACTGCCGCGGTACACGTCACCGACATGGTTCGGCATCACGCGCCCCACCCTGGCGGTCGTTCCGTTCCTGTGGGTCGGGGTTGGATCGGTGTGTTGGCGCTCGCAGAGCGCGGACCGCGTACTCCCCACGATGGCATTGGTGGCCGCCGTGCTGTGCCTGGGGCACGGGTCGATGCTCTATTCGCGAGCGCCAAGCGATACGCAGGCCGTGGTGGCCCACCTCGGGAAGGTCACCGGCTATTTGACACTCCTGTTCTCGCTCACCCAAATGGCGTCGGTGGACCTCGCGGAGCGCGTTCGCGCGGAGCGCGGCTTGGCACAACTGAATCAGGACTTGGAGCTGCGAGTGCTCGAGCGCACGGAAGAGCTCCGACGTTCCAACGAGGACCTTGAGCGATTCGCGTACGTCGCGTCGCACGATCTTCAGGAGCCGCTCCGGATGGTGGGGAGTTACCTCGAGCTCCTGAAGAAGCGTTACCGCGGCAAGCTCGATGCGGACGCGGACGACTTCATCGGGTTCGCCCAGGACGGCGCGGTGCGCATGCAGCGGCTCATCGAAGACTTGCTCGCTTACTCCCGCGTGAACACGCGCGGCGCCGGGCTCGCCTCCACCGACGCCAATGTGGCGCTGGGCCGCGCCCTCGCGAACCTCAAGCTCGCGACCGACGAGGCGAGCGCTACCATCACCCACGACCCGCTGCCCGTCTTGCCCGCCGATCAGAGCCAGCTCGAGCACGTATTCCAAAACCTGATAGGGAACGCGCTCAAGTTCCGTGGAGCCAAGCCGCCGGCCATCCATGTGACGGCCGTGCAGCGCGACGGCGAATGCGTGTTCAGCGTGCGCGATAACGGCATCGGCATCGAGTCACAGTACTTCGACCGCATCTTCGTGATCTTTCAGCGCTTGCACGGCCGCGAAGAGTATCCCGGTACGGGGATCGGTCTCGCGATCACGAAGCGGATCATCGAGCGCCACGGGGGACGGATCTGGGTGGAGGCGCAACCGGGACAAGGCTCGACCTTCTTCTTCACGCTCCCAGGCATCGAGGGCTCCGCATGACGGTCCAACCCCGCGTGCCCATCGAGATCCTCTTGGTCGAAGACAACCCCGGCGACGTCCGCCTCACCAAGGAGGCACTCAAGGACGCGAAGGTGCGCAACACGCTGCACGTCGCCATGGACGGCGTCGACGCAGTCGCGTTCCTGCGCAAGCAAGGCAAGCACGCCGCGGCGCCTACGCCCGATCTCATTTTGTTGGACCTGAACCTGCCGAAGAAGAACGGGCGCGAGGTGCTCGAGGACATCAAGCAGGACGACGCGCTGCGCCACATCCCCGTCGTGATTCTCACGACCTCGCAGGCCGAGCGGGACATCGCGGAGAGCTATCGGCTGCACGCCAACGCCTACGTGACGAAGCCCGTCGACCTGGAACAGTTTCTCACCGTCGTGAAGTCCATCGAGCAGTTCTGGCTCGAGATCGTGAAACTGTCCCACCCATGAGCCAATCCCCTGAGGCCGCCCCGATCGACGTATTGCTCGTCGAGGACAGCCGCGAAGACGCGGAACTGACCCTCCACGCCCTCAAGGCCGCGAAGATCCGTAACCGCGTGCACGTCACGCGGGACGGCGCTGAGGCGCTCGACTTTCTGTTCCGGCGCGGGGGGTTCGAAGATGCTCCGACTCCCGATTTGATCCTCCTCGATTTGAAGCTCCCCAAGATAGACGGGCACGAAGTCCTCGAGGGCATCAAGCGTGACGAGCACCTCTCGCGGATTCCGGTCATCGTCGTGACCAGCTCGCAGGCGGAAGAGGACGTCGCGAAAAGTTATCGCCTGCGTGCCAACGCCTACGTGACGAAGCCGATCGATCCGGCGGCGTTTCTACGGGCCGTGAACGCGATCGGGCGGTTCTGGCTCGAGATCGTGAGGCGGCCGTGACGGCACCAGCGCTGGCCCCCACGATCCGCGTGCTGCTCGTGGAAGACAACGCCGGGGATGCCCGCCTCATCATCGAGATGCTCCGCGACGTGTCCGAGAGCGAGTTCGCCCTCGAGCGTGTCGACCGGCTGCTCCCCGCCCTGGAGCGCCTGAGCGGGCCAGGCGCGGATGTCGTGCTGCTCGATCTGGGACTGCCTGACAGCTCGGGCCTCGATACGTTCGAGCGCATCCGCCACGGCACGACGAACGAGCCGATCGTGGTCATCTCCGGCCTGAACGACGAGCGCATAGCTCTCGAAGCGGTGCGCGCTGGTGCCCAAGACTACCTCGTCAAGGGACGCATCGAGGGACAGCTCCTGGCGCGGGTCATTCGGTACGCGATCGAGCGAAAGCACGCGGTCGAAGCGTTGCGCGAGCGCGAGGAACGGTCTCGCCTGCTGATGGAAGCGGCGTTCGATGGCGTCGTAGTCACGGTCGAGGGCGTGATCCAAGAGGCCAATCCGGGAATGGTGGACATCCTGGGGTACGAGCTGGACGAACTGTTGGGGACGCCGGTCACGGACCTCGTTCCCAGGGAGCTGCAGGGAGAGGTCACGCAGCGGATCCGGGAGGGTCTGGAAGGTCGATACGAGTTTGAGATCCGGCGGAAAGACGGACGCAAGGTCCTGCTCGAGGCCACGACGCGAAACCTCCTGGTGGGCGGTCGCCGCGGGCGTATCAGCGCCGTGCGCGACATCACGGCGCTGCGCTCGCTCGAGCGGCAGTTCCGCCAGGCCCAGAAAATGGAGGCCGTAGGCCGCCTGGCGGGTGGCGTCGCGCACGATTTCAACAACCTGCTCACGGCGATCTTCGGATACGCCGAGCTGCTTGGCGAAGAGCTGCCGGCCGACCACCCCGGCCGCGAGGACCTGAAGGAAATCCGCACCGCGGCTACGCGGGCGTCGGCGCTGACGCGGCAGCTCCTGGCCTTCAGTCGGCAGCAGGTGTTGCAGCCCGTCGTGTTGAACCTGAACGACGTTGTCCAGAATGTCGAGAAGATGCTACACCGTCTGCTGGGGGAGGATGTGGAGCTCGAGGCACACCTCGCTCGTGACGCAGCGAACGTCAAGGCCGATGCCGGGCAACTCGAGCAGGTCATCATGAACCTCTCAGTCAACGCGCGTGATGCGATGCCCACCGGCGGTAAGCTCACGATCGAGACGGCGAACGTGGATCTGGATGCCGGCTACGCCGAACAACACCAACCGGTCATCCCGGGCCGTTACGTCATGCTCGCCGTGAGCGACACGGGAACCGGCATGGACGAGACGACCAAGGCCAAGGTATTCGAGCCGTTCTTTACAACGAAGGAGGCCGGCAAGGGTACAGGCCTCGGGCTCGCCACCGTGTATGGGATCGTGAAGCAATCGGGCGGATACGTGTGGCTCTATTCCGAACCTGGCAAAGGGGCGACGTTCAAGATCTACCTGCCTCGGGTCGACGCGCCACGCGATACACCGGTTGGCGCGCCGGAACCGGCGGGGACGGTGACCGGAACAGAAACCGTACTTGTCGCCGAGGATGACCCCCTCCTCCTCCCGCTCGCGCGTGAGCTGCTCATGAAGCTCGGGTACCGTGTGCTCGAGGCGCGGGACTCCACCCAGGCATTGGCGGTCGCCCGCGGTCATCAGAGTGAAATCCACCTGCTCGTATCGGACGTCGTCATGCCGGGTGGGGGTGGCTTCCAGCTCGCACAACAGCTGCTCGTTGAGCGGCCGAAGATGCGAGTCCTCTACATGTCGGGGTACACCGACGAGGCCGTCGTGCGGCACGGCCTGCTGGAACGGGGACTCAACTACCTTCAGAAGCCCTTCACCCCAGCGGTGCTCGCGCGTCGGGTGCGCGACGTCCTGGACGCCAAGGAGAAGTCATGACAGCGGATGGTGTGCTGGCCCGCGGTCTCGTGGAGGAGCGCTGGATCCCCGTGGCCGGACACATTGTCCTCCTCGCACTCATCGGCGTGCTGGTGCGGGACGCGGCGCCGCATCGTCTCCTTGCTGTGTGGGCTGCCGCGGTCGTACTGCTGGTCTTCAGCCGCACCGTGTTGTCGTACCATGCCCGTCGCGCCGACGTCCCCCCGCTGAACATCGTGCGATCCATCCGACTCCTGATGCCGGCCCTCGGCCTGGCCTGGAGCCTTGGCGCCCTGATCGTCGCGCGGTACGTACCGCTCGCGGTGTTGTCGATCGTGCTCATGGCGTTCGCCGGACTGCTCGCCGGCGCCATCAACACTCTCATCGCCGACCGGTGGGCCTTCCCGTTGTACGCCCTGGCCCTGTTTGGCCCGACTCTTACGGCGCGCGTGCTGCTCCGATCGGGCGAGGCCGGCGTCGTCGAGGAGCTCCTGATCGCCGCGTTTGTCGCGTTCATGGTGGTGCAGCACGGGCGCGCCCACCGCAGCCTGTTGGAACGGATGCGCGTCGAGGAGACGCTGCGCCACCGCGAACGCCAGCTCGCGGCGGCCCAGGCGACCGCTCATGTCGGCAGCTGGGAATGGGACATCCCGACGAATGTCGTGACGTGGTCCGACGAGCTGCGGCGGATGTATGGCGTGGGCGCGGAGGCCCCGGCGGGGTATCGCGAGTTCCTGGCGGTCGCGCACCCCGACGACCGCCCGCGGCTCGAGGCGCTGGTGGCCGAAGGGGTCCGGACACATCGGCCGATCGACTATGAGTGGCGGGTTGTCCGGCCGGACGGTGAGGTGCGCTACATGCAGGCCCGCAACGTGGTGATCACCGATGAGCGTGGGCAAGCGGTCCGCATGGCGGGGACCTCCCTCGACGTGACCGACCGCAAGGTTGCCGAGGAGAAGCTGCAGACCTCCGTGGCGGAGGTCAAAACCCTGGAGGGAATCCTGCCGATCTGCGCGAGCTGCAAGCGGATTCGCAGCGACAAGGGCGAATGGGAGGCGGTCGAGTCCTACGTTCGGCAGCACACCCACGCTGAGTTCACCCACGGCCTCTGCCCGGACTGCGCCAAGAAGACCTGGGGATAGCCTTGTAGGAATTGCCTGACACCATCCCGCAACGGGTTTCCATTATGCTTGGGGTCAATCCTGTCACCCTCGGAGATCAAGGCGATGGCCAAGGCCGCGACATTCCTGCTGTTGGGGCTTGGTCTCGTCTCCGTCACTAACCCCGCGTTCGCCCAACAACCGGATTCCGCCGCTCAGGCCTTGAAGCACCTGAGCATCGAACAACTGATGAACCTGGAGGTCATGTCCGTCTCGAGGCGTCCCGAGCGGCTGGCCCAGACGGCCTCCGCGATCCAGGTGATCACCCAGGAGGACATTCGTGCTTCCGGCGCGTCGAGTCTCCCGGAGGCGCTGCGCCTCGCCAGCAACCTGCAGGTCGCGCAGCTCGATTCTCGCCAGTGGGCCATCAGCGCGCGCGGATTCAATAGCACCACCGCCAACAAGCTCCTGGTCCTCATCGACGGGCGTACGGTCTACACACCGCTCTTCTCCGGTGTGTTCTGGGATGTGCAGGAGGTCTCCCTCGCAGACATCGACCGGATCGAAGTCATCAGCGGGCCGGGCGCAACGCTGTGGGGGGCCAACGCCGTCAACGGCGTAATCAACGTCATCACGAAAGACGCCAAAGACACCCCAGGGGTCGCCCTGTCGGGCGGCGGCGGCACCGAATTGCGTGGCTTTGGCACCGCCCGCTACGGAGGACAGGTCGGCTCCGCAGCGCGTTATCGGATCTACGCGACACGCTTTGCCCGCGACCCATCGGTGTTGCCCAGCGGCCTGGACGCCGTGGATGACTGGCACCTGGGCCAAGGCGGTTTTCGCGCGGATTGGGACGCGTCGACGATCAGCCACGTCACGCTGCAGGGCGACCTCTACGATGGGCGTATCGGTCAGCCCAGCGCCGGCGACATTGCCGTCAGCGGCCGCAACGTGATGGCGAAGTGGTCGCGGACGATCTCCGAAACATCGGGGCTCACGGCCCAGCTGTACTATGATCGGACCAATCGGGACATCCCCGGGACGTTTGGCGAAGATCTCGACACCTACGATGTCGATCTCCAGCACCAGACGCGGCTGGGGGCGAGGCATGACCTTGTCTGGGGACTTGGTTACCGCGTGATCAACGATCGCATCACCAACACCCCTGCCCTGGCCTTCCTGCCGGCCCATGTCGCGCGACAGTGGTTCACCGGGTTCGTCCAGGACGAGATCGCCCTCGTTCCCGACCGGCTGCACCTGGCCCTCGGCACCAAGATCGAGCACAACGACTACACCGGGTTCGAGATCCAGCCCAGCGGGCGAGTGAATTGGACGCTCAGCCCGGCCGCGACGCTGTGGGCGGCGGTATCCCGGGCGGTCAGGGCCCCCTCGCGCGTCGACCGGGAGCTGTATGCGCCCGGCCAACCGCCCTACTTCCTGGCCGGGGGCCCGGGCTTCCACTCGGAAGAGGAGCTGGCCTACGAGCTGGGATACCGGCATCAGCGGGGGTCCTTTGCGCTCTCCGTGGCGACGTTCTACAGTCGTTACCATGGGCTGCGCAGTCTCGAGCAGGTCAACCCGCCCGCAGCCACGCCCATCGTCATCGGCAACGGACAGGACGGCGAGTCATATGGAGCGGAGTTGACGGCCGGGTACTGGCTCACGAGCCGGTGGCGCGTGCGGGCCGGCTACACCGAGCTGCGCGTTCACATTTGGCCCAACCCCGGCAGCACCGACACGTCTCGGGGGGCGACGGAGTCCCAGGCTCCCGATCGCCAACTGTTCTTACACTCGTCGATCGACCTGCCCGCTCACCTGGGGTTCGATGCCGGACTCCGTGTTATCGGAGAGATCGCCCGACCGGGGGTCCCGGCCTATGCGGAGCTGAACGCCAGGCTCACCTGGCAGCCGACCGCAAAAGTGGACCTGTCGATCGTTGGGCAGAACCTGCTGAACCCTCGGCACATCGAGTTTGGCGCACCGGGGGCCACGCGCCGGGAAATCGAACGCGGCGTCTATGGGTTGGTCGAATGGCATTTCTGAGCCGAGCACTCCCCCTCGCAGCCCTGCTGGGGGCGGGACAAGGGTTGGCTGCCCAAGGCGTGCGCGCCTCGGAATACCAGGTGAAGGCCGTGTTTCTCTTCAACTTCGCGCAGTTCGTCGATTGGCCGGCCGAGGCCTTCCCCGCCGGGGACACGCCGCTCGTGATCTGCGTGCTCGGCAACGATCCGTTCGGTGAGGCGTTGGACCAGACCGTGCGCGATGAGCGGCTAGGAAGCCGGCCATTTCAGGTTCAACGCTACCAAAGCGTGGACGAGATCAAGATCTGTCACATCCTGTTCATCAATCGGTCCGAGGGGGCCCGGCCGGAGGTCATTCTGGCTGGCCTCAAGCAGCGGCCGATCCTCACGGTGAGCGACGCCGACGGCTTCGCCCAACGTGGCGGCATGATTCGCTTCGTGACCGACCGCAACCGCATCCGGCTCCAACTGAACCTGACCGCAACGGAAGCGGCCCACCTGACGATCAGCTCCAAGCTGCTGCGCGTGGCCGAGATCGTCCGCCGAACCGGGAGTTGAGATGTCGCCGTTGCGCGACTGGCCGATCAAGCGGAAGATCACAGCGATCCTGCTGCTGACAAGCGGATTGGTGTTGCTCTTGACCTCGGCCGCGTTCGTCACCTATCAGGTATTGACGAACCGCGGGACGATAAAAGTTCAGTTGGCGACGCGATCCCGCATTCTTGCCGCCAACAGCACCGCCGCGCTGGCGTTTGCGAACGAGGCGGACGCCACAGAACTCCTGGGTGCCCTGAAATACGACGCGCATATGGTGGCTGCGGCGCTGTATGACCAGGACGGACGGGTGCTCGCGACCTATCCGGCAGCCGCCGCCGCCGATCTTATCCCTGCCGCGCCGCAGCCGGACGGCTACCGCTTCGAGGGAAGCCGCCTCGTGGGGTTTACGCCCGTGGCGCAGGGGGAGAACAGGCGGCTGGGGACTCTCTACGTCGCGTCGGACACGAAGGCGCTATCGGAGGCCCTCCGGCTCTCCGGCGTCATCGCCATCGGCGTCCTCGCGATCGCCCTGCTGGCCGCGTATGCGTTGGCCGCCGCCCTCCGGGGACGGATCTCGGAACCGATTCTCGCCCTGGCGGAAACGGCAAGGGCGGTCTCCACTCGGCAGGACTACTCGGTGCGGGCGCCCAAGCTCGGCGAGGACGAGTTGGGCACGCTGACCGACGCCTTCAACCAGATGCTCGGGCGCATCTCGGACCAGGACCGTGAGCTGCGGCGCCACGCGACGGACCTCGAGGAGCGCGTCGAGGAGCGGACCCACGAGCTCCAGGAGCGAAACGAGACGCTGCGCCGCAATGCCGCGGAGCTCCTCGCCGCCAATCAAGAACTGGACGCGTTCGCCTACTCGGTATCACACGACTTGCGCGCACCGCTGCGCAGCATCGACGGATTCAGCCACGTGCTCCTGGAGGACTACGGCCCGCAGCTGGACGATGCGGGACGGGATTCTTTGCGGCGGGTGCGTGCCGCCAGTCAGCGGATGGCTCACTTGATCGACGACTTGCTGAAGCTTGCTCGGGTCACCCGCGTCGAGATGCGCACGGAGATGGTGGACCTGAGCAGTATGGCACGGGACATCGTCGCGGACCTACAACTGACGGACCCGGCCAGGCAGGTAGAATGCACGATTGCCCCGGGGCTCAAGGCGCGGGCGGATGCGCCCCTGCTCCGCGTCGTGCTCGAGAACCTGCTGCGCAACAGCTGGAAGTACACCGCCAAGCAGCCGCGGCCGCGGGTCGAATTCGGATCCACCGACGCGAACGGCGGGAGAGCGTTCATGGTCCGGGACAACGGCGCCGGGTTCGACATGAAGTACGTGGACAAACTGTTCGGCGTGTTTCAACGCCTGCATTCAGCGGCCGAATTCGAGGGGACCGGCGTTGGCCTCGCCACAGTCCGGCGCATCATCACTCGGCACGGCGGTCGGATCTGGGTCGAGGCTACCGTCGATCAGGGTGCGACGTTCTTTTTCACGTTGTGATGGGAGGCTCTGTGAACCCCGGAAAAATTCTACTGACAGCATCACGAACGACGTGGTCGTGGCGCAGGACGGCGTCCAGGCACTCGACTATCTCTTCGGCGCGGATGGCGGCGCGAAAGCGGAGGCCCTCCCGGCGGTGGTGCTGCTCGACCTGAAACTGCCGAAGATCAACGGGCTCGAGGTGCTGCGGCGCATCCGCTCCGAGGAGCGCACCAAATTCCTGCCGGTGGTGATCCTCACGTCCTCCGACGAGGAGCGCGACATCATCGACGGCTACAGCCTCGGCGCCAATAGTTACGTGCGCAAACCGGTGGACTTCGTGGAGTTCACCCAGGCGGCGAAGCAGCTGGGACTGTACTGGTTGCTCATGAACCGCGCGCCGCCGACGCCCCGCTAGTAGGGTGCCTCGAATCCTCGTAATCGACGACAACGACGCCTTGCGCGGGAACGTTCGACGAACCGAGTTTCCCTCCGTAAAACTGATCGCCATGTCCGGAGGCGACTGCGAGGTCTTGGGCTGCTGAAGGTAGTTGAACTACCGGCTGCGACGGGCGATATTTCCCGCCCATTCCCGAGTAGCTCAGTTGGTAGAGCAGCCGGCTGTTAACCGGCGGGTCGCAGGTTCGAGTCCTGCCTCGGGAGCTTCCCTCCTTATTTGTGATGTTCCTCACGCTGTAGGACAAGACTGACATTGCCCGCCCCGTGACCGATCACTAGCGTGGTCTACTCTTCTACTGAGAAGTCATGGGCGTACATATCCGGCTACTCCTCGTCGAGGACTCCGAAGACGACGCGCTGTTGTTACTGCGCGAGTTGAAGCGCGGTGGCTACGAGCCCACCCACGAGCGGGTGGCCACCGAAGCCGGCTTGGCCGCTGCGCTCGATCGCCAGGAGTGGGACCTCGTCATCGGCGACCACAGCATGCCGGGATTCAGCGGCATCGCCGCCCTGGTGCTCGTGCGGGGGCGCGGCCTCGATGTCCCCTTCATCTGTGTATCCGGCACGATCACCGAAGACATGGCCGTCGCTGCCATGAGAGCGGGCGCCAGTGACTGGGTGAACAAGGGTCAGCTCAAGCGCCTCCTCCCCGCCGTGGATCGCGAGCTCCGGGAGGCGAAGGGGCGCGCGACCCTGCGCGCCACCGAAGCGGGCTACGCCACCCTCGTCGAGCACGCCCCCGTGGGCATCTACCGCTCCACCCCGGACGGCAAGTTCGTGGCGGTCAACTCCGCCCTCGTTCGCCTCCTCGGCCATGACTCGGCGAACGACGTCATGCAGCTGAACATGGCGCGAGACGTCTATGCCGATCCCGCCGAGCGCCAGCGGCTGCTCGATCGCGACACCTATACCGACCAAGAGTACGACGAGGTGGAGGCGACGTGGAAGCGCAAGGACGGCCGCCACCTCACGGTGCAGCTGAGCGTCCGCGCTGTCCGCAATGCCACGCGACAGGTGGACTACTATGAGACCTTTGTCCGCGACATCACCGAGCAGCGGCGCCTGCAGACACAGCTCGTGCAGTCGCAGAAGATGGAAGCGGTGGGCCGGTTGGCGGGCGGCATCGCGCACGATTTCAACAACCTGCTGACCGTGATCACGACCTCCTGCGATCTGCTGCTCGAAGACCTCGACGTCACCGACCCCAGGCGCGAAGACGTCGACCAGGTGCGCCAGGCGGCCGACGGCGCCGCCGCCCTCACCCGCCAGCTCCTCGCATTCAGCCGGCAACAGGTGCTGACGCCGCAGGTCGTGAATCTCGGCGATGTCGTCGATGGAGTCGAGAAGATGCTGCGCCGCGTGATCGGGGAGGACGTCGACCTCGTCACGGTCGTCGGGCCGGACGACGGCGCAGTCAAGGCCGACGTCGGACAACTCGAGCAAGTCCTGATGAACCTGGCGGTGAACGCCCGCGACGCCATGCCGACGGGCGGAAAGCTCACGATCGAGACGGCCAACGTCGAACATGATCCTGACTACGCGCGCGAGCAGGATGCCGCCGCCGTCAGCCGCTTCGTGATGCTCGCCGTGAGCGATACCGGCACCGGGATGGACGAGGCGACCAAGGCGAGGATCTTCGAGCCGTTCTTCACGACCAAGGAGCTCGGGAAGGGAACGGGACTCGGTCTCGCCACGGTCTACGGGATCGTGAAGCAGAGCGGTGGCTTCATCTGGGTCTACTCGGAGCCTGGCCTCGGTACGACGTTCAAGATCTACCTGCCGCGCGTGGATGCAGTCGCCGCGGCCGGCGGCTCGGCTGGCCCGGTGGCATCCCGTCGCGGGACCGAAACGGTCCTGCTCGTGGAGGACGCAGCCGCGGTTCGCTCGGTGACCCACCAGGCGCTGGACCGGCAGGGGTACACCGTGCTGGACGCGTCGAACGGCGCGGAGGCGTTGCGCCTTGCCGAAAGTCACCCCGGGCCGATTCACTTGTTGCTCACGGACGTCGTGATGCCAGGCCTCAGCGGCCGGCAACTGTCTGACCAGCTCGCGCTGATCCGCCCCGAGACGAAAGTGCTGTACACGTCGGGCTACACCGACGACGCGGTGGTACGTCACGGTGTGCTCGAGTCCGGGATCGCCTATCTCCAGAAGCCGTTTACCGTCGACGGCCTGGCCCGCAAAGTTCGCGAGGTCTTGGATCGCTGACACCGGTTGAGCGAATCCGCGCCCTGAGCCATAGATTCGTAGCTCATGGCAGAACGGCGCCGGAAGTCCCCCAAAACGAAGTCCCGTGCTAAGCCCGCCGAGGACGCTCTCACCGTCTCGCTGCTCGTGGAACGCGAAACGCTGCTGCGCACGATCGTCGAGTCCTCGCCCGAGTGCGTGAAACTGTGCTCGCCCGATGGCATCCTCCTCCAGATGAACCAGGCCGGTCTCACGATGCTCGACGCGGACCGCGCCGAGCAGGTCGTGGGGCAGGCAGCCGTCGACTTGGTCGTCCCGGAGCACCGGGCGGCGTTTCGCGCACTCCTCGCCCAGGTGGCGGGCGGCGCCGCGGGACGGCTGGAGTTCGAAGTTGTCACGTTCAAGGGCGCACGGCGTTGGCTCGAGATGCAGATGGTTCCGCTGCGCCAGGACGGCAAGGGATCGGTCAACAGCCTGCTCGGCCTGACCCACGACGTCACGCAGCGCCGCCGGGCCGAGCGGGTGCAACAGGCGACCTACCGGATCTCCGAGGCAGCCCTCACGGCCGAGAACCTCCACGCGCTGCTGGCCGAGGTGCACCGCATCGTCGGCGAGCTGATGCCGGCCCACAACTTCTACGTCGCCTTGTACGACGACGCCAATGAGAGCCTCAGCTTCCCGTACTTCGTGGACGAGGCCGATCCGGAACACGACACGCAACCGCGCCCGTTGCGCCGCGGCATGACAGAGTACGTCCTGCGGACCGGCGCGCCCCTGCTCGCGACGCCGGACGTGTACGACGACCTGGTGGCGCGGGGCGAGGTCGAGCTGATCGGCGCCCCATCCATCGACTGGGTCGGCGCGCCCCTCGTCGTGAAGGACCGCACCATCGGCGTCGTCGCGGCCCAGAGCTATTCGGAGGGCGTGCGCTATGGCGCGGGAGACAAGGAAATCCTGATCTTCGTCTCCTCCCAGATCGCGATGGCCGTCGAGCGCAAGCGGGCGGAAGACGCCCTGCGCCGCCAGACGGACCTGCTGGAGCAGATCGTCGAGCACATTCCCGTGATGCTCGTGTTCCTCGATCCCGTCGGCTTGATCGAGTGGGGCAACAGTGAGTGGACTCGCGTGCTGGGCTTTACGATGGCTGACGCGCGGTCGAGCGACATCTTCGCGGCGTTGTATCCGGACCCGGCCGAGCGGGAGCGCCTCATGAAATCCATCGGCTCCCCGACCGGACAGTGGACCGACTTCCGGACGCGCACGCGCGATGGTCGCCTCCTCGACACGACGTGGGCGAACGTCCCGCTGGCGCAGGGCGGCTGGTTGGCGATCGGCGTGGACATCACGGAGCGCAAGCTAGCCGAAGGAGCGTTGCGCCAGAGCGAGGAGCGCTACCGCACGTTTATCGCCCAAAGCTCGGAAGGGGTTTCGCGTCTCGAGTTCAAGCCGCCCGTCGCGGTGACCCTCGGAGAAGACGCCCAAGTGGACGCGATGTACGCCAGCGCCACGGTCGCCGAGTGCAATGACGCGATGGCCCGGATGTACGGATTCGCGGAAGCGCGTGACCTGGTGGGCGCGCGGCTCGCCGACCTCCACGACCAGGGCGATCCGGCGAACCGCGAGCAGATGCGCAGCTTCATCCGCGCGGGCTACCGTCTGGCGGACTCGGAGACTCGGGAGCGGGACCGCGAGGGCCGGCCGCGCGTGTTTCTGAACAACGTCGTGGGCTTCGTGGAGAACGGACAGTTGGTGCGCGTCTGGGGCACGCAGCGCGATGTGTCCGAGCAGCGCCGCCTCGAGGAGCAGTTCCGCCAGTCGCAAAAGATGGAGGCGGTAGGACAGCTGGCAGGCGGCATCGCCCACGACTTCAACAACCTGCTGACCGCGATCCTCGGCAACGCGCAGCTGCTGCTACGCGACCTGCCTCCCGGCGATGCGATGCGCGGCGACGTAGAGGAGATCCGCAAGGCATCAGAGCGCGCCGCCGGGCTCACACGCCAGCTGCTCGCCTACAGCCGCCGCCAGATGCTGCAGCCCGAGATCCTGGACTTGAACGTCGTCGTGGGGGAGATGGATCGGATGCTGCGGCGGCTCATCGGCGAGCACATCGCGCTCGTCACCGTCCCCGCCCCGGACCTGGGACGCGTGCGGGCGGACCCGAGTCAGATCGAGCAGGTCCTCGTGAACCTCGTCGTGAACGCCCGCGACGCGATGGCCGAGGGAGGCCGGCTCACGATTGAAACCGCCAATGCGGACCTCGATGAGAGCTACGCCAAGGAGCACGGCGCCGCTCCTGGAGCCTACACCATGCTCGCGGTGACCGACACCGGAACAGGCATGGACGCTACCGTCCGCGCCCACTTGTTCGAGCCGTTCTTCACGACGAAGGAGGTCGGCAAGGGCACCGGATTGGGTCTCGCGACGGTGTACGGGATCGTCAAGCAGAGCGGCGGCCACATTTCCGTGTACACCGAGGTCGGCCGGGGCAGCAGCTTCAAGGTCTACCTGCCGCGGGTGCACCGGCCGCCTCCATCGGCGCAGACGCCTGCGCCGCGCCCGCCGGCCGCGCGCGGCTCCGAGACGGTGCTCGTCGTCGAGGACGATCCGGCCGTGCTGTCGCTCAGCTGTCGCGCTCTCGAGGCCGAAGGCTACACCATCCTGTGCGCGTCCGACGGCGCCGACGCCCTGCGCATCGTCGAGCGGCACGGCGGCGAGATCCACCTCCTCCTGACCGACGTCGTCATGCCCGTGATGAGTGGGCGCGAGTTGGCCGAGCAGATGGCGGCCCGGCGGGCGGGGATCCGCATCCTGTACATGTCGGGCTACCCGGGCGACGCCGCCGTGCATCATGGCTCGCTCGTGCGCGGGAGCGCCTTCCTGCAGAAGCCGTTCTCCCCCGACAGCCTGACCCGCAAAGTGCGCGAGACCCTGGACGCGTGACCCTCACTCCCACCCAGTCCTCCGCCGACCTCCGAGCGGCGCTGGAACGCGCGGAGGGCGCGCTCCGCGAATCGCAGCGGCAGTATCGCGAGATCTTCGAGCTGGCATCCGTCGGGATCGTCCGGTCCACCCCGGAGGGCCGGATCCTCCTCGCGAACCCGGCGCTCGCCACGATGCTCGGCTACCAGAGTCCCGACGAGCTGCGCGAGCTGGATCTCGCGCACGACATCTACCTGCGTCCCGAAGACCGAGCTGCGATCATCGCCCGCTACGAGCGCTCGGTCGAGGCGTGGACGGTCGAGGTCGAGTGGCGTAAACGCGACGGCACGCCCTTGTGGGTGCAGATCAGCGCACACGCTATGCCGGACGACGCGGGCCGCGCGCTGTATTTCGAAGCCTTCGTGCAGGACGTCACGGAGCGCCGCCGGTCCGTGGATGACCTCCGCCTCAGCGAAGCGCGCTATCGGGCCTTGACCACGAACCTGCCCGACACGTCGGTGTTCCTGTACGACCATGATCTGCGCTATCTGCTCGTGGACGGATCGAGCCTCGAGGGCGTCGGCACGTCCAAAGAGGCCCTGGAGGGCCGCACGATCTTCGAGGTCCTGCCCGCCGACATGTGCGCGCGCTTGGCCCCGCTCCGGCGTGCTGCGCTTGCGGGACAAATCGTGGAGTTCGAGGAGACGTACGGTGGCCGCACCCACACTGTACATCTCCTACCGATACGGGACGGGAGCGGAGCCGTCATCTACGGCATGGGCGTCGCGGTGGACATCACCGACCGCAAGCGGGCGCAGGAACGGCTTGCGGACAACGAAACCCGGCTCCGGGCAATCATCGATGCGGAACCGGAGTGCGTGAAGGTCCTCGACGCCAGCGGACGCGTACTCACGATGAATCCGGCGGGCCTCACGATGATCGAGGCCGACACCCCCGAGCAGATCGTGGGACACGACGTCTTGAGCATCGTGGCTCCGGAATACCGCAACGCGTTCGCGGACCTGTCACGACGTGTCTTCGCCGGCGACACGGGTACCCTCGAATTCGAGATCATCGGATTCAAGGGGACGCGGCGCTGGCTCGAGACGCACGCCGTGCCCCTGCGCACCCCGCGCGGCGAAGTCCACTCCGTGCTCGGCATCACCCGCGACATCACCAACCGGAAACGGGCCGAGCAGGCGCTGCGCGAATCTCAGGCGCGCCTGCAGCTCGTCGCGCGGGCCACGAACGACGCGGTGTGGGACTGGGATCTCGTGACCGATGCGCTGTGGTTGGCGGACGGCTTTCAGAAGATGTTCGGCTACACCCCCGATGAGATCGAGCCCGGCCCCGAAGCGTGGTACAACCGGCTGCACCCCGACGACCGGGAGCGCGTGATCACCGGGGTCCGCGCCGCGATCGACGGCGGCGAGACGTCCTGGTCCGATGAGTATCGCTTCCGCCGCAAGGACGGCGGGTACGCCGAGATTTACGACCGCGGCTATGTGATGCACGACGCCAACGGCCGTCCCGTCCGCATGGTCGGCTCGATGATGGAGGTCTCGGAGCGCAAGCGCACCGAGGCGCAGCTGCGGAATCTCGCCGCCCGCCTCGAGGCGATTCGCGAGGAGGAACGCACCCGAATCGCGCGGGAGATTCACGATGAGGTCGGCCAGGCGCTGACCGCGCTGAAAATGGACCTCGCGTGGTTGGCGAAAAAAGTCCCGCCCCGCGGGACGCCGGTCCGCAAGAAGCTCCTCGGGATGGAAGGCGTGATCGACGGCACCATGGACGCGCTGCACCGCATCCTCGCCGAGCTGCGCCCCGGGGTGCTCGACGACCTGGGCCTGCCGGCGGCGATCCGCTGGCTCGCCGAAGAGTTCAAGCGACGCACCGAGATCGCCTGCACCGTGCACATGACGGGCGGCGAACCCGGCCTCGACAGCAGCCAGGCGACCGCCGTCTTCCGCATCCTGCAGGAGGCCCTCACCAACGTCGCGCGCCACGCCGGGGCCACGCAGGTCGAGATCCGGCTCCACGTCCTGCCCACCGCATTCGAGCTCGTGGTGACCGACGACGGGCGCGGGATCACCTCCGCCGAATTGCAGGCCAGCGGAACGCTGGGAATCCTCGGCATGCGGGAGCGCGCCCTCACCTGGCACGGGCGCGTCACGGTGCACGGCGAGCCGGGTCGCGGCACCACCGTGCGGGTGTTCATGCCGCTGGACCGGGTCGCCTGATGATCCGTCTCCTGATCGCCGACGACCATCCGCTGGTCCGGGCCGGGGTCCACCAGCTCGTGAGCGAAGAGCCGGACATTCGCGTCGTGGGCGAAGCCGTGGACGGGCACGACTTGCTGGCGCGCCTCCCGAACACCCCCGCCGACGTGGTGATCCTGGACGTCACGATGCCCGGCCCGGGATTCTTACCGCTCCTCGCCCGGCTGAAGGAAGAGCACCCCGCCGTCCGCGTCCTCGTCGTCAGCGTCCACCCCGAGGGGAACATGGCATTGGGCGCGCTGCAGGGAGGAGCGGCGGGCTACGTCAACAAGACTCGGACCGGCGCTGAGCTGGTCGCCGCGATTCGCAAAGTGCACGCTGGCGGGACGTACGTGACCCCGTCGCTCGCCGAGCGGATCGCCGCCGAGCTCACCGCCGGCCGCGTACATCGTCCTCGCGACGGCCTGTCGGTGCGGGAGCACGAGGTTCTCCGCCTCCTCGGCGCCGGCAAGAGCAACAAGGAAGTCGCCGCGATGGCCGGCGTCAGCCCGAAAACCATCAGCACCTATCGCGCGCGGATCCTGCGGAAACTCCGCCTCCGGACCAATGCCGACCTCGTCCGCTACGCCCTGGAGCACGCCCTCATCGGCTGATCTGTCAGACAGGACTGACAGCTGCGTCACCATATTCGTACAGGGCGACTCGCGGCTGCGCACCACACCTTGGAAGCGTGAGGCGATCCCCGAGGCTCCGAGTCTTCGTGGTCGAGGACTCGGAAATCGTGCGCACCCGGCTCGTGGCGATGCTGGCTGAGACCCCCGGCGTACAGGTCGCCGGGGAGGCGGCGAGCGTGTCCGACGCCCTGGCACGACCCCCCGCCGGGCGGCCCGACGCCGTGCTCGTGGACCTGCGGCTCCCCGACGGCGACGGCTTCGACGTCATTCGCGCCGCGAAGGCTCTGACACCCACGCCGGTCATCGTCGTGCTCACGAGCTACGCCTACCCGCAGCTCCAGGCCCGGGGTATGGCCGCAGGGGCCGACTGGTTCCTCGACAAGGCGACGGAGTTCCTGCGAGTCCCCGAAATCCTGGGGTCGCTGCGGCGCGCGCGGGAGCACGCACGATGACGATTCGCATCCTGCTCGCCGAGGACAATCCCGACGACGCCGTCCTGATCCAGCGGGAGCTGCGGCAGTCCGGGGTCGACGTGACGATGCGCCGCGTGGACTCCGCAGCGGCGTTCCGCATCGCGCTGGACGAGGTCGACCCCGACGTCGTGCTCACCGACCACTCCATGCCGCAGTTCACAGCGCACGACGCCCTCAAGATCGCGCGCGACACCCGGCCGCAAACGCCGGTGATCGTCGTCACCGGCAGCCTCGACGAAGAAACGGCAGCCGATTACATCAAGGAGGGCGCGGCCGACTACATCCTCAAGACCCACCTCACGCGTCTCCCCGCCGCCCTCGTCGGCGCGCTGGAGCGGCGCCGCGCCCTGGTGGCCACCGAGGCCGCGCATAAGGCCCTGCTCGGCTCTGAAGCCAAGTTCGCCAAGGCGTTCAAGGCGAATCCCTCCGGCATGGCGATCACGACCCTCGACGGAACCGTCGTCGACGTCAATGACGCCTTTCTGCGTACGCTCGGCTACACTCGGGAAGAAGCCCTGGGCCGCAGCACGGTCGCGCTGGGTCTGTGGCGGAGCGCTGAGGAGCGCACGCGCGTCGTTCAACACACGCAGACGCTCGGCCGCGTGCAGACCATGGAGATTGAAGCCCACACCAAAGACAACGCGCCTCGGACGCTGCTCTATTCGGCCGAGCTGATCGAGCTCGACGACGCCCCCCACGTCCTGGTCCTCACGACCGACATCACCGAGCGGCGTCAGCTCGAGGAGCAGTTACGGCAGGCCGGCAAGATGGAAGCGGTGGGGCAACTCGCGGGAGGCGTGGCGCACGACTTCAACAACATCCTCACCGCGATCCTGGGGTACGCCGATCTCCTCGCCGCCGACCTGCCGGCGGGGGATCGTCGCCTCGAGGACGTGGAGGAGATCCGTAAGGCCGCGCACCGCGCGGCGGCCCTCACGCGGCAGCTCCTGGCCTTCAGCCGCAAGCAGGTCCTCGAGCCGCGCGTGCTCGGCTTGAACGCGCTCGTCGACAGCATGGACAAGATGCTGCGTCCGATTCTCGGGGAGAACGTCGAGCTGCATACGGCTCCGAGCGCCGACCTGCACGCCGTCCGCGCCGATCCGAACCAGGTGGAACAGGTCATCCTGAACCTGGCGATCAATGCCCGCGACGCGATGCCCAAGGGCGGCAAGTTGACGATCGAGACCGCGAACGTCGAGCTGGACGCCGAGTATGCCGCGCGCCACGCCACCGTCGTCCCCGGGCGCTACGTGATGTTAGCGGTGAGCGATACCGGCACCGGGATGGACGCGATAACACAGAAGCGGATCTTCGAGCCGTTCTTCACGACCAAGGACCCCGGTCGTGGGACGGGCCTCGGCCTCTCGACGGTGTACGGCATCGTGAAGCAGAGCGGCGGCACGATCTGGGTCTACAGCGAGGTGGGTAAGGGCACGACCTTCAAGATCTACTTCCCGGCGGTCGACGCGCCCGCGGAGGATTTGAGGTTGGCCGCCGCGCCCGCGCATGCCCTCGCCGGGGTCGAGACAATCCTGCTGGTGGAGGACGACGAGCAACTGTTGCACCTGGCTCAGCGGGCGCTCGAGGCGAAGGGCTACACCGTGCTCGCCGCCGACCGCGGCGCTGGCGCGCTCGAGATCGCGCGCCAGCACGAGGGACCGATCCATCTGCTGTTGACCGACGTCACCATTCCCGATATGGATGGACGCACCCTCGCCGCGTCCTTGCGGGCAGAGCGTGGTCGCGAGCTGCGCCTCCTCTATATGTCCGGGTACGCCGACCAGGCGATCGTCCACCACGGCGTGCTCGACGCGAGCGTCGCCTACCTCCCCAAGCCCTTCACGACTGACGCGATTGCACGTAGAGTACGCGAGGTACTCGACGCGCCCCTCCCTCCTCCTCAACGGAGAACGCCCGCTTGACCCGATTGCCGTGGAATTGGTCGATCGAGCGAAAACTGCCGTTGTTCGTTACCGCGTTGCTCCTCGCCGTAGTGCTGGTCATGCTCGGCGCGGCGTACCAGCAGGTGCGGACGGCAGCCATCGGGTTCGCCTCGGAGCGTGTGAAGCGCTCCACCAGGGAGTGGGTCAACGCGTCGCTGCGCTCTACCGCGCAACAACGCACCCAGCTCGCGGGCCTGGTCAGCGACCCCGGCGTCCGGGACTTCGTGGCCTCGGGCGGGAAGCGCGGCCGCGATTGGGCTCTCGCCGCCATGCGCCGCATCGCGCCTGACAACACGCCCAACGTCGCCATGGAAGTCTGGGATACCGGCGGCCACCGTCTGCTGCTGCGCGGGGACTCGGCGTACGCCTCCGACCTGGGGCCACTCCCCGCATCGGACTCGGGCGTCGTGAGCCCGTACCGGGTGCGGCGCGACACGTTGATCTTGTCCGATATGCAGGCCGTTGTGCGCCCGGGTACGGAGGGCGCCGTAATCGGCCGCGTCGTGGTCGTCCGGCGGCTCGCCGTCTCCGCCCTGGCGCGCCAAACGCTCACGGGAATCTCGGGCGGCGACATGGCCCTGCTGATCGGGAACGCCGACGGCGATCCGTGGACCGACCTCGAGAAGATCATCCCGGCCCCTCCGGCCGAAGCGCGCGTCTCCCACGATTCGGTGATCCCCGTCTCGTACGTGCGGGGCGACGCGATGATCGGCGCCGCCGCACGAATTCCTGGCACGCCGGTCATGTTCATTTCCGAATTGTCGCGGCGGCAAGTGCTCGCTCCCTCCCGAGTGTATCTGCGGCGCATGGCGGGCATCGCGGCCCTCATCGTCCTCGGCGGCGCGTTGGGCGCTTGGTGGGTGAGCCGGCGCATCACCACTCCCCTGAACCGCCTCACGACGGCTGCGGCGGCGATCGCGAGCGGCGACCTCGGCCAGCGCGTCGACGTTCCCGGAACGGACGAGCTGGGCCGGTTGGGACACTCCTTCAACGCAATGGCGGGGGAAGTTCAACGCGCGCGAAGCGACCTCGAAGGTCAAGTCGTCGAACGCACGCAGGCGCTCCGCGAGACCAATGCCGAGCTCGAAGCGTTTTCCTACTCGGTGTCGCACGATCTGCGAGCGCCGCTGCGCGCGATCCATGGGTTCGCGCGCATCCTGCTCGAAGACCACGGCACACAACTCGACCCCGAAGCCAAGCGCGTGCTGGGCGTCATCGACGAGAATACCAAGCGGATGGGGAACCTGATCGACGACCTGCTGTCGTTCTCACGGTTGGGGCGCAAGGAGCTGGAGTCGGCGCGGGTGGACATGACGGAGCTCGTGCGCTCGGTCATGGACGAGATCCGGCGGAACGCCGGCGACCGTCCGCTCGACATCACCATCGGTCCCCTGCCCCCGGCCCGCGGTGACCGCGACATGTTGCGTCAGGCCATCACCAACCTGCTCGACAATGCCGCAAAGTTCACGCGCAAACGGGCACCGGGGCGCATCGAAGTCGGCCACCGCGCCGACGGGGCCGAGACTGTGTATTATGTGAAAGACAACGGTGCCGGCTTCGATCCACGCTATGCGAGCAAGTTGTTCGGCGTGTTCCAGCGCCTGCATCGCGCCGAGGAGTTCGAGGGCACGGGGGTCGGCCTGGCGATCGTGCAGCGCATCGTCACGCGCCACGGCGGGCGCGTGTGGGCCGAGGGCCAGCTCGAGCAAGGCGCTACGTTCTTTTTCACGTTGCGAGGAGCGGACGCATGACGCAACCGCACGAAGTCGAGATCCTGCTCGTCGAGGACAACCCCAGCGACGCGGAGCTGACGCTGCGGGCGCTCAAGCAGCGCAACCTCGCGAATCAGGTGTTTGTGTGCCACGACGGCGCCGAGGCCCTGGACTTCTTTTTCGGCGACGGATCGCACGCGCTGCGGGAAATCGGCGTCGTTCCGAAGGTCATCCTGCTCGATTTGAAGCTCCCCAAGGTCGACGGCCTGGAGGTGCTGCGCCGCCTCAAAGAGGAGGCCCGGACCAAGAGCATTCCGGTCGTCGTGCTCACGTCGTCGCGCGAGGAGCCCGACATCGCGCGGGCGT
>WNFK01162113.1_pt5 | contig 25171 bp, 27 predicted proteins | sample 5400281 | NCBI WGS metagenome assembly WNFK01 (sample SAMN13153350, study PRJNA577476) | soil metagenome | isolation source: 20 cm soil on Douglas fir-dominated hillslope | place: USA:California | collected 2013-09-17
TATAAGGGCTGGCCGCCCACCGACGACATGCGCGGCGCGCCCATCGTCCCCATGTTGCCGCTGTTCCGCGCCGCCGGCCTCGCGCTGCGCGGGCACGACTTCCTCGTCGCGCCCGAGGTCATCCGTGGCCTCGGCGCCGAGCCGGTGACGCCGGAGGCGGGCTTCGACGGCGCCGACGCCGTGCTGGTGACCATGAATCATCCGGAGTACGCCAAGCTGGATCTGCCCGCGCTGCTCGCGCGGCTGCGCCGGCCCGCCGTGCTCTTCGATTCCTGGCGCATTCTGGACGAGGAAGCGGCCCGATCGGCAGGCGTGCGCTATGCGGGGATCGGCTATGGCTAGAATCCTTGTCCTCGGCGGTGCCGGTTTCATCGGCCATCATCTGGCGGCGCGCCTCGCCGGGGAGGGCCACGCCCTCACCTTGGTGGATGATTTCTCGCGGGGACAGGCCGACGCGGCGCTCGCGGCGCTTCGCGCGCGGCCGAGCGTGGTCTTCCACCGTGCCGATCTCACGCGGACGGGTGCGCTGGACGCGCTCCCGCGCGACTGGGAGCAGGTCTACATGCTTGCCGCCATGGTCGGCGTGCGCAACGTGGAGCGCGATCCCGCCCGCGTGGTCCGCGTGAACACCCTGGCCTTGCTCAACGTCCTCGAGTGGCTCCCCGGACGCGGCGAGACGCTGTTCTTCTCCTCCACGAGCGAGGCGTATGCCGGCGGCGTCTCGAACGGGACGGTGCCGGTGCCGACGCCCGAGGACGTGCCGCTCTCGGTGCCCGATCCCGCCGCGCCGCGGTGGGCTTACGCGGCCAGCAAGATCCTCGGCGAGGTGGCGGTCCTCCACGAGGCGCGCGCACGGAATCTGCGGGCCATCGTGGGCCGCTTCCACAACATCTATGGCCCGCGCATGGGCGCCGACCACGTGATTCCCGAGCTCGCCCTCCGCGCGCTCCGCCGGGAGGATCCGTTCGCGCTCTACGGGGCGGAGCAGCGGCGCGCCTTCTGCCACGTCGCCGACGCCGTGGAGGCCATGATCCGCCTCGTGGGCACGGAAGCCGCGTGGGGACGGGTGGTCAATATCGGCAACGACGCCGAGGAGACGCGCATCGGTGACCTGGCGCGGCTGATCCTGGACGGCGCGGGCTTCGCGCCCGCCATCCAGCACCTGCCCGCGCCCCCGGGCTCGGTGGCGCGGCGCTGCCCCGATCTCTCGCGGCTGCGCGCGCTCACCGGCTACCAGCCCAAGGTCAGCCTGGCCGCGGGGGTGCGCGAGACCTTCGACTGGTACCGGCAGTGGGAGAAGGGCAGGCCATGAGCGAGCGCCCCCGCGTCATTCCGAACGCGGTGCCGCACCTCGGCGGCAACGAGTGGAAGTACCTCAAGGAGTGCCTCGACACCAACTGGGTGTCCTCCGCGGGTCCCTTCATCGAGCGCTTCGAGCGGGCGGCGGCGGAATGGGTGGGCGTGCCGCACGCGGTGGCCACCGTGAACGGGACCGCCGCGCTCCACGTGGCCCTGCTGGCGGCGGAGGTGCGGCCGGACGACGAGGTGCTGGTGCCGACCTTCACGTTCATCGCGACCGCCAACGCGGTCGCCTATTGCGGCGCGCATCCCGTGTTCCTCGACGTGGAGCCGGGCTCCTGGGGCCTCGACCCCCAGAAAACCGCCGACTTCCTCACCCGCGAGTGCGTCTCGCGCGGCGGCCGGACCCTGAATCGCGCCACCGGCCGCGTCGTGCGCGCCATGCTGCCGGTGGACCTCTACGGGCATCCCTGCGACCTCGACCCCCTGCGCGAGCTCGCGGACGCGCACGGCCTGGCCGTCGTGGAAGACGCGGCGGAATCCCTGGGGGCGCTCTACAAGGGCCGCCCGGTGGGAGGCGACGCGCCGCTGGCCTGCCTCTCCTTCAACGGCAACAAGGTGATCACCAGCGGCGCCGGCGGCATGGTGCTCGCGCGCGATGCGGAGGTGGCCGCGCGGGTGCGAGGACTGACCACGCAGGCGCGCGGGGATGCGCTGGAGTTCATCCACCAGGAGGTCGGCTACAACTACCGGCTCTCGAATCTGCACGCGGCCCTGGGCCTGGCCCAGCTCGAGCAGCTCCCGGGCTTCCTCGAGTCGAAGCGCGAGACCGCGATCGCCTACGCGCGGGCCTTCGCGGATGTGGAGGGCGTGCGCATGGCGGGCGAGGCCCCCTGGGCGCGCTCCGCCTGCTGGATGGCCTCGCTCCTCGTCGACGCGCGCCGCTGTCCCGACGTGCGGGCCCTCCTGCGCGACCTCAATGCCGACGGCATCGGCGCGCGGCCCCTGTGGCGACCGCTCCACCTGCAGCCGGCCTTTTCCGGCGCCCAGGCCTATCGGGTGGAGGTGGCCACCAAGCTCTATGATCGCGGGCTGTCCCTGCCGTGCTCGGTGGGCATCACGCGCGAGGAGCGCGAGGCGGTGGTGGCGGCGCTGCTCCGCCGACTCTCGTGAGCCTGGACGCGACACTGCGGGAGCGCATCCGCGACTACTACACGGGCTACTACCGGGACACGCTGGGCATCGCCGGCTGGTCCACCTTGGTGGCCCTGCGCGAGGACGAGGAGACGGGAGAGGCGCCCCAGTTCGCGCGGCTGCGCGACCTCCTGTCCCCCCATGAGGTCTCCGGCCCGTTGCTGAATGTCGGCTGCGGCACCGGCGGCTTCGACGTGGTGGCGGCGTCGGCGGGGATGCCGGTGGTGGGGGTGGACGCGGACGCGGGCGCCATGGAGATCTGCGCGCTGAAGCGGCGCAAGCTCGGGGTGGGCAGCGGCGCCTTCGTCCGGAGCCTCGCCGAGGCGCTGCCATTTCGTGACGGCGTGTTTGGGGTGGTCTACTGCTTCTCGGCCATCGAGCACGTGGAGTCGGTCGCGCGGACGGTGAGCGAGATCGTCCGCGTCACCCGGCCGGGGGGCTTCATCTACCTGCACACGCCGAACGCCTGGTCCTGGTACGAGGGGCACTACAAGCTCTTCTGGGCGCCCTTCCTGCCGGAGCTCGCGGGACGGCTCTACCTGCGGCTCCGCGGGCGGCCCACCGCGTATCTCCGGACGCTGCGGCGATTGACGCCGAGCCAGCTCGCGCGGGAGTTCCGCCGCCACGGCGTGGGGGAGCTGCGCTTCTTCGACGACGAGAAGCCCCGCGAGTCGATGGGCCGGGCCTGGATGGTGCTCAAGCACTACTACCGGGCCTCCGGCGTCGCGCCCTTCATCGAGCTGGTGGCGCGCAAGCCGTGAGACCGATCCTGTTCGCCAGCGAGTACTATCCGCCCTTCGCCCCGGGCGGGGCGGAGTGGAGCACGGCAGCCTGGGCGGCGGCCCTGGCCCGGCGCGGGCATCCGGTGGTGGTGGTGACGCCGAACTACGGCGCCGCTCCGCGCGAGGAGCGCGACGGCGTCACCGTGGAGCGCGTGCCGTTCCCGCTCCGGCTGCGTCCCGGGCAGGGTGAGGCCCACTGGCTGGTGCACCGGAACGCGCTCTTCTACCGGTACTTCGGCTCGCGCATCGAGCGCGCGGCCGTCGCGCACGGGGCGCGGGTGATTCACGCGCATGGCAAGGCCGCCCTGGTGGCGGGCTCGCGCGCGGCCCGCCGGCTCCGGATTCCCGTGCTGGCGACCATTCGCGACGTCGGTCTCATCTGCCCGCTCGGCTTCTGCCCCATGTTCGAGACATCGTGGACGACCTTCGACTGCACCACCGCCCAGTACACTGGCAAGTGCGTGCCGTATTTCCTCCAGCACTATCAGGCGGGCGCGGGCCCACTCCGGCGGGCCTGGTTGCACGCCTCGCTCCGGCTGGGCTGGCGCGACCAGCAGCGGCGCTTTCGCGCGCTCGAGGGGGTGGACGGCGTCATCGGCGTGAGCCGCGGCATCCTCGCCATCTATCCCGACCGCCTCGTGGGCGGCGGGCGCGCCCGCGTGGTGCATACGCTGCCGCCCGAGGTGGCGCCACCGGGGGCGGCCGCGGCGGAGAGTGTCCGCGCGCGCCTGGGCATCGGTCCCGGACCCATCGTCCTCTATGCGGGAAAACTCTCGCCCGGCAAGGGCACGCCGGTGCTGCTGGCCGCGCTGCCCGCCATCCGCCGCGCGGTGCCGGGCGTGCGCTTCGTCTTCGCCGGCAAGGGCGAGCTGGTGGTGCCGGCGGCGCCGGACGTCCATGCGATCGGCTCCATCCCTCAGCGCGACCTGTTTGCCCTCTACACCGCCGCCGAGCTCGTGGTGGTGCCCTCGGTGTGGCCGGAGCCCTTGTCACGGGTGCTGCTCGAGGCCATGCGGCTCGGGCGCCCGGTGGTGGCGACGCGCGTGGGCGGCACGCCGGAGGCGGTGGCCGACGGCGTGACCGGAATCCTCGTCGAGCGCGGGGATCCGGACGGCCTCTCCCGCGCGATCGCCGGGCTCCTCCTCGATCCCGAGCGGCGGGCGGCCATGGGGGAAGCGGGGCGCCTCCGGGCGGCCGAGGTCTTCAGGGAAGACGGCATCGTGGACGCGCTGCTCGAGGCGTACCAGGCGGCGGCGGCCAGGCGGGCGGCATGAGCGCGGGCCTCCAGCAGTATCTCGGGCGGTCGTATCGCCGGAAGCGGATCGACGCCGATCTCACGCGCGTGGCCGCCTACCTCGCCGGGCGCGTCCTCGACGTGGGGGGGGCGCGCCACCGCGGCACGTTCCGGCCGCCGGCCGGCGTGTGGTGGGTGGTGGCCGACGTGAGTGTCGCCCGCACCGCCAAGAACGGCCTCGGGGTCGGCGCCGATATCCAGGCGCTGCCGTTCCGCGCGGGCGCCTTCGACGCGGTGAAGGCCACCGAGGTGCTCGAGCACGTGCCGGACGTCGGGCGCGCGCTCGCCGAGTGCCGGCGCGTCCTCCGGCCGGGCGGCCACCTGGTGATCACGGTGCCGTTCCTCGAGCGCGTACACGGCGACCCCGACGACTACACGCGCTATACGCGCAGCATGTGGGAGCGGCTGCTCGCGGAGGCGGGGCTGCGGGCGACCACCATCGCGCCCCAGGGCGGCTACTTCAGCCATCTCGCCGGACTCCTCCGCTATCTCGTCCTGCACTCGCCGCGTCCGCTCCGCTGGGCGGGGTATGTCACCTTTCCGCTGCTCGACGGGCTGGCCCGGCTCGACGGGCTGGCCCGGGTCCGCCGGTCCGAGCTCGCCAACTTCGTGGGCGGCTACCTCATCGTAGCGACGCGCTCGTGAGCCTCTCCCTCTGCTCGCCGCATTGCGGAGTCGCGCCCGAAACGACCTCGGGTGGGGAAACGTACGAGCGCGAGCTGCTGACGCGGCTGGGGCAGGGCGGGACGCGCGTGGAGCTGATCCTCGCGCAGGGCAAGTCCTACCCGGAGCACGTCCCCCGGTGGACCGTGCATCGCTTCCCCATCCGGCGCGGGCTCCGCTGGTACGTGGCGCCCTTCGTGGTGCCGGACGCGATCGGGCGCGTGTGGCGCGAGCGTCCCTTCGATCTGCTTCGCGTGCACTCCCTCCGCTACATCGGCCCGTCCGCGCTGTGGGCGCGCCGCCTCTATCGCATCGACGCGCCCATCGTCGCGCACCACCACCACCTCGACCCCGACCGGCTCAACGGCGTGATCGAGAGGCGGGTGGTCGGGGGCGCCGACGCGGTGGTGGTGGGCAGTGAGTTCGCGCGCCGGCAGCTCCGCGACGAGCTCGGCGCCCGCACGGACCACGTGTCGGTGGTGCCCTACGGCGTGGACGCGGCCTTCGGGCCCCGCCCCCCGCGGGCCGATCTCCTGGCCCGCTATCGCCTCACCGGGCATCCGGTGGTGCTCTTCTTCGGCGGGCTCAAGCCGCGGAAGAACCTTCCCCTGCTGCTCGATCTCTGGCCGCGGGTGGCCGCCGAGGTGCCGGCGGCGCGCCTCCTGATCGCGGGCGGGGGACCCCTGCTCACGGAGCTGCGCGGACGGGCGGAGCGGCTGGGGGTGGCCGCCAGCGTGGTCTTCTCCGGCTATGTTCCCGAGGCGGAGAAGGCCGACCACTTCAATCTGGCCGATGTCTTCGTCTTTCCCTCGGCCATGGAGGGCTTCGGGCTCACGGTGGCGGAGGCCATGGCCTCGGGCGTGCCGGTGGTGGCCTCGGATCGCGGCTCGATCCCGGAGCTGGTGACGGAGGGGGCGGGGGGCTTCGTCTGCGACCCCGGGCGGCCGGAGGCTTTCGTGGAGCGGCTGCTCGCGCTGCTGCGCGACGCCGCGTTGCGGGAGAAGCTCGCCCGGCTCGCGCGCGAGCGGGCGGAGCGGCTCTTCCGCTGGGATCGCTGCGTGGAGGGCACGCGGCGGGTCTACGAGGACGCGGTGGAAGCGTGGCGCCGGGCCGGCAAGGGAGAGCGCCGGTGAACGGGCTCTCCCGGCTCGCGGTGCGCGCGGTGGACGTCGTCAACCGGCGCGGCAAGGCGGTGGGCGTGCGGCTGGTCCGGCTCACCGGCAAGCGCGGCTATGCCATCCATCCCAAGCACCTCGTGGATCAGCCCTGGCACGACTGGTATCTCCCGCACCTCCGCCCCGACGACTCGGTCCTGGACGTGGGGTGTGCCAATGGCGCGCATCTGGTGCGGGCGGCCACCCGGTGCCGCTCCATCGTGGGGTTCGACTACGACCTCGCCCAGCTTCCCAATGCCGCCCGCGCCATCCGCGACGGAAACCTCGCCAACGCGCGGATCTTTGCCTGGGACATCACCGGGGCGTTCCCGTTCCCCGATGGGACCTTCACCGCCGCGCTGTTCCTCGACGTGATCGAGCACATCCATCCGAGAGTGGCGGTGCTCCGCGAGATCGCCCGCGTGCTGCGCGACGACGGCCGGCTTCTCGTGTCCGGCCCCAATCGCGACACGCGCTGGCGCCAGACGCTGCGTGCGGCGGGGCTCTTCGCGTACTCGGACCCCGACCACAAGATCGAGTACACCCGCGAGGAGTTCCTCGGCGAGCTGGCCGCCGGGGGCTTCGAGCCGGTTTCCGAGGTGGAGCCGGTGGTGCTGGACACGCCCTGGGCCGGCGCCATCGACGCGCGGACGGCGGCGCTGCGGCATCCCGAGAACAGCACGGGCTTCCGCGTCGTCGCCCGCAAGCGCCGCTGATGCGCCTCGGGCTCTTGCCCGCGCTGGGGGGCGGGATCCGGGAGCTGGCCCGGACGGGACAGGTCTCGCGGCTGGTCGACGGCTATCTTCGCCGCTACGTCGAGGCGTTTGACGAGGTCGTCTACTTCAGCTATCTGCCCGAATCACTCGAGGAATACACCCCGGAGGCCGCCATCCGGAGCAGGGCCCGGATCCTCTCTCCTCCCGGACCCTTGCCCCGCGGCCAATGGGCGCGCCGAATGGTGGACGAGCAAGGCGAGGAGCTGCGCCGCTGCCACGTGCTCCGGGTCTTCCAGGTCACGGGAGTCACCCCGCTCTACTGGGCGGCGGGCTGGCGACGAAAGCTGGAGGTTCCCTTTGTCACCACGTACGGATTCTCGTACGCGGCGCTGTCCGACTCGATGGTCAAGAAGATCCTGAAGCAGCAAGTCGAGAAGTGGGCATTGCGCAACGCGGCGGCGGTGATTGCCACCACCGCGGAGCTGAAGTCTCGCGCATTGGAGATCGCGCCTCGAGCTCGCGTGGAGCTGATTCCCAACGGCGTGGACACCGCGCGCTTCGTGCCGGGAGGGCGCACGCGCGTCGCCGGCGGCCCCCTCCGCGTGCTCTACGTGGGCCGCCTTTCCAGGGAGAAGAACGTCGCCACTGCGGTGCAGGCGACGACGCGCTTGGGAGGGAGCGGCGGAGCTCCCCCGTCCGTGACCCTGGTGGTGATCGGGGAGGGCCCGCTCGAGCAGGCCCTCCGAGAGCAGGCGCGCGAAGCCGACGTGGTCTTCCGCGGCGTGGTCGATCAACGCGACCTCCCCGCCGAGTACGCTGCCGTCGATGCTTTCGTATTGCCGTCCTTCACCGAGGGGCACCCCAAGGCCTTGATCGAGGCGATGAGCTGCGGGTTGCCGTGCGTGGTGTCGAGCCGCGGCGGCAACCTGACCCTCGTCGAGCATGAGGTGACCGGTCTGCTCTTCGATGCCGAGCGGCCGGACCAGCTGGCGGCATGTCTCGAGCGGCTCCGCGATGATCCCGCGCTGGCGGCGCGGCTGGGGGCGGCCGCGCGCGAGCACGTCGTGGCCCGCTACGATCTCGGCGCCCTGGTCGTCCGCGAGATCGCGCTCCTCAAGGACGTGGCGCGGAGCCCGGAGCCGCGGGCGCGCTGACACGCCGCGCCCCGCTGTTATACTGAGGCGCGATGACGGAGCCGGAGTACCGCCTCCAGGATCTCGGCGACCGGCGCGTGCTGACCATCGGCGGGCAAGAGCACGCCACGCGCTACAGCGAGCGGGTGGTCCGCATGCTCATCGAGCGGAAGGGCGCGCGCCGCGCCGCGCTGTACTTTCCGTACAAGGAGACCCGCGGGCGCCACTTCCTGGCCCCCCTCTTCGCGTTCCTGCGCGGCCGCGGCGCCCGGGACCTCAGCGTGCTGGAAGTGGGCTCCTCGTTCGGTCACATCACGGAGTACCTCGCCGAGCAGCCCGAGGTCGAGCGTGTCAGCAGCTTCGATACCGACCCCGACTTCGTCGCCATGCTGCGCGCCAAGGTGGAAGACCTGGGCCTCGACAAGGTGGTGGACGTGCGGCAGCTCGGCAACGATGAGACGCGCCGGCTGCCCTATGCCGACGCCGCCTTCGACCTCGTCCTCGCCATCGGCGTGGTGGAGCACCTGCCCCCTCGCAACCGGCGCGCGCAGGTGGACGAGTACTACCGCGTGCTCCGTCGCGGCGGCCACATCGCCATCCTCGACACCCCGAACCGCGCCTTCCCGCTGGAGACGCACTCGGTGGGGCTGCCCCTGGTCCAGTGGCTGCCCGCGCCGCTGGCGTGGCGCTACGCGCGAGTGGGGCGGCCCGGTCGCTATCGGGGAGTGGGCTATGCTCAGTTCGTCGCCGACGGTACCGGCTGGCGAAATGCCTCGTGGCGCGACTGCCTCCCCTCGGCGGGCGCGGCGGGCCTCGAGGACGTCACCGAGGCCGCCGGCTATGGCTGGCGCTTCTTCCGGGACACCGCGCGTTCCCGCACGCGCCGCGCGCTCCTCCCCGCCTTCGGCGTCGCGTGCCGGCTGCTCGGCGCGGCGGGGCGGAGCCCATCGCTGGCCCTGCCGTACTTCAACCTGGTCTTTCGAAAGCGGTGATACGCATCGAGATCGGGCAGCGGAACTACCTCCTGTACCTGCTCCTGTCCCATCCGCGCAAGATCGCGCTCCTGTCTCCCGCCTCGCGGGCGCGTCTCGACCGGATCAATCAGGGCTTCAACGAGGCGATCTACTCCGGGGCGGGCGCCGCCGGCTACGATGCCATCCACGGCTACGCCGAGGAAGCGCAGCACGACTACCCCGCGCGGGGCCTGATCGACTCGGTGTGGGCGCCGGAGGGATTCGGCCGCGTGCTCGAGCTCGGAGCGGGCAGCGGCTACTTCACCGCGCTGATCGCGCGGCGCGCGACGAAGGTGGTGGCGGTGGAGCCGGTGCCGGATCTCGCCCGAATACTCGGCGAGCGCTGTCGCGCGGAAGGCCTCGCCGGGGTGGAGATCGTGGCGGCCACCGCGCAGGAGCTGGACCGCCACGTGCCGGCCGGCTCCATCGATACCGCCTTCGTGATCCAGAGCCTCCACCACTTCCACCGGCGGCCGGAGGTGTTCGCCGCGCTCGGCCGCGCGGTGCGGCCGGGCGGCCGTCTCTTTCTCCTCGAGCCCCATCACAACGTGCTCCGGGCGGCGCGTCTCTTCCGGAAGTATGTGTCGACCTACCGAGCGCGCGAGTTCTGGACCGACGAGCGGAACTGGGCCACCCACGATTTCCTCACCCGCCGCGAGCTGGTGTCGCTCTGCCGGGGGGGCGGCTTCGAGGACGTCCGCGTGTCGGGCTTCTGGATCCCGTACTCGCGCCGGATCCAGCGCGACCCCGAGCGCCGCTTCCGGCTCGAGGGGCGCCTGGGCCGCCTTCCCGGCCTTCGGCACCTCGCCCGCGTGCTCGCGGTCGAGTCGCGCCGGAGCCCGGCGTGAGCGGACCGGCGGCGGTGGCGAGCGTGCTCGGCCAGACCGCCGGCGACCTCGAGCTCATCGTGATCGACGACGGCTCCACCGACGCCACGCCCGAGCTCCTGGCGGAGGTACGCGACGAGCGGCTCCGCGTCGACCGCCGTTCCGCTACCGGCCTCACCCCGTCGCTCAACCGGGCCCTGGCCCTCGCGCGGGCGCCGTTGGTGGCCCGGCTCGACGCCGACGATCTCGCGCTCCCGGAGCGGCTCGCGCGCCAGCGCGACTACCTGGCCGCGCACCCCGACGTGGGACTGCTGGGCGGAGGCGTCCGCGAGCAGGACGCCGACGGGCGCGAGGTGGCGGTGCGCGTGCCGCCCGCCGCCGACGCCCAGCTCCGGGCCGCGCTCATCCGCCGGAACCCCTTCGTCCACTCGGCGGTGATGGTCCGGCGCGCGCTGGTAGAGCAGGTGGGCGGCTACGACGAGTCGGTGCCGGTGGCCCAGGACTATGACCTCTGGATGCGGCTGGCGCGCGTGACGCGCCTGGCCAGCCTCCCCGAGGTGGTGGTGGTGCGCCGTCTTCTGCCCGGCCGCATCTCGTCGGTGCGCGACGCGGCGCGCCTGCGGGCGGAGGCGCGCATCCGCTGGCGAGCCGTGCGCGCCGGCGGCTATCCCTGGTGGTGTGCGGTGTACGCGCTGCGTCCGGCGGCGGCGCTCGCCCTGCCGCTGCCCCTCCGTCGGCGCGTGCGCCACGCGCTGGGTGGCGCGACCGGCGCCTGACATGGCCGCTCGTTCGGCGCCCATTCCCGTCCTCGAGCTGCTGGTTTCGAGCCAGCTCGGCGGCGGGCCCGCGCACGTGGCGGACCTCCTCGCCGGGCTCGACCCGAAGGAGTTCTCCGTCACGGTGGGCGTGCCCGCGGGCGGCCCATACTTCGAGCGCTTCCGCGCCGCGGGCGCCGAGGTGGTCGACGTGTCGGCCGACCGGCTCTCGCCGTTCACGCTCGGGAAGGTGACGCGGCTGATCCGCGAGCGGGAGATTCGCGTGGTGCACTCCCACGGCAAGGGCGCCGGCCTCTATGGCCGGCTCGCCGCTCGCCGAGCGGGCATCGCCGCCGTGCACACCTTCCACGGGCTGCACTATGAGGGCTATCCGCTCGGCGCGCGGAGCGCGTATATCGCGATGGAGCGAGGGCTGGCCCGGATCACCCACACCATCATCCACGTCTCCGCGAGCCAGGCCGAGGGGGCGGGTCCGCTCGGGCTCGCACCGGCGCCGAGCGCCCGGGTGATCGTCAACGGCATCGACGCCGCGCGCGTGCGGGCGCAGCTCCGGCCCCGCGCCGGCGCTCGAACATCACTGGGGCTGGATCCGACCGCCCTCGTCCTCGGCACGGTCGCGCGCTTTGACCCCGTGAAGGGGCTGGAGACGCTGCTCGAGGCCATGGGGCGGCTGCGGCAGCGCCGGCCCAGCGCGGTGTGCCTGGTGGTGGGGGATGGACCGGAGAGCGGCCGCCTGCGCGCGCGCGCGCGACGGCTGGGACTGGGAGGTACCGTGGTCTGGGCCGGCCCGCTGCCCGACGCCGCGCGTTACTTCGCCGCGCTCGACGTCTACGTGACGGCGTCCTTGGGCGAGGGGTTGCCCTTCGGGGTGCTCGAGGCCATGGCCAGCGGCCTGCCCGTCGTAGCCACCCGGGTGTCCGGGCACGTGGACACCGTCGCCGATGGCATCACGGGCCTCCTCGTGCCTCCGCACGATCCCCCCGCGCTCGCGGCGGCCGCCGACGCGCTTCTCGCCGACGGCGCGCGCCGGCTCCAGATGGGCGAAGCCGCGCGCGACCGCGTGGTGAGAGACTTCTCGGTGGCGCGCATGACCGCCGAGGTCGGGGACGTGTACCGGCAGGCGGCGGCGAGTTTGAGCGGGGAGCCGCATCTCCGTGGCGTATAATCACGATCGGCTCGCGTCGCCGGGATGCGGGCGAGAGGAGCGGGTGGGGCGCGGATGCGACTTCTGGTCACGGGGATCACCGGGTTCGTCGGCAGCCACATGACGGAGCTCGCCCTGGCGCGCGGCGCCGAGGTCTCCGGCTCCATGCGCTGGCGCAGCAAGACCGAGCACATCGACCACCTGCGCGCGCGCATCACCTTGGTCGAGTGCGTCCTGGAAGGCGCCCGCGGAAACGCTGACCACCAATGTCATCTCCCAGGTCAACCTGCTCGAGGCCATGCGTGGTCTCAAGATCTCCCCCCGCTTCCTCGCCGTCGGCAGCAGCGAGGAGTATGGGCTGGTGCATCCCGACGAGCTTCCCATCAAGGAGACCAACCCGCTGCGGCCACTGTCACCCTACGCGGTGAGCAAGGTGACGCAGGACCTGCTGGGCTATCAGTACTTCAAGAGCTATGGGCTGCCCATCATCCGCACGCGCGCCTTCAACCACGAGGGGCCACGTCGCGGCGACGTCTTCGTGACGTCGAACTTCGCCAGGCAGATCGCCGAGATCGAGGCGGGGATCCGCGAGCCCGTGATCTTCGTGGGCGATCTCAAGCCCCGGCGCGATTACTCCGACGTGCGCGACATCGTCCGCGGCTACTGGGCGCTGCTGGAGCGGGGCGAGCCGGGCGAGGTGTACAACCTAGTCCCGAGTCAAGGGCATCGCGGTCAAGATTGACCCCGCGCGGCTGCGGCCCTCCGACGTGATGGAGCTGGAGGGCGATCCCGGCAAGATCGAGCGGGCGGTGGGGTGGAAGGTCGAGATTCCCTTCGAGCAGACCTTGACGGATCTCCTCGACTACTGGCGGCAGCGGATCCCCACGGCGCCGCGCTGAGCCCTCGGGCGGTGACGCGCACGTGAAAGTCGCGCTCGTCCACGACTGGCTCACCGGGATGCGGGGCGGCGAGCGCTGCCTCGAGGTCTTCTGCGAGCTGTTCCCCGCCGCCGATCTCTACACCCTCCTTCACGTGCGCGGCTCCGTCTCCCCCGCCATCGAGGGGCGGCGGATAATCACCTCCTTCATCCAGCGGCTGCCTGACGCGGAGCACCGGTATCGCTCCTATCTCCCGCTGTTTCCCGCCGCCATCCGGCGCTTCGATCTGTCCGGGTACGACCTCGTCCTCTCCTCCAGTCACGCGGTGGCCAAGGGGGTGAGGGTCCCCGCGGGCGCGCTGCACGTCTGCTACTGCTTCACGCCCATGCGCTATGTCTGGGACCTGTACGACGATTACTTCGGGGAGCGCGCGGGCCGACTCACCCGGGTGCTCATGCCCGGCGTCGCCGCCGCCCTCCGGCGCTGGGACCGGCGTACCGCGGCCGGGGTGCATCACTTCGTGGGGATCTCGCGCTTCATCGCCGACCGCATCCGGCGCTGCTACGGCCGCGAGGCCGACGTGATCTACCCGCCGGTGGACGTGTCGCGCTTCCGCCTCGAGGAAAAAGGGGACGACTTCTACTTGGTGGTCTCCGCGCTCGCTCCCTATAAGCGTGTTGATCTTGCGGTGGACGCGGCGAGCCGCCTCGGCCGGCGCCTGATGGTGGTGGGCACGGGACCGGAGGAGGCGCGGCTGCGGGCGCGGGCCGGCCCCACCGTGCGGTTCCTCGGCTGGAAGGACGACGCCCAGGTGGCGGAGCTCTACGCGCGCTGCCGCGCGCTGCTCTTTCCCACCGTGGAGGACTTCGGCATCACCCCGCTGGAGGCCATGGCCGCCGGCCGTCCGGTCATCGCGCTGGAGCAGGGGGGCGCGCTGGAGACCGTGGTGCCGCCGGGGGGAGCCGAGCCGCCCACCGGGCTTTTCTTCGCGCGCCAGACCGCCGACGACCTCGCGGAGGCGGTGCGGCGCTTCGAGTCCGGCGCCACCGTCTTCGAGCCCAAGGCCCTGCGCCGTCACGCCGAGCGCTTCGACCGGCCGATCTTCAAGGAGCGCATGGAGGGGTATCTGGCGGCGGTGCTCGCGAGGGCGCGCGCGTGCTGAAGGCCTACTCGCGCGTCCTCGAGCATCTCATGCTGGCGGGGGATCTCATCCTCGTGGTGGGCTGCTGGCTGCTCGCCTACGTCGCGCGTTTCTACCTCTTCGGCCCCGCGCGCGTCTCCCACGACATTCCTCCGCTGAGCCCCTATCTCATCATGATCCTGCCCATCGTGGTGGTGTGGGGAATCTCCTTCCAGGCCTTCGACCTCTACCGGCCGCGCCGCATCGGCTCGCGACTGTCGGAGGTGGCGGACGTGGCCAAGGCGTCCTCGCTGGCCGCCGTCGTCCTCGTGACCATCATGACCTTCCTCTTCCGCGAGTACGACTACTCGCGCCTGGTCATCGTCTACTTCTGGCTCTTCTCCATCGGCGCCGTCTCCTTCGCCCGCAACGTATTCCGCGAGGGGATGCGGGTCGCGCGCCGGCGCGGCTACAACCTGCGCTACGGCCTGGTGGTGGGATCGGGGGAGCTGGCCCAGCACGTGATCGAGCGGCTGCGCGGGCGGCCCGACATCGGCATCCAGGTGGTGGGAGTGCTGGGCGACGCCAAGGAAGGCCTGGGTGGCGTGCCGTGGCTGGGGGCGTACGCGGATCTCTCCGCGGTGCTGGCGACCCGTCCGGTGGACCACGTCGTCATCGCCCTCGTCCATGAAGACGCGAGCCGGCTGCCGGGGTTGCTCGACGCCATCGGCGACGAGCCGGTCACCATCCACGTGGTGCCCGACCTCTTCCGCTTCACCACGCTGCGGGGCGGAGTGGAGGAGTTCGAAGGCATCCCCTTCGTCCACCTCCGGGAGTCGCCGCTGCACGGCTGGAACGCGGTGGTCAAGCGCGTCTTCGACGTGGTCTTCTCCGCCGGGGTGCTGGTGGCGCTGTCGCCGCTGCTCGCCCTGCTCGGGGCGGCGGTGCGGCTCACCTCCCCGGGCCCCGTGCTCTACCGCCAGGACCGCATGGGGCTGGACGGACAGAGCTTCCGGATGCTCAAGTTCCGGACGATGGCGGTCGATGCGGAGGCCGCCTCCGGGCCGGTGTGGGCGAAGGCGGGCGACTCGCGGCGCACGCCCATCGGCACCTTTCTCCGGCGCTTCAGCCTCGACGAGCTGCCGCAGTTCGTCAACGTGCTGCGCGGCGAGATGAGCGTGGTGGGCCCGCGCCCGGAGCGACCGGTCTTCGTCGAGCGGTTCCGCCAGACGGTGCCCGGCTACATGCTGCGCCACAAGGTGCGGTCCGGCCTCACCGGCTGGGCGCAGATCCACGGCCTGCGCGGGAACACCCCGCTCCAGAAGCGGATCGAGTTCGACATCGAGTACATCGAGCGGTGGTCCTTCTGGCTCGACCTCAGGATCATCGCCGTCACCATCACCCGGGTGCTCTTCGACCGGAACGCCTACTGACGTGGAGCGTCTCCGCCGCAGCCTGCTCGTCCTCTTCGCGGCCGGGCGGGCCTGGCGGAGTACAACTTCGGCGACGCGGAAGTGGTCATGGTGCTCTGGGCCATCATGGCCCGGCCCTTCACCGTCGGGCCGACCGGGGCGCCGGCTAGTAGAGCGGGTAGAGATCCGTTGCCGAGCGGACCTTCACGAAGTACTGCTTGAGGCGGGCGAGATCGTCATCGGAGACGAGGTCCGCGACGAGCACGCAGAAGAGCCCCTGCTGCTTCCACATGATCAGGCTGAAGCCGCTCTCCTTGCGCACCACCGGACGCCAGCTCTCGATCTTGACCCGCTCGGACTCCGGCAGCGCCACCATGGAGGCGCCGGGGAAGATCACGTAGGTCACCCCGTGGCCGAGCGCGTCCACATAGGCGAGGGAGAGCCCGCGGTGGCCCTCCACATAGGTAGGGTGCGCATTGATGAGGCGGAGGTCGCTGTCGCCGGTGAAGAGGAGGTTGAGGATGACCCCGCTCTCGTCCATCACCCGCGGCAGGGTGGCGGGCACCACGTCCGGCTGGGCGTCGCTCCAGGACAGCGTGCGCGCGTGCTCGGTCACCACCGCGCGCGTGAGATCGCGCAGGGGATCGCCGGGCAGCGCGGTGGGCAACCCACTCGCGACCCAGAGGATCATCACCACCGCGGTGGCGAGAGCGGAGACGGCGGGGGCCAGCCACCTCGCGCCCCAGGAGGGGCGCGGGGCCTCCGCCTCGAGCGCGCGCAGGAGCGAGGCGCGGAAGCGGGGGGAGGCCGGGTAGCGCCCCAGCCGCTCGCGCAGGGCGCGGCTCTCCAGCCGATCGTCGCCCATCGGCTGGTCCTCCCCGTGCCCGTGCTCGGGATCCCGTGGCATGTCCGCTGCGCTCAGCTCCTGAAATCCTGTCCGTAGTCCTTGAGGTAGTCGCGCAACCGCTCCTTCGCCCGGAAGATGCGCGACTTCACCGTTCCCACCGGGCAATCCATGATCTGCGCCACCTCGTCCAGAGGCAGCCCTTCCACCTCGGCCAGCAGGAGCGGGGTCTTGAACTCCTCCGGGAGTCGGGACAGCGCCCGGTCCAGGTCCGTGAGGACCTCCGTGCTGAGAGCGCCGGTTCGCGCTCCCGAAGCCGGTAGAACGTGAGGAAGGTGTTCCTCAGTATCTGGAACAACCAGGCGCGGAGATGGGTTCCCGGCTGGAACCGATGGGAGAAACGCATGGCCCGGACATAGGTTTCCTGGACCAGATCCTCCGCTTCCGAGCCGTTCCGGGTCAGGTAGACGGCGAGGTTGTGGAGGGCATCCAGGTGCGTGAGGGCCTGCCGCCGGAACTCTTCGTCGCTCACCGCTCGAACCAGCGCCGTGGCAGGTCGGACGGGCGAACCTCGTGCTCGTCGTCCAGCGCGGCCACCAGTTCCCGGATGGTCTGGTAGAGGATGGGATGCTCGAAGTCTGGGGCCAGATCCGCGAGGGGCCGCAGCACGAAGCCGCGCTCGTGCATCAGGAGATGCGGGACATGGAGCGCGTCGGATGCGGCGATGACCTCGTTCCCGTAGAGCAGGATGTCGATGTCGAGCGGGCGCGGATCGTAGCGCTGGCTCTCGTGCGTGCCCGTCCCGCGCACGCGGCCGAGGGCCTCCTCGATGGCCTGGAGCTCCGCGAGCAGATCGCGGGCGGGCAGGCTGGTGTCGATCGCGACCACGCAGTTGAAGAACCAGGCCTCGGGGTCGGGGACCTCGCCGGGCCGTTGCTCCCACGGCTCGGTCTGGTACAGCGGCGAGGCGTCCACGAAGACCACGTCGTGCAGCACGCGCAGGCGTGCCACCGCTTCGCGCAGGGACTGCACGCGGTCGCCCATGTTGGACCCTACGCTCAGGAAGACTCTCGGCATAGTCAGCGTCGCCGCGTCACCTCGACCCCCGGGGTCGCGTGCAGTCCCTCCATCGGCGGCGTCAGCTTCCGCACCCGCACCCGCACCTCGGAACAGGGGAACTCCGCGAGCAACATTCCCGCCAGCCCCACCGCCAGCCGCTCCAGCAGGTTCACCCGCTGCTTGGTGCACATCTCAACGATCCGGGCGGCGACCACCCCGTAGTCGACGGTGGCCCGGACGTCGTCAGAGGCCGCGGCGGGCCCCACGTCCACGGAAAGCTCCGCGTCCACGGAGAACCAGGCGCCCACGGTCTGCTGGGCGCGGGTGACGCCGTGGTGGCCGTAGAACCGGACGTCCTCGAGGAATATCTTATCAGAGGCCAGCGGGCGGTCTCTCAGGCCCGGATCATGGAGAGAGCCGGATCACCGGGTTGGTCAAGCTGCCGATCCCCTCGATGCGGACCTCGATCTTGTCCCCGGGCTGGATGGAGCCCACCCCGGCGGGAGTGCCGGTGGCGATGATGTCCCCCGGCAGGAGGGTCATCACGGCAGAGATGCGGGCGATGAGGTCCTCCACCGGGAAGATCAGGCTCTTGGTGCTCCCCCTCTGCCGGCGCTCGCCGTTGAGATAGGCCTCGATCTCGACGCCGTTCGGATCGATGTCGGTGGCGATGCATGGACCCACCGGGCAGAAGGTGTCGAAGGCCTTGGCGCGACTGGGTTGGCCATCGCGGCCCTGGAGATCGCGGGCGGTCACGTCGTTGAGGCAGGTGTAGCCGAGCACGTGCTCGCGGGCGCGCTCCGCCGGCACGTTGCGGCAGCGCTTCTTCATCACCACCGCCAGCTCCGCCTCGAAGTCCACCCGGCCCGAGCACGCCGGATAGACGATGGGATCGTCGGGGCCGCACAGCGCCGAGGGCGGCTTGAAGAAAATGCGGGGCTCGGCGGGAATCGGCAGCCGCATCTCCGCCGCGTGGTCGCGGTAGTTGAGGCCCACCGCCACGATCTTCGACGGGACCACGGGGACGAGGAGGACGATCTGACGGAGCGGGTACTTCTTGCGCCCGCGACGGAAGGGTCCGAAGGGCGTGCCCGCGTACTCGACGACATGGGTGCCCTCCACCACGCCGAAGCGCATCTTGCCCGCGGCCTTGAAGCGGACGATGCGCATCTCAGCCGAGCCCGAGGACGTCTTGCATGGAGTAGAGGCCGGGACCGGCGCCCCCGATGAAGCGGGCGGCCCGGAGGGCGCCCCGCGCGTAGTTGTCCCGATTGTGGGAGCGATGGGTGAGCTCGAGGCGCTCGCCGAGGGTGCCGAAGGACACCGTGTGGTCGCCTACCACGTCGCCCGAGCGCAGCGAGAAGATCCCGATCTCGTTGCGCGTCCGCTCCCCGGGCAAGCCGTGGCGGCCGTACACCGCCGTGCTGGCGAGGTCGCGCCCCAGCGCCTCCGCCACCACCTCCGCCATCCGCAGCGCGGTGCCGCTGGGCGCGTCCTTCTTGAAGCGGTGGTGGATCTCGGTGACCTCCACATCGAACTCGTCGCCGAGCATCCGCGCCATGTCCCGCAGCACGCGGAAGGCGACGTTCACCGCCACGCTCATGTTGGGGGAGAGGAGGATGGGCGCCTGCCGGGCGAGGGCCGCGATTTCTTCCCGTTGCGCGGGCGACAACCCGGTGGTGCCGATCACCGCGCGGCCACCCTCGCGCGCCACCAGGCGGAGATGGGCCAGGGTCGCCTCGGGAACGGAGAACTCGATCAGGATCCGGTCCGCCCCCAGCGCGCCCTCGGGCTTGTCGGTGATGGCCACGCCGGTACGGCCGACCCCCGCGACCTCACCCGCGTCCTTGCCCACCGCGGGATGCCCCGGTGCCTCGAGGGCGGCGGCCAGGCGCAGGTCCTTGTCCCCCTGGAGAATGGCGACGAGACGGCACCCCATGCGGCCGGCAGCGCCGGCGACGACCACGTCGGCCATTGCGGCGGCCGATCAGCCCTTGAGAAGGCCCAGCTGCCGGAGCACGCCCCGCAGCTTCTCGCGGTTGGCGTCGCCCATCCGGCACATGGGCAGGCGGAACTCGGGCTCGACCATCCCCACCATCGCCATCGCTTCCTTGATGGGGATGGGGTTGGTCTCGAGGAAGGCCGCCCGGGACAGCGGGTAGAGCCGGTGATGGAGATCGCGGGCCCGCTTCCAGTCCCCGCTGAGCGCGGCATGGGTCAGCTCGGCGGTTTCCTTGGGCACCAGGTTGGCGATGACGGAGATGACACCGCGCCCGCCCACCGCCATGAGGGGGAGGGTAAGGTTATCGTCGCCGGACAGCACGCTGAAGTCCGGGCCGCAGGCGAGGATGACCTGGGTCATCTGGTCCAGCGAGCCCGAGGCTTCCTTCACCCCCACGATACCGGGGCAGTCCGTGACGAGTCGCACCAGGGTGTCCGTCTCCACGTTGATCGCGGTGCGGCCGGCGATATTGTAGAGAATGATCGGGAGGTCCACCGACTCCGCGATGGCGCGGAAGTGTCGGTAGAGGCCCTCCTGGGTGGGCTTGTTGTAGTAGGGATTGACCACGAGGGCGGCGGCGGCGCCCGCCCGCTTGGCGTGGCGCGTGAGGTCGATGGCCTCTACCGTCGAGTTGGAGCCCGTCCCCGCGATGATGGGCAGCCGCCCGCGCGCGGCCTCGACCACGATCTCCACCACGCGCCGGTGCTCGTCGTGACTCAGGGTGGGCGACTCGCCGGTGGTGCCACAGGGCACGATGCCGTCGGTGCCGTTGGTCACGTGGAACTCGACGAGGTCGCGCAGCTTCACCTCGTCCACGGCGCCATTGCGGAACGGGGTGACGAGCGCGACGATGGAGCCCTGGAACATGGGACGCATGGCGGATCCTCCGTGACTCTCGGCGTCACTCGGTGCGTTCACCCGCGAGGACTGCGTCGACTCTAGCACCAAGTGGCGAGGCTCTTCAAGCCGGCCGAGCCTTGGGTTATCATCCTCGGCATGAGCTCGACCTCCGCGACGCCCGCGGTGCCCTTTCTCAGCCACGCGCGCGCGGCCGAAGTGCGCGAGCGCTTCGGCACGCCGTGCTACGTCTACGATCGCGCCACCCTGGAGGGCGCCGCCCGCGAGGCGCTCGCGTTCCCCGCGCCCTTCGGCTTCACGCTGCGCTATGCGATGAAGGCCAATCCGAGCGCCGGTGTCCTCGCGATCTTCCGCGACCTGGGGCTGCACCTCGACGCCTCCAGCGATTTCGAGGTGGAGCGGGCGCTGCGGGCGGGTTTCAAGCCCGAGGCCATCCAGCTCACCTCCCAGATGCCGTCACGGCGCCTCGGCGACCACCTCGCGCGGGGCATTCTCTACAACGCCTGCTCGCTCTATCAGCTCGAGGAGTTCGGGCGCGCCGCTCCCGGGGGCCAGGTGAGCGTCCGGATGAATCCCGGCCTCGGCAGCGGCGCCACCAACCGCACCAATACCGGGGGCCCCGGCTCCTCCTTCGGGATCTGGCACGAGTACGTCGGCGAGGTCCTGCGCATCGCCGCGCGCCACCGGGTGACCATCCGCGGGCTGCATACCCATATCGGCTCGGGCACCGACCCCGAGGTGTGGATGCGGGTGACGCGGATGACGCTCGATCTCGCCGCGCGGTTCCCCGATGTGGTGAACGTCAATCTGGGCGGCGGCTTCAAGGTGGGCCGGATGCCGGAGGAGCCCTCGGTGGATCTCGCCGAGGTGGGAGGGCACGTGCGGCGGGAGCTGATGGGATTCCGCGACCGCACCGGGCGCACGCCCCATCTCGAGATCGAGCCCGGCACCTTCCTGGTGGCGCGCGCGGGCTCGGTCGTGGCGACGTGCATCGACGTCGTGGACACGGGAAAGGACGGCTATCGCTTCGCCAAGCTCGACACCGGGATGACCGAGGTCACCCGCCCGTCGCTCTACGGGGCGCAGCACCCCATCGACGTGCTGGTGGCCCCCGACGGCGCCCCCCCGCGCCCGGCCGCGCAGGTGGTCTTCGTCGGGCCCTGCTGCGAGTCCGGCGACATCCTCACCCCGGCGCCCGGCGATCCGGAGGCCCTCGCGCCGCGCTGGGTGCCCATGCCGCGCATCGGCGATCTCGTGGTGGTGGGCGGGGCGGGGGCCTATTGCGCGGCGATGTCCACCATCAACTACAACTCCTACCCGCAGGCGCCCGAGGTCATGCTGGAGACCGACGGGGCCTTGCGCCTCCTCCGCCGCCGGCAGGATCCCGCCGAGGTCTGGGCGAACGAGGTCTGATCCGCCGCCCCCGGCGGCTCAGGGAATGGTGACCGCGACCACGTTCGAGCGCACGCTCTCGTTGGGCGTGCGCGCCGCGTCCAGCGCGGTCACCGCATAACGGTAGCGCGCTCCTGCCGTCACCTCGCGGTCGGTGAACACGGCATTGATCGCGGGTGTCGTCCCGATGCGGACGAACGGGCCCTCGCCGGTGGCCCGGTACACCGCGTAGCTCGCCACGTCCGGGGAGGCGCTCGCGTTCCAGGCCAGCCGCACCGCGGCCGCCAACGGCACCGCGACGAGGTCGGTGGGGGGCGCGGGCGCGGTGCGGTCCACCGGCGTCACCGTGACTGGCGCCGACGGCTCGCCGTAGGCTGCCGTCGTCCCCTCGTGGCGGACTGCGCGCACCGCGTAGCGGTAGAGGGTCTCGTTCGCGAGCCCGGTGTCGACATAGCTGGTATCGCGCACGGGCCCCCTCGTGATCGCGGCCAGCGGCCCGTCCGGCCCCGTCCCGCGCAGCACCACGTAGCTCAGCTCGCCGCGCAGCGGGCTGCCGTCGATGAGGCCTGTGGGCGGCTGCCAGGTGAGTCGCGCCTCGCGCGCGCCCGCGGCGGCGGCGAGCGCCTCCGGCGGCCGGGGCGCGGCGATATAGAGCACGGGCAGGCGCTCCGAGGGCGCGCTCCACCGCCCGGTGCTGTCGGCCACCGTGGCCACGTAGATGTACCGCCGCCCGAAGACGAGCCCCCGGCGGTCGATCCACCTGACGGAATTGCCCTCCACCACCGCGGGGCCGGGCGCGTCGAGCTTGATGGCGGCGATCTCGTCCCAGCCGACGACCTGGCCCGACGACACCATGGCGGACTTCTCGGGCTGGCCCTCGGCCTCGGCGCGCCGGTGCAGCCGCACGACGGCGACGTCGCGCAACGGTGTCCCGTCGACGCGCGTGCGGGGGATGTTCCAGGTGAGCACGATGCGGTCCGCCTCCACGGTGGCGGACATCCCGGTGGGCGCGGCGGGCAGGCGCTTCTCCGGCGCCACCGGCGGCGCTTTCTTGCCGCAGCCGGCGCCGCCGGCGGCGAGAAGCGCGAGGACGGCGACAGCGAGGAGGCGGCGCGTGACCGCGTCCGGCGCGGTGCCGCCGATCACCGCCCGCGCGGCCAGCGAGGCCTCCACCGTGAGGGCGGCGTGGACGTCGGCGCCGATGAGGGGCGAGAAGCGGCGCAGCTCGTCGAGGGTCATCGCCGCCAGCTCGCGCCCCTGCGCGAGCCCGTGACGGACCACTCCGCCCACTACCTCGTGGGCCTCGCGGAAGGGCAGGCCCTTGCGGACCAGATAGTCGGCGAGGTCGGTGGCGGTGGAGAAGTTCGCCCCCGCCGCCTCGCGCATCCGCTCCAGCCGGAAGGTCAGGGTGCGCAGCATGGACGGCACCACGCGGAGCACCGCCTCGAGGGTGTCCACGGTGTCGAAGAGGGGGTGCTTGTCCTCCTGCATGTCGGAGTTGTAGGTGAACGGGAGCCCCTTCATCACGGTGAGGAGCGCGGTGAGGTTGCCGTACAGACGGCCCGTCTTGCCGCGAAGCAGCTCCGCCACGTCGGGATTTTTCTTCTGCGGCATGATGGACGACCCGGTGGCGAACTTGTCGTCGAACTCCACGAAGCCGAACTCGCTGGTGGCCCAGAGCGTGAGATCGGCGGCCAGCCGCGAGAGGTGCATGCCGAAGATGGCGGCGGCGGCGAGGAACTCGATGAGATGGTCGCGGTCGCTGATCGCGTCCAGGCTGTTGGCGGAGGGCGCGGCGAAGCCGAGATCGCGGGCGAGGGCCTCGCGGTCGATGGGGAAGGCGGCCCCGGCCAGCGCGGAGGCCCCCAGCGGCAGGACATTCGCGCGCTCCCGGCACTCGCGCAGCCGCTGCCGGTCGCGGTCCAGCATGAACACGAAGGCGAGGAGATGATGCGAGAGCAGCACCGGCTGGGCGCGCTGGAGATGGGTGTAGCCCGGCATGGGCGCCCCCATGTGTTCCTCGGCGCGGGCCACCAGCGCCGCCTGGACCTCGCGGATCCCAGCGTCGGCGTGGCCGATCATGTCGCGCAGGTAGAGCCGCTCGTCCAGCGCGATCTGGTCGTTGCGCGAGCGGCCGGTGTGCAGCTTGCCGCCCACCGGCCCTGCCAGCTCGGTGAGCCGGCGCTCGATGTTGAGGTGGATGTCCTCCAGCTCGCGCCGGAACGGGAAGCGCCCGCTCTCGAGCTCGGCCCGCACCGCGTCGAGCCCCGCGAGCAGCGCGGTCAGCTCCACTTCGGAGAGGAGGCCCGCGCGCGCCAGCGCCCGCGCCCAGGCGCGGCTGCCGTCGATGTCCCAGGGCCAGAGCCGCCGGTCGAAATCGAGCGAGGCGGTGAAGGCCTGAGCGCTCGGGTCCATCCGCTCGGCGAAGCGGCCGCCCCAGCGCGTGCCGCCGGGATCGGTCACGCGTGGGCTCGGGCGAGGAGCCGATCGATCTCGGCCATGATCCGGCGCGTGGCTTCGACGCGCTCGGCGCGGCCGACCCCATGGTGGCGTGGTCCCGGCAGGGCGAGGGGGGGGCCGAAGCGGACGCCGAGAGGGTGCCGCCGCGGCAGGTAGAAGCGCCGGCCCCGCAGTGCCTCGAAGGTGCCCAGGACCGCGGTGGGCACCACGGGCACGCCGGCGCGGAGCGCGAGCGCGGCGGCTCCGGGCTGGCCGGGAACGAGCCGGCCTTCGCGGCTGAAGGGGCCCTCGGGGAAAATCCCCACGATGTGGCCCTCGTCCAGCGCGCGCAGCGCCCGCTTGATCGCGCCCGGTTCCGGGCGCGAGAGGTTGACCGGGATGGACCCGATGTGCCGGTGAAAGGCCGGGTGCAGCGGGCTCGCGTGGTAGACGCGCGGCATGACGATGAAGGAGATGGGCCGCGGGACGGCGACGCCGAGGATCACGCCGTCGAGATAGTTGTGGTGGTTGGCGGCGAGGATGAAGGGGCCGGCGGGCAGCCGCTCGACTCCCTCGATCGACAGGTCGAACCATCGGGACAGCGCGGGCCGGCAGAGATCACGGACGATGCGGTAGAGGACGGGGAAGCGCTCGCGGGCGACGCGGCGGAAGGGCAGCGCCACCGGCCCCGACGAGACCGACAGCATGCTGGACTCCTCGCTCGGCGACATGATCGGGTCGGTTATAGCACCCGAGTCCAACGCTGACAAGGACGCGTCAGCGGGTTTTCGCCATGCGGTACTGCGTGACGGCGGCGTTGTGCTCGGCGAGGTTGGCGGAGAAGTGGTGGCGGCGGTCGTCCACCGAGACGAAGTAGAGGTAGTTCACCGCCGCCGGCTTCACCGCGGCCTCGATAGCGGCGCGGCTGGGGGAGGCGATGGGCCCCGGGGGCAGCCCCTGCCGCCGATAGGTGTTGTACGGCGAGTCCACCTGGAGATCCGCGCGGGTGAGCGCCTTGCCGTCCTTGCCCACCGCGAATTGCACGGTGGGATCCGCCTGCAGCGGCATGTCGATCTTGAGGCGGTTCCAGAACACGGCCGAGATGAGCGGCATCTCGCCGCGGACCACCGCCTCCTTTTCAATGATGGAAGCCAGGGTGAGCACCTGGTGCA
>WNFK01214714.1_pt1 | contig 25167 bp, 21 predicted proteins | sample 5400281 | NCBI WGS metagenome assembly WNFK01 (sample SAMN13153350, study PRJNA577476) | soil metagenome | isolation source: 20 cm soil on Douglas fir-dominated hillslope | place: USA:California | collected 2013-09-17
TTACTCGGGTATTGCTACCCTTTCGCGTTCGACTTGCATGCCTAATCCACGCCGCCAACGTTCGTTCTGAGCCAGGATCAAACTCTCCGCTGTAATTTTTCACAACGAAGTCGCGCCCTACCGTGGGTCGCGATGAATTAACAGGTAAAGATCTCCTGGATCCGAGCATCCGGACCAAGAGGGATCCTCTAGGGCTCCACAACACAAACGTGCGCTATTCTGTTTTCAAAGATCGATTGCGCGCGAATTGCGCGCATGAATCGGCCGTTCAGGGCCGAACCCCGAACTTACCGAGAACGCTTACGAGTTGTCAACACCCAATTTGGCTTCAGAGACAGTGGGCCTGATGCCACGCGAGATCGCGGACTGGCCATTGCAGTCAGCCGGCGGGCAATGCGGTGTTCTTCCCCACCAACACCAAGATGATACGATATATCAAGGGCACGGACCTGTCAAGCGTTGGCCCGAGCATATTTTGATACCCCAGCCGATTGGCCGGATTCAGCCGGCCCCCTTCGGCACGACACGGGCGATTTTGCGTCCAACTTTGATGATCACCTCGGCCTGATCCCCAGGCCCCCGGCCCACCCGGATTTCCCTGGCAACGTCTGTAAGTCGTTCGCCATTAACGTAAACGGCGCCTTGTTTAAACAGGCTCCCGGCGCTACTTCCGGTGTATGTATTGGGGAATGCACGCATCATGAGATCCCTTGCGCGAAATGCACCCGCATCCACCTCGACGGTGGGCAAATCGCTAGGCAGCTCCCGGCGCGAAAACTGCTTCTCAAATTCACTCTGGGCGAAGTCGGCGGTCGCCTGCCCGTGGTACATGCGAACGATTCGGTGAGCGAGCGCCTTCTTCCAGGTCATAGGATTCGTTCCGGCTTGGCGAAGGGAACGCGCAATCTCGTCGCACTCGGCGGATGTGGCATCGGTCACGAGGCGGAAGTAACGCTCGATGAGCTTGTCGGGGAGGCTCATCACTTTTCCATAAATCTCTTTAGGCGGCTCGGCGATGCCGATGTAATTGCCGAGGCTCTTGCTCATCCGGCGCACGCCGTCGGTGCCCTCGAGCACGGGGAGTGTGAGGATCACCTGGGGCTCGACGTCGTAGGCGGCCTGGATGTCTCGGCCGGTCAGAAGATTGAATTTCTGCTCGGTCGCGCCGATCTCGACGTCGGCACGGATCACGACGGAGTCGTAGGCTTGCATGAGGGGGTATAAAAGCTCGTGAACGCTGATCGGCTCGCCATGTTTGAAGCGGATATCGAAGTCGTCGCGCTCGAGGATTCGGGCGACGGTGAAACGGGACGTGAGCCTGAGAACGTCGACGAAGCTCATCGTCTTGAACCATTCGCCGTTCCAGCGCACCTCGGTACGATCCTTGTCGACGACCTTGAAGAACTGATCCATGTACGTTTGCGCGTTCTGGAGCACGGCGTCTTCGGTGAGGTTGGGCCGCGTCTCCGAGCGCCCGCTGGGGTCGCCCACGAGCGCCGTGTAGCTGCCGACGATGAGCACGACCTGATGCCCCAGCTCCTGGAACTGGCGAAGTTTCCGCAGGCCGATCGTGTGCCCCAGATGGATGTCGGGCGCGGTGGGGTCAAACCCTTGTTTGATGCGGAGCGGCTTTCGCGAGGCGATCGAACGCTCCAGCTTGCGGATGAGCTCATCCTCGGGAATCAGCTCCTCAACTCCGGAGCGGATCACCTCGAGCTGACGCTCGATTTCGGCGTTCTTGGACTTCGGACTCATCGCGGCGGCAGCCTATCAAGTTTGGGCCCGGCGCGGAAGGGGAGCGCCCGTAGGGCGAATTGGCACTTGACCCACCTGGGGGGGTTACCTAGCGTAACGTCATCCGGGACGTTCGTACCTTCAACGAGGTTTCTATCGTGAGCCCACGCTGGGGACATATCACGAAATTCATGTTCGCCGTGCTCGTCGTCGTGCTCTGCGGGGTGGCCGGGGTGGGCATCGGGGTCGCGAACTGGCTCCGCAAAGACCTCCCCTCCCCGGCAAATCTTCAGACGATCGCGCCGCCGGTCAAGACCCTGGTCTTCGACCGGAACGAGAAGCTCGTGCACGAGTTCTTCAAAGAGAACCGCTCCATCGTGCCGCTCCGCGACATCCCGAAACCTCTCGTCCAGGCGATCCTCGCGATCGAAGACCGCCGCTTTTACACGCACTGGGGAATCGACCCGATTCGGCTCATGCGGGCCCTCGTCACCGACATCGTGGCGCGGCGCCCGGAGCAAGGCGGCAGCACCATCACCCAGCAGCTTGCGCGGAACCTCTTCCTCACGCACGAGAAGACCTTCACGCGAAAGCTCAAGGAGATCGTGCTCGCGATCCGGATCGAGCAGACCTACACCAAGGACGAAATCCTCGAGATGTACTTCAATCAGATCTACTTCGGGGAGGGCGCCTACGGCGTCGACGCCGCGGCCAAGGTCTATTTCGGGAAGCGAGTGCAGGAGCTGACGTTCCCTGAGTGCGCCCTGCTCGCGGGTCTTCCTCGAAATCCACGCGATTACTCGCCCCGCCGCGACCCCGACCGAGCGCTCCGTCGCCGGAACCTCGTGCTCTCGCAGATGCTCGCCGCCCACTTCATCAACCGGGCGCAATACGAGCAGGCAAGCGAGGCGCCGCTCGGCGTGACCAAGACGCGCTACAACGCCCAAGAGGCGCCTTACTTCATGGAGATGGTACGGCAGTACCTGGACGAGCGGTACGGATCGAACCAGATCTACGAAGGCGGCCTTCGCATACACACCACCATCGACATCGACATCCAGCATGCGGCGGAGGAGGCGCTCGAGAAACGCCTGACCGCGCTCGAGCAGCGAAATCAGAATAAGAAGACGCGCGCGGTGCTGGCGGCCAAAGCCGGCGGCTCGACGGCGCGCGAGCGCAACCAGACCGAATACCTCCAGGGCGCGATCGTGTCCCTCGACCCATCGAACGGGCAGATCATCGCACTCGTGGGCGGACGCGACTTCAACGATTCGAACTTCAATCGGGCGGTCCAAGCCGCGCGCCAGCCGGGCTCGGCGTTCAAGCCCTTCATCTATACGGCGGCGATTGACAACGGCTTCTCTCCGACGGACATCATTCTCGACACGCCGGTCTCCTTCAACGCGGGAAACGGCCAGGAATGGTCGCCCCAGAACTACGACAAGAAATTCCGCGGGCCGGTCACCCTGCGAAGCGCGCTCGCGAATTCGGTCAACGTCCCGGCGGCGAAGCTACTGCAGAAGCTGGGGACGTCGGTTGTGACGTCCTATGCCAAGCGCATGGGGATCAAGAGCAGGCTTCTGCCCGACCTCTCCCTGGCACTCGGCACGTCGGAGGTGAACCTGCTCGAGCTGACCTCCGCCTACGGTGTGTTCGCGAACCAGGGCGTGCGGGTGCCGCCCATCTACATCCTCAGCGTGGAGGACAAGAACGGAAAGGTCCTCGAGCAGTCCCGGACGGTCGCCGAGGAGGTCCTGAGCCCCGAAACGGCCCTCACGATGACGAGCATGATGGAGAGCGTGCTCGAGAACGGCACGGCGGCTTCGGCTCGCGCCCTCGGCTTCACGGCGCCGGCGGCCGGGAAGACAGGGACGACGGACGACTATACCGATGCGTGGTTCGTAGGTTACGTGCCTGGCGCCGTCACGGGCGTCTGGGTGGGCTTCGACCGCAAGCAGAAGATCGGCCCTGGCATGACAGGGGCGGCCGCCGCCCTTCCGATCTGGGTGGACGTGATGCTCGCCGCGACGAAGGGTCGCCCGGCGCAGGATTTCCCCGTGCCGAGCGGCGTCGTCAGCCGACTGATCTGCGTCGAGACGGGCCTGCTGGCCAATCCCGCGTGCCCCAGCACCGAGATCGAGCTATTCCGGGAAGGGAGCGAGCCGACAGGCTACTGCAACGTACACACGGGGACGGCGAAGCCTCAGCAGGAGACCCCCGACTTCCACGAGACAGATACAGAGGCGCCGGCCGACGAGCGTTTGAGGCTCTAGGCGGGCGTGGGCCGCCAGCAAGGCCCTTAGCGCTCGGGCCCGGGACCCCCCTGGGCCCCGCATCAGCGCCCCAGGTCCTCGATCACAAGAGGCTGCAGGCTGGGCGGCTCCTCCGCTATCTGGTAGGAGCCCCTGGCCCGTTCCGCCCAATCGGGAGCGTCTCGGCGCGCCTCGAGGATCGCAAGCGTCTCGCCGGAGGCCACCTGGTCCCCCGCCTTGCGCAGGAGCCTGATTCCCACGCCGTGATCGATCTTGTCCTCCATCAGCTCCCTCCCCCCACCCATTGCCACGAGGAGCAGCCCCAGGGCGCGCGAGTCGATCCCGCCGACGAAGCCGGCGCGGTCCGCGCGCACCTGTGTCTCAACCGGAGCCCGGGGCAGAATCGAGGGATTGACGGTGACCCGAGGATCACCCCCCTGCGCCTGGATCATGGCCTCGGCCCGCTGAACGGCGCTGCCCGAGTCGAGCGCACGATCCATGCGGGCTAAAGCTTCGTGCGCCTCCCGCGCCACACCGCTGAGAACGAGCATCGCCGCGCCAAGGATCCTGGACAGCTCGGTCACGTCGGGGGGACCCTCCCCTCGGAGGATTGTAAGCGCCTCCGCCGTTTCGCTCGCGTTCCCGATCGTGAGTCCGAGCGGCTGGTCCATCGCCGTAATGATCGCGCGCGCTTTGCGGCCAAGCTCGCGGGCGACCCCCACGAGCTCCTGGGCCAGGCCCTTCGCGGCCTCCGGGGTCTCCATGATCGCACCGCGGCCGCATTTCACATCGAACACGATCCCCGACGCTCCCGCCGCGAGCTTCTTGCTCATGATGCTCGCGACGATGAGGGGCCGGCTCTCCACGGTCGCCGTCACGTCGCGCAAGGCGTAGAGCTTTCCGTCGGCGGGGGCCAGCTCCTCGCTTTGCCCGGCAATGACGACGCCGATCCGCCGCACCTGGGCGGAGAACTCATCGGCGCTCAGGCCGGTGCGGAACCCGGGAATCGCCTCGAGCTTGTCCCGTGTCCCTCCGGTGTGCCCGAGACCGCGCCCCACGATCATGGGAACGGCGGCTCCGCACGCCGCGACCCAAGGCGCCAGCGCGATCGAGATCTTGTCCCCGACCCCGCCGGTCGAATGCTTGTCAACGGTAGGCCGGCCGATCCCGTTCCATTCCAACACCCGGCCGGAGTGGAGCATCGCGTCGGTGAGGGCGGCCGTCTCGCCTCGATCCATGCCCCGGATGGTGATCGCCATCAGCAGGGCCGCGGATTCGTAGTCGGGAATGGACCCATCGGCCACGCCGCGGATCCAACGCCCGATCGTTTCGCGGGAGAGCGCGCCGCCGTCGCGCTTGGCGCGGATCACGTCTCTCACGGGTACGCCATCCCCTCAGGGCTTGCGACGGAATTCGGTGAAGGGGCGCGGCATCAAATCGGCCAGGGGGAGCTCTTCGGGGGATCCGTCGGCGCGCTCCACCACGAGCGTGAGACCGGGTGCCTGCTCGAGGAGAACCTGCCTGCACGCGCCGCACGGAAGCACGGGGCGCATCGTTTCCGAGACCACGGCGAGCCTCGTGAATCCCGAGGCGCCCCGGGAGAGGGCTCCGAAGAGCGCGTTCCGCTCGGCGCAGATCGAAAGCCCGTAGCTCACGCTCTCGACGTTCACCCCCGGGTGGGTCGCGGCACCCGCATCCTCAAGGAGCGCGGCGACGCGGAACCGAGAGTGGGGCGCGACGCTCCGCTCGAGCAATGCCCTCGCCTGTCGTAGTAGTTCGCCAGGTGTGAGGGCGGCAGGCGGGCGCCCGGCCACACTAGGCCCCGGGCTGCCGGGTCTGCGTGGGTGTGAGGAGGGTGAGCTTGGCGAACCGGACCGCGAGCTTTCGCTTCGACTTGTCGTCGAACGAGACCAGGAGGGATGCCTTCTCGCCTTGACCCTTCGTTTCCAACACGAGCCCCACGCCGAACTCCGGGTGCTGAACCCGATCTCCGACTTGATAATCGCGTTGATTCATCGTGACCTCATGCTTGCTGCCCTATCCAGATGACGGAATACGGCTGCTCTTATACTGCACTTTTCGCGTGCGCCGCGCCCCAGTCGTTTCGAGGGTTTCGGACTCATGGCGTTCTCCAACGAGCGTGAGAACCTTGGCCGGCTGCCCTTCGCGCAGGAAGATTCGCACGACCCGCTTCCCCATGCTGCACAGAATCTCGTACGGGATCGTCTCGGCGCGCTCCGCGACCTCCTCGAGGCTCACCCTCGATCCTCCCTGTTCGCCGAAGAGAACGGCCTCGTCCCCAATGGCCACGTCGGGGATCTCGGTCGCATCCACCATGGTGAGATCCATCGTGACGCGCCCGACGATCGGGGCGCGCCGGCCACGGATCAAGACCTCTCCCCTGTTCGAGAGGAGCCAGGGCAGGCCGTGGCCATACCCCACCGGGAGCACCCCGACGCGCGTGGCGCGTTTCGCCTGATAGGTGCGCCCGTAGCTTATAAAACGACCCGCCGGGACCGAGCGAAGCTGGACGACGCGCGACTTGAAGGACATGACCCCTTCGACACCGATCGCCGCCGGCACGCGATTGCTGGGATAATAACCATACGCCAGGATCCCGGGCCGGACCATGTCGAGCCTGGACTGCGGAAGGCTCAGGATACCCGCGCTATTCGCCGCGTGCCGGATCGGCACCTCGATCTTCTTCCGCGCGAGGGAGTCGAGGATTTCGTGGAAGCGTCGAAGCTGCTCTTCGGCGAAGAAGGTGTTCCCGGAGTCCGCATCCGGGAAATGGGTGAAGACACCTTCGAGCTTCAGATTCCGCATCGCGACGATGCGCTGCAGGAACTCGAGCGCGTCCCCGTCGGACACCCCCGTACGCCCCATGCCCGTATCCACTTCGACGTGGATCCGCGAGATCACCTCGTGCGCGACGCACCGGCGCGACAGGAGCTCCGCGAATTCCAGGCTCGACACGCACGGGGTGAGACGGTGCTCGATGATCTCGTCGACTTCGGAAAGGAGCGAGGGGCTCAGGATCACGATCGGGGTGCTGAGCCCGGCCGAGCGAAGCTCGATCCCCTCGTGCAGCGTGGCCACGCCCAACATCGAGACGCCGGCGTCCATGGCCGCGCGGGAGATCTCGATCGCCCCATGGCCATAGGCATCTGCCTTGACGACAAGCAAGATCTTGCAGTCCGGACCGATCGCGGCGCGGATCGCCGTGATGTTCCGACCGAATCGATCGAGGTCTACTTCGGCCCAGGTGGGGAATTCCATAGGATGTCGCTGGATACCCAGCGTGTCACGAGTACCACAGGGCGTGTGGCGACGCAAGCGGTGGTGCCGTGGACACCGACGTTCCGTGCCACTACACTTCGCGCGTGAACCCCATTCACTCTAATCCTCCGCCGGCGATCGACCGAGAGGAATTCGCGGCCGCGGCGGCGGATCTGCTCGATCTCGTGCGCCACCTTTCGGGCCCACACGGGTGCCCCTGGGACCGCGAGCAGACGTCGAAGTCGCTCTCACCCTACCTTGTCGAGGAGGCCCATGAGATCGGAGAGGCGATCGCGCGCGGCGACCGGCCCGCGACCCGCGAGGAGCTGGGTGATCTCCTGTTCCTCGTGGTTTTTCTCGCGGTCACTGTGGAGCGGGAGGATGGCTCCAAGCCCGAGGAGGTGATTCGCCGGATCATCACGAAGATGATCGCGCGGCACCCGCACGTCTTCGGGGAGCGCCGCGACCTGGACGCGCAGGGGGTCCTGCAACAATGGGAAGAAGGGAAACAGCGTGAAGCGGGACACGGCTCGCTCCTTGGTAGAAGTCCCGAGCGGCTGCCCGCCCTGCTTCAGGCCTATCGGGCTCAGGAGAAGGCGGCTTCGGTCGGCTTCGATTGGCAAGACGTGGAAGGCGTCCTCGCGAAGGTGCGCGAAGAAATCGAGGAGACAGAGCGCGCGATCCGGACCGGACAGGAAGAGCGCGTGGCGGAGGAGATCGGAGATCTGCTCTTCGCCGCCGTCAATCTGGCGCGCTTCGTCAAGGTGGATCCCGAAGCCCATCTGCTGCTCGCCGTGGGCAAGTTCCGCAGGCGGTTCGACCGCGTGCTGGAGCTACTACGCCAGCAGGGACGCTCGCCACAAGAAGTGGGTATGCCTGAGCTGGACCGGCTGTGGGAAGCGGTGAAGCGCGAGGAGGAGGCTGGGAAGGGCGAAGCGCGAGGAAGGTGAGGAGCGGAGGGGAGGCCTAGGGCGACCCCTCCGGCTTCGCAGGTTCCCCCTCGCCGCGCTCGCTTTCCGCGACGTAGTTGAGGCGAAGCTCGGTCAGGACGTGGTTCAGGAAACGCGCCTCTTGGCCGGTCAGGTTGCCCGCGGTCCTCGTTTTCAGCATCTCGAGCATCTCGATCGAGAGCTTCGCCTGCGCCATGTCCCTTTCGATCTTCTCGGTGAACGGGTTCATCACCTTACCCATCTGCTGCATGGCGGCAGCCTGAAAAGACTGGACGAGACCCAGAAAAAGATCTCTCTCGCTGATCGGGCCTTGCTCCGCGTCTTTGGTCTCGTTCAAATGAGGCGCTCCCGTCTGCGAGGCGCGCACGCGCCGCCGCTCAGCGAATCCGTTCCGCGATCACCATGGTCAAGTACGAGGTCTCCCGGGCCGCGAGCAACACCGGGTGGTCCCGGCTCTGCCCCATGACGTCCACGAGACGGAGCTCGGTGCGCGCGTGCTTCGCCGCGGCGCGGAGGATTTCCATGAACGCGACCGCGTCCACATGGTGCGAGCATGTCGCCGTGGCGAGCGTGCCGCCCGGCTGGAGCAGCCGGATCGCCGCCGCGTTGATCGAGACGTACTTCCGTGCCCCTTCCGCGAGCGCCTTCCTGGTTCGCACGAGCGCCGGTGGATCAAGAACGATCATATCAAACCGCGTCCCCTCCCGCTCGAAGCTCTCAAGCGCCCGCTCCACCTCCTCGACCCGGAACTCGACCGCACGGCCGGGGGCGTTGCGCGCGGCATTCATCCGCGCTCGCTCGATCGCCGGCGCGGAGCTGTCGATCCCCAGGACCGAGGATGCTCCGGCCATGCAGCATTGAATCGAGAATATCCCGGTGTAGCAGTAGAGATCCAGGACCTGCCGGGCCTGCGCCTCCCGCGCCACGCGCCTTCTGTTCTCGCGTTGATCCAAAAACTCGCCCGTCTTCTGGCCCCGGCGCAGATCGCTCTGGAGGACGACCCCCTCGTAGGGAACCTCGACCAGCTCGGGGATCTTTCCCCGCTCGATCGGCTCAAGAAGAGGGAGTCCCTCCAGGGTGCGCGCCTGGGAATCCCTGCGACACAAGATCCCCTGCGGCGCCAGCATGTCGTGTAGAAGGTCCAGGATCCATTCGACGATCGACGACGAGACCCGGTAGGTAGTCCCCCTCGCCGTACACGAGGCGGTACGCGACTTCGACCGGCAGGATGCGACGACGGAGCGCCAGCGCCGCCTCGATCCGGTCCCGTACGAGATTCACATCGATGGGCCGGACGTGGCGTGCGTAGAGTCGAACGGCGATCAGCGAATGCGGGTTGTAGAGACCGACTCCCACGGGGACGCCACGGTGATCCTGTACGACCACCTCGGACCCGGGTTCCAGGCCCTTCTCGATGGATTCGATTTCGTTGCTGAAGACCCAGGGGTGCCCCGAACGGAGCCTGCGGTCTTGATTCTTCCCCAGTCGGACGACCGGCATGGGCGACTCAGCGATGGGAACCTCGTCGGGACTTGCCCGGCGGCTCTCCTGGCGAGAGCCCCAGATAGCCGATCATCTTATTGGCGAGCTTCGCGGCGAAAAAATCGGACGCCGGCTGGCCGGGTATGGGGTTGAGCTCGACGATGTCGCACCCGACGACCTGCCGTCGCTCGCAGACGGCTCGCAGAAGCTTGAGCCCCTCCTCCCAGGTCAGGCCTCCCGGCTCGGGGGTTCCAACCCCGGGTACATAGGCGGGATCGAACGCATCGAGATCGATCGTGACGTACACCGGATTTCGAAGCTTGGCCATGATCGCATCCACCGGCAGGCCCTTCTCGCGGATCTCGCGCGCGAGAAAGACCGGCGCCCTCTCGGCGTGTACGTAATCGGCCTCTTCGCGTGAGACGCTTCGGATCCCGACCGCCACGGTGGGCACCTTGAGCTCGCGGACCCGACGCATGACGCTTGCGTGGCTCAGCTTCGTTCCCTGGTACTCCGCGCGCAGGTCAAGATGGGCGTCGAGCTGAAGCACCGAAAGCTCCGGATAGCGCGCTCGAAGCGCGCGCACCGGTCCGATCGTAAGCGAGTGCTCGCCGCCCAACGTGAAGGGGATGATGCCTGCGTTGACGAGCTGCGCGGCAACCTCCTCGAGTCGGTCCAGCCCCGCGGCGAGATTCGTGGGCTCCACCTCGATCTCGCGGAGTGTGGTGATCCCGATCCGATAGCACTCGGTGTCGAGCTCCTCGTCGTAGAATTCGACCTGGCGGGAGGCCTCGAGGATCGCCCGGGGTCCGAACCGCGTCCCGGGCATGTAGCTCGTCGTCTGATCGAAGGGTGCGGGGATGAAAGCAACACGAGCCCGGCTAAGAGGGCACTCAGCCGGGCTCAAGCCTAGAAAAAGAAGGGGTGGGGGAGCTTCAAGCCGCGCGCGGTTCAGATATCCTCGTCTTCCTCGTCGCTCTCCTCCTCCTCGTCCTCAGCGTCGTCGTCCTCGTCTTCCAGATCCTCCTCGTCTTCCTCGTCTTCAAATTCCTCGTCCTGGTCTTCGAGTTCTTCATCTTCCTCGCCATCGTACATGCGGCCGATTGGATCCTCTTCCCACTCTTCCGAGCGGCGATGCGCGGAACCGCGGAATTCTCGCTCCGGGCTGGAGCCTTTGCGTTTCATTTCGAGATCCTCTCACAGGCTAGGTGGACAAGGCCGCTACCGGCGAACCGGAAAAACCGCGGACGGGAAATTACGGAGGCGACAATTTCCCGTCAACGGAAAAAGCATGACTCCGCTCCGATTCAGGGAGCAACAAATAATCGACGATGAAGAGCGGGGAGGCGCAAAATTCCTGGCCCGTGGAGCGGGCGGGGTCTAAGGCGCTGCGGAATCGCGCGCTAGGTCCCTGGGCGGGAGGATTGGAAGGGGCGAAGTGGTGTTTGCCCCCGCGACAGGCAAAATGGCGGGGCCGACGGGACTCGAACCCGCGACCTCCTGCGTGACAGGCAGGCGTTCTAACCAGCTGAACTACGACCCCACCGAGGGTTTGTACGACGCAGAATCGGCAGTTTACCGGGGTTCTGGGGTCCGGTCAACGCCATTACATCCGCTCGAGACGCGTTGATTTGTAGTAGTGGCCCAGGATTTCGCGGTAGTCCCTCCCAGCTCGCGCCATGCCCATCGCCCCCCATTGGCAGAGCCCGATGCCATGCCCGTTGCCCGCGCCGGTGGCGACGATCTTGGTGGGAGCTCCGTCCTCGCCGCGGATGACGCCTATCTTGAAAAAGATACTCCTCAAAATGGCGGTCGACCCGGGCCTGCGAAGCGCCCAGCGAATGCGGTCTCCGTGGAAGGCCATATCCCCCGAGGTCGTACTCACCCCGAGATCCTGAACGCGCCCGCAACGCGAGCGTTTGTCCACGCGCACATCCAAGAGATCCCCGGTGAGCGACGCCCCTGCCCCGTTTTCCGCGGGACCGTACTGGCGCAGCATGGCGAGAAATGACGCCGCGTCCCACTCCTCTCTCCAACGGAAGTTCGAGGACAGCGAGCAATAGGCCTCGGTACCGGGTCCGGAATCGTCCCGGACGCTTCGCAGGTAGGAGGTCCAGTTCCAGGGCCATACGTCCTCGACGTTCGCGGTCCGTCCGCCGCACGCGGACGAATAGAGCGCCCGGATCGGCCGTCCGTCCGAGATGAGCACCTCGCCGCGGGTGGCCTCGAGAGCGCGGTCGCTCTGCGGGTTCTCACGGGTTTTCCCCGCATAGACCTGGTCCTCGACCGAGGCATAGAGATCGAACCCAAGCCCAGCGCGGCGGCCCAGGTACGCGAGGGTGTACGAGCGAGCCGCGACCGCCTGGGCCTTCACCGCTTCAAAATCGGATTCGGGCGGGGTTCCGATCTCGTTCGGGAGCACGCTCCGGAGGTAACTCTCCAAGCCGACCTCGTTCACGAGGGTCAGCCCTTCCGGGTAGGATGCGTGGACGCGGAAGGAACCGCGGTACCAATTCCCGCTCCATCCCGAGAAGCCTTCCCGCTCGGGCACGAGCTCCAGCGTGTCTCCGACCCCCCCCGACCAAATGGGCTCCGGCTCCCCCTCCCGGAACACGTCGATCGTCCCGGCCCCCTCACGCGTCACCACAACCCGCGCTCCCGCCGCGCCGCCCAGGATCTGCTTCCCGCCAAGGGGCCGGAGCACCCACTCCCGCGAGCCGGCGATGCGTAGCCGCGGCGCCCCGACGGCCAGGCCGATGCGGAGGCGGATGGCCGCGTGCCAGTCGACGGGAGCCGGTGCCGGGGCAGGCTGGGAGGGCGCCGGTGCGCCCGCTGGAGGGAGGGGTGCTGGCTCCATTCGGCGCGATCCTGCGCAGCCGGTAAGGAGAACGAGGAGGCAGGCGGCTGGAAGAAGGTTATGGCCCGGCCTCCATGCCATGGCGAACCCGTGGAATCCCCTACCGCGGATAGGGCGCGGGCGTAACCGAGCCAAGAATGACCTCCCTCTGGGCGCCGGTCGCGGAAGGCACGTTGCCCGGACGCCCTGATACGGATTCGAACGCCAAGAAGGCAAACGCCATGGCCTCCTTGGCCGAGACCGGAACGCCCAGCGTCTCGGTCGTAAGGACCCGCGAACCGGGCAGAGCCCTCCCGATTGCCTCGAGCAGGGTCCGGTTCATGGCCCCTCCTCCCGAGACCAGCACCTCGTCGGGCTTTCCGCTTCCCGAGAGCGCGACGCCATGCGCCACCGCGCCGGCCGTGATTTCCACCGCGGTCCGCATTCGGTCCGCGAGCGAGAGGGTACCCGTGCGCGCGAGAAACCGCTCCAGGTAGGCGACGCCAAATTCCTCCCGACCGGCGCTCTTGGGCGGCCGCCGGGCGATGAAGGGATCGGCGAGGAATTCCTCGACGACGTCGTCCGCGGAGCGGCCCCGCGCGGCCTCCGCCCCGTCGGCGTCGAATCGCGCGCCCTCCGGGCCTACCGACGCCATGATCGCATCGAGGAGCATGTTTCCGGCGCCGCAATCGAACGCGACGACATCCTCGACCCGCGCATTCGGCTTGAGGCGGGTCAGGTTGGCGATTCCGCCCAGGTTCAGGAGCACGCGGTCGCTCGCGTCCGAAACGAACTGATGAAGATCGAACCGTGGGACGAGCGGCGCGCCTTCCCCTCCTTCTAGGATATCCGACATCCGAAAATTGGAGACAACCCGGCATCCGAGCGAGCGCGCCACCACGGTGGGCTCCCCAATTTGGATCGAAAGAGGGGTCCCGGAGCGCTTTCCGTGCGGATCGTGAAAGACCGTCTGGCCGTGCAGCCCGGCGACTTCGGGCGTGAACGCCTCCGCTTCCCTGGCCGCGAGCGCGTCCCTCGCGGCGAGCGCGGCGTGGCGGCCGACCTCGACGTGGAGGGCAAGCAGATCGCGCATGGGCAAGATGCCCTCCTGGGCCGCCAGCACGCGCTCGCGCAGCGCGGCCGGATAGCCCCGGTGACGCCAGGCGATGAGCCGGGTCCTCCGCGGCGCCAGCCCACGCTCCACGGTGACGAGCGCCGCGTCCGCGCCGTCGGCGGAGGTCCCCGTCATGATCCCGAGCGCGCACGCGTACCCAACGACGTCCGGCCGGCTCACAGACCCCCTCCGCCCACGCGCCGGGTCACCGGCCGCTCCCCTGGAGAAGCCCCTCCACGATCTGTCGCTGGAAGAGGAGGAAGGCAAGGAGCACCGGCGCCGTGGCGAGGGTCGAGCCCGCGAGGAGAGCGCCCCAATCCACGCTGTGCTCCGCCTGAGCGAAGAGCGCGAGCCCCACGGGGAGCGTGCGCATCGACTCGGAGGTCGTCAAGACCAACGGGTGTAGGAACGAGTTCCACGTCGTGAGAAAACCGTTCACGCCGACCACCGCGAGGCCCGGGCCCGAAAGCGGCAGGACGATCCTCCAGAAAATCGCGCGAGGGCTGAGACCGTCCGTGCGCGCGGCCTCCTCGAGCTCGGGCGAAAGCGTCTGGTAATAGTGCGCCATGAAGAGCACGCCGAAAGGATCCGCGAGATGGGGCAGGATGAGCCCGGCGTACGTGTCGAGGAGGCCCAGCTTGGCGAACAGCAGATAGAGCGGGACGAGGGTTACCTGACGCGGGAGGATGAGGAAGGCGGTCGCGAGCCCCAGGGTGACCCCCTTCCCGGCGAAGCGGCTTCGCGCCAAAGCATGCCCCGCCGCGGCGCTCAGGAGAATCTGGAGCGGAACTGCGATCCCGGTCACGATGAGAGAGTTGATCGCGAAGCGTCCGATCCCGCTGCCCGAGACGAGAGCGCGGTAGTGATCGAGGGTGAGGCCCCCGGTCCACCAATCGGAGGGGGCGATGGGAAGCGAGCTGCCCACGCCTAGCGAGACCCGGGCCATGTAGATCAAGGGCGCGATCGAGAGCACGGCGATTGCCACGAGCGCCCACCCGGCGCGGCTCATGGCGTGGGGACCTCGGTCGCGCGGATCACGGCGCGGCCGCCCCTGCTGGGGATCGCGAGAGAAACCGCCGCTGGAGGAGCAGGATCCCTCCGACTAGGAGCAGCAGGATGTAGGCGATCGCGCAGGCGTACCCCATCTCGAAGTGATAGAAAGCCCGCTCGTAGAGGTGATAGACGAGGGTGAGGGTGCTGTCGAGCGGCCCGCCGCGGGTGAGGACGAAGACCTCGATGAAAATCTGGAACGAGCGGATGGTGTTGAGCAGGACCACGAAGAGAATCACGGGCTTCACATGCGGCAGCACGATCCGCCGCTCGACCTGCAGGGGACGCAGGCCTTCGAGCCGGGCCGCCTCCAGCTGCTCGAGCGGCAACGTCTTTCGCGCCGCGAGGATCAGGATCGCGTAGTAGCCGACGCTCGCCCACACGTCCATGGCCATGATGGACGGCAGCGCCAGGCGTGGATCTTGGAGCCAGTGGATCCGCGGAAATCCGAGCGCCGCGAGCCACCCGTTCAGGAGCCCTTGCTCCGCGTACAGGGACTTGAATACGAGCGAGATCACGACCATCGAGAGGGTCGCCGGAAAGAAGATCGCGGCTCGGAACAGCGCCTCCCCGCGCCGAAGCCTTCCCAGCAGCGCGGCCACGATGTAGGCGAGGATAAGCGTTACCGGGAGGGTGCCTACGACGAAGATCCCCGTCGTGCGGAGCGCATGCCAAAACGCCGGGGACCCGATCGCGCGGGCGTAATTGGAGGCGCCGATCCAGTGCGTGAGGTCCGGGCGAAGAGGGTTCATCGAGTAGAAGCTGAGGACGAGGGCCGCGAGAAGCGGAATCAGGCCGAATACCGCGAAGCATGCGAACCACGGAAGGAGCCCTGGAACGGGGCGGCTGCTCATGGACCCGGGTTGAGAAGGGCCCCGATTCGGGAGTCCGCGGAGCGAAGCGCCGCCTCGGCGGACTTCTTGCCATAGATCGCCTCCTCCAGCTCGCCGTTCAGGATCTCCTCCATTTCCACCCAGCGCGGATGGACCGGCGGGGCTACCGCCGTGCGGAGCTGCTCGACGAAGACCCGGTCCCGTGGATGCGAGACGAAGTAGCTATCCTGCTCCGCGGCGACGGCCGCGGGAAACGCGTTGCCGGTCGCGACGTAGAGCGGCATCGCGTTTTCCTCGCGCACGAGGAAGCGCGCGAGCTGGAGCGCGGCGCCCTTCTCCCTGGAGCCACGGAAAATCCCAAGCGCTTCGGCGCCAGCGAAGGAGGCCGGCGATCCCCTGCCCTCGGCGGGACGCGGCATCAGCGTGACCTCGAAGTGGAGATGCGGCGCCGATTCGGGAAGCTTTCGTAACATCCAGGGACCCGAGATGATGAAGCCCAGCCGTCCCCGACTGAAGGCTTCATCGAGCATCTCCTGGCGGTCAAGAAGGGAGTGCGGTTTGAGGCTCAGGTAAAACCGGAGCGCCTCGATGTTCTGCGGGCTCAAGACTACGCTCCGCGTTAGGGTGGAATCGAGGATGTCTCCGCCGTTTCCCCATGCGAACGGCATGAACTTCTTGAAGAGAACCTCTCGCTCCCCGGAGTTCATGCCGAAGCCTTTCGCTTCGGGATCGACCGCGTCCACGAGCTGAACGGCACGGGCGAACGACGCCCAGGTCGTGGGTGGCCGGAGCGGCGAGAGCCCCGCGCGCTTCATGAGATCCCCGTTCATGTACAGGGCGCGGGTCCCCAGCATCCAGGGGATGGCATAGATCCGCCCACGCGATCGGACCACCGGCCAGCCTCGGAGCGCGGGGATCAGCTCGGGGATGCTGTCGGTGAGATCGATCAGGGTACTGTCCGCGACCAGCCCGGGTAGGAAGGTCGAGCCGATTTCACAAAGGTCGGGGGGGCGCCCCGCGGCGATCGCGGCGACGATCTTCTCCCGACCGCTCTGCCAGGTAAGCTGCTCGACTTGTACGTCGAGGTCGGGATAGTCCTTCTCGAAGCGGTCGATGACCGGCTGGATAGCGGTCAAGGGCGAGAACTGCCAGAAGACGACGGTCTGCTTCGCGGACGGCCGCTTGCCGCAACCGGCGAGAGGAAGTGTAAGAATCGCCGCGAGCGCCAGGGCGGCGCCTGCGAGGCGCTCCGCGCGGCGCCCTACGACCGAATGGCCTCGCGAACCCATCCCTGGGCCTCCTTGAGCCTCCGTTCCGCCTCCGCCCGGGTCACCCCCGCGCGACGCATCACGATGGCCACCTTGAGAGAGCCTCCCGCACGCTTGAGCCAGCGTCCGGTTTCCGCGTAGCTCGCGCCGGTCGCGTTCATGAAGACGCGTTTCGTGCGCTCCTCGAGCTTCCGGCTCGCGGTTTTGAGATCCACCATGAGATTCTCATAGACCTTGCCCAGCCGCACCATCGCCCCGGTCGTGAGCATGTTGAGCACGAGTTTCTGCGCGGTTCCCGCCTTGAGCCGCGTCGAGCCGGTCAGGACCTCGGGCCCGACCCGGGGCGCGATGATCACGTCGCATCGAAGAGGCGAGCCCCCAGCCGGATTGGCGGTGACCGCGATCGTCGCGGCGCCGATCGCGCGCCCGTATTTGAGGGCGCCGACGGCGTAGGGCGTGCGGCGGCTTGCCATGATCCCCACCACGACGTCCCGCTCGCTCACCCGGCGTTTCTTGAGCGCGGCCGCGGCCGCCTTGGGGTCGTCCTCCGCCCCCTCGACCGACCGCACCAAGGCGCGGCGCCCGCCGGCGATGATCCCCTGGACCAGCGTCCGCGGGGTTCCGAACGTGGGCGGGCACTCCGTCGCGTCGAGCACGCCCAGCCGCCCGCTGGTCCCGGCACCGACGTAGAAGAGCCTCCCGCCGCGCGCGATCCGCTCGACGATGAGATCAACGGCGCGTGAGATGTTACGGATCTCGCGCCCGACCGCGGCCGGGACCCTCCGATCCTCGCGGTTCATGAGCATCAGGATTTTGGTTGTGGTGAGCCTGTCGAGGTTTTTCGAGCGCGGGTTTCGCTGCTCGGTGACGAGCCGGCCCAGCTCGCGAAAGATCGCCTTGCCGCTTCGCCGATCGGTCATCGGGTCCGGATCATGCGTCCGGATTGCGTAGCCTTGTGCCCCGCCGCGTCGACCGCGGTGAGCCGGTAGAAGTAGAGACCGGTGGCTGCAGCGTTGCCCTGGGAATCCCGCCCGTCCCAACAATAGACGTTGAATCCTGCCTTTCCGGGCCACTGAGCCGATGCGACACGGCGGCCCGAGACGGTCATGAGGAGTAGCTCCACCTTGGGAACGGGGGTGGTCAGCTCGAACTGGAACACGGAGCCGTCGCAGCCAGAGCCCATGATCCTCGGGCTCACGACCACGACCCTGCGAAGGGCAAGCCCCGTCTCGACGTTGAACGTGGCTTGCGGGAAGACCCCGGTGCGCCCGTTGACCTCGATATCGAGCGTGTGGATGCCCGGCCCGCGATCCTCGGGCAGGCTGACGAGCGCCCACCGGCGCCCCGTTCCGTCCATCGCGGTTTCCGTGACGTTCGGGAGCGGGACTCCGTCGATGAGCAGCGTGAGCGAGTCGACGGTCACGGGTATCGGAGTCGTCACCTCGGCCCGGATCACCGAGTTCGATTCGACGAACGTGCCGTTCACGATCACCACGCCATTCGCGAGGTACCGCACGGTGCTGCGGATCTGTAACCCGTAGGTCTGCTCGCGGCCGTTGGTGTCGGTCGAGCGGACCAGCAGATCGTAGTTCCCGACGCGCGGACGGATGCTCGCCGTGAGCGTATTGGCACGCCCGGTGTCCGCGACCGCGACCGAGAAAAGGGAGGGATCAATCGGCGTGATCGTGCCGGTCGCGACCGAGCGCTCGGCCAGGTCGGTTTTGCTGAGTCCGGCTTCGTCCCGGACTTTCGCGTTCAACGCGGCGGTCGCGGTAGGCGAGTCGCTGATGAAGGGACCGCCGTCCGGGAAAGGAGCGCCGTCGACGGTCACCTCGAAGATGCGCGGCGGCAACGCGTCCATGCGGATCATGGGATCGCCCAAAAGGGTCACCGTCCGGTTCATGGCCTGCTGCAAGAATGCGCCCGAGTTCGCGTTTCGCACGTACGCCTGGCCCACGATCTCGCCCATGATCCACCTCGCCTGACGCGGCTGCCCTGGGGGCGGCGCCGGCGCGGGCGGCGTCGAGTAGAGGGCGTCAGCAACGTAGCTGTTCATGTTGGCATTGGCGTCGATGATCTCGTACGCCGTGCTGCCGAGCCCGCCGATGGCGCCCCGGTCCGGCAACATCACGAACTGCTCCCCGAACGAGCCGATCGGATCGATATCGGCCACCCCGCCCGGAGCGTCCGCAAACTGATTCGCGTGACAGCCCCACACCATGTAGAAGAAGGGCCGTCCCAGATTGGAAATCCGCGACATATCGCCCAGATCGATGTCGAAGACATGCTCATGCGCGATCAGTTTCCGGTTCGCGTGCGCTTGCACGTTGAAAATGAGCTCCCCCTTGGCCAGCTCCGTCTCGAGCGAGTCCACGGCGTTGCCGATCCTCCGGAATTGGTTGCCGACGCAAGTCAAGCTGCGGCACCCAGGATTGGCAGGGTCATTGCATGTCGTCGCAAGCCGGTCGGTGAAGTATTTCAGATCGAATAATACAGAGCTGATGTCCGCGCCCGAAGGGCTCGCCGCCGTCGCGTCCGCCATGTATTGGCTTGCGTCACGAAAGCCCGCCTCGCTAGGCTGGAAGCAATATCCGCTGGAGAAGAAAATCGTCGACGAGTATTCGTCATCGGAAAGCAGTAATTGCCTTCCCCGCCAGGTATCGGTCGGCTGGAAGTTCTCGTACTGGATGATCTTGGTCACGTACTGATCAAGGTCGGCCGCGCTGCCCGCCGGCACACGGCCGAGAAAAACGCTCGGCGTCATCGGGGCCGCGGGAGTCGACCCACCTCCGAGATTGAACGCGTAATAGGAGTCGTTCGCGACCAGCTCACTCCCAGTCGGCCCCTGGATCGTCTCGAAAGCCATGTACGTGGGGACCCAATCCACACTGCTCGCCGCAAGGTCGTGGCGATAGTCCATGCTCGCGTCGCCGAGCAGGACCGCGAACGAGGGCCTCGGAGTCCAGTTGTTGTAGGCATGCAGAAGATAGCGGCGGATCGCGGCGGCGGATTTGATGCCGCCGTTGAACTCATCGTACAGGTCCTGCACGGGCGCGATTTCAACTGTATAGCCCTGGCCCCGCCGGAACACGGCAAGACGATTGGCCGGCGCCAGGAAGGCGTCGGGTGCGATGAGGATGGAGCGCGCGAACCCTCCGACAGGGAAAGGCGAGGGAATCGTCAGGCTCGAAGGCGTGTCACGCTCGACGGCCCCGGCTCCGATGGGAACCTCGGAGCCCGACACCAGGGCCACGAAACGACGGACGCCGGCGCTCGCATCGACGCGGAAGTCCGCCTCGTAGAGGGGACCCACCGCTATGACACCCACGCCCGTCACGCGCAGCGGTGTAGCCGGTGTGGTGACGTCGTAGACCTGGATGCCGGGTTGGGTGAATCCGCCAACGTGAAGCTCCACGATCCCGTTGGTGGAGCCGCTCGTGAACGCGAGCCGGTCCCCTCGCGCGAGATAACGACGTGAGTAGGTCACGTCGACCCAATCGAGTGGGGATCTGCTGCCGAGCACGAACGAAGGGCTCCCGGAAGAGCGTCCGATGCCGTCATGGGTGTAACGGTTCGTCCCGGCCCCGATGTGGCTGCCCGGGATGGTAAATCCGGTATCGAGGAGGTAGACCTCTTCCCCGAAAAACTGGTGGGCCCTGGCAAGTGTGTCCGTTGTCCCGCTCGAGCTCCGAAAGTAGATATCCAGCTGATGCGTTATGTTCGCGCGGCCCTGATACCTGGCCTGAACGCGAAACGGATTCGACGGATCGGGATCCAGGAAGGGGATGGTCGTGTCAAACTGGTCCGGCTCGGCTCCGTCCGTCCAGAAGAAGTATTCGACGTTCTCCTCCGGAGTACCCACCGTGGTGCTCGGCCACGGCATCATGTACAGATTCTGCTCCAGGTGGATCGTATCCAGGAACGAAGTCGACACGGGGGGCGATCCGGGGATTATCCCCGAGATCGAGTCCGGGACCGCCGCCGCGGTACCGGTCCACGTCAGCCAGTACACGTTGGCGTAGGAGTAGCGGTTTTCGATCGAGAGCGGACCGACTCGGTCGCGGAGATTTCGAGCATAGAATTCGATCGCGTCGCCTGAGTCGAACACGCCGTTCGTGTTCGAGTCGCGCGCGACGACGGGGATCGGCACGGACGTGGCACTGTCGCCCACGTCGTCGTAGCCGCGCTCCCACACCCCAATCTCCGAGATCGACACGCCGGCGGGGAACCCGGCCGCGGCCATCGTGGCGTAGCTCACCGAGCTCCACCCGGTCGTGGTAATCGAGAGGCGGAATTCGGGATTCAACGCGCCGCGCCGGGGCGCCCGAAAGGGCGGGCGGGTGGGCCGCGGTCCGGGCGACGCCCGCCTCGGGAATGTGCGCGCGGACTCGTAGTTCCCCAGCATCCTGCGCTGGAGGCGCTGCCAGACGCCGACGTCGGCCCCGGGCCGCACAGCCGGTCGAGCCTTCAGCTCCCGATCGGTTGCCTGGACGAACTCCACGCGCAGCGTCATCCGCTTGAGGACCGAAAACCTCTTGTGCCCCGGGTCGTACCGGACCGCGCGCACGATGGCGGGCATCATCCACGAATCCCCGAGCGGCCCGCCCTCCCCCAATGAAACCGCGTCCCGGGGCCAAACCTCCCCGCGTCCGTAGATCGCCGGGTCCGGGTCGTAGCGCACCTCGCTCACCGGCCCGGTCTTGGGGTCGTCGGCCACGAACCGCTGCTTCATGACCGGAAGTGGGGGCGGCAAGGCGGCCCGTTCCTCCCAGTCCGCGGAGATGACGCGCGCCCGCGCGCTCATCCCGTCGGGGACCCCCACCGAGATCATCATCGTGGGGAGCGCGGGTCGCCCCGGTTCGTCGGCCGCGTAGGAGCCGGGCATCGACACGCGCACGTACGGGGCGCCGTCGGCGGATACGGTGTCGAACCGCGCTGCCTGTGGGGCGATCTCGAACGTGGCGCCGGCGCGAGCGAGAAGACAGCGAAAGAGACAAGCCGTCGCGTGAAGGGGCGGATCCTTGATTTCCTTTCGGTGCGTGATTCGGCGGGCCGCGTGGACTCAGCATTATAAGAACCGCGCGGAAAAGGCGTCAAGGCTGGACCCCCCTCGTTTGACAGCGTCGGATCGCGGGTGCTAGACTTCTTGTATCGAGCCTCTACGCTCTGCCAACGATCAGCCGAGAACTCGAGCGTCGCGGATCTTGGGGCCGGTCGTGCTCCTGTCCGCGCTCACGCTCCTTGCATCCTCCGACGCACCTGTTCCAGCCCAGCCCCACGAGCGCTTCATCATCGTGGGTTTCGATGGAATGGATCCCGGCGTCGCCGAGCGGCTCATCGAGCGCGGAAAGCTTCCCAATCTCGCGCGGATGAAAAAGCTCGGAGCCATGCGCGCGCTCCGCACGACGAACCCCGCGCAGTCCCCGGTCGCCTGGTCCGCGTTCTCCACGGGATCGAACCCCGGGAAGACCCGGATCTACGATTTCCTAAAGCGTAACCCCGCGACCTATTACCCCGATTTCTCGACCGTGACCGTGCGCCGGGGACGATTCGCTCTTGGATTCATCCCGACACGGGCGCCCGCGGTCATCAACAATCGTCGGGGAGCCACATTCTGGCAGATCGCCTCCTCCCGAGGGATACGGACGGCGGTCCTCGAGGCTCCCATCAATTTCCCGCCCGAGAAGCTACAAACCGGCGTACTCCTTTCCGGGCTCGGGGTTCCCGATATCCGCGGCACCATGGGCACGTTTTCCTATTTCGCGACCGACGCCACGGGGGCGGCCGACACCGAGATGGGGGGAAAGGTCGCCCGTCTCACCCTGGATCCCGCCGGAAGGAGCCGTTCGGTCGTCCACGGCCCCCGCAATCCTTTCGCGGGGCGGGACAGGGAAGGGCGCATCCCCGACCTCACCATCCCGATCGAGTTCCAACGCATCAGGAGGGACGCCGTCCGTATCGCGCTCGGGGGGCAGGTTCGGACGGTCAAGCAGGGGCAGTGGAGCGACTGGTATACGATCGAGTTTCACGTGGCGCCGCTGGTCGCCGTTCGCGGGATCGCGCGATTCCACGTGATGGAGGCCTTCCCGGAGGTCCGCGTCTACCTCTCCCCGATCAATCTCGATCCGCGCCGGCCGCCGATTCCCATTTCAAGCCCGCCGGCCTACAGCGCGCAGCTCGCTCGAAAGCTCGGCCTATACAAGACGCTGGGTTGGCCCGAGGACACCTGGGCCCTGAACGAGGAGAAAATCGACGAGAAGGTCTTCTTGGAAGACCTGAACTACTCCTTCGACCGCCAGCGGGCGCTCGTGCTGGACGCCCTGCAATCGATGAATCCCGACCTCTTCGTGACGGTGTTCCAGTCCACGGACAAGGTGCAGCACATGTTCTGGAGGCTCATCGACACGGAGCACCCGATGTACAACCGGCGGCTCGCGGCCCGCTACGGTGACGCGATCGAGCATGTGTACATGCGGGCGGATTCACTCGTGGGCACGCTGCTCGAGCGGTGCAAGGACGGCCGAACCACGCTCCTCGTCTGCTCCGATCACGGCTTCTCGATCGTGCGAAACGGCTACATGACCCTCACCAAGTTGGACCCGGTCCGGGACCGGAATTTGGAGGACCTCTTTGGGCGCGGCACCTTCTGGCCCAACGTGGACTGGAGCAAGACGCGCGCGTACGCCCTCGCCTTGGGGCAGATCTACGTGAATCTGCAAGGACGAGAGCGACTCGGGATCGTCCCGCCCGGACGCGCGTACAACGAGCTGCGTGACGAGCTGGTGAAGAAATTTGGCGCGCTGCGTGATCCGGACACAGGGGAAGGGGTCGTGCGCAAGGTGTACCGTAGAGAGGAACTCTACCGCGGGCCCTACTTCGACGAGGCCCCCGACCTCGTGGTGGGCTTCGAGCGCGGCTACCGCGTCTCCTGGCAGACATCGCTCGGAGGTATCCCGCCCGAGGTTATCGAGTGGAACGAGAGGCGCTGGAGCGGCGATCACTGCTCGGTGGACCCCGACCTCGTACCCGGCGTACTGTTCTCGAGCAGGCCCCTCGATGCGGCGTCGCCCGCGATTATCGACATCGCGCCGAGCGTGCTCAGGAGGTTGGGCATCGCCCCACCCGCGAGCATGGACGGCCGCGACTTGGGGCTTCGCTAGCCGGCCGCCGGGGGCCTCAATGGTGCGAGAGAAGCTATCCCTGTACTGGGAACTGGCCCGCCCGTTCACGCTCATCGCCCCGGCGCTGGGCATGTTCACGGGGAGCGTGATCGCGCTCGGCGCGCACCCGCCGGTCCCCCTCATGCCGTGGGTCGCGGCGAAGATCGCGCTCGGGACGCTGATGGCGGCGGTCCTGAATGCGGCCTCCAACGTCCTGAACCAGGTCACGGACTTCGAGGCGGACGCGATCAACAAACCCACGAGACCTCTCCCTTCGGGTCGCGTGAGCGCCCCGGAGGCGCTCCGCCTCTCGGGATGGCTCTACGTCGTCGCGTTCCTTCTGGCCGCCGCGGTCGGCCCCCAGTGCTCCCTGCTCGCGGGAACCGCCGCCATTCTCACGGTCGCCTACTCGGCCCCGCCGCTCCGCTGGAAATCGATTCCTTATCTGGCGAACCTCGTAATCGCGATTCCCCGGGGACTCCTGCTCAAGGTCGCGGGCTGGTCGTGCGTGCGCGACTTCGGACGGCTCGAGCCATGGTACATCGGTGCGATCTTCGGGCTGTTTCTTCTAGGGGCAACGACAACGAAGGACTTCGCCGATCAGAAGGGGGACGCCGCGGCGGGTTTCCGCACCCTCCCTGTCGTGCACGGTCCACGACGAGCGACCTGGATGATCGCCCCCTTCCTCGTGGTCCCCTTCCTGCTCATCCCCTACGGGGTCGCGCGTGGATACCTGAGCGGAAACCCGCTCGTCCTCCATGCCTTGACCGCGCTCCTCTGCATTTGGGGAGCGTATGTCGTTTACCTCATGGTTCGCCGTCCGGACGACCTTGCGCACACGGAGAACCATCCCTCCTGGACGCACATGTACGTGATGATGTTCGCGGCCCAGATCGGCTTCGCGCTCGCGTACGTCGTTCCGTCCTGATCCTCTTCCCGGCGCCGCGCATAAATGAAAGGGCGGCGCCTTTGGGCGCCGCCCCGATACCGGCCAAATTGAGGGGGGGATCAGGTGCCGCTAGTTCGGATTCGGGAAATTGCACCTATGAGGCTGGGTCGAGTCGCTATTGAGATGTGGCGTGAACAAGTTAACGTCGGTAATACCGACGATCCCGTTGCCATCAAAGTCTGCCTTGAATGCCTTCGCGCCAAGGGGGTTGTTGTCGAGGAAGGTCACTCTCTCGGTCGTGTTCACGAGCCCTGCATACC
>WNFK01024428.1_pt1 | contig 25151 bp, 26 predicted proteins | sample 5400281 | NCBI WGS metagenome assembly WNFK01 (sample SAMN13153350, study PRJNA577476) | soil metagenome | isolation source: 20 cm soil on Douglas fir-dominated hillslope | place: USA:California | collected 2013-09-17
CCGTAGCCGTTCGCGGTCATCGCCTGGGTGTGGAAGTTCTTGTCGCGGTGGCCCATGCCGCCCACGTAGAGCGCCACGCGCGGCTTGAGGGTCTGGAGCCCGGCGCGCACGTCGTCGGTCAGCACCACGAAGGCGCGCGGCTGGATCTCGAGGTCACGCAGCGTCTTGCCGCCGCCGGCGCGGCGGAGCCCTTCGTCCAGCCAGGGCCGGAAGGCCTTCATGCGGGCGGGCGTGAAGCCCAGGGGCAGCCAGCCGTCCGCGACCTCCGCGGTGAGCTTCACGGTGGACTCGCCGCCCGTCCCCAGCCAGATGGGAATGTCCGGGCGCATGTGCAGGATCGAGGTGAGGGGCTTGGCCAGCCCGGCCGAGCCCGGGCCCGTGTAGGGCAGCGAGATCTCGCGGCCCTCGTGCTGCACGGGCGACTTGCGGGCGAAGATTTTTCGCATGATGCCTACATAGTCGCGGAGCCGCCAGTAGGGCTTGCCCCAGGGCTGCCCGTACCAGCCCTCCACGATCTGCGGGCCCGACACGCCGAGGCCCGCGATGACGCGTCCGCTGCCGGCCATCGCATCGATGGTGCCGACGGCCATCGCGGCCGCCGCGGGGGTGCGCGCGGCGAGCTGCATGATCCCGGTGCCGAGCCGGATGCGCTTGGTCACCGCCGCGAGGTAGGCCAGCGGCGTGAGGGCATCCGAGCCGTACGCCTCCGCCGTCCACACCGAGTCGTAGCCCAGCCGCTCCGCGAGCTGCACGCGCGCCACCGGCAGGTCGAGGTGGGCGCCGGAGTACCCGATCGAGAGCCCGAGCTTCATGGCCGCTCAGCCGCGGGAGGGCAGCGCCGCGACGAAGGTGCCGCTGATGAGGGTCTCGCCCTTTTGATTGACCGCTTCGAGCTCGCCCTCCACCAGCTTCTCTCCCCCTTGCTCGAGCTTGCGGGTCACCGTGCCCCGGCACACCACGTCGTCGCCCGGCCAGGCCCGCGTCGAGAACCGCACCTTGTACCGGCGCACGTTGGGCCGGCCCGCGAATCCGGTGACCACCCGGCTCAGGATGCCCGCGTTGAGCATGCCCATGGCGAACACGGTGGGGTTCCCGGAGGCCTCCGCGAAGGTCTGGTCGTGATGGATCGGGTTGAAGTCGCCGGAGGCCCCGGCGTACTTCACGAAGTCGGTCCGGGTGAGCTTGTCGACGCGGACCTCGGGCAGACGGTCACCCTCCTTGACGTCCTCCCAGAAGCGCTTGGTCGCGGGCATGGCGATCTCCTCTTAGTCCTTGACGACCTGGCCGGTCTCGATGCCGACGGCGCGCGCGCGGGCCACCAGCGCGCCCCTGGCGTTTCGGTACTCCGTCTCCGTTACCGCGAAGGTCATGGAGCCGCCGCGCTTGCCCGGCTTCTCGTACACGTCGACGATCTTGCTCACCGCGGTCAGCACGTCGCCGGCGTGGATGGGGGCGAGGAACTCGAACTCCTGCTCGCCGTGCAGCACCCGCTTGAGGTCGAAGGGCAGGCGCGGCCGGCCCCGCCCGTCGTCCCAGTGCGCGACGGTTTGCAAGAATGTCACCGGGGGCATGATGCCGCCGGCCTCTTTCGCCCCGTGGCCCTCGTCGTAGTACAGTGGATCATCGTCCTTGATGGCGCGCGCGAACTCCCGGATCTTGCCGCGCTCCACGTGCATGGTCACGGGCTCGCCCGTCCTGCCGATGGCGCTCTTGTCGACCGGCATCGCATCCTCCTTGGTGGTCGTGCCGAACCGCGCCGCGAGTGTAGCAGGGGGCCAGCTCGCGGCGCCATCCCCTCGCTAGTCGAAGCTCACGATCTCGACCCAGTTCGAGCCCTTGCCGGTGGGGTACTTCTGCCGCAGCGATAGGGCGCCGCTCGCCGAGTCGATGGCGTACACCGAGAGGGTGTCCGATTTCTCACCGGACACGATCATGGTGCGGCCGGTGGGATCGATGGCGAAGCCGCGCGGCTGGGGCTCGGTCGGCGTGCTCGAGAGATACGTCAGCGTGCCGGTGGCCGGATCCACCCGGAGCGCGCCGAGCGAGCTGCTGGTCCGCTCGGCCGCGTAGAGGAACTTGCCGTCCGGCGTGAGGTGCAGGTCCGACGCCCAGATATCGTTGTCGACATTGCGCCCGGGCGAGGGCCGCGGGGCGCCGGGAACCAGCTTGGTGTCGGGCGGCAGCGCCGAGGCCGAGCTCACCTCGGTCAGCAGCCCCGTCCGGGCGTCCAGCGCGAGGGTCGTCACCGTCGCGGTCAATTCGTTGAGGAGGTAGGCGAAGCGGTTGTCGCTCGACATGATGATGTGGCGCGGCCCGGACCCGGCCTTCATCTGGACCACCGGTGGAGTGTTCGCGGTCAGGCGACCGGCCTTCACGTCGAGACGGAACTGGAAGATCTGGTCGGTGCCCAGGTGCGGCACGAAGACGAAGCCGTTGGTGTGGTCGGTGATGATGGAGTGGGCGTTGCGGGCGGTCGGGATCACCTGCTTGGGATCGGACACCGCGCCGTCCTTGCCGATCGCGTTGACGCTGACGAGGTGGCCGCCGTAGGAGGCGCCGAGCAGGACGGTTCCGGTCTTGTCCACCCTGATGTACGGGAGGCTCTCCGCCAGGGCCGCGTCGGACCGCCTGGTCAGCGCACCCGTCTTTGGATCGATGGCGTAGGTGATGACCGCGAAGGGCTTCGAGCGCACCGCGGCGTAGAGAAAGCGCCGGTCGGGGCTGACGCTCATCGGCATCACCGGCTTTCCGGCGGCGACGCGCGCCCCGGGCACGAGGCTCCCGTCGGGTAGCAGGGCGTAGGCGCCGATGTCGCCGTCTTCGGCGTTCGACACGTAGACGAACGTGGCGGCCTGGGCGGTGCCGGCGAGGGTCATGAGCAGGGCGAGCATGAGCCCGCCGGCCATTGGTGCGAAGGTCTGCATGAGTGTCTCCTCTCGGGGGTCACGCGTCGGTGAGTCCGCCCGCCTTGCGGCCGGCGGCCAGGATCCCGTCGACGAGCGCGTAGGCGCGGGCCCGGTCGGCGTTCCGGAGGTGGTGGTTGATGCGGTTGCGCGTCGCGGAGGTGAGATAGAAGCGCTCGTAGAGGACGTTGCGTCCGGCGAGGGTCGAGCCGACGAAGTCCCAGGCGAGGCGGAACAGGGCGGCCCGCTCCTCGGCCCCGGCGCCCTTGGCGCCGTGGAGGAACTCGTCGATCAGCGGCCGGAGCGTGGCGTCGTCGAGCTGGCGGCGGCTCGGCGCGGCGAGGGGGCGCCCGTCGGGGAACCACACCCCGTCTCCCACGTTTCGCCCGTGCTCGGCCGAGAGGAGGACCGCGCTGCGGGCGACCTCGACGTAGTCGAGCAGCTCCCCTAGCATCTCGTGGGTCGTCGGGCTCGCGTCGCCGATCGCGTCCGCCATGCGGATCGCGAGGCCGTAGGCGAACTCGAGCTTGGTGAGCGCGCGGATGGTGGTCTGGTTCGTCATGTTGTCGCGCAGGCCGGAGAGGGGGATGGTGTTGTAGACGTCGATCTGACCGTCGATGAAGAGTCGCTCCCGCGGGACCTCGACGTCGTCGAAGATCACGAAGGCGTCCTGCTCGTCGAAGCGGGTCGACAGGGGCCGGTCGAACACCGTCGCGCCGGGCGCGGAGGCGCTGTCGCGGCACATGAAGACGAGCCCGGGCGTGTCCACCGGTATCGAGAAGGCCAGCGCGTAGGCCTCGGCCCCGGCGGGCAGGGGGTGCGCGGGGTAGACCGCGATCTCGTCGGCGAACGGAGCCAGGGTCGCCAGGATGCGGGCGCCGCGCACGACGATTCCGCCCGAGGTCGTCGCGATCCGGTGGACCGGCACGCGGTTCCCGACGATCTGGGCGTCCGTCGACTTGTCGATGGTCGGGTGGATGATCGTGTGGGTGAGGGAGATGTCCTCCCGGGCGAGCTGCTTCTGGAACGCGACGAGATTGTGCGCCCCCTCCTCGTTCCGCCCATCCGCACCGAGCCAGTCCCTCCAGCGCCCGGCGAAGCTCGCGAACTTGACGTTCATGTAGTCCGGGGTGCGACCCATGAGGCCGACGGTGGCCTCCGCGATCCGCGCGAGGCCCCGGTTGCGATGCTTGAGGTCGTCGATCGAGCGCGGGATCATGTGCCCGACGTTGAGCCGCTCGCCGGTCTCCGGATCCGCGATCAGGCACTCGTCGGGGAACGCGTGGAGCCGGTCGAAGATCCCGGCCAGCGTCTGGGCCCCGCCCGCGAGCGCGGGGTGCGCGGTCACGTCGTCCACGCGCTCTCCCTCGAGCCACAGATGCCGCTTGGTGTTGCGCAGCCCCTGGAGAAACTGCTCGCCCGATCGTGCCCCCATGGCCCCCTCCTCGCCGAGATGCGCCCCGGTCTGCCCGGGCGCGCACACTCTACTCCGGCGCTGTCTCCTCCGGAAGGCGGTCCGGACCGAGGCCGGCTACCGCCCGGCGAGCGCGCGGTTCTCCAGTCGGCTCAGGAGTCGCACCACCGGCCAGAGCATCAGGAAGTAGATGACCGCCGCCACCACGATGGGCGTCGGGTTGTAGGTGATGCTCTGCGCCTGGCGCGCCTGGTAGAGGAGCTCGGGCACCGCCACCACGCTGCCCAGCGAGGTGAGCTTCACGACCTCGAGCGTGTTGGAGAGCAGGTCCGGCAGCACGTTGCGCACCGCCTGGGGCAGCACGACGTAGGCCATGGCCTGCAGGCGGGAGAGGCCGGTGGAGCGCGCGGCCTCGACCTGGCCGGCGGGGACGGAGTCGATGCCGGCTCTCAATATTTCGCCGTAGTAGGCGCCGGTGTTGAGGAAGAAGGCGACCGCGACGCAGGCGAAGCCGCCCAGCTCGAGCCCCGCGAAGGGCAGTCCGGCGAACAGGAGGATGAGCAGCACCAGGGGCGGGAAGGCGCGAAAGAAATCGACCCAGGCCATCAGGGGCCAGCGCACCGCGGGAGTCTTCACGCTCGCGAGCAGGGCCAGGATCAGCCCGCCGAGGAGGCCCAGAGGTACCACGATCAGCGACAGGAGCACGGTGTTCCAGAGCCCGGCCCGCACGATCGGCCACGCCGCGACGATGATCCCCGGGTTGAAGAAGGTCTGGATCAGCGCTTCCACGCGAACCTCGTCTCGATCCAGCGGCCCGCCACCACGACGGGAAGGAACAGAACCAGGTAGGCCGCGGCGCCCATCATCAGGGGCGAGGGATTGTAGGAGTTGGACACCGCCGAGCTCGCCTGGCCCAGGATCTCGGTGACCGCGACGACCGTGCCGAGCGCGGTGCCCTTGGTGATGGCGATCGTGCGGTTGGTCAGCGGCGGGATGGTCAGCCGGAAGGCCTGCGGCAGCACGACGCTCATCAGGGTCTGGCCAAACGACAGGCCGGTCGAGCGCGCGGCCTCCCACTGGCCCCGGGCGACCGAGGTGATGCCGGCCCAGAAGATCTCCTCCGAGAAGGCCATCAACACGAAGGCGAGCGAGAGCCAGGTCGAGACGAAGCCGGAGGGCGAGAGGTTGACGCTGGGCAGGCCGAAATAGATCAGCACGATGATCACCAGCGGGGGCAGCGAGCGGAACAGGTCGACGATGAAGATGATCAGCCAGTTGAGGGGCCGGACGCCCAGACTCCGGAGGAGGGCCAGGGCCAGGCCCGCGGCGATCCCGGTGACGATGATGAGCAGGGCCAGCTCGATCGTGACCACCACGCCGGACAGGATGTCCGGCAGGTACTTCAGCATGACCCGGCCGTTGAAGAACGTCTCGGTGAAGCTCAATGCCGCTGGATCTGGCCGACGAAGGTGCGGGTGCGCTCGTGGGTCGGGCTCTCGAAGATCGCGGCGGGCGGCCCCTGCTCCACGATGGCGCCCTCGTCCATGAACACGACCCGGTCGGCCGCGTTGCGGGCGAACCCCATCTCGTGGCTGACCACGATCATGGTCATGCCGCTCTCGCGCAGGGAGCGCATGACCTCGAGCACCGAGCCCACCAGCTCCGGGTCGAGGGCGCTGGTCGGCTCGTCGAACAGCATGACCCGGGGCTCCAGCGCGATCGCGCGCGCGATGGCGACCCGCTGCTGCTGGCCGCCCGAGAGCTGGCCCGGCGTGTGGCCGGCGCGGTCGGCGAGGCCGACCCGGTCCAGGGCGGCCAGGCCCAGGGCCTCGGCCTGGGCCCGCGACTTGCCCGCGACCTTGCGGAGCGCGAGGGTGACGTTGCCGAGCGCGGTCATGTGCGGATAGAGGTTGAAGGACTGGAACACCATGCCGATGCGCTGGCGCGCATGGTTGATGTCGGTCCGGGGATCGAGCATGTCGATGCCGTCCACCACGACGCGGCCGGAGGACGGCTCCTCGAGGCGGTTGAGGCAGCGCAGCAGGGTCGACTTGCCCGAGCCCGACGGGCCGATCACGAACACCAGCTCGCGCTCGGCCACCGCGAGGTCGACGCCCTTCAGGACGTGAAGGGCGCCGAAGTGCTTGTGGATGCCGCGTGCGTCGACGGTCAGTTGCACCTGAGCTCGTGCGGCGTCGGGTCGTAGCCCGGCATGCCCGGCACGCCGTAGCCCGGCGTGATCACCACCTCGAGGCCGTCCGCCGGCGGCTTGCGGCCGAACCACTTCTCGGACATCCGGGCGATCGTGCCGTCCTTCTTCATGCAGTCGAGGGCATCCTGCAGCTCGGCGCGGAGCTTCGGGTTGCTCTTGGGCACCGGCGCGGCCCAGTGGGCGCGGGTGTCCGTCAGCTCGAGGTCGGCCGAGAATTGCGGGTTCTTCGACGCGGCGTAGACGATGCTGGTATTGCCGCCGAGGGTCGCGTAGGCGCGGCCCGAGAGGACGGCCTGGGCGGCGTCCGGCTGGTTGTCGTAGACCTGCACCGTGAAGCCGTGCTCGGCGCCCTTGGCCTTCGAGAGCGTCTCGTAGGGCGTGCCCTTGTTGACGGCCACCGACTTCCCCTTGAGGTCGGCCCAGTCCTTGATCGGCGCCGAGCCCTTCTTGATGCCGAACTGATAGGCGGTCCAGAGGTAGCCCGCGGTGAAGAGCATGTTCTCGGCCCGCTCCCTGGTCACCGTCGTCGGCGCCGCGATGAAGTCGTAGCGGCCGGACTGCATGCCCGGGATCAGGGTCGAGAAGCTCACCGCGTCGATGGTGATCTCGCGCTTCATGCGGCGCGCGACCTCGGTGAAGAGATCGATCTGGAACCCCTCGACGCCGCCGCCCAGCTTGGGCATGGCGTGCGGCGCGAAGGTCCCGTCGACGCCCGTCCGGAGCGGGGGAAGCTTCTCCTGGGCCAGCACGGGACCGGTGCAGAGGAGCGTGGCCATCGCCGTGGCGGCAACGAGACGGTGCTTCATGATGCGCCTCCCAGAGAACACGTGGTGTGGATTCGGCCGGGCCCCGCGCGGCGGCCGGCGTCGATGAGGGCCTGCGCGAATCGGTGCGGCAAGGTCGCGCCGATCCTGTCAGAGAGCACGGAACAAGTCAAACCGGGACCTCGAGGCTCAGGGGTGCGGACCCCACGGAGCCGTCGCGAAGCCCTCGACGAAGTCCTGGTTGGCATATACTGCGGCCCAGTGCGCGCGACGGTCGGCATCGTCGGCGAACTTCCTGGTCCGCATCTCGTAGACGGTCATGGGGGGCGAGGTTAACACGCGGGCATCGGAGGCAGCCATGAAAGGCGTGGTGTTTCTGGGTGATCGCAAGCTGGAGCTCAGGGAGTTCCCCGATCCGACGCCGGGCCCGAGGGACGTGATCCTCGAGATCAAGGCCTCCGGCATGTGCGGCAGCGACCTGCACAACTATCGCGCGACGGCCCAGCCGGGCGGGGCGGTGGCCGGGGGCATCAAGCGGCAGTCGGGGGTGATCGCCGGGCACGAGCCCTGCGGCGTCGTCGCGGCGGTGGGCGCCGGCGTCACCGAGAAGGAGGCCCGGCTCGGTCAGCGCGTGATGGATCACCACTACGACGGCTGCGGCACCTGCAAGCACTGCCGGGCGGGCTGGACGCAGATGTGCCTGCAGGGCACGGTGGTCTACGGCTCGGGCGGAAACGGCGGGCACGCCCGGTACATGAAGGTGCCGGTGTCGACGCTGGTGCCGCTCCCGGACGCGCTCTCCTTCGTGACCGGCGCGGCCATCTCCTGCGGCACCGGCACCGCGTGGGGCGCGCTCCGGCGACTCACCCTGCAGGGCGGCGAGACGATCGCCATCTTCGGCCAGGGGCCGGTCGGTCTCTCGGCGACCCAGCTCGCCGTCGTGATGGGCGCGCGGGTCATCGCGGTCGACATCGCGCCCGAGCGGCGGAAGCTGGCCCAGCAGTTCGGCGCGCACGAGGTGATCGACCCCGAGGCGGGCGACATGGTGGCGGCCATCCGTGACCTGACGCACGGCGAGGGCGCGCACAAGACGCTCGACGCCTCCTCGGCGCCGGAGGCCCGCGCGGCGGCGGTGCGTGCGGTGCGCTCGTGGGGCACCGCCTGCTTCGTGGGCGAGCGCGGGCAGGTGACCCTCGACGTGAGCCCGGACCTCCTGCGGCGGCAGGTGACCCTCGTGGGCTCCTGGACGTTCTCGAAGCAGGGCCAGGCCGAGTGCGCGGAGTTCGTGGCCGACCGGCGTGTCGACGTCGAGCAGCTCTTCACCCATCGCTGGAAGCTCGAGCAGGCGGAGGAGGCCTACCGGCTCTTCGACACCCAGACGACGGGCAAGGCGGTCATCCTGCCGTCCTAGGGCCCGGAGGCGCGGGCCACCAGGAACACGCCGGTCGAGGCGATGGCGAAGCCGAGGACGGCCAGCGGGGTCAGGCGCTCCCCCAGGAGCGCCCACGCGGCCACCGCCACCGTCCCGGGGACGAGGTAGAAGTTGGCCGCCACGCGGCACGCCGTCCCGCGCGCCAGCAGGTAGTAGTAGAGCGCCATGGCCCCGATCGAGACCGCCAGCACGTTCCAGACCACGGAGGTCACCGCGGGAGCCGTCCACACCGCGTGCATGCGCTCGAGCCCCAGGGCCAGCGCCACGGTCAGGAGCGCGCCCGCGGCGACCTGCACGGTGGTGGCGCCGAGCAGCGGCACGCCCTCGCAGAAGCGGCGGAAGTAGATCGTGCCGCCGGCCAGGCCGGCGACGCCGGAGAGCCCGAGCGCGATGGCTCGCCAGCCCGCGGGGCCCTCGAGCGCGCGCGGCGTCACGACCATCAGCACGCCGACGGTGCCCAGGATCAAGCCGAGCCACTGCGAGGAACGGAGGCGCTCCCCGAGCGGCGGCACCGCCGACAGCGCGATGAGCGTGGGGCCGAGCGACTGCAGCAGCGCCATCACCGCGACGTTCTCGGTCACCATCCCCACGTGGAACGCGGACAGGGTGACGCCGTTGACGAGGGCGCCGGCGACCGCGAGGTGGTGCCAGCGCCCGCGGAGCGCGGCCCAGGAGTGCCGGCCCACCAGCGCGGCGAGGCCCAGGAGCGCGGCGGCGGCCAGCAGTCGCACGCCGACGAAGAGCAGCGGCGAGACCAGCCGGAGGCCGACGCGCGCCGTGATGAAGGACGAGCTCCAGAGCAGGACGAAGACGTAGGGAGCGACGGGCGCGATACGACTACTCTCGGACGGGCGAGCCGCCCGCCGGGCCCGCCCCGGCCCAGGACTGGACGATCGGCAGGACCTCCTTGGCGTAGAGCCGAAGCCCGGACTCGGCCAGGTCGAGGGGCGTGCCCCCGAAGCGGAACGACGTGGCCAGCTCGAACGCGCCCACGAGGGCCCGCCGCTCCTCGAGCGTGCGGAGGATTCGATCGGGCGTGCCCCAGACCGCGGCCTGCATGAAGGCGGAGACGATCCCGTCCATGCCGATCTCCCGGGCCATCGCGATCTTCTGCGCGTAGGCGTCGTAGCCCTTCACGGTGGCGAAGTGGGGGCCCAGCAGTTCGTAGTGGTAGAAGTTGCTCTCCACGAACTTCCCCATGTAGCGGCGCGCCGTCTCCTCCGCCCCGTCCATGGTGGGCGTGCAGACGCAGAAGTCGGCCAGCAGGGGCGGCCCCGCCTCCTTGCCGTGGATCTTCCGCACCAGGTCGCGGTGCTTCTGGATGGCCGGCATGCGGATGGGCCAGGGCCGGTCGGCGAACATGACTATTCGGGCGTTGATCCGGGCGGCTGAGGTCACCGAGTCGTCCGAGGAGGCCACCGCGTACACGCGGTCGTCGAAGCTCCGCTTCGGGCGCGGGCGGATCTCGGTCCTCGGCTGCGGGTAGAAGGGCCCGTCGCCCTCCATGAACCCGGTGCGGAGGCCACGGAGGATCATCTCCGCCGCCTCGTCGAACCGCCCCCTCGATTCGTCCATCGTCCCCCGGAAGGCCTCGAACTCCCGTCGGGCGAGGCCGCGCCCGATTCCGAGGCGGAGCCGGCCCCGGCTCAGGTGGTCGAGGACGGACGCCTGCTCGGCGACGCGCAGGGGATCGTGCCAGGGCAGGATCACGGCGGCGGTACCGAGGCCGACCTCCGGGCACTCCGCGGCCAGGTAGGACATGAGCTGCAGGTTGTCCGGGCAGAACGAGTAGTCGTTCCCGTGGTGCTCGACGGACCACAGCACGTCGAAGCCGAGGTCGGCGGCCAGTCGCGCGAGCCGCAGCTCCTCGTCCCACGCCTGCTCATCGGACACGTCGTTCCACCCGTAGCTGGCGAAGATCATCTGCAGGCCGACGTCCATCGTATCCTCCCGGGATCCCTCGTGCGTTTCGTGGACCTGGCTACCGGGGAAGCGGCTGCGGGACCCGTCCGCGGCGTAGGAGCCGTACGAGCGGCGGTCCGAGGAGCGCGGCGGCGGCGAGGATCAGGATCGTCGCCGACAGCGGGCGCGCCACGAGATCGACCACGCTGCCGCGCGTGAGGAACAGCGCCTGGCGCAGCGTCTTCTCCATCATCGGGCCCAGCACCAGCGCGACCACCATCGGGGAGGGGTCCACGCGGAGCTTCCGCAGCGCGTAGCCGAGTACGCCGAAGATCACGAGCACCCACAGGTCCAGGAAGCTGTTGCTCAGGCTGAAGGCGCCGACGAGACAGAGCAGCAGCACGAGCGTGGCGAGGACGTGCTGGGGCAGGCGCAGCACGGTCACGAAGACGCCGACCAGGGGCAGGTTCAGGATCAGCAACATGAGGTTGCCGATGTACATGCTGGCGACGAAGCCCCAGAAGACCTCCGGCCGCTGGCTGATCATGAGGGGCCCGGGCTCCAGGCCGTGGACCACCAGGGCGCCGAGCAGGATGGCGGTGGCGGGCGAGAACGGGATGCCGAGCGAGAGCAGCGGCACCATCGCGCCGGCGGTGGCCCCGTTGTTGGCGGCCTCCGGCCCCGCGACGCCCTCGATCATGCCGGTGCCGAACTTCTCGGGTGTCTTCGACACCTTCTTCTCGACGGTGTACGAGATGAACGTCGACAGGACCGCGGCGGGGCCGGGTACGAGGCCGGTGAGGAAGCCGAGGACGGAGCCGCGGGCGATCGGCATCGTCGAGCGTCGCCATTCTTCAGGCGTGGGCAGGAGCTCGCGGAGCTTCACGCTGGCGATCTGCGCCTTCGCGATGCCCTCCTCGGCCAGGAGCAGGACCTCGGCCACCCCGTAGACGCCCATGATCACCGGCACGAGCTCGATGCCTTGCGCGAGCTGGACGGAGCCGAAGGTGAAGCGGCGCAGGGCCGAGATCGAATCCATCCCGACGGTGCCGAGGGCCAGGCCAAGGGCGACCATCACGAACGCGTTGAGGATCGAGCCGCCGGACAGGCGGGAGAGGAGCAGGATCCCCCCGAGGGTGATCGCGAAGTATTCCGGCGGCCCGAACCGGATCGCGACGTCGGCCAGCCAGCCCGCCGCCAGCATGATCCCGACGACCCCGACGGTGCCGGCGACGAAGGACCCCACCGCGGAGATCGTGAGGGCGGCGCCCGCGCGCCCCTTCTTCGTCATCTGGTAGCCGTCGAGCAGCGTGACCACGGACCCGGCTTCGCCGGGCACGTTGACCAGGATGGAGGTGGTCGAGCCTCCGTACATCGCGCCGTAGTAGATGCCCGCGAGCATGATCAGCGCGGTGGCCGGCTGCATCGCGAAGGTGGACGGCAAGAGGAGGGCCATGGCGCCGACGGGCCCGATGCCGGGCAACACGCCGACGATGGTCCCGACCAGCACGCCGACGAAGCACGCGAACAGGTTGCTGGGCAGCAGGGCGATCGAGAACCCGTAGCCGAGGCCTTCGAGCGGGCCCACCCGTCAGCTCACCAGGGCCCGCGCGGGAGCGGGACGTCGAGGAGCACCGCGAAGAGCCCGTACGAGGCCGCCGAGCTCAGCGCGCCCGTCAGCAGCGCGGTCGTCCAGCGGGCGCCGAGGTAACGGAGGACGATGGTCACGAAGGCAAACGCGGCCGCGGGATAGCCGACCCAGGGCAGCGCGAGGCAGAACGCCACCAGGGCGGCCACCGAGATCACCACGCGGCGGCGTGCGGCCGCATCCAGGTCGACCGCCGCCGCCGCGGCGCCCGGGGCGGACCGGAACGCGCTGGTGGTCGCGCCGAGGGCGACGACGAGGGCGAAGACGGCGACGATGACCGGATAGAATCCCGCGCCCGGACGGGCGGCCGCCCCGAACGGTAGCTGGAGCGAGAGGATCAGGTAGGCTCCCGCCGCGACCAGGAGCACGAGAGGAACCGCGCGCGCGAGCACCTACTTCTTGATCATCCCGAGGCGCTTGAGCACGTCGTTCCACTCCTTCTGCTCACGCACGAGCTCCTGCCGGAGCTTGTCGCCGCTCTTGTAGTCCACGTCGACGCCGCGCGATTTCATGAGCGAGAGGAACGACGGCTCCTCCATCGCGGCCTTGGCCGAGTTGTGGAGCACCTTCAGCGCGGGCCCCGGCGTGCCCTTCGGGGCGGTGAGCACGAACCAGGTGCCGATCCCGTCCCCGAGCCCCGCTTCCTTCCCGGTGGGCGCCTCCGGGAAGAAGGGATGCCGCTGGGGGCTGGCGACCGCCAGCACGCGGAGCTTCTTGGCGTCGACGAGGGGTTTCACCTCGCCGGGCTGCGCCATCGCCGCGTCGATGTGGCCGCCGAGCAGCGCCGGGCTCGTCTCCCCCCAGCCCGAGAACGGCACGTGGGTGGTCTTGAAGCCGCCGGGGATCTGCCACCGCTCGAGCGTCAGGTGGCTGATGGTTCCCTCGCCGGGCGACCCGACGCGGAGCTTGCCCGGATTCGCCTTGGCCGCGGCCATCAACTCCTGCAGGGTCTTCCACGGCGCGTCCGCCTTCACGGTGAGGAGGGTGTAGAAGGTGATCGTGTTCAGGATGGGCTCGTAGTCGTCTGGCGTCTTGTACGGCAGCTCGTTGAGCTGCGGATGGATCACCAGGGTCGAGTTCGGCGCGAGGATCACGGTGTAGCCGTCCGGCTTCGCCTGCGCGACTTCCGCCATCCCGACGGAGCCCCCGCCACCCGGCCGGTTGAGGACCGCCACGCCCTTGGTGAACGTCTTCTTCATCGATTCGGCCATCGGGCGGGCCACGATGTCGACCATGCCGCCGGCGGGGTAGGCGACCACGATCGTCAGGGAGCGCTCGGGATACTCGGCGGCCGCGGGCGCCGCGAAGCCGAGGAGCAGAACGGTGAGAAGAGCGAAGCGGCGCATGCGTGTCCTCCCTCTCGATTACGGAGAGCGGCGATCCAGGTGAGCGGCATCCTAGGCCAGGCTCACCGCCGCCGTCAACCGGCCGATGGAGGGGCCGGATGCTCGCGCCCTTGACGACCTCGGAGCGGCCAGCCTAAGCTTCTGCGGCATGCAGTGTGTGGGGTGTCAGCACGAGAATCCGCCGCACGCCAAGTTCTGCCTGGAATGCGGCGGCCGCCTGGCGCTGACGTGCTCCAGATGCCGCGCGGAGCTGCCCGGGTCGGCGAAGTTCTGCCTGGCGTGCGGGGCGCCGGTCGGTCCTCAGCCTCGCTCACCCCAGTCCTACACGCCGAAGCATCTCGCGGAGAGGATCCTGACGTCCAGGAGCACGCTCGAGGGCGAGCGCAAGCAGGTCACCGTCCTCTTCGCGGATCTGAAGGACTCGATGGAGCTGATCGCCGACCGGGACCCCGAGGAGGCGCGGAAGCTGCTCGATCCCGTCCTCGAGCTCATGATGGCGGCTGTCCACCGATACGAGGGCACCGTGAACCAGGTCCTGGGTGACGGGATCATGGCCCTCTTCGGGGCGCCGCTGGCGCACGAGGATCACGCGGTGCGCGCGTGCTACGCGGCGCTCAAGATGCAGGAGTCGGTCAAGCGGTACGCCGAGGAGATATTCCGCTCGCACGGGGTCCTCGTCCAGATCCGGGTGGGCCTCAACTCGGGAGAGGTCGTGGTCCGCGCGATCGATTCGGATCTGCACATGGACTACATCGCGCTGGGCCAGACGACTCACCTGGCCGCGCGCATGGAGCAGCTGGCCGCACCCGGTACCGTCCTGCTGGCTCCCACGACGCTGCAGCTCGCGGAGGGCTATCTCCAGGTGACGGCCCGGGGGCCGGTCGCGGTCAGGGGCCTCCCGGAGCCGATCGAGGTCTACGAGATCGTCGGGCCGGGTGCGGTCCGATCTCGGCTGCACGCAGCGGCCGCCCGGGGGCTGACCCGCTTCGTGGGCCGGGACCGGGAGGTCGACGAGCTGCGCCGGGCTCTCGAGCGAGCCCAGGCCGGACACGGCCAGATCGTCGCGGTGGTCGGCGAGCCCGGAGTCGGCAAGTCGCGGCTCTACTGGGAGTTCACCCGGTCCCATCGCGTGCAGGGGTGGCGGGCGCTCGAGAGCGGGTCGGCCTCCTACGGCAAGACCACCGCGTATCTTCCGGTCATCGATCTGCTCAAGGTGTACTTCCAGGTCGAAGGGCGCGACGACACGCGGACGATCCGCGAGAAGGTGACCGGGAAGGTCCTCGCGCTCGACCGGACCCTGGAGCCCGCGCTGTCGGCACTCCTGACCCTGCTCGAGGTTCCGGTCGAGGATGCGGCGTGGGCGCGCCTGGATCCCTCGCAGCGCCGGCGGCGGACGCTGGAGGCCGTGACCCAGCTCTTGCTGCGGGAGAGCGAGGTCCAGCCGCTCCTGCTGCTGGTCGAGGACCTGCACTGGATCGACGCCGAGACCCAGGCGCTGCTGGATGGCCTCGTCGACAACCTGCCGACGGCCCGGTTGCTGTTGCTCGTCAACTACCGGCCGGAGTACCGGCACGGGTGGGGAGACAAGCCCGACTACCGGCAGCTGCGCATCGACCCGCTGCCCGCCGAGAGCGCGGACGATCTCCTCAGCGCCCTGCTGGGGACCGCCGCGAGCCTGGACGCGCTCAAGCGCACCCTCATCGCGCGGACGGAGGGGAATCCGTTGTTCCTCGAGGAGAGCGTGCAGGGCCTGGTGGAGACGAAGGCCCTCATCGGGGAGCGCGGCGCCTACCGGCTGGCGCACGACGCCACCCCGGTCCAGGTGCCGACGACGGTCCAGGCGATCCTGGCCGCGCGCATCGACCGCTTGTCGCCCGAGGACAAGCGGCTGCTCCAGGCCGCCGCGGTCATCGGCACCGACGCGCCGTTCGCGCTCCTGCTCGCCGTCGCCGAGCTGGGCGAGGGGGAGCTGCGGCGCGGGCTCGATCACCTCCAGGCCGCCGAGTTTCTCTACGAGGCCCGGCTGTTCCCGGATCTCGAGTACACGTTCAAGCACGCCCTCACGCACGAGGTCGCCTACGGCGGCTTGCTGCAGGAGCGGCGCCGTGAGCTGCACGCCCGGCTGATGGAGGCGATCGAGACGCTCCATCGCGATCGCCTCGGCGAGCAGATCGAGCGCCTCGCCCATCACGCCCTCCGCGGCGAGGTGTGGGAGAAGGCGGTGCCCTATCTCCGGCAGGCCGGGCTCAAGGCGGCCGGCCGCTCGGCGCTCCCCGAGGCCCGAGAGTGGCTCGAGCAGGCGCTGGAGGTGCTCGCCGCGCTGCCGGAGAGCCCGTCGACTCAGGTGGAAGGCTTCGACATTCGCCTCGAGCTCCGGCCGCTGCTGGGCCAGCTCGGCGAGTACCGACGGGTGATGGAGCGCCTGCGGGAGGCCGAGGCCATCGCGGAGACCCTGAACGACGACCGCCGCCGGGTCCGGGTGTGCGCGGTCATGACCAACGCGCACTCGCAGCTCGGCGAGCTGGACGAGGCGCTCGCGTTCGGGACCCGGGCGCTGACCGTCGCCCGGCGCGGGGCGGACCTGGGCCTTCGCCTGCTCACCACGACCTATCTCGAGCAGGCGCACTACTTCCGCGGCGAGTATCAGCGAGTGGTGGAGCTGGCCACCGAGAACCTCGCGGCGCTGCCGGCCGACTCGGAATACGAGTCGTTCGGGGCCGCCATGCCGATCGCGATCTACGATCGCTACCTCCTGGTCCGGAGCCTCGCGCAGCTCGGCCGCTTCTCCCGGGCCGCTCGGTACGAGGGCGAGGCGCTCCGGCTCGCCGAGCCCACGCGCCATGCCTATGCCGTCGGCATGGCCCACCTGGCCGCGAGCTGGCTGCACCTCCTCGAGGGGGACTGGGTCCGGGCGCGCACCCTGATCGAGCACGGGGTCGCGGCCTACCGGGCCGGGAACATCGTGCTCAACCTGCCCCACGCGGTGGCCTGCTCGGCGTGGGCCCTCGCGCAGGTGGACGAGGTCGACCTGGCCGTGACCCGATTCCAGGAGGGCGAGCAGCTCCTCCAGCGTGAGGCGGAGAGGGGGATCGTCGGGATCCACGGAGAGGCCTGCCACGCGCTGGGTCGGGCCGCGCTGCTGCTCGGCCGGCTCGACGAGGCCCGTCGCCTGGGCGAGCGCGCGCTCTTCTATGCTCCCTCTCACCCGGGCTTCGCGGCCCACGCGCTGCACCTGCTCGGCGACGTCGCGGCCCATCCGGACCGGTTCGACGCCGAGCGGGGCGCGGCCGAGGCCCACTATCGCAAGGCGCTCGCGCTCGCCGAGAGGTGCGCCATGCGTCCGCTCGTCGCCCACTGCCACCACGGCCTCGGCCGGCTGGCCCGGCGTGCCGGCGCGGGCGCGCCGGCGCGGGAGCACCTGGCCATCGCGACGATGATGTACCGTGAGATGGACATGACGTACTGGCTCGAGAATGCGGAGGAGGGGGCGAGGAGGGCCTGAGGCCATGCCGTCGATATTCAACGCGCGCGATGCCGACAGCTACGAGCAGACGATGGGGCGCTGGAGCCGCCGTCTGGCGCCGCTGTTCATCGAGCACGCGGGCGCCGCCGCCGGCGAGCGGCTGCTGGAGGTGGGCTGCGGGACCGGCAGCCTGACCTTCACCCTGGCCGGGACGGTCGCCTTCGAGGAGCTGACCGCCATCGACTACGCCGACGTCTACGTCGCGGCGGCTCGCGCCAAGAATCGAGACCCGCGCATCCACATCGAGCAGGGGGACGCGGTCGCGCTGTGCTTCCCCGACGCGCACTTCGATCGCGCGCTGTCGCTCCTGGTCCTGCAATTCGTCCCCGAGCCGGGGGTGGCGGTGGCGCAGATGCGGCGGGTCACCCGGCCGGGGGGAGTGGTCGCCGCGGCGGTATGGGATTCCGGCGGTGGGCTAGTCCCTCAGCGGATATTCTGGGATACCGCCGCGATGCTGGACGCCGCCGCGGTCGTGCAGCGCGGACGCGCCATGTCGAAGCCGGTGGTCGCTCCCGGCGGGCTCGCGCGGCTGTTCAGCGCAGCGGGCCTCGCCGACGTCGACGAGCGGCCCTTGCTGATCCGCATGGAGCACGCCGACTTCGCCGACTACTGGGAGCCGTTCCTCAACGGCGAGGGGCCAATGGGCGCCTATGTCGCCGGCCTGGGTGTGGCGGACCGGGCGCGGCTCGAACACCATCTGCGGGCGGCGTACCTGGCCGGTGCACCGGACGGGCCACGCTCCTTCGCGGCGATTGCCTGGTCCTGCCGGGGGGTCGTGCCGAGCGTCGCTAGCGCCAGCCCAGCCCGGCGAGGGCCAGCAGGAGGAGCACGGAAATGACCGCAACCCAGCGCTCGAGCTTCATCGCGTCCTTCAGCATCTCTCTCCGCCTAATCCTTCCTTTTCTCTCTAGATGCGACTGGCGGCCCGGAGGGTTCCGTGTCGGATTCTTGCCGGACCGGGAACGGGGCGCATCCAGCGCGGCGCCGGCGCCGTCCCAATCGCGGCGGAGGGAACGCTCGGACATGACCCGACGATCGATGGGGTGCGCGGCTCTGCTGGCTTTGATGGTCCTGTCTCCCGCGAAGAGCCAGGGAGCAGACGGACCCGTGGGCCTGCAGGTACGGTGGGCGGCGGACCCGCCGCGCAGTGGGCTGCAGGCGGTTTGCGGCCACGTGTCCAATGACCGCCCCATGACCGCCGTGCGCGTTCGGCTCCGGGTCGAGGGCCTGAACGAGCAAGGCGCCGTGACCGGTCAGCGCGAGGCGGAGGTCCTCGGCCAGGTCCCGTCCGGGGGCAACGCGCTGTATTGCATCACCATGTTCGCCGGTGCGGCCACCTACCGCGTCACCGTGGTCGGCGTCGAGTGGACGGGGGGCTCGGACGGCTCCTAGCCACCCGAGCGGGCGGGGGCGGTCGCCGCGAACAGGTAGCGCTCGAACCAGCCGGGAAACGCGCGAACCCACTCCCGCCGCCCCTCCAGGACCAGGCCGGCGGCGACCGCCTGGCGGAAGGTCAGGTCGCCTCGCCACCACCCGATCAGGGTGCGGCGGGTGGCGCGCAGACACAGCTCCTCCGGGAAGCCCGGGTTGACGGTGCAGAGCGACACCTCGCTCCGGCGGAGCAGGAGATAGTGGCGACCTGCGGCGCCGCGCAGGTCGGTCAGCTCGATGCGGACGACGAGCGGCTGACCCGGGAGGGCGTCCCGGCGCACCCGCCGGTGGATGTCCCACATCAGCGCGCGCGCGTCCAGCTCGGTCGAGGGAATCTCGCGGGGGAGCCAGCGCTGGCCCCAGGTGCCGAGCTCGCGGACGACCCCCGCGAGCTCCTGGCCGGCGGGCGTCAAGCGGTACTCGGGCCCGCCGTCGCCGTCGAGCCGCTCGATCGTGCCGGCGTCGGCCAGCTCCCGGACGCGCGCCGCGAGCATGGTGCGCGAGATGCGCGGGATCCCGCGCTGGATCTCCCCGAAGCGGCGGCTTCCGCATAGAAGCTCGCGCACGATGAGCAGCGTCCACCGCTCTCCCAGCAGATCGAGGGCCCGCGCCATCGAGCAGAACTGGCCGTAGCTCTTCATGCTCCGACCATACCGCGAAGCCTTCCCGCGCCGCAGTACGGATTCCGTACCGCTCGGATCGAGCCCGCGGCGGTAGCGTGTCCTCCAGCAGATCATTGAAGCGCGGCCGCGAATGGCCGCGACCGGAGGAGAGGCCATGAAGAAGGTGGAGATGGAGAGAGTGCTCCGCTGTGCCGACGTGTCGGGTACGTCCTGCCAGTTCGTCGCCCGGGCGCAGACGATGGACGAGATCCTTCGGCTCGCGGGACAGCACGCGGTGGAAGCCCACGGGCTCGCCGTGACGCCCGAGCTGGTCGAGGCCGTCAAGGCACGCGTCACCGAGAGCTGATCGACGGGTCGGCGGGCGGCGCCGTCCGGGCCGCCCGCCGCTCGGCCAATCATGGCGACGCGCGCCGAGCTCGCGGAGGCCGACGGCCCGACGGCGGCGCTCACCCGCAACGTCCTCGCGCTGACGAGCGGCCTGCTGCTGTGGACGGCCGGCCACTTCGGCGTCCTCGCCGTGCTGCCGCTGTTCCTGCACGACCAGGGCTACGACGCCGGGAGCATCGGGCTCACGCTCGGGGCCACCGGTGTGGCCCAACTGTGCGTGCGTCCCTTCGCGGGCTGGGTCGTCGACGCCTTCGGGCGGCGGGGGCCCCTCGCGCTCTCCCTGGTCCTGCTCTCCGGCGCGGCGGCGCTCCTGCTTGCTCCCGCCGGCTGGGCCGTGCTGGCGAACCGGGTGCTCACCGGGGCTGCCTTCAGCCTGGGTACCACCGCGTTCTACACCATGGCGATCGAGGTGGCCCCGGCCGGTCGTCGCAGTGAGGTGCAGGGCTACGTGGCGCTGGGGCTCACGCTGGGCATCGGGATCGGGCCCCCAGTGGCAGTGGGACTCTATCGAGGCCTCCGGCCCGAGGGCACCCTGCCACCCGAGCGACTGGCCGCGATCGCCATCGGCGCCGTCGCGATCGCGCTGGTCAGCGGAGCCTGCTTCAGTGCGACCGTCAGCCCGTTTCGCCCCCGGGGGCGCGCGCATCCCTATGCGCTGCGGGCGAACTTCCGTCGGGAAGGGCTGATGCCGGCGATCCTCAACTTCTGCGCGCAGGTGCCGAACACCGGCTTCTCGGCGTTCCTGCCGCTGTGGGCGATTGGCCGTGGAGTCGGAAATCCCGGCATCCTCTTCGTCGGCTCGGAAGTGGGCGCGGTGGGCAGCCGACTGCTCGCGGGCCGCCTGGCCGACCGCCATGGCCGGCGCGCGGTGCTCGCTCCGGCGATGATCGGGGTGGCCGCGATACTGATGGGCATGAGCGCGGCCGTGGGCCTACCCGCGTTTTTCATCCTGGCGGTGGGCTACGGCGCGCTGTACGGGGTGGCCTTCGTGGTCCTTCCCGGTCTCGCGGGCGAAGCGGCCCCTCCCGCGGGACGCGGTGCCGCCCTCAACACCTTTGGTCTCGGGTCGGACCTGGCGCAGCTACTCGGGCCCTGGGGACTCGGGCTGGCTGCGGCGACCTGGGGCTTCGGCGGCGCGCTCGTGGCCGCCGCCGTCGTGCCGCTGCTGGGCGCGGCCGCATACCTGGCGCACGTGCGCCGGCTCGCCGATCGGCACTAGAGCCAAAGGATCAGGGCCCGCCAGAGGAATCGCAGCAGAATCGTCACCGCGTAGGCGATCGCCAGAAATCCGATGAAAAGCCCGCAGTGATGGAGAACACGCCCGAGAAGGGAGGAGCGGACGCGCCGGTAACCGTGCAAGGGCAAGAGATGAAGCACGGCGGAGGCGGAGGTCCTCGCCAGTACCCTCTGCTGAGCCCGCCGCGCCCCCCGTCCCTCCATGACGCTGGCCAGAATGGTGAAGACGAGTGCCGCGACACCCATCAGAACCCATAGGGCCATAGGAGTCGCCGATGCTAGCAGAGACGGTCAGGACGGGCAAGGTACAGTCACATCCTGAACGGCGAGACCGCGCGACCGATCACGCGCTGCCGCTCGTCGACGTGTGAGCGGCGGTCAGGCCGACGTGACCGCGAAGAGCCGCCAGTCGCCGGGCACGCCCTTCAGCACGTGGCTGCCCCGATCGTCGAACGCGATGCCAGAGCCCGCCACGAGATCCCTGACGGTCCCGGACACCAGGATCTCCTGAGCGCCGGCCGCGGCGACGATTCGCGCCCCGGTGTGCACCGCGATGCCGCGGACCTTCGATCCAGCAAGCTCGCATTCACCGGTGTGAAGACCCGCGCGCACCTCGAGACCGAGCGGGTGGACCGCGTCCCGGATGGCGGACGCGCAGCGGATCGCGCGCGCGGGGCCGTCGAAGACCGCGAAGAGGCCGTCGCCCGCCACGTCGATCTCGCGCCCGCGGAACCGCTCGAGCTGGCGGCGGGCCACCTCGACATAGCCGTCCAGGAGCTCCCGCCAGCGGCGGTCTCCGACGGCCGCCGCGCGCTCGGTCGAGCTGACGATGTCGGTGAACATCACGGTGACGAGCACGCGATCGGGCTCGGGGCCGGGGCGCGCGCCGGTGATGAATTCCTCCGTCTCGTCGATCAGGAGATCCAGCGTGTCCTGATCGAAGGCCTGGAGGAGATGGTCGTCACCCGGGAGCTCGACGTACTTGGCGCCGGGGATGTGCCGCGCGATGTAGCGACCGGCCTCGACGGGGACGGTCAGATCCCCGACGCGGTGAAGGATCAGGGTCGGGGCCTGGATCGCGGGCAGAACGTGGCGGACGTCGATGTCGTAGTTGGCCCGCATCAGGGCCAGGATGGAGCCCGGGCTCGCGGTGGCCCGCTCCAGCCGGCCGAACCACTGGACGAAGGCCTCGTCGTCGCGGCGGCTCGGGGCGTTGATGGGGACGAGCACGCCCTTGCCCCAGCCGATCTCGATCTGCCGAAGGAACTGCATGAAGACCTCCGGGCTCACCGCCCACGGCTCCTCCCGGATGGAGGCGAAGCTCCCGCACAGCACGAGAGCCGAGGTCCGCTCCGGATAAGTCGCGGAGAACATGAGCGACATCGATCCGCCTTCCGACCAGCCGAGGATCGTGGCGCGGGGGGAGCCGGCCGCGTCCATCACGGCGCGCACGTCGCCGATGCGCTCCTCGAGAGTCTGCTCCGCGACTCGATCGGAGAGCCCCTGGCCGCGCTTGTCGAAGACGATCACCCGGGCGAAGGACGTGAGCCGCTTGAGCAGGTACTGGTTGATCGGGAGCTCCCAGTAGAGCTCGGCGTGAGACAGGCTCCCCGGAACGAGGACGAGATCGCGGGGCCCATCGCCGAACACCCGGTAGGCGATGTGAACGTCTCCGCTCGTGGCGTAGTTGATCTCGCTCGCCATGGCCCGCGGCTCATGATCCCACGCGGGGGCGCCGTTGGGTAGGTCGGCGCGGCCGCCCGCGATCAGCCCGGCGGCTGCGGGGCGCGGTCGGCCGGGCGGGCATTGTGGGAGTCGGCCGGCAGAGCGCCCGGCACATCACGCGGGCCGGACCGCTGCCGTCCAGCGGGACGTTGGCGTGGACGGACGATTCGGGCGCTCCAGGCCGTTTCTCTCGGTCGACGAGCGAGTCGAACGCGGCGCGGCCCGCGCCTCTCGCCCCCGAGCGCCTCTGGCATCGATGTTGCCGTCGTGGGTCCCGAGTCGTCACGGCGGCCGGTGGCCGCCATTGGCCGGATCCCAGATGTTCGATGCGACGCAGCCGGCGTCGCGCAGGGAGGACAGGGCGATGACCATGACGCGACGGGCGGTCGGTATCGGTGCGGTCATCGTGCTCGCAGTGCTGGGTACGGGCTGGGCCCTCGAGAAGGCGGCCAGCAGCTCGCGCACGCACGGCGGAGCCGGGGGCATCGAGCGCACCAGGACGGGCGACACGGCCGGCGCGCCGCGCACGGGCGCGCCGCCGAACGACGCGGCGGTCCGGCCGACGCCCACCACCGACTCGATCCAGGAGCACGACCGGTCCGATCTCATCCTCGTCCAGGGATAGGGCAGGGTCAGGGTGCGGGACGAGAGGGCCGCTCGGCGGAGCCGCGCGCCATGCGCAGTGCCTTCTGCTATAGTGCGCGCAATGTTCGAGCAGCCCCTGCCGCGGTGGCTGGCCTGGGCGACGGACCCCGAGCAGGTCCGCCGGGCGCCCTTCCTCTCGAGCTCGCCGCTCTTCACCGGTCTGCCACGCCGCCTGCTGGCCCGGCTGTCGACGCGGTTCTTCGAGAAAGCCTATCACCCGGGCGAGGTCGTCTTCGAGGAGGGCGATCCCGGCCGGGCGTTGTTCGTGGTGGTCGACGGCGCGGTGGAGATCACCCGGGCGACGCCGCAGGGCTCGTACGTGCTGAACACCCTCGGCCCCGGCGATGCCTTCGGCGAGCTCGCCCTCATCGACGACTTCCCGCGCTCGGCCACCGCGCGAGTCGTCACGCCGGGACGCCTGCTCATCCTCTACAAGAGCGACTTCGACGCGCTCATCGAGGGTAACGGCCGGATCGCGGTCGTGATGATGCGTAATCTCTCCCGAAGGCTCGCCATCTACGCGCGGCGCCAACCGGGGGCCATGAGCGAGCCGGGCCCGGGGTCGGAGACGGCCGGTCCGCTGTGAGAGCCAGCCGGCTCCTCGCGTGGGGCGGTGTCGTCGCGCTGGCCTGGCTGGCGCGCGGCCTGCTCCTGCCCGTGTTCCTTGCCGCCGCGCTCGCCTATCTCCTGAGCCCGGCGGTCGCGTGGGCGGATGCCCTGGCCATCCGGCGGAGCGTGGCGGTGGGCGCGCTGTTCGCGGTCATCATCACCGTGCTGGTCGTCGTCGGGTTCCTGCTCGGGCCGGGCATGGTCGCGGAGACCGCGGCGCTGGTGGACCGGCTGCCCACGCTGGCGCGGCAGATCGACGTCGGCCTGAACGCCGCCGTCCGCGAGCTGGCCGAGTCGTTGCCCGCGCTCCGGCGGCTCTTGCCGGAAGGTGGGGACTGGGTGCAGCGATTCGTTCTCAACCGGGGCCCCGGCGAGCCGGCCGATCTCTTCGAGCACGTGGGGCACCTCTTCCTGCTGGTGATCCTCGTGCCGTTCTTCGCCTTCTTCCTGTTGCGGGACATGCACCGGCTCATCGCCCTGGCGATGGACCGGCTGCCTCCGCAGCACGTGGAGACGTCGGTGGCGGTGTGGCGTGAGCTGAACGGAGTCATCGGGCGCTACATCCGCGGCCTGGTGCTGGACGGCCTCGTGGTGGGCGCGCTGGCCGCCCTGGGCCTGTGGGCGGTGCGCGTCCCGTATCCGCTCCTGCTCGGCGCCTTCGCCGGCCTCGCCAACGTGGTGCCATTCGTGGGGCCGCTGCTCTCGGCCGCGGCCGCCGGGCTCGTGGTGGTGCTGACGCCGGGCCAGGGGCTGGCCGGGGTCGTGCGCGTGGTGATGCTGTTCCTCGTCATCAAGGTGCTCGACGACACGATCATCCAGCCCTTCACCATCGGGCGGAGCGTTCACCTCCATCCCGCGCTGCTGCTCGGCTCGGTGGTGGTCGGCAACCACGCGCTCGGGGTGCTCGGCATGATCATCGCCGTGCCGGTGGCCACGGTGCTCCAGGAGACGGTGCGGGAGCGCCTGGTCGCCTGACCGGTCCTTGACGCATGTCTCGCCTCGCGGCCAGCAAACGGGCCCGGCTGCCGGCCAGCGCCTTCGCTTACATCGACTCGCGCGGCCGGCGGCGGCTGCCCATCCACGACGAATCGCACGTCCGGAACGCCCTGGCCCGGTTCAGCCGGGTCGGCTTCGAGGATGACGCCGCCCGGGAGCGCACGCGCACGCGGCTCCTGAACGCGGCGAAGAAGTACGGCATCGTCCCGGTCGGCTTCATCACCGGGCAGCTGCAGTCGGAGCGCAGCAACGCGACGGCCGGGCGACTCGTGATCGAGCTGGGCCGCCACGGGGCCCCGGGTGAGCTCGAGCAGCGCCTGCGAAGCGTCCTGCGCGACCCCTCCCTCGCGGTCCT
>WNFK01186196.1_pt1 | contig 25092 bp, 23 predicted proteins | sample 5400281 | NCBI WGS metagenome assembly WNFK01 (sample SAMN13153350, study PRJNA577476) | soil metagenome | isolation source: 20 cm soil on Douglas fir-dominated hillslope | place: USA:California | collected 2013-09-17
CCTGCTCGGGCGCATCGGCGTGGCCGTCTCGCCGGCGGACGGGCGGCGGGTGTACGCGGTGGTCGAGGCGGAGGACGGCGCGCTGTTCCGGTCCGACGACGGGGGCGCCACCTGGCAGCGCGGCAGCGAGGAAGCGGGGCTGCGCGGCCGGCCCTGGTACTACATGCACGTGGTGGCCGATCCCACCGACGTGGACACCGTCTGGATCATGGACTACTCGCTGTGGAAGTCCATCGACGGCGGCAAGACCTTCGTCGAGTGGGCGACGCCGCACGGCGACAACCACGATCTCTGGATCGATCCCGCCGATGGGCGGCGGATGATCGAGGGTAATGACGGCGGCGCCTGCGTCTCCTTCAACGGCGGGCTCTCCTGGTCGACCATCTACAACCAGCCGACCGCGCAGTTCTACCACGTGTGCGCGGACGATCAGCAGCCGTACCGGATCTACGGCTCGCAGCAGGACAACTGGGCGATCAGCGTGCCCAGCCAGTCGCATCGCGGCGCCATTACCCCGATCGACTGGATGCAGCCGGGGGGCGGGGAGAGCGGCTACATCGCGGTGAAGCCGGGAGAGCCCAGCATCGTGGTGGGCGGCGCGGTGGGCAGCGGGCCCGGCATGGGCCGGCTCATCCACTACGACCATCGCACCGGGCAGGAGCGCCTGATCAGCGTGTGGCCCGAGGGCTACGGCATGGGCACGCCGCCCTCCGAGCACCGCTACCGCTTCCAGTGGACGTTCCCCGTGTTCTACTCGCGCTGGGAGCCGCGCGAGCTGTGGATCGCGGGCAACCGCATCTTCCGCTCCGTGGACGACGGGCAGCGCTGGGAAGTCGTCAGCGACGATCTCACCCGCAACGACGTGACGAAGCTGGGGCCGTCGGGCGGGCCCATCACGAACGACAACACGGGCGCCGAGGTCTACGGCACGATCTTCGCGCTGGTGGAGTCGCCGCACGAGCGCGACGTGCTGTGGGCGGGCACCGACGACGGGCTGGTCCACCTCTCCCGCGATCGCGGGCGCAGCTGGCAGCGGGTGACGCCGCCGGAGCTGCCCGAGTGGGCGCTGATCAGCGTGCTGGAGCCCTCGCCGCACGACGCGGGCACCTGCTATCTGGCCGCCACGCGCTACAAGCACGACGACACGCGCCCCTATCTCTTCAAGACGGCCGACTATGGAAAGACGTGGACCCGCATCGGGGGCGGCTTGCCGGCCACCGAGTTCACGCGCGTGATCCGTGAGGATCCCGCCCGCCGCGGGCTCCTCTACTGCGGCACCGAGACCGGGGTGTGGGTGTCGCTCGATGACGGCGGGTCCTGGACGCGGCTGCGCGGCAATCTGCCGGTGGCGCCCATCCATGACCTCATCGTCAAGAACGGCGACCTCGTGGTGGCTACCCACGGGCGCTCGTTCTGGATCCTCGACGACCTCTCCCCCCTGCATCAGATGGCGGACGCGATCACCGCCGCCGACGCCCAGCTCTTCGCGCCGCGCCCGACCGTCCGGTGGCGGGCGTACAAGGGGCACGGGATGAAGCCGGGGCCCAATCGCGAGGTCGCCTACAACATGGCCGGCTCCATCGGGTACGCCTATCGCCAGGTGGAGTCTCCCACCGGCGAGAAGGAAGCACGCCTCCTCGACGCGGGCGAGAACCCCCCCGGCGGCGTGATCGTGCACTACTGGCTGCGCGAGGCGCCCGCGGGTGATGTGGTGATCACGTTCCTCGATGGCGACGGGCGCGAGCTCCGCTCGTTCACGAGCCGGAAGGACACGGCGCCGCCGGAGAGCCCGGCGGCGGCGGGCGGCGGCGGGGAAGAGCCGACGCCCGCGCTGGACCCGCCGGCGCCCGCGAAGGGGGACGAGCCGCACCCGACCCGGAACGCGGGCGCCAACCGCTTCGTCTGGAACCTGCGGGGACCCGACGCGACCAGGCTCCCGGACAACAAGGGCCGGGGCGGCACCCTGGACATGCTGGCGGGGCCGCGCGTCCCGCCGGGGACCTATCAGGTGCGGCTTTCCGTCCACGGCCGCACCTTCATGCAGCGCTTCGACCTCCTGAAGGATCCGCGGGTGCCGGCCTCCGACGCGGATCTCCGCGAGCAGTACATGTGGGCGAAGAAAGCCCATGACCTCCTCTCGCGCGTGCACGATGAGGTGCTGCGGATTCGCGACGTCCGTGCCCAGGCGGAAGGGTGGGCGGGGCGCGTGGACATACCGGCCATCAAAGGGGCCGCGGCGACGCTCGCGCGGACCCTGACCACCGTGGAGGAGGCGCTGATCCAGGTGCGCTCCGAGGACCCGCGCATGTTCCCCGCCAAGCTCAATACCCGGATCGGCACCATGGTCACCCTCATCGAGTACTCCGACGCCGCGCCCACCCAGGCCCTCCGGGACCTCACCGACGATCTCGCCCGTCGGGCCGAGGCGGAGCTGGCCCGGCTGGACCGGGTCCTCGCGGACGACGTCGCCCGGTTCAACGCGCTCTGTCGCGACCATGGTGTGGCCGCCATCGTCCCGAAGCCGCACGTGGGCGGCTGACGCGCATGGCGAAGCGCGCGCCTCCCGTCGCCGGCCCCGTGGAAGAGATCCGCATCGCGAACCGCGCCACCTACTGGCCGGTGGCGCCGGTGGACCTCCTGGTGGCCGCGCCCCTGGTGGCCCGGGTCCTCTTTCGCGCCTCCCCCATGGGACGGCGGATCGTGCAGGCGGTGACCCTCGGCGCCTACCTGGGGAGCGTGGCGCGTGACTGGCGCGACCGGCGAAAGATCCGCCGGATCGTCTTCCTTCGGGAGTTCGGCGCCGACCTGCGCCACCTCGTGCCCATGCCGCGAGAGGCTCGGGAAAGGGAAGTGGCCGTCCTGGCCGCCCGCCTCAACGACGAGCTGGTCCTCGAGCGCATCCCGAGGCGCGAGGCGGCAGTCGCCATCGAGCGACACCTGACGGACTACGTCGCCGGCATCACCGGGCAGCGCGTGCGGACCAGCGCGGAAGTGCGCGGCTTCGCCCTGGTGGGTCTCGCGCTGCCGTTCGCGCTCGGCGCCTGCGATGTCCTGTCCGGCGACGTGGCCATCTTCAGGGACGTGGGCCTCCTCGAGCCGCACATCATCGCGCACGAGTTCAGCCACCGGCGGGGCTACTGGAACGAGCTGGATGCGCAGGTGCTCGCCTATCAGGCGCTCGTCGCGTCCGGCGAGCCCGCCTTCGCGCAGTCCGCGCTCTTCGAGCGGCTCTATCGCAACCTCCGCGTGCTCGCGGGCGGAGACGAGGCGGAGTTCCAGCGACGGCTGGCCACGGCCGCGCTCCGGCCCGAGCTCCGGGAGCCGCTGGGCTCGCTGCGGCCGCCGGCGGGCCGGATCGCGGGACGGGTCGATGCCGGGATGCGCCGTGTCTACGACGCGCGCATGCGAGTGACGGGGCAGAACGGCATCTCCGACTATGACGAGGGCTTCACGAACTTCCTCTACACCTTCGAGACGAGCGCCACTGCCCGGCAGGCGCCGCCGCCGGCGGGGGCGCTGCATCGCCGCGCGCCCGCCTCGCCGTGACCGACCTGCGCCTCGGCGTGGTCCTCCCGCGCGCGGAGTCGGGTGGCCGGCCGCTCGATGCGGCGAGCCTGGCGGATGCGGCCCGTCGCATCGAGGAGGCCGGCTTCGATAGCGCCTGGGTGTTCGACTCCCTCGGTCGCGGCCGTCTCCTGCCCGACCCGCTGACCGCGCTCGCCGTGGCCGGCACTGTCACCCGCCGCCTCGAGCTGGGCACGGGGGTGCTGCAGGTCCCGCTGCGGCGGCCGATGGAGCTGGCCCACCGCGTGCTCACCACGCACCTGGTCTGCGGCGGGCGGCTACGGCTCGGCGTGGGCGCGGGGTCGACGGCGGCGGACTTCGCGGCGGTGGGCGTGGACTTCGCCTCCCGCTTCCGCCAGCTCGACGAGTCCCTCGCCATCATGCGGCAGCTCTGGACCGGCCTGGGCGGGGTCCCGCTGGATCGAGCGCGCGGCCAAGGAGTTCGACGGCTGGGTGGCGTCAGGCGCCCGGAGCTCGTGGCGCCTGATCGCCGAGGGAATCGCGCGCTTCCGCAAGCTCGGAGGCAAGCGGGCCGTCCTCACCAACGTGAACGTGGAACTCGAGGCCGAGAAGCCGAGCCCGGGCGGGCCGGACGATCCCTTCGATCTCATCGGGCCGCGGTCGGTGGCCGTCGAGCGACTCCGCCACCTCCGGGAGCTGGGCTTCGACGACGTGGTGCTGGTCGCCGCCCGGCACGACGCCGCCCATCTCCAAGAGCTCCGCGAGCTGGGCGCCTAGAGCTTGGGGATCTTGAGCGTCTTGCTGATCATCAGGCTGCCCGAGACGAGGAAGAGCAGGACGGGAAGGTGCAGCTCCGCGCCGAGCACGCGGACGGGGTAAAGCGCTCCCTGATGGAAGGCGAGCATCAGGAGCCCCAGGGGCACGATGCTCGTGGGGATGGGCGTGCCCTCGAAATGGTGAACCTTTCCCGTCTCGGTGGCGAGCGCGTCCGCGGTGACGTTGAAGCGGGCCAGGCGGCTCAGCCCGCAGCCCACGAAGTACATGAGGACGAGCTGGTCCAGCGGGCTGGTGAGGCCCGCGGCAAAGGCGATGCCGGCCGGGGCCACGCCGAAGGAGATCACGTCGGCGAGCGAGTCCATCTCCCGCCCCATCGGTGACGCCGCGTGTCGCCAGCGCGCGATGCGCCCGTCCAGGACGTCGAAGGCCAAGGCCAGGGGAATCAGGAGCGCCGCCACGTAGAGCTGGCGGCGGTCGCGGGTGGTGAGAAATCCCATCGCCTCGAAGAGGGCACCCACGCCGCAGAACCCGTTGGCGATGGTGAAGAGATCCGCCAGGTGGAAGTTGCGGATCATCGAGAAGTGCGTGCGCGGCGGCGGCGCCATGGCGACGATCCTGCCCGGCGATCGCGTCATGGTCAAGCCTCGCCGCCGGACGCACGCGGGCGTCCCGACCGGAGCCGGGACGCCCACCCTCTCGCGGGGCTCGAGACCCGCTCAGACGGGCCCGTACTGCCGTCGCAGGGATTCGAGCAATGCCTGGACCGGCCAGGCCTGGGCCACGAGCGAGGCCTGCACGTACAGCGGATCGACCATGGGGCCGCCGATGGTCGCGCCGAGCGGGGCGCTCGAGACCGCCGACGGCGCGAACGACGGCGCGAACTCCCGCCGCCGCTCCGGACCCGGCTGCAGCACCCGCTCGAGCCCGTGGAGCCGCGGGAGGCCGGCGCCGGCGCGGCCGCGAGCGAAGCCGTAGGGGACGCACATCGATCGGATCGTGTTGAAGAGGGCGGCGACGCGGTGCTGGGTCCGGGCCCGCAGCGGCCCGACGAAAGCGGGATGATGGGCGAGCAGGAGCGCGGCGAGCCCGGTCACGTGGGGCGCCGCCATCGAGGTGCCCGACTGCGGCTCGAAGCCGCCGGGGACGGTGGAGACGATGGCCACGCCCGGCGCGCACACGGCCACCTCCGGGCCGATGCAGCTGAAGCTCGGCGAGAAGATGCCGTCCGGGGCGACCAGGCTCGGCAGCACGGTGGTGGCGTCCCACGTCTCGTCCGGATACTCGTTGAGGCGCCCGACCGCTCCGACGGCGAGCGTATAGGGCGATGACGCCGGATAGAGCACCGGGCCGCCGGAATTGCCTCCCGCCACGATGCAGGCGACCCCCTGGAGCGCGGCCTCCTCGAGCTTCTGCTCGACCGCCAAGGAGCGCTGCACGCTGCCGAGGCTCAGGTTGACGACGTCGATCTCGAGATCGAGGCAATAGTTCAGCGCCTCGATGAGGCTGCTGAACTGGCCGCCCGGGAACACCTTGACCACGTGGATCTCCGCCTCCGGCACGAAGCCGCGAAGCGTCTTGCCCGACTCGTCATGGGCGGCGATGATGCCGGCGCAGTGCGAGCCGTGACCGACGACGTCATGCGCCCAGGTCTGGGCGTCGGCGCCGTTCGTCAGATCCACGCCGTGCCGGATGTGGCGGAGCAGGAAGTGGGTGGTGTCCACGCCCGAGTCCACGATGGCGATCCGCACGCCTTTGCCGGTGAGCGCCTCCGGGACCCGGTCGAGGCCCATCTGGCGCTGTCCCCACCCATAGCGGAAGTTCTCCGGGAACCCGACGAGGGTCTCCTCGATGGCGCGGAGCCGGACCACATTGACGTCGCCGTCCAGCAGCTCCGGCTCAGTGAGGTAAGGGTGACCTCTCCCCGCTTGTCCGTTCGTCCCTCCTGGGGGAAGCCCTCGCCGGCGAGGCTCACGCCGACATAGGCAAGGGGCTTCTCCCCGTCGCCGATCACCCGGAAGCGGATCTGGCGGACCTCGACGCCCCCGGAATGGTTCCAGGAGGCGAGCCGGGTCGGTGCCGGGCGTGACAGCCCGGCGGGCGTCCCGTATTCGAGCGCCGCGTCCTCCTCGAGAAGGAGCTGCGGGGGAAGCATCTGCCTGACCAGCTCCGCGCGGTCGTGATCGATTCGCACCACGTACATTTCGGTCGCCTCGTCGGCGACGAGCGAGTAAGCGGAGACCGCCCGTCGGGGGCGCAGCACGCGCACGACCTCCAGACCGGGAAGCTGCCCGATCATGGCGCGCACGGCGCCGGCCGACATGGGCCGCAGGCCGGCGTTGAGCGCCTGGCTTCCACGGCGCGGAGCGAGGATGAACTGCCGCTTGCCCTGCTGCAGGATTCGCGTCGTCGGCGGCGGCGCGACGCTCGGGGGCCTGAGGGCGTCATCGACCATTAGGGGATCCTCCTGGTAGACGGTATCGGTTCCGATGAGGCGGACGGTCCGGGCCGTCCGCCCCATCCCGCTGTCGAGCCGGACTGCGTCAGACGAGCTCCATCAGCCGGCGTAGGTCACGATGCCGCGACCCACCGCGCCGGAATACTGCGGCTGCCCCGCCCAGCCGCCGGGAGCCGCCAACGGCGAGGGCCAGAGCTGCGACTGGCCATACTGCGGCAGGCCGAACTGCTGCGGCAGACCGAACGGCTGAAGCTGACCGAGCTGCTGCGGCAGGCCGAACGGCTGGAGCTGACCGAGCTGCTGCGGCAGGCCGAACGGCTGGAGCTGACCGAGCTGGCCCGGCCCATGACCGAAGAGACCTTGCGGGGTCAGGGGCGAACCGGCGACCTGCTGCGTGAGGCCGGCGAGCTGCGCCTGCTGGAGGCACTGTGCCACGAGGTTCACGAGGAGGCTTTGCGGGACCAGACCGATGATCGGCACGAAGCCCGCGTTCTGCGGTTGACCGAACTGCTGCCCATACGGCGCCGGCTGGTGACCAGGCATTCCTAGCGGCGCAAACCCGTGCTGTGTGGTGGTATCGAACATCATTCGGACTCCTTTCTGGTGTCTGGGATGTGATGCCGGCCGACGAGGAGATGTATCGCAAGCGGCTTGCCAGCATCGAGCGCCATGCTTCACTCGCCCCTTCGCTCGCGGCAAGGCATTGCCGACAAATGCATTTCCCGATCTGATGCGTCAGCGAGGGGAGCGCGGCGGCGCCGGAGCCGGCACCAGAGCGCCACACGCCCAGGGATACCTGCGCTCGAGAGGAGGGGAGGAAGTTCGGGAGCTTAGCGGCGGTGTGGCGATTCCGCCCGCGGTGTGCGCCCGCGTCTCACTGGCGCTCGCCGGGGGAGATCCCGTGCCGCTTCGTCAACCGATAGAGCGTGCGGCGGTGGATGCCGAGGAGCTGGGCGGCGAGCTTCTTGTTCCACCGCGCCTCTTTCAGCGCGCGCCGCAGATGGCCTTTGACCACCTCTTGCAGGCTCAAGGGCGGCGCGGCGGCGGCTCCCGCCTGTCCGACGGCGTCGACGAGCTTGCGGGGCAGGTCTTCAGGGCCGAGGAGGGGATCCGCGCTCAGGGCGGCGGCCTGCTCGACGGCGTGCTGGAGCTCACGGACGTTTCCCGGCCAGTCGTAGGCGACGAGCTGGGCCATGGCCTCGGGGGCGATGCGGCACGCCGGCCGGTCGTTCACGGCGGCATAGGCCTCCAGGAAGTGACTCGCGAGGAGGGGGATGTCCCCGCGGCGCTCCCGCAGCGGAGGCAGCGAGATCGTCACGACGCTCAACCGGTAGTAGAGATCCTCCCGGAACTTTCCCTCCGCGACGAGCGCGCCGAGATCCTTGTTCGTCGCGGCGATGACCCGGACGTCGACCTTGAAGCGATCGGTTCCTCCCACCCGACGCACGTCGCGCTCCTGGAGCACGCGCAGGAGCCGCGCCTGCACGCCGGGGCTGACCTCGCCGATCTCATCGAGGAAGCACGTCCCGCCGCCCGCGACCTCGAAGAGCCCACGCTTGTCCGCGACGGCTCCGGTGAAGGCCCCCTTCGTGTGACCGAAGAGCTCGCTCTCCAGCAGGCTTTCGGCGAGGGCGCTGCAGTCGACGGGGACGAAGGGTTGGTCGCTGCGGCGGCTCGTGGCGTGGACGGCCTGCGCGATCAGCTCCTTCCCGGTGCCGGTCTCCCCCTGGATGAGGACGGTGCTCGTCGTCGGGGCGACGCGCGCGACCATCCGGTACACCTCGAGCATCGGCTCGGCGGTGCCCACGATGCCATGGATCTCGCCGCTCGGATCGCTCGCCGCGCGGGCGGTCTCCGTGGGCCGGGACTGCGTCATCACTTTCTCCTTCGACGTGATCGAGGACCGCTCAATTCGGGAATGTCGGGGGACGCGTGCGTTCGAAGGCGACGACGGATCAGTGGGGATTATCGTGGCGCGGAGATTGAGTCATTTCGGTGACGTGCGGACTGGTGACAGGCTCACGCTAGCCCCGGCATCGGGAAGCTGTCAAGCGAATCCGGGAAATCTGACTCTTCGGTTGCGATTAGACCCCGCGCGCGGGCGCCACTGGCCGCTCCTTGATGGACACGCGCCAGTGGATGCGGTCCTGCTCGGGGGGATAGTCGCCCGCGGCCTTGTGGTAGGAGCAGCGATTGTCCCAGATGACGACGTCGCCGACCCGCCAGCGGTGCCGGTACTGCGCGTCGGGCTGGATCATCCGCTGCGTCAGCTCCTCGATCACCGCGTCGCTCTCCTCCGCGGGGAGTCCCTCGATGTAGAGGATCTTGCCGGGATCGAAGTAGAGCGCCCGCCGGCCGGTCTCCGGATGCGTGCGGATGAGGAGATGGAAGGCGGGCGGCCGGTCGCGGTCCTCCGGGTTGAGGAGGGCTCCGCCCTGCCGCCGGCCGCCATAGGTGAAGGCGCCCCGGCGTCCCTCGAGCCGGCGCCGGAGTCCTTCCGGGAGCGCGTCGTGGGCCGCGTACATGCTGGCGAAGAAGGTGTCGCCCCCTTGACTGGGGATGGCGAGCGCGTAGAGCTGGGTGGCCTTGAAGGGCTCGTCGTCGTAGGCGCCGTCGGTATGCCAGCCCTCGGCGCCTCGGCGATAGATGGCCATGTTGAGCGCGCCGTCGGGGCCGAACTTGTCCATGCCCAGCAAGGTGATCTCGGGCACGTCCGGATGGCGCGTCATCTTGGACGGATGCGGGTGCACGAGCCCGAAGCGACGGCTATAGCGCAGGAACTCGTCGATCTCGAGCTTCTGATCCGGGATCACGAGGACATTGGCCTCGAGCCAGGCGCGATAGACCGCCGCGAAGCCCGCGTCGTCGAGCGTTCGGACATCGATCCCCCGAACCTCGACGCCGATCTTGGAGCCCAGCCGCTGGACGTCCATGGCGCCCGCCTCAGACCTGCGGCGTGGTGGGCCCGTCGCCCATGAGCGTGGTGCGCCGCATGTCCCGCGGCTCGTGCGCCGGGAACGGGCGCGCGCGGTGCATGGTCTGGCGGTTGTCCCACATGACGAGGTCGTTCACCCGCCATGTATGCGAGTAGACGAACTGGCGCTGGGTGGCGTGCTCGACCAGGTCGCGCAGGAAGGCGCGCGCCTCCGGCACCGGCCAGCCGAGGATGCCGCCGGCGTGCGAGGAGAGGTAGAGCGACTTCCGGCCCGTCACCGGGTGCGTGCGCACCAGCACCTGGCGCACGGGAGCAAAGCGCGCGCGCTCCTCGTCGGTGAAGTCGGTGAAGCCGAGAATCGACCGCGAGAAGATCTGCGAGTGCTCGCAGATCAGGCCCTCGACCTCGGCCTTGGTCTCCGCGTCCAGCGCGTCGTAGCCCGCCCGCATGTCGGCGAACTCAGTATTGCCGCCCCGGGACGGGATGCTCCGCGCGTGGAGCAGGGAGTACTTCGCCGGAGTCGGCTTGAAGGAGCTGTCGGAGTGCCAGAGGCGATTGCCCAGCCCGAACAGCCGCGGCCGGTCGTCGCGCTTGAACACCTGGTTGTCCTTGTCGAGGTTGGACACGTCCGCGAAGGTGGTGGGCAGGCGCGTGTCAGTGTCCGCGCGGAGGCCGGTGCCGATGGCGTGCTCGATGTCGCCCAGGCTTCGCGTGAAGGCAAGCTGCTGATCGTTCTCGAGCTTCTGGTCGTGGAAGACCAGCACCGCGTATTGATCCATGCCGGCATGGACGGCGGCGACCTCCTCCGTAGTGAGGGGACGCCGGAGGTCGAGCCCCTCGGCCTCGCCGGCGAAGCAGGGCCCGACCTGACGGATGCGGATCGACGTGGCGACGGTCATGGCGTGCCTCCGTAGAGCTGCTTCGTGGCCAGGGCCGCGCCCTTGGCCAGGGTTTCCAGCTTCGCCCAGGCGACCTCCGGATGCACGCGCCCGCCCAGCCCGCAGTCCGTCCCCGCGATGACGCGCTCGGGCCCGACGAGCTCGGCGAAGCGCACGATGCGGTCCGCCACGAGCTCCGGGTGCTCGACCACGTTGGTGGCGTGGCTCACCACGCCCGGGATGAGGAGCTTGCCCTCCGGGAGCTTCACGTCCCGCCACACCTTCCACTCGTGCTCGTGGCGGACATTGCCGGCCTCGAAGGAATAGGCCTGGCAGTCCACCGCCAGCATGAGATCCACGATGTCGCGCAGGGGGATGTCGGTGAGGTGGGGACCATGCCAGCTTCCCCAGCAGAGGTGGAAACGGACGCGCTCTTTCGGGAGCCCGCGCAGCGCGTGGTTCAGCGCCTCCACGCGGATCATGGACAGCGTGCGGTACTCCTCGACCGAGGGCGCCGGATTGATCATGTCCCAGTTCTCGGCGATGGCGGGATCGTCGAGCTGGAGCACGAGCCCCGCGTCGAGGATGGCCTTGTACTCCTCGCGCATGGCCTCCGCGCAGGCGAAGATGAGCTCCTCCTCTGTCCGGTAGTATTCGTTGCCGATGCGCGAGGCGCTGCCGGGCGCGATGGAGGTCATGAAGCCCTCGTCCACGCCGGCCGCGTCGAGCGCGGCCTTCATGTGGGCGATGTCGGCCTGGATGGCCTCCCCTCCCGTATACGTGAGCGGGCCCTTGCACACGGGCAGCTTCATGCCGGGGCCGCCGCGGTTCGTGGAGACGCCCGAGTCGGGATCGGCGTACGCGGCGGGGAACAGCGCGCGGTCGCGGCGATCGGAGAAGCTGGTGAGGCGGACCCGGCCGGGGACGGAGCGCTGAGGGGGCAGGCGGTAGAGCTCGGTGCCGAGCTCGAGCCCGCCCAGGCGCGGGAAGGAATAGCTCCACCAGGCGCCATAGTTGACCTTCTGCCCCATGGCCTTGCCGAACTCGCCGTCGCCCGGGATCTCGATCCCCGCGGTTTGCTGGCGCCGGACCACCTCGGCCACGGCCGAGCCCAGGCGCGCCTGGTAGCCGGCCTCGTCCCGGGATTCGCCCGCCGCCCGCGCACGGTTCAGCTCGATGAGATCGTCGGGGCGGGGCAGGCTCCCGGCCTGGGTGGTCAGGATACGCGCGACGCTGCGTTTCATCCCGTCCGATCGTGCCCCGCGGCCCGGGCGGGGTCAAGTCGCCTCCATCCTGGCGTTCGCCCAAACTCCAGGAGGGCTCCCCATGCCGACACCCCTGTCCGCCGAGATCAAGCAGCTCGTCGACCGCCCGAATTTCGCGCACCTGGCCACCCTGATGCCAGACGGGTCGCCCAGCAGCACCCCGGTCTGGGTGGGCCGCGAGGGGGATCGCCTCCTCATCGGCACCAGCGAGGGCTCGCTCAAGGCCCAGCTGCCTTTCGAGCACACGCCGCCGCGAGCGTAGCCGGGCTTCCCGAACCCCACCCGACTTTGCTACTCTTTGCCGGAGCCGAGGCCGAGGTCAGGGCCTCGCCACAGGGGGACGTCGCGACCGATGCCGAGCCACACGAAAGAGCTCAGGATCTGGATGAACGGGAAGCTGGTCTCGCAGGCGGAGGCGGTGCTGCCGGTGAATACCGCGGCGGTGTTCTACGCCACCAACGTCTTCGAGGGGCTTCGGGCCTACTGGAATGAGAAGGACGGAGAGCTTTACGCCTTCCGCCTGGCCGAGCACTTCGCCCGGCTGCGGGAGTCCATGAAGATGATGCGGTTCACCGTGCCGTACGCCGACCTCGATCTCTACGAGGCGGTGCGTGACACGCTGAAGGGCAATGAGCTGCGCGAGGACGTGCACATGCACCTGGTGGCCTACGTGAGCGGCGCCGGGCTCGACGCGACCTCGCCCACCGGGCTCTACATCAACCCGCGCCGGCGCGCGCGGATCACCGAGGGCGCGGGGCTGAATTGCTGCATCACCTCGTGGCAGCGCACCTCGGACAATGCCATCCCCATTCGCCTCAAGTCCGGCTCCAACTACCAGAACGGCCGCCTCGCCACGCTCCAGGCCAAGGCGGACGGCTATGACGCGCCCATCTTCCTCAATCAGGGCGGGACGGTGGCCGAGGGGTCGGGAGCCACCTTCTTCATGATCCGGCGCGGGCAGCTCATCACGCCGCCGCTGACCTCGGACATCCTCGAGTCCATCACCCGCACCACCCTCATCGAATCCATCGCGCCGGCCCTGGGCATGGACGTGGTGGAGCGGCACATCGCGCGGACGGAGCTCTACGTCGCGGACGAGGCCTTCTTCTGCGGCAGCGGCTACGAGATCACGCCGATCCTGTCGGTTGACCGGTTCAAGCTGGGGCAGGGCGGGGTGGGGCCGCTCACGCAGCGGCTGATGGGCGTGGACTCGCGCTTCCCGGAGTGGCGGACGCCCGTCTACCGCGCCGTCACCGTCTAGCCCGCTTCGCTCCGGCCGGCGCGCGCTCGAAGAGGGCGCGCGCCGGCCACGCGTCTGCTCCTGCTTCTACTCCAAGAATCCGTTCAGCTCCGGCGTGGGCACCGAGGTGTCCACGTACCCGAAGGTCCCCTTGTCCTTCACCTCGCGCGCGGCGGCGAGGAGCCCCGTCATCGCCGCGCGATAGAGCGAGGTGGCCAGGCTGATCCGCTTCACGCCCGCCGCCGTCAGCTCGGCCACCGTGAACGATTTGCCCTTGATGCCCACCATGAAGTTGAACGGCTTCTTCAGCGCCGCGCACACCGCCTTCACCGAGGCCAGATCGGGCAGCCCCGGCGCGAAGAGCACGTCGGCCCCGGCCTGCTCGAAGGCCTGGAGCCGCGCGATGGTGTCGGCCAGGTCCGGATTGCCGCGCAGGAAGTTCTCCGACCGCGCGGTGAGGGTGAAGGGAAAGGACAGCGCGCGCGCCGCCTTCACCGAGGCCGCCACGCGCTCGGCGGCGGTGGCGAGATCGTAGAACGGCTTGTCCTTGTCGCCGGTGGCGTCCTCGTCGCCGAAGCCCTTTTCCAGATCGGCCGCCACCGGGAGGTCGGTGGCGAGCACGATGGCGCGGGAATGCGCCAGCGCCTCGTCGCGCGACACCTTGCCGTCACGGCGCCCCAGCGTGCCGGCCTGCGCCCCGCTGGAGGTGGCCAGGGCCTGGAAGCCGAGGCCGGCGAGGATACGGGCGGAGGCCCCGTCCCAGGGGTTGGGAATCACGAAGGAGCCGGGCGCCTCGTGTAGCGCGCGGAAGCGAAGAGCCTTGTCGTGCTGGCTGGTGGGCATCAGGCATTCCTATAGGCGGCCAGCACGGCCTGCGCCATCGCGCGCGTGGTGGCCGTGCCGCCCTGGTCGGGAGTGAGGGTGTTGCCGTCGCGGTAGACGCGGCCGACCGCGGCCTCGAGGCGCTGGCCGTCCGCGCCCAGACCCATGTGCTCGAGCATGAGCGCGGCCGAGAGAATGGTCGCGGTGGGATTGGCGATGCCGCGCCCCGCGATGTCGGGGGCGGAGCCGTGGACCGACTCGAAATAGGCCCAGCCGTCGTCGCCGAAGTTGCCCGAGGGCGCCAGCCCGAGGCCACCCGCCGTCTCCGCGCCCAGGTCCGAGAGAATGTCCCCGTAGAGGTTCATGCAGAGGACGACGTCCATGGATCTCGGGAAGCGCACCAGGCGTCGCGCGGCGTCGTCCACGTGAAAGTGCTCGAACTCGATCCCGCCCGCCGCGCGCACCACGCGCTCGGCGATCTCCTGGAAGAGCCCGTCGGTCTGGCGCATCACGTTGGACTTGGTGACGCAGGTCACCTTGCCAGGCTTGCCGCGCGCCTTCCTTTTCCCCGCGAGATCGGCGGCGAAGCGGGCGATGCGCTCGGCGCCGCGCGGCGTGACCACCTTTACCGCGAAGCGGCCCTCGGTGCCGTACTCCTTGAGCGTGCGCCCCGTGCGGTCGCTGAGCTCGGGCATGAGCCGGACGATGTCGGCGAGCTGGCCCTCGCGGCCGGGATAGATCCCCTCGCTGTTCTCGCGTAGCAGGACATAGTCGATGCCCTCGGGATCCGCGAGTGGTGAGCGCATCCCCGGATAGAACCGGATCGGCCGGATGCCGGCCCACGCGCTCATCTCCCAGCGGAGCCACGACACCACGTGCGAGGTGGCGGGGCCGGCCGCGCCGAAGAGCACGCCGTCCGCCTCGCGGGCCGCCTGCTTGGTCTCGTCCGGCAGCGGCGCGCCCTGCGGGGGCGTGAGGATCTTGAGCGGCAGGCCCGTGCCCATCAGAAGCTCGCAGGTGGCGTCCACCACCTCGATCCCGATGCCCTCGCCGGGCAGCGCGACCACCGTCTTCATGGCCATCAGGGGTTCCTCCTCGTTGCGGGCCCTACGATAGCACTAGAGCGGGCGCTGCGACTGAGCCAGGCAGAACGCGTTGAGATACGGCTCGAGCGCGCGGGAGATCTCGCGCCGCCCATGGGCCGCGGCGGCGAGCCGCTCCACCGCCTCCGCGACCCGGCCGCGCAGCCGGTCCTCGTCCACCAAGACCATGCGGCCGCCTTGAAGCACCCAGCGTCCCGCGATCATCACCCCATCGATGGCCAGCCCGCTCTCGCCGTTCACGACCTGGAGGGTCACGTCGCGCAAGGGCACGTAGCTCACGTGCCGGAGATCGAGGAACACGAGATCGGCCTGATGCCCCTCCGCGATGCGGCCGAGCTGGGGAAAGCCCAGGAGGGCGGCGCCGCCGGATGTCGCCATCATGAGGACGTCGTCCACCGAGAGCCACTCCCGTGGATCGCCGGTGCGGACGCGGGAGAGGTAGGCGGCGAGGCGCAATGCCTCGAACACGCTCTGCGAGTCCGACGTATTGGCGCCGTCGGTGCCGATGGCCATCCGGACGCCGGCGGCGTGGAGCGCGTGAGCGGGGGCGATTCCCGAGCCGAGGCGCAGATTGCTCAGCGGATTGTGGGCCACCGCCGCCCCGCGGTCGGCCAGGCGCCGGATATCGTCGGCGTCGATCCAGATGGCGTGCGCCGCGCTGAAGCCGGGCGCAAGCAGGCCGAGCGCATCGAGATGGGCGGTGAGGCTCCGGCCATAGTGCGCCCGGCCGGCCAGCGCCTGGACCTTCGACTCGGCAAGGTGCGTCTGCAGCGGGGCATTCCATTCCCGGGCCAGATCACGGCAGCCGGCGAGCAGCTCGTCGCTGCAGTGGAGCGGGATGGTGGGGCCGAGGCCGGGACGGAGCTGGGCGCGGTCGAAGGGCCAGCGCTGGAGAATCTCGCGGCACGCCGTCAAGCTGGTCTCGGTGGGCGCGGCCTGGATGCGGCGGAGCCGCTCGCGCTCCGCGTCCGGAAACGCGTCCAGCAGGCCGGGGATGGCGGCATAGAGGGTGCGATCGCTGATCATGGGGGCCACCACGGCGCGCAGCCCGACCTCACGATAGCCCTCCGCCACCGCGAGCACGCCGTCGACGGTGGGGACGGGAAACTCGACGAAGAGGTCATAGCAGGCGGTGGAGCCCTTGCGCACCATCTCCACCGCCGAGAGCATGGCGCAGAGCCGCTTGTCCTCGAGCGTCCGCTCGGCAGTGATGGCGGGATTCGCGTTGAGCAGGAGCTCCAGCGACCAGCGATCGCCGGCGAGGCCCTTGCCGAGGGCGCCGTGGGCATGGGTGTGCGCGTTGACGAGCCCGGGCAGGAGCAGGCGATCGCGCGCGTCGATGACCTCGGCGTCGGCGGGGGCGGCGAGCCCCGGAGGGCCGACCGCACGGATCGTGTCGCCTTCGAGAAGGATGTCCCCCGGCTCGCCGCGATGGGAGGGAGGGCTCAGGATGCGGCCGCCGCGGGTGACCTGGAATCGGCGCAGATCGGGCATATCGGCTACGGCGTCGGGGTGAAGGCGCGGCAGTCCTCGGCCTGCCAGGCGACGGGGATCACGTCGGCGCGCTTGAAGTTCATGTCGGCGAAGCGGATGGGCACTTTCGCGATGAGCTCGCGGCCGTCGAGCACGCTGAGGCGGATGCGGGCGGTGTCGCCCTGATAGATCAGATCCTCGACTCGAGCGGGCAGCGTGTTGGCGTAGGCGCCGGACGCCGGAGCGAGGACCAGGTGCTCGGGCCGGACGGCGACCAGCGCGGCGCCGCCCGGCCCCGGCGCGTCCGCGGCCAGCGCCTCGATCACGCATCCCTCCGCGATCTGCACGCGCCGGCGGTCCCCGCGCGCCTCGACCACCGTCCCCGTGAGGCTATTGCTCTCGCCGATGAACTGGGCCACGAAGGCGTTGGCGGGCTGCTCGTAGACCGAGCGCGGCGCGCCCACCTGCTGGAGGCGTCCGGCATTGAACACGGCGATGCGGTCGGACATGGTCAAGGCCTCGCTTTGATCGTGCGTCACATACACCATGGTGACACCGAGCGCCTCGTGGATCTGCTTCAGCTCGTACTGCATCTGCTCGCGCAGCTGCTTGTCCAGCGCGCCCAGCGGCTCATCGAGGAGGACGAGTCGCGGATTGAAGACGAAGGCCCGGGCCAGCGCCACGCGCTGCTGCTGGCCGCCCGAGAGCTGAGCGGGCCGGCGGGCCTCGAAGCCGGTGAGCTTGACCACCGCGAGCGCCTGGGCCACCCGCGACGCCACTTCGTCCCGTCGCCGGCCCCGGATGGCGAGCGGGAAGGCGACGTTGTGCCACACCGTCATGTGCGGGAAGAGGGCGTAGGTCTGGAACACCATGCCGATGTCGCGCTGGTGGGGGGGCAGACGCGTGATGGGGCGCCCGTCGAGGAGGATCTCGCCCTCGGTGGGACTCTCGAAGCCGGCCAGCATCATCAAGGTGGTCGTCTTGCCGGAGCCGGAAGGTCCGAGCAGCGTGAGGAACTCGCCGGGCGCGACGTCGAGGGACAGATCGCGCACCACCAGAGTGCGCCCGTCATAGCTCTTCTGGACGGCCTCGAAGCGGACGAGGGGGTTCACGCGCCGGGCCAGGGCCGGATCGCCGGCGGGAACTCCTCGTCGACGCTGCGGCCGGCCCAATGATAGTCGGCGAAGCCCGCCCACACCCGATCGGCGGAGCGCCGCGCGGCGGACCGCACCTCGGCCTCGTCGCAGACGAGGAGGCGCTTGTCCTGGAGCAGCACGCGCCCGTCGCAGATCACCGTGTGCACCATGTCCGGCGAGCCCTGATAGATGAGCGCGCGGATGGGATCCGTGAAGGGACCGACCTGCAGGTTGTCCCAGTCCAGCATCACGATGTCGGCCTTGGCGCCGGGGGCGAGGCGCCCCAGGTCGTCCCGGCGGAGCGCGCGAGCCCCCCCGAGGTTGGAGGCGTTGAAGATCGCCATCGCCGGCGCGGCCTCATGGCTCTGCTCGAAGAGCTTGCCGGCGAGCGCGGCCGTTCGCATCTCGCTCAGGATGTCGAGCGGATACACGTCGGTGCCCATCACCATGTTGACGCCGGCGGCGCGGTATCGGTCGAAGCTCTCCAGCGTGATTCCGCGGCGGGCGAATCCGGCCGGGGCATGCGCCACCGAGGTGCCCGAGCTCGCGAGGATCTCGAGGTCGCCCCCATGTGGGTAGGCGGTGGCGCGGTGTCCGGCCAGATAGACGGCGTGCGCGAGGAGGACGTCGGGGCCCAGGACGCCCTCGTCGCGCAGCACGGCCGCCGGAGTCTTGCCGGTGGCGCGAACCGTGTCCAGGAACTCGAGCACCTGCTCGCAGAAGTGCATGGTGAGTCCCACGCCCAGCCGGGTGGCCAGCGCGCGCGCCTCGCGCAGGAGACGCGGGGTGGCATTGTAGAACTCGTCGACGGTGACCAGGCCGCGCACGCGCCCGCCGGCGGCGCCGTCATATCTCTGGATGAAGGCGGCGGTGGCCTCGAGCGACCTGAGGCCGGCGGCCTCGTCGATCACGCGGTGGAGACGACCTTCGCCGTCGAAGAAATAGCGGCCGCTCAGGATCACCGGCGCGTGATAGATGCGCACGCCGAAGGCGGTGGCCTCCTCCACCATGGTCGCGCCCGCGTCCCCTCCGCCGGGCGCGAAGGGGACGACGGTGGTGATGCCGTGACGGACCAGCGAGGCCAGGCCGAAGCGCAGGGACGCCCGGCCGTCGGCGTCGCGCATGAAGGAGGTGCCGCCGTCGCCCCGCGTGGGCAAGTAATTCAGGAAGCCGGAGCGGAAGAAGTCACGCCGGCCGCCGTCGATCAGGAGCCGGCCGCCTTCCTGGGCGGAGACGTGTGCATGCCCGCTGATCTGGCCCGGGATCAGCAGCTTGCCCCGCGCGTCGATGGTCTCCGCCCGCGGGCCGGTATAGGCGCGACCCACGTGCACGATGCGGTCGCCGGCGTAGACGACCACGCCGTCGCGGATGAGGCGATGCTCGGTCCCGTCGAAGGCGACGACCAGGCCGCCCTCGATGCACGTGCGAGGCGCCGTCGAAGTCCCAGCCGACGTCATGAGTGGATGGCTCCGCGGAGGTGCTCGCTGCGAAGGCGCAGGAGCTCGACTACCGCCATGAGGATGAGGGAGACGCCGATCAGCACCACGGCGGCGGCGGCCACGGCGGGGCTCATGGTCTCGCTGACGCCACTGAAGATCTGCCGGGGCAAGGTGCGCTGCTCGGGACTGCCCACGAAGAGGATGACGAGGAGCTCGTCGAAGGAGGTCACGAAGGCGAACACTGCTCCGGAGAGAACGCCCGGCAGGATGATCGGCAGGGTGACCTTCCGGAAGGCCTGGAGCGGTGAGGCGCCGAGGCTGGCCGCCGCCCGCCGCAGGTTGGGATCGAAGCCCTGCAGCGTGGCCGCCACGGTGATGACCACGAAGGGCAGGGCCAGGACGGTGTGCGCGAACACCAGCCCGCTGAACGTGCCCACCAGGCCGAGCCGCGCGTAGTAGTAGAACAGCGCCACCGCGACCATGACCGGAGGGATGATGAGGGGCAGGGCGAGCAATCCGTAGAGCACGGGCTTGAACCGGCTCCGCAGGCCCTGAAGCCCGAAGGCCGCCAGCATGCCGGCGGTGGTCGCCACCAGAGTCGTCACCGCGGCCAGCACGAGACTGTTCCAGGTGGCCTGGGTCCACATGGGCCCCGTCGTGAACTCGCGGTACCAGCGGAGCGACCAGGCGGGCACAGGTAGCCCAGGACGAGGACGGTGAGCGCGCGGATCCCGAAATGGCTGAGCCGCTCCAGCACCGTCGCGTGCGAGGGCAAGGCCATCTCAGCGCACCGCGAGGCGATCGAGGCCGACGACGCGTCCGAGCGCGAGGTAGATCAGCGAGACCACGACGAGAAGGATGGTGCCGAGCGCGGAGGCCATGCCCCAGTTCACCGCGGTGTTGGTGAAGTAGGCGATGAAGTATCCGATCATCTGGTCGCCCGGCCCGCCCACCAGGGCCGGCGTGACGTAGTAGCCCAGGGCGAGAACGAAGACGAGACTGGCGCCGGCGGCGAGGCCGGGGAGCGCCTGCGGGAGATAGACCAGCCGGAAGGCGGTCCAGGGCGGTGCCCCCAGGGAGGAGGCCGCGCGCATCAGCTCGGGGGGGATGCCCTTCAGCACGCTATAGAGCGGCAGCACCATGAAGGGCAGCAGCACGTGCACCATCGCGATGTAGAGACCGAGCCGGTTGAAGATCAGCGGCACCGGCCGGTCGATCAGGCCGAGACCGACCAGCGCCTGGTTCACCACGCCCTGGTTCTGGAGCAGGATGACCCACGCCGTGCTCCGCACGAGGAGCGAGGTCCAGAAGGGAATGAGCACGAGGATGAGGAGCGCGTTGGCGCGCGCGGGCGAGGAGCCCGCCATGGTCGCCGCCACCGGGAAGCCCAGCAGCACGCAGAGTAGGGTCACCACCACGCTGATGGTCAGAGTCCGGCCGAGCAGGCCGAGGAAGATGGCGGAGTCGCCGGGCACGCGCTCCAGCCCGCCGCCGGCGCCGTGTCGCAAATCGAGCGCGGTGAGCAAGTAGAACGGCGTGAGCGCATGCCGCTCGCGCCGGATGGTTTGCCAGTAGGTGGATTCGCCCCAGCGTGGGTCGAGGGAGACGAGCTGCTCGCGCATGCTGCCGGCTTGCCGGAGGTCGACACGATTGCCGGTACCGGTGATCAGGCCCCGAAAACCGGGCACGTTGTGGTTGAGCCGGCGGCCGAGGAGCGGCAGCGCCGTGCTGCCGGAGAGCGCGGCGAGGTCCTCGGCCAGGGCGCGGTAGGCGGCGTCCTCGGGCAGGCCGACCCCGTTCCACTGCGCGAGGGCGACGACGGTGCGCGGCAGCCACCCCGGCACTTCCGAGTTGTCCACGCTCCGGAACAGGAAGAAGCCGAGCGGCGCGACGAAGAACAGCGCGAGGAAGACAATCGACGGCGCCACCAGGGCGAGCATGATGACCTGGTGGCGCCGGTGCGCGCGGCGGACCTGAGCGTGTAGGTCCTTGGTCCTCACTGAGCCGCGAACTTCACGAATCTCTGGAGGAGCGAGTCACCGTTGGCGAGCCAGAACCCCAGATACAGCTTCCCGAGCTGGAGCGAGGCCTTGTCCATGTGCTGGCCGGGGAGGGTGGCCTTTTCCGCGTCGGTCAGCAGCCCGTAGGCGTCGCGATTGGCCGGACCATAGCTGATCACGCGCACGAAATCGGCCTGGGACTGGGCGGCCACCGCGTACTGGATGAACTTGATGGCCAGGTCCTTGTTCTTCGAGCCCTTCATGATGGCCCAGTACTGGCAGCCCGACACGTGGCCGGCGCCGAGCTCCATCTTGAGGTTGAGATTGTTCGTCTTGTTGGCCGATGCCACCCGTCCGTTCCAGGCGTAGGACATCGCCACCTCACCCGACGCCAGAAGGGTGATCGACTCGGCCCCGTTCTTCCACCAGTGGATATGCGGCTTGAGCTCGTCGAGCTTCTTGAGCGCCCGCTCCACCCCGCCCGGCGCCGACAGCACCTCCATGGCCTTGGCGGGCGGCACGCCGTCGGCCATGAGCGCGACCTCGAAGGTCTGCTCGGCCCGGTAGAGCAGGCCGCGCTTTCCCGGCCACCTGGTCACGTTCCAGAAATCGGCCCAGGTCTTCGGTCCCTCCTTGATCCGGTTGCCGTCGTAGGCCAGGCCGCCGGACACGAAGAGATAGGGCACGCCGCACTCGCTGACCCCGCCCACCTCGCGGAAGAGCCTCGGATCGAGGTACTTCGACCAGTCCACCTTCTCCAGCAGGCCTTCCTCGCAGCCCGTCGCCACGTTGATGGCGGTGGTGGTGACCATGTCCCAGATCAGATTGCCGGTCTCGACCTGGGAGCGGGTCTTGGCCAGCTCCTGGTTGAAGGACTCCTCCTGGATCTGGATCTTGTTCGCATTCGCGAATGGCCCGTAGAACACCTTCCGCTCCGCGTCGGCGCTGGAGCCTCCCGCATTCCCGACGGTGAACTTGGTCTGGGCGCCGGCGTCGGGCAGAGCGACTCCGCCCAGTACGGTCAGGGTGGCGGCGAGGGCGATCCAGAAACGCGGTGTCTTCAGCATGGGATCCTCCGGGCGAACGGGCGAGTGAAGGCAAAGCGCTCGGCTCGGGCAACCGCATTGTGGCCCCCGACGCAGGTGACCAATGGCGAAAGACTCGTCGAACTCCGCGGCGATGTCAATACACCGGGGTTCCCCCCGATTGCGCTAGAATTCCTCCCCATGAGCGCCGCCCCGCCGGGACCCTCCCCTCGTTCCGTCGACTCCATCGTGCACGGGCGCGTGGTTACGCTGAACCGCACCCGTGACGTGATCCTCGACGGCGCCGTCGCCATCGCGGGTGGGGACATCGTGGCGGTGGGGCCCCGGCAGGACGTGCTCCGCTCGAACCAGGCGCGGCAGATGATCGGGGGGCCGCGTCACCGCCAATGAGCTGCCGATGATTCCCCGCGTATACGTGCCGGCGCAGCGCTCGCTGTCGCCCGCGCAGGCGCACGCGACGGTGCGGCTCATCGCGGCGCAGCTCATCCGGGCGGGTGTGACCACCCTGTGCGACGGGACGGTGATCGGCGCGCACGAGGAGTCCACCCTGCAGGCGCTCGAAGAGGTCGGGATCCGGGCGTGCGTGGCCCGCGGAGCCCCCGACCAGGACTTCAAGCACGCCGCGCTGTACAGCCAGCTCTCCGAGCGGTCCTCGGTCACGCCGCGGCCGGGCGAGGCGGAGGCGGAGCTCAGGCGGACGGCGGCCTTCCTGGCGCGCTATCCGGCCCGGGGGGCCGGGTTGATCCGGGGCGCGGTCAATGTCTCGGCCCTGCCGAGCTTCTCGGAGACGTATTTCCGTCTCGCCGCGGCGCTGGCGCGGGAGCACGACGCGACCCTCCAGGTACACGTGGCGCGCGACCGCGAGGAGGTGGAGTTCGCGCTCGCCGTGTGGGGGCGCCGGCCCATCGAGCGGCTGGCCGACATGGGCGTCATCGACCGTCACCTGGTCGCCGTGCACGCCGTGCTCGCGAGCGGGCCGGAGATCGACCTGCTCGCGAAGGGCGGCGCCGCGCTGACCCACTCCCCCATGGAGTGCGTGTACAACCTCAACGCCATCCCCGACGTGCAGCGTTTCCGCCGGGCGGGGATTCCGGTGGGCCTCGGGTGCGACAACCAGGGGAATGACATGCTGGCGACCATGCGGGCGGCGCTCCTCATCCAGGGAGCGGTGTGGGGCATCCCGCGCTATGAGCCGGACTACCTGACCGCGGACGACGTGCTCGAGATGTCCACCATCGAAGCCGCGCGCGTCCTGCGCTGGGACGATCGGATCGGGTCGCTCGAGTCGGGCAAGGCCGCCGACGTCACCGTGCTCGATGGCGACGCGCCGCACCTCGTCCCCACCCAGGACCTCGTGACCGAGATCGTGCGCTTCGCCTCACGCGCCGAGGTGACGCACGTGATGGTGAACGGCCGATTGCTCCTCGATCAGGGCCGGCACACCTCGGTTGATCTGGAGAAGCTGCGGGTGGAGGCCGAGGCGGGAGCGGCCCATGTCCACGCGGTGGTGGCAGGGAGGCGGTACCGACCTCTCCGATAGTGGCCGGGGCGAGATCGGACCCCCGGCGCCGGTATAGAACCTTGGTCCACTATCGAGGGAGGATCGTCGCGCCTAGAGTGAGCCCATTCTCGAGGTTCTTACCCGCGAGAGTGAGGGGACGGCGACATGGCGCAGGCGAATTCTCGGGGCGTATGGCGGTGGCTTTCGATTCTCGCGATCGTGCTGGGCGCCGCGTCCAGCGCGCAGGCCGGTCCGGCGACGGATCAGCTCAAGGATGATCTGGGCCGGGTGTTCCGGGTCATCGAGGACACCAGCGTCGAGCGCGCGGGCGCGGCCGGCATCGACCTGTCGGCGCGGCGCGACGCCATCCGGACCGCCGCCACGCCCGGCTTCGACTGGCGCGAGATGGCGAGCCGCTCGCTGGGGCGGCACTGGCCGCCGCGAAGCGAGGCCGAGAGGGTGGAGTTCGTGCTGGTCTTTGGCGACTTCATCCATCGTGCCTACATCACCCAGCTGGAGCGCTACTCCGGCGAGGCCATCAAGTTCATCAGCGAGCGCGTCGAGGCCGACCTGGCCCTGGTGAACACGCGGTTCGTGAACAAGCTGGGCCAGGAGACTCCGGTGGATTATCGGCTCATCAATCGTGATGGACGCTGGCGCGTCTACGATGTCGTTGTGGAAGGCGTGAGCCTCGTGGGCAACTACCGCACCCAGTTCGACAAGGTGATCCGCACCTCGTCGTATCCCGACCTGGTCAAGCGCCTGCGGGACAAGGACGTCGCCTCCCGCTAGTCCTCCGCAGTGCTCGCGGCGCCCCGCCCCGAGGTGGACTATGATGTGGCGGATGAGGCAGGTGGCCGGCCTGCTCGCCGTTCTCGCCCTGCACGCCGCGGGGCTCGGCTCCGCCACGCCTCCCGCGCGCGCCGCTGACCCGGCGCCCGCCGGCCAGATCACCTACGCCGTCCACTTCACGCTGGCCCCGAGGTGGCTCGACCCCGGCGACAACGAAGGCACGATCACGCCTTACTACGATCGGGCCATCTACGCGCCGATCTGGGAGAACGGCTTCATCCGCGGCGTGGGGCCGCGGGTGGACGAGCCGGCGCTCGCCCTCATCCCCTACTTCCCCTACTCGGCCCCCTACGAGGAGCTGCGGCTCAAGCCATGAACTATCAGCGAATCTCCGCCGACTGCCACATCGACATGCCGTGGATGCCCCCCGACCTCTTCACCGCCAATGCCTCGGCCGCGCTGCGCGATCGCATGCCGTATGTCACCGACGGGCCGGACGGCCCGCGCTGGACGTCGAGGAACGGGGCCGCCTTCGGGCTGGCCGGCGGGGTGGGACCCTCGGGGCAGAAGTACGTCCCCGGCATGCACTATCGCGCGGACGTGATGGCCTCCACCGGGCTCTACGAGGACGGCAAGAAGGGCATCCGGCGGCCCACGGACCCGCATCTTCGCATCCAGGACATGGAGCGTGACGGGGTGCAGGCG
>WNFK01210941.1_pt1 | contig 25068 bp, 21 predicted proteins | sample 5400281 | NCBI WGS metagenome assembly WNFK01 (sample SAMN13153350, study PRJNA577476) | soil metagenome | isolation source: 20 cm soil on Douglas fir-dominated hillslope | place: USA:California | collected 2013-09-17
TTCAGCCGAGCCGTACTAATTGCCCGTGTGGCTTGATCTCTCCGCTGTCCAAAACTCGGAGTGATTGCCCACCACCACGAAAGCACGCACTCGTCTTTTCCTTTGCTGGCGACTAGCGCGACAGGGCCACACCCGTTCCCATCCCGAACACGGTCGTTAAGCCTGTCAGCGTCGATGGTACTGCCCCTGCGAGGGGGTGGGAGAGTAGACCGCCGCCAGCGTCTCATCCGAAGCCCGCTCCAATCCACCGGAGCGGGCTTTTGGCTTTGCGCGCTCGTTGCATCCCGCGTCGCATGCCTTAACGGCACCTCCCGTCGCACCGTATCTCTATAATGCGCCGCGCGGCCGCCGCCCTGGGCTTCCTCTTCCTTATCCTCACCGGCTTCCTGCACGGCCAGGTCGGTTCCACCACCGACATCCTGACCGGCACCGTCACCGACGAGAACGGCACCCCTATCGCCGGCGCGATCGTCGAAGCGCTGTCGCTCGAAACGCAGATCACACGCCGGACCACCACCGACGCGCGCGGGCGTTACACCATCCTGTTTCCGGACGGCGGCGGTCAGTACGAAATGACCGCGCGCTACCTGGGCCGGCAGCCACAGCAGACGACGCTGCAACGCTACGCCGACGAAGACCGGTTCTCCTGGAACCCGCAACTGCCGCCCCTCGCCATCACCCTCGCCCCCGTCACGGTGCATCCCGCGCCGCGCGCCGTCCGCGCGCCCGACGTGCCCACACCCGGATCGACGGAACGCGCTCTCACTCCGGAGCTGGTGGGCCGGCTGCCGCTCGAGGACAACGATCTCAACCTGCTCGCCACCCTCGTGCCGGGTGTCCTCGGCCTCGCCGCGACGGACTCGACGACCGCGGCGTTCTCGGTCGCGGGACTCCGCTCCGACGCGAACGCCGTCACGCTCGACGGCCTGAACATCGGGACGAGCTCCGTGCCGCAGGAAGGGTTGCGTACGACGCGCGTCGTGACGAGTACGTACGACGTGTCGCGCGGTGCGTTCAGCGGCGGGCTCGTGGCCGCGACGACGCGCGGCGGCGCGAACATGATCCAGGGATCGTCGTCGTACGCGCTGCGCGATCAGTCGCTTGCGGTGAACGAAGACGAAAGCTCCCCCTTCACGCAGGGGTACACCCAAAACCAGCTGAGCGGCGGGCTCGGCGGGCCGCTCGTGCGCGACCGCCTGTTCATCTTCGCCTCGGGACAAGCGCGGCTGCGCGACGACGCGCAAGTGTCGCTGCTCGATGCCACGCCGACCGACCTCGAGCGGCTCGGCGTCCGGCCGGACTCGGTGGCGCGCTTCCTGGCGGCGTTGCAGGGGATGGGACTCTCGCCGACGAGCGTGCAACCGAGCGACACCCGCACGACCGACAATCTCACCTCGCTCGTGCGCCTCGATTACATCGTGAGTAACTCTCACACGCTTACACTGCGCGGCGACTGGCGCTGGGCCAGCCAGGACCCCAGTCGCATTCAACCGCTCTCGCTGCCGCAGGTCGGAGGCTCGACGAACAACTCCGGCGGCGGCGTCATGGCGACGCTGACGTCGCGCTTCGGCACGCGCATCATCAATGAAGCCAAGCTCTACCCGACCGTGAGTCGCCAGGACGGCGAGCGGTTCACCGCGCTGCCGTCCGGTCGCGTGTTGCTCGCGTCGGACCTGTCGGGCACCGCGGCCCCCGGCGTCGGCGTCGGCACGTTGGTGTTCGGCGGGAACGCGAGTCTCCCAACCGGATCGCGCAGCGCGGGACTCGCAGCGTCGGACGAGGTCTCGTTCCTGCCGGGATCGGGTTCGCATCGGCTCAAGCTGGGTGTCTCAGCGCAAACCACTCGGTCCACAACCCAGCCCGCCGCCAATCGCCTCGGCACCTTCACCTATAACTCGCTCGCGGATCTGGACTCGAATCAGCCGGCGTCGTTCAGCCGCGCGCTGGTCGTTGCCCCGCGCGCCGCGCGCAGTCAGGACTATGCGGCGTACGCGGCCGATGTGTGGCGCGCGTCGCCTGCGCTTCAGCTCACCTACGGCCTGCGCGTCGAAGCCTCGCGGCTCGGGCATCCGCCGCCGCTGAATACCGATATCCTCGTGCAGTTCGGGCACAACACGTCGCAGCTGCCACGCGAGTGGCACCTCAGCCCGCGTGCCGGCTTTACCTGGACGATCGGGGGGGGCGGCATGCGCGCGGACACGAGCGCGGCTGGCGCCGGTGGACGGCCGGCGCGTGGCGGGTTCGGCGGGCCTTCCATCGGCTCACAACCGGCGCTCATCATTCGCGGCGGCGCCGGCGAATTCCGCAGCCCGATCCCGGGCGGACTGGTCGCGTCGGCGCAGAGCGCCACGGGCCTAGCCGGGTCTGCGACGGAGCTGATCTGCATCGGCAGCGGCGTGCCCGTGCCCAATTGGTCGGCGTATGGCGCCGACACCACCGCGATTCCCGACACCTGCGCCTCCGGTGGTCCACCGTTCGCGCCGGAGATTCGGCCGGTCGTGGTGTTCGCCGACCACTACCAGGCACCGCGCGCCTGGCGCGCGACGCTGGGCGTGCAACGCAATCTCACGCGCCTGCTGCATCTCTCCGTCGACGCCGGGTACACGCGCGGCGTGCATCAATACGGTTTCGCGGATCTCAACCTTGTGGGGACGCCGCGGTTCGTCCTCGGCAACGAGCACAACCGGCCGGTCTATGTCGCACCCTCAGACATCGTGCCGGCAAGCGGCGCCGTGTCGCTGGCCGCCTCGCGCCGCGACACGGTATTCGGGCAGGTCCTGGAAGTCGGGTCGGATCTGGGAGCCGAAGCGAAACAGCTGACGGTCTCGCTGGGCGGCGTCACGCGCCGCGGCGTCGTGCTGCAGGCCTCGTATACCTGGAGTCGGTCACGCGATCAGCTGTCGGCGTCGCGGGTCGGCGCGGCGGGGTTCGCCGCGGCCACGACCGCGGGTAATCCCAACGTCCGCGAGTGGGCGCCGAGTGACTTCGATCGTCGCCACGCGCTGCTGGGCGTCGTGACGTATCCGTTCGGGACATCGCTCGAAATCACCGGAGTCGGCCGCCTGACCTCTGGCGCGCCGTTCACGCCGCTCGTCGGCGGCGACATCAACGGCGACGGGGCCCGGAACGACCGCGCGTTCGTGTTCGACCCGTCGGGCGCGACCTCGGAGTCGGCGGCGATGGCCCGCTTGCTCGCCGCGGCGGATCCGCGCATCGCCGACTGCCTGCGCCGGCAAATCGGAGCGGTCGCGGCGCGCAACAGCTGCCGCGGACCCTGGCAAGCCACGTTCGATCTGCAGGTCAACTATCGGCCGTCGATCCTCCGTTTGCAGCGGCGTCTCACGATATCGGTCTCGACCATCAACCTGTTGCGCGGCCTCGACGAGATGCTGCACGGTGTGAACGGCGCGCACGGCTGGGGTCTGACCCTGCAACCCGATCCGACCCTGTCGTACGTCACCGGGTTCGACTCGTCGGCGCGGCAATTCCGCTACGCCGTCAACGAGCGCTTCGGCGCGACGGGGCGTGGCGCCAACGCCTTCCGCGCGCCCTTCCAAATCGGCATCCAGGCGCACGTGACCATCGGCCCCGATCGGCAGCAAGCGGCGCTCGATGCCATGCGCGGCTTCGGCGGCGGCAGGCGAGGGGGAGGGGGAGGGGGAGGGGGACCTGGCGGAGCGGGGGTGGGGGGGCGGCAAGGACGCCTCGGCATGGCCGCGCGCCTGGATTCCATACTCCCGAACCCGCCGGCGCAGGTGCTCGCGCTGCGCGACTCGCTCTCGAGGGAGCTGGGCGTGATCGCCGATTCGATCCGCAGCGCCGCCGCTACGCTGGACGGGTCCGGTGATCGAGCCGCGACCGTCACCCGCATGCGTGCCCAGTTCGGCCTGGCCCGCGAGGCTGTGGCGCGCGCCCTGGATGCGGTCCGCGCCGCGTTAACGGCAGAGCAATGGAACCGGCTGCCCGACGCGGTTCGCAATCCGCGCCTCGGTCCGCGTAATTAGTCTTTCGCCGGCTCGGCTTCGTCGTCATCGAGCGACGTCACGAGCCGGTTCAACGTCGCTCGCAGCCGCTCGAAATCCACCGGCTTCGGAAAGAACTCCACCGCGCCAAGCGCCAGGGCGCGCTTGCCCATCTCGGGATCCCTGAGGCCGCTGATCGCGATGACGGGAATGGCTTGCGTCTTGGTCGACGTGCGCAGGCGCTTGAGCGTGTCGAGGCCCGTGCCGCCGGGCATCTGGATATCGAGGAGCACGGCATCGGGCGCGCTCCGCTGCGCCACCATGAACGCCTGCATGGCATCCATCGCGGTGACGACCTGATACCCGACCCCGCGGAGCTGGGCGCCGAGGGTCTCGAGCGTCACGGAATCGTCATCCGCGAGAAGGATCTTCTTGCCCTTCATCGGGCAGGAATGTACGTCGCGCCGGCTACGCTGTCAGCAGCGCTGGCGGGAGCGCGCAGCCGCGAGTGTCACCGCCATCCGCGCGAGAACGCTAAGGATCTCTCGGAGCGCCGAATGGCGCGTAATACGCCGCCCAATGCGAGGTGCGCGAGGCAACGAGCGGCTCGGGGATGCTCTGGACGAGGGCCACGAGGGACGTGTCCACCAGTTTCATGAGCGAAAGGCGCCGCATGACGTCGAGGGGAGGTGTCGGTGCATCCGAAACAACGAGGAGCCAGTACCCGGCAGCATCGGCCCGAGCCCCCCCTTGGATGAGCTGGCTGATCCGGTACTCCACCGGAGCGCCCGCGCACGACTCTCGGGTGTCGGGGCGAATCGTGCACGGCTTGCTGCTGACGGTGCGCATCGAGGAGTCGGCCGGTGCCTTTTCACCGCCCCGAAAATAATGCGTGCCGGGTTTGGACCTCGGAGTGCCGGACACAGGTGCCACCACCTGGACCCCGAGCTCGTGCGTTACCCGCAGGGCAATGACGTAGGCAGGGACATCGAGTCGCAAGTCAACGTCGCTAGGCGTGACATCGACAATGCCGGGACCAAAATTCGCGGCCGGTCCGACGCGTGTCTGTGGTGCGAGTTCGACCGGACGAATCGCGTGTCGCGCGCAACCAGCGGCTGCCAGCAGCGGCACGAGCACGGAGACGGACGGAATCCGCATAAGGACCTCTCGTGGCAGACTGACGGGAGCGTACGCGCGGTGCGTTACTCGCGCAAGCTGCCTCTGTGCTCTACACTTTGGACATGACCCGCTGCGGCACCATCGTCCTGGCCGGCCGGCCGAACGTCGGCAAGTCGACGCTGTTGAATGCGCTGGTAGGCGAACACCTCGCCATCGTGTCCCCCAAGCCACAATCCACGCGTCTGCCGGTGGTCGGGCTGCTCACCAAAGACGACACGCAGTACATCTTCACCGATTCACCCGGCCTGCTGGAGCCCGAATACCGGCTCCACGAAGCCATGCGCGCCGCCGCCCTGCGCGCCATCAACGACGCGGAGGTGATCGCCTACCTGCACCCGTTCGGCGAGTATCCGGCCCCGCCACTCGCCACGGTCGCTCGCCTCGAGCGCGCCCCGGGCGCGCCAATCGTCAATGTCTACACGAAGTCCGATCTTGTGAGTCCGTCCAACCGTCCCAGCGTCCAACCGTCCGACATTCTTCTCTCCGCCGTCACTGGTGATGGCATCGACGCCTTGCTCGCCACGTTACGTGAGCGACTGCCGGAGGGTCCCTTTCATTATGATCCCGACGAGCTCGCGACCCAGCCGATGCGCTTTTTCGCAGCGGAATTCATTCGGGAGGCGGCCTTCGAGCAGCTGCATGAAGAGTTGCCCTATAGTGTGGCGACCGAAATCGACGAGTTCCGGGAGGGCGCCGAGCCGGTATATATTCGGGCGGTGGTGTACGTGGAACGCGAAAGTCAAAAAGGGATCGTCATCGGCGAGGGTGGCCGCACCATCAAGGCCCTCGGCGCCGCGGCGCGCGCCAAGATCGAAACGCTGCTGGGAGGCCGGCGCGTGTTCCTCGACCTGCACGTGAAGGTCCTGCCCAAATGGCGCCGCGACGAACCATCCCTGAAGCGACTGGGGTATGCCGGCTCATGAGCCTCGCCCCCGACCTCCTCGAGATTCTCGTCTGTCCGAAATGCAAAGGCCCCCTCGAGCATCGGACCAATCCTCCCCCCGAGGCGCTCGCGTGCAACGCCTGCCGGCTCGTCTACGCGGTCGAAGACGACATCCCCATCATGTTGATCGATGAGGCGAAAAGTTTTTGACGGTTGGGCGGTTGAGCGATTTGGCGGTTGGGTGCTCCCAATCGCCATCGTGCTTCTAACCGTCGAACCACCCAACCGCCTAGACGCGCAGGAACCGCCCCTCAACGCCGGCGCGCTGTTCCTGGTGTTTCCCGTGGGTGCGCAGGCCGTCGGGATGGGCCAGACGGCGACCGCCGCGGCAGGGCGGGGGGAAGCGGCATTTTGGAATCCCGCGGGACTCGCCACGCTGACGGACGATGAGTTCGCGCTGCACAGCGCGTCGCTGGTCGCCGGCCGCAGCAATGTATTGGGGGCGTATTTTCCCTCGCGCGGCATCGGCGTCATCGGCGGCGCGGTGTACCTGGTCGACTACGGTGATCTCGAACGCACCGACGCCAACGGCAACACCATCGCGCGCATCGCACCGCGCAACTTCGAATTCCTCGCGTCGTACGCGCTGAGCCTCACGGGCGCGGTCGCGTTCGGGATCAGCTACAAGCTCGTCCAGTTTCGCGTCGACTGCAGCGGCGACTGCCGCGACTTTCCGGCGGGGACGGGCGCGACGCACGCCCTCGACCTGGGCGGACAGTTCCGCGTGGGCCCAGGCGGTCCCCTGCGCATTGGCGTGGCGCTCCGCAACATCGGGTTCCGGCTGCAGGTGCAGAATCAGGCGCAGGCCGATCCGCTGCCCACGCGGCTCGCCGTCGGCGCGCAATACGAGGTCCGACTGCGTCCCGCTACGGGACGCGGACTCGATCAGGCCTTTGACGTGAAGCTCGCCGCCGATGTCGACAGCCCCTGGGGACAGGTGGGGCAGTCGGAGACGCGCGTCGGCGTCGACGTCGGCTACCAGCAACTGGTGCGGGTACGCGCAGGCTACGCGTTCGTGCAGGACGGATTGAGTGGACCGAGTGTGGGACTCGGGATCGAAAGCGGCTCGCTCGGCGTCGATCTGGCGCGGGCGTTCCTCACCGGCTCCGATCTGCAGGCGGACAGCCCCACCTTCTTTTCCTTCCGGGTCACATTCTAATGAAGCGGACGGCGGCACTGGCGGGCATCGCGTCGATCGTCGCCGCCGGTTCGGTCGTGGCGCAACGGGAGGAGCCCTCGCCGAGCAGGTTGGTCCGGCCGCTCGCGTCGCTGCTGGTGCCCGGGACGGGGCAGCTGCTCGCGCACCAGGACCGCGGCGCCGTATACCTGGCGGCGGAGGTGTATCTCGTCTCGCGGTTCCTGCAGCTCGACCACGAAGCGATGCTGGAAGCCCGGCGGTTTCAGAGTCTCGCCTTCGACGTCGCCCGGCGGTCATACCTCCCGGTGCGGCGCGACACCATCTTCGAGTACTACGAGCAGATGGAGCGCTTCGCCGAAAGCGGCAGCTACGACGGCGATCCCGGTCCCGCGTTCGTTCCTGAGGCCGATCCGCAGACCTACAACGGCGCGGTGTGGCTCCTGGCGCGGCGGACGTTCTGGGAGAATCCCTACCTCGCGCCCGATCCGACCTCCCCCGAGTACTGGCGGGCGCTGCAGTTCTATCAAGCGCGCGCGGTCGGTCCCAACTTCCAATGGAGCTGGCGCGATCATTCGCTCGAGCACGAGGTGTTCCGCGACTACATCAAGCGCAGCGACACGGCATTCCGGCGCGCCCAGAATCAGGTCGGGCTGCTGCTCGCCAATCATGTGCTGAGCGCGGTGGATGCGCTGATTTCCGCCCGCATGAGCGCCGCTGCGGGACGGGCGGCGGAGATGCGCACGTCCCTGAGTCCCAGCCGCAGCGAGTTGCGATTCTCATTCAGCTTCTAGCCAGTCACCTCCACGCAGGATCCAATCATGAATGTGCTCCTGAGTCCGGAAGCGTGGCTCGGCCTGCTCACGTTGACGGTGCTGGAGATCGTCCTCGGCATCGACAACATCATCTTCATCTCCATCCTGGCGGGGAAACTCCCCCGGGAGCAGCAGGGCCGGGCCCGGCGCGTCGGGCTCGCGGGCGCGATGCTCACCCGGATCGCGCTCCTCGCCGCACTCGCGTGGATCATCCGCCTGACGGCGCCGTGGTTTCACGTGCTGGGGCATCCGCTGTCGGGGCGCGACCTGATTCTCATCGCGGGCGGTCTCTTCCTGCTGTTCAAGAGCACACGCGAGATCCACGAGGGCCTGGAGGGCGACGCGGGACATGCGGGGACGAGCGTGCGTTCCACGTTCGCCGGTGTCGTCGGTCAGATCATGCTGCTCGACATCGTGTTCTCGCTCGACTCCGTGATCACCGCGGTCGGCATGGCGCGGCACCTGCCGGTGATGATTGCCGCGGTGGTGCTGGCGGTCGGCGTGATGATGTTCGCGGCTGCCCCGATCAGCGACTTCGTGCATCGCCATCCGACGGTGAAAATGCTCGCGCTGAGCTTTTTGCTCATGATCGGCGTCTCGCTCATCGCCGACGGGTTGGGGCAGCACATCGCCAAGGGCTACATTTATTTCGCGATGGGCTTCTCGGTCTTCGTCGAGATGCTCAACATCCGGGTGCGCGCGCGCACGAAGCCGGTGGAGCTCAGGGAGGCGTACACCGTCGAGATGCCGGCACCGCGCAGTTAATTTGACACGGGAGGCGACGAGGCCTAAGTTTCGGCGGATTCTACCCTTACGAGAGGAGTAAGGTGCGGTCGCGCCAAGCCATTCTCTTCTTCTCGCCGGCTGGACGTTCCGTACCTGAGTTCGTGACCGCATGGGTCAACGGGAAGGGGCTGCCCGTCATCTCCCTTCCGCAGGCGGCAGGGGTGGAAGAGCGGGTGCTGCGCGCGCTGCCGACGCTGGTCGTGATCGATGCGGACAGCGCGGGCGATGAGGGAATGCAGCTCTGCGCCCGTCTGAAGGGTGATGCGTATACGGCGATCGTACCACTCGCCGTCGTGACCAATCGCCATGCGACGGACGCGGTGCGGAAGTGGTTCGGGGCGGGCGCGGACGAGGTGATTACGCCGCTCTTTGAGCCGGGCGAGCAGGCGGGACGGCTCGACGCCCTGGTGACGCGGGCCGAGCGCGATGTGGCCGTGAATCCCTCGACGCGGCTGCCCGGCACGACGGAGATCGAGCGGGAGATCAAGCGGCGGATGGAGCTCGGCGAATTCTTCGCCGTCTGCTACGCCGACCTCGATCACTTCAAAGAATACAACGATCGCTACAGTTATTACGACGGCGATCGCGTCATCTACCTGCTTTCCCGCATCCTGCATGATGTCGTGCGGGGCATGCTCGGGAAGCAGGGCTTCGTCGGGCACATCGGCGGGGACGATTTCATTTTCGTCCTGCCGATCGAAAACATCGGGCTGGTGTGCAGTGAGATCCTCGATGTGTTCGACACGCTGGTGCCCTACCAGTACAACGAGCAGGACCGGCGGGCGGGCTACTATTTCGGCAAGGACCGGCGCGGCCAGCTGCACCGCGTGCCGTTGATGACGCTCTCGATCGGCGTGGTGACGAATCAGCACCGGCGGTTTGCGCACCCGGCGCAGGTCAGCGAGCTGGCGACGGAAATGAAGAGCTACGCGAAGACACAGGCGGGGTCGGTCTTCGTGGTCGATCGGCGCCACGACCGGGATCACGGTGACGAAGGAAGCGGAGACAACGAGGCGTGAACGTAACGTGTCCGTCGTGCGAAACGGTGTACCGGGTGGACCCCACCAAGGTCCCCGCCGGAGGCTTGCGCGCGCGTTGCAGCGTGTGCAGCAACGTCTTCGCGGTGAGCCCCGACGGCGCCCGTGCCACTGCCGCCGCGCCCGCCGCGCCCGCCGCGTCCGCTGCACCGCCGCCCGCACCAGCACCAGCACCCCCGCGAGCGGCGCCTGCGCCACCCGCGCCGCCGCCGCCCCGTCCGGCGATGGCGCCGCCGTCAGCGCCGCCACCCCCGCTGAGCCGTCCGGCCATGCCGACGGCGCCGCCGCTTGCCCGGCCGCCTTTCGCACCGGCACGGCCGGCGAGTCCGATCGCTCCTCCGACCGCTCCGGCGCCGTCGCTGACGGTGCCCAGGCCGGCCGTGCAGCCACCCCCGCCGCAGCCAGCGCCGCGGCCGGCTCCAGCACCGCCCTCTCCGGGCGTCAGCACGCCGGGGAAGCGGTCCACGGGACCACTGCGCCCTGTAAATCCGTTCATGGTGCAGGATCCCAAACAGAAAGCGCGACGCCTGGCGCGGGCACTCATCTCCGACATGCTCGTGTATCATCCGGAGAAGCGAACGCAAGGGATTCGCGACGGCACGCTCCCCCAGCTCTTCAAGGACGAAATCGAGAAGAGCTGGCAAGAGTACGTGGAGCAGGTCGGCGCCGAGCTGGCGCAGAGCACGCCGTTCTGGACCGAGGCGCTGAACGAGATTCTCGCTGGAGGACACAAGCTTTTCTAATGGCACTGGCCGAGAGATTTGCTGATTTCGATCGCCGCCTCACCGAGCTCAGGGGCTTTCTTTGACGTTGACGGGAAGACCGCCCGCCTGGCGGAGCTCGAGCAGAAAATGGCGGAAGGCGCGCTCTGGGCCGACTCCGAGCGTGCCCGCGCCACGGTCGCCGAAGTCAAATCCCTGAAGGGTTGGCTCGAGCCTTACCACGCGCTGCGCAAGCGGGTGGACGAGGGCCGCGAGCTGAACGATCTGCTCGAAGCCGAATCCCACGTCGATCTCGCATTGCAGCGCTCGCTCGAAACCGAGGCGGAGCAGATCGCCGACCGGCTCGAGTCGCTCGAGATGCAGAACATGCTGCGGGGTCCCGATGACGCCCGCGACGCATTGCTCACGATCCATCCCGGCGCCGGGGGCACGGAGTCCCAGGACTGGGCCGAGATGCTCGTGCGGATGTACACCCGCTGGGCGGAGCGACACGGCTTTGTGGTGAACGTGCTCGACCTCCTGCCGGGCGAAGAAGCCGGCATCAAATCCGCCGAAATCGAGATCCGCGGGCAGTACGCGTTCGGCTTGCTGCGCGCCGAGAAAGGGGTGCATCGCCTCGTGCGCATCTCGCCGTTCGATTCGCAGTCGCGCCGCCACACCTCGTTCGCGTCGGTCTTTGTGTATCCCGAAGTCGACGACGAGATCGAAATCGAGATCAAGGATGACGATCTGCGCATCGACGTCTTCCGCGCGTCCGGCAAGGGCGGGCAGCACGTCAACAAGACGTCATCGGCGGTCCGGATCACCCACTTGCCCAGCGGCATCGTGGTCTCGTGCCAGCAGGAGCGCAGTCAAGGAAAGAACAAGGCGACCGCGATGAAAATGTTGAAGGCACGCCTGTATGAACGCGCCGTGGCCGAGCGCGAGGCGAAAAAAGCGGAAGTCGACAAGCAGAAGACGGACATCGCGTGGGGGAATCAGATCCGCTCGTACGTGTTCCAGCCGTACACGATGGTCAACGACCATCGCACCGAGTTGAAAGTGAGTGACGTGCACAAGGTGATGGACGGCGATCTCGATCAATTCATCGAAGCGTTCCTGCAGCGCTTCGGGAATGGCCGCGTCAAATGACCGGGTTCGTCGAAGCCGCCCGGCGCGAGAAGCTCAAGGAGCTGCTGGAGCGCGGCGTGGCGCCGTTTGCCTACCGGTTCGAGCGCACGGCGAGCGCCCACCAGGCCGTCGCCGCCTTCCAATCGGACGACGACTCCACCGTGCACCGGGTCGCGGGGCGCCTCGTCGCGCTGCGCCCGCACGGCAAGACGACCTTCGCGCACCTCGAAGATGCCACGGGCAAAATCCAGCTCTACTTCAAGGGCGACGAGCTGGGCGCCGATCGCTACGGCCTCGTTGAGCTGCTCGATCTGGGTGACCATCTGGGCGTCGAGGGACGTCTCATGAAAACCCGCACGGGGGAAATCACCGTGCGGGTGGCCCAGTTCACGCTGCTCGCCAAGGCGCTCCGGCCGCTGCCGCTCGGGAAAGAAGACGCGAGCGGCGTGAAGCACGGTGAGCTGACCGATCCCGAGCTGCGCTACCGGCAGCGCTATGCCGATCTCGCCGTGCATCCCGACGTGCGGGAGGTGTTCCGGCTCCGTACGCGAATCGTGCAAGGAATCCGCGCCTTCCTCGACGGCAAGGGGTATCTCGAGGTAGAGACGCCGGTGCTGCAGCCGCTCTATGGCGGCGCGGCGGCGGTGCCCTTCCAGACGCATTACGAAGCGTTGGACACGACCTTCTATCTCCGCATTGCGGACGAGCTGTATCTGAAACGGTGCCTCGTGGGCGGTCTCGAAAAAGTGTATGAGATCGGGCATGACTTTCGGAACGAGGGGTTGTCGCGGTTCCACAATCCCGAGTTCACGATGGCCGAGTGGTATCAGGCGTATGCGGATTACAACGACGTGGCCGCACTGACGGAAGAAATGCTGGCGGGTCTGGTCCTCGAGCTGTTCAAGAGCAGCGTGCTCGAGCGCCACGGTGCCACGCTGTCGTTCGCGCGGCCGTTCGCGCGCAAGGACTACTACGGCCTGGTGCGCGAGCACGCCGGCATCGATCTGACACAGGCGAGCGACGCGCAGCTCCGCAACGGCCCCAAACTGGTGGATGAAGTCTTCAAGACCTGCGTCGAGCCCAAGCTCGTGCAGCCCACGTTCGTCTTCGACTATCCGCTCGCGCTGTCGCCGCTCGCCAAGCCCAAGCGGGGCGATCCAACCAAGGTCGAGCGCTGGGAGCTGTTCGTACAGCATCGCGAGCTCGCCAACGCGTTCAGCGAGCTGAACGATCCCGACGAACAACGCCGCCGCTTCGAGCAGCAGGCGGCGCTGCGCGCTGCCGGGGACGCGGAGGCGCAGCAGCTGGACGAGGACTATCTGCGGGCGCTGGAGTACGGGATGCCGCCGGCGGGTGGCGTCGGGCTCGGGGTGGACCGGTTGACCATGATCCTCGCCGATCAGACCAACATTCGCGACGTCATCCTGTTCCCCATGCTGCGGCCGGAGTGATGTCGATCGCGATGGTGGTGCTGAAGGTCGTGCTGGCCGCCGCGGCGGCCGCCGCCCTGTTCGTCCTCATCACGAACTGGCCGTCGCGGCTCGATCTGCGGGTGGCGATGCGCTACCTGCGGAGCCGGCGGTCGTCGCGCCTCCTGTCGTTGATCACCGTGATCGCCGTCGGCGGCGTCACCATCGGGGTCATGGCGCTGGTGATCGTGCTCGGCGTGATGAACGGCATGCAGAACGACCTGCGCGAGAAGATCCTGGTCGTCAATCCGCACCTGCGCGTGCTGACGTACGGGGAAGGGCTCCGCCTGGATGACTGGCAGGACGTCGTGGCCAAAGTGCGGCGTACCCCGGGCGTCGTGGCGGCCGCGCCGTTCGTGTCGACGCAAGGGTTGATCTCGGCGGGTCACGACTATGCCGAAGGCGTTGCGGTCATCGGCGTCGAGTCGGACACCGGATCGCGCGCGGTGACGAGTCTGCCGCGTTTCTTCAAGCAGGGCGATTTGACCTTTCGTACGACCCAGCGTGGCGTCGAGGGCGGTGTCGCGATCGGCACACGCCTCGCGAGCAAGTTGTCCGCGTATCCCGGCGACATCGTCACGATGGTCGCCCCCGCCGGGTCGCAGTTCAACAGCAGCGTCGGCGCGTTCATCCCGAAGTATCGCCGCTACGAGGTGACCGGCGTGTTCGAGACCGGCATGTACGATTACGACAACAGCTACGTCGTCATGCGCCGCCAAGGAGCCCAGGATTTCGCGGGGTTGGGCGGCGCCGTGAGCGGTATCGAGGTGCGGCTCGCGCACCCCGAGCAGGCCACCGAGGCGGGCCAGCGGATTGAGAGCATCCTCGGCTATCCCTATCGCACGCTCGACTGGCAGCTCCAGAACCGCTCGCTGTTTTCCGCGCTGAAGCTCGAGAAGCTGGCGATGGGGCTGGTGGTCTTCCTGATCTGCGTGGTCGCGGCCTTCAATGTCGTCGGCACCCTGACGATGGTGGTGCGCGACAAGACGCGCGAGATCGGCATCCTGCTCGCCATGGGGATGCACCGCAGCCGCATCCGGCGCGTCTTCCTTATTCAGGGCGTGTTCATCGGACTCGTCGGCACGGCGCTCGGGGCGGTGCTCGGCCTGGTCGTCGGCGCCGGCGTCAACAACGGCCGTCTGATCCCGATCGACCCCTCGATCTACTTCATCGATCACCTGCCGGTCCTGAACAATCCGCTCGACGCCCTGGCGGTGATCGGGGCGAGCCTCATCATCGCCACGCTCGCGCCGCTGTATCCGAGCACCCAGGCCGCCCGGCTCGATCCGGTGGCGGCGATCCGCTACGAATGAACGCGCTCCTCGTGGCCAAGACGATCCGGCGCGTGTTCGCGGGCGGCGATGGCCAGCTGCTCGAGATCCTGCGGGGTGTCGACGTCGACGTGCGGCGCGGCGAATTCGTCGCGATCGTGGGCTCGTCGGGGGCGGGGAAGAGCACGCTCCTGCATCTCCTGGGGGCACTCGACAGCCCGACGACCGGCGACGTCTGGCTGGAGGGGTCGCGCTATGCCGATCTCGACGCGCGGGGCGCGGCGGAGCTCAGGAACCGAAAACTGGGATTTGTGTTCCAGTTTCATCATCTGCTGCGGGAGTTCTCGGCTCTGGAAAACGTCATGATGCCGCTGTTGATCGGAGGCACGTCGCCGCGCACCGCGCGATCGCGCGCGGAGGAAGTGCTGTCCGAAGTCGGCCTCGCGGGACGCATGAGTCATCGGCCGTCCGAGCTGTCGGGTGGCGAGCAGCAGCGCTGCGCCGTCGCGCGCGCGCTCGTGCATGATCCGAGTGTCGTGCTCGCGGACGAGCCGTCGGGCAACCTCGACCACGCCAATGCCGAGCGGCTGCACGAGATGTTCTTCCGGCTGGCGCGGGAGTACGAAACGGCGGTGGTCGTGGTCACGCATAACCGCCAGCTGGCGGGGCGCGCGGACCGGGTCCTGTTGCTGGAGGACGGCCGGCTCACCACGGTGAGCTCGGCCGATGCGATTCCCTGATGCTCTGCGATAACTGCAAGGAGCGGGACGCCATCATCAACCTCACCCAGGTCGAGCATGACTCCAAGGTCACGCTCCACCTGTGCGAGCAATGCGCCCAGCAGAAGGGCGTGGAGACCGGCGGTGCAGTGTTGAAGAGTCCACTCGGCAACTTCCTGGGAGCGGTGGTGAAGGGCGGCGGCGCCGGCGCGCTCGTCCCCGCGGGCGGTGAGGCACTGCGGTGTCCGGCCTGTGGCAGCACGTTACGCGATTTCCGCGACTCCGGCCGCTTGGGCTGCGACCAGTGCTACTCGTCGTTCGACACGCACCTGCGGGACCTGCTGCGGCGCCTGCACGGCTCGAGCCAGCACGTCGGCGAGCGTTACGACATCCCAGGCGCGGCCGGAGGGGACGCCGATCCCCGCAGCGAGCTCCTCGACCTGAAGGCGCAGCTGCGACGTGCCGTCGAGGGCGAGAATTTCGAGCTCGCGGCCGAGCTGCGAGACCGCATCCGGGTGCTGGAATAATGGATCTCTCACTGCTGCCCGACGGCGGGATGCGCTGGCTCGACGCCTCTGGTCCCAAATCGACCATCGTGCTGTCGACCAGGATCCGGCTCGCGCGGAACGTGCAGGGCGTGCCGTTCAGCCAGCGCGCGAAGGACGCCGACCGGATCGCGGTGCTGGCGCGGGTCAGTGAGGCGGCGGCCTCGTCCGATCACCTCTCGTCCGCCGTGGCATTCCACCTCGACCAGATGGAACGGCCAGAACGGCAGCTGCTGCACGAACGTCATCTCGTCAGCAAGGAGCTGGCGGGTCTGGACCGCGACGCGCGGCCCAGGCCGGGTGCCGCGTTGCTGGTACAGGACCAGGTTGGGGTCATGGTGAATGAAGAGGACCACCTCCGGCTGCACGGCATGTGGTCCGGATTCGATGTGGAAGGCGCGTACGCCGCCGTCGAAGCGGTCGATGCCGAGATGGGCCGGCTCGTTCCTTTCGCCTTTCATCCTGAATTTGGCTATCTTACGTCCTGTCCGACGAATGCCGGAACGGGGCTCCGGGCCAGCGTCCTTATCCATTTGCCGGGCCTTGTTTTGACCAAAGAAATCACCAAAGTTCTTCAGGGACTGTCGCAGGTAGGCTTAACCTTTCGGGGCTTGTACGGGGAAGGCAGCGATGTCGTCGGCAATTTCTTCCAGTTGTCCAACCAAACAACCTTGGGGAAGACTGAAGACGAGCTGATCGACCACCTCGGCAAAATCGTGCGGCAAGTCGTCGAATACGAGGAACAAGCGCGGGATGTGCTGCTCCGCACGGCGCCTGAGGAAGTGGAAGACAAGACTTGGCGGGCGTATGGGCTGCTGAAGCACGCGCGCCGGCTGACGTTTGAAGAGACGATGAATCTGTTGAGCGGAGTGCGGTTGGGTGTCGGTCTGAATCTGCTTCCCGGGCCGGGGGTATATACGCTCAACAAGCTGCTGATATACACTCAACCTGCGCACCTGGCGGCTATGGATGGCCGGTCGACCGGTGACCGGGAGCTGCCGACGGTGCGCGCTGCGTTTGTGCGGCGCCTGCTCGAAGCGGAATCCAGCTGAACGGCGAAAGGTGAGTTCGGAACTGCGATGAACGGCTACAATTTCACGGATCGAGTCCGGAAAGTTCTGCAGATGGCGCGGGAAGAAGCGGCGCGTCTGCATCACGAGTACGTCGGCACCGAGCACATTCTGCTCGGCTTGATCCGCGAAGGCGAGGGCGTGGCCGCCGCGGTCCTGACCAATCTCAACGTCGATCTCGAAGAGATCCAGCAGAAGATCGAAGAGACCGTCAAAAAAGGGAAAGCCGCGGCCGCCGCGGGCCCGGATCTCCCCTATACGTCGCGCGCCAAGAAGGTGCTCGAGCTGGCGATGAGCGAGGCGCGCGAGTTGAATCACTCCTACGTCGGCACCGAGCACCTGTTGCTCGGCCTGCTGCGCGAAGAGAAGGGGATCGCCGCGCAGGTCCTGACGGACGCCGGCGTGAACCTCGAGCAGGCCCGCGCCGAGACGCTGCGGTTGCTCGGCAGCGAAATGCCGTCGACGCCGGCCGGCGGCGGGACCGGCGCGCAGCCGACGCCTCCCAAGAGCGAGAAGAAATCAAAGACGCCCGCGCTCGACCACTTCTGCCGCGATCTCACGCAGCTCGCCGCCGAGGGCGCGCTCGATCCGACGATCGGCCGTCAGAAAGAAATCGAGCGCGTGATGGAGATTCTGTCACGCCGCAAGAAGAACAACCCGGTGCTGATCGGTGAGCCCGGGGTGGGCAAGACCGCGATCGTCGAGGGGCTGGCCCAGCTGATCGCCGGCGGGCAGTGCCCCGACGCGCTCAAGGATCACCGGGTGCTGTCGCTCGATATGGCCGCCGTCATCGCCGGCACCAAGTATCGCGGCCAGTTCGAAGAGCGTCTCAAGGCCGTGATCAACGAGATCGCGCAGAACAAGAACATCATTCTGTTCATCGACGAGCTGCACACGCTGGTGGGCGCGGGCGCCGCCGAAGGCGCGGTCGACGCGTCCAACATGCTCAAGCCGGCGCTGGCGCGCGGCGAGCTGCAGTGCGTGGGCGCATCCACGTTGAACGAGTATCGCAAATACATCGAGAAGGACGGCGCGCTCGAGCGGCGCTTCCAGACGGTGATCGTCGATCCGCCGACCGTCGACGAGACGATCGAGATCCTCAAGGGGCTGCGCAAGCGCTACGAGGATCATCACCGCGTCATTATTCCCGACGAGACGCTGATCGAGGCGGCGAAGCTGTCGGAGCGCTACATCACCGACCGGTTCCTGCCCGACAAGGCGATCGACGTGATCGACGAGGCGGGCGCCCGCGCCCGGCTGGCCGCGCAGGTGCCGCCCCCCGAGGTCGCCGAGCTGAAGGACAAGCTCGAAGCCTTGAGCGGCGACAAGGAAGCCGCGGTGCGCGACCAGAACTTCGAGCGCGCCGCCTCGCTCCGCGATTCCGAACGCGAGCTCCAGGCCGACATCCGGCGCAAACAGGAAGAGTGGGAGCGCGAGCGCCAGACCCGCCGGCCGACGATCAGCGAGGAAGGGGTCGCGTTCATCGTATCGCGCTGGACGGGGATTCCCGTCACCCGCCTCCAGGAAGCGGAGACCGCGCGCCTCCTGCGCATGGAAGACGAGCTGCACGAGAGCGTGGTCGGTCAGAACGAAGCGATCCAGGTCATCTCGCGGGCCATCCGCCGCAGCCGGGCGGGCCTCAAGGATCCCAAGCGTCCTATCGGCTCCTTCATCTTCAGCGGCCCCACGGGCGTCGGCAAAACCGAATTGGCCCGGGCGCTCGCGCGGTTCCTGTTCGCGGATGCCCAGGCGCTGATTCGCGTCGACATGTCGGAGTACATGGAGAAGTTCTCGGTGAGCCGGCTGATCGGTGCGCCGCCGGGATACGTGGGCTATGAAGACTCCGGCACGCTCACCAAGGCCGTGCGGGGCAAGCCGTACTCGGTCGTGCTGCTCGACGAGATCGAGAAGGCGCATCCCGACGTGTTCAACATCCTGCTGCAGGTGCTCGACGAGGGCCACCTGACGGACAACTACGGCCGGGTGATCGATTTCAAGAACACCGTCGTGATCATGACCTCGAACGTCGGTGCGCGCGACGTCGTGAAGGGGAAGACGCTCGGCTTCGCTCAGCAGGACGCGAAGAACGACTTCGAGCGGATGTCCGAGAAGGTCAAGGAAGAGGTCAACAAGGTCTTCAATCCCGAGTTCCTGAACCGGCTGGACGACGTGATCGTCTTCCACTCGCTCACCCGGGAGCATATTGCGCTGATCGTGGCCATTCTGGGGCGCGACGTGCAGAAGCGGTTGGGGGAAGAGGAGCTGACCCTGCGGCTGACGCAGGGCGCGACGGACTTCCTCGTCGAACACGGGTACGATGAACACTTCGGTGCGCGGCCGCTCAAGCGCGCGATTCAGAAATACGTCGAGGACCCGCTGTCGGAGAAGATCCTCGTCGGAGATTTCGCCAAGGGCGACGAGATCGAGGTGGACGTCGCCCCCGACAAGGAGCGCCTGGCGTTTCGGGCACTCTCCGGCTCGAAGGCGTGATCCGCCGGCTCACACTTCCATTCTGCTTCAGTCTCGCTGCTGTCGCCCCGGGTCTGTGCGCCGCACAGGCCGGCGGGGCGACGGGGGCGGGTGCCGCGCCCGTCACCGCCCAGACGCCCGTCCCCGATTCGATCGCGGTGCTCGGCTCCAAGCGCAATAGCACCATCAGCATCATCCAGATCAGCGGCCTGGTTCCGGGCCGCGCCATCAACTATCGCGACGTGCAGCGCGCCATTCAGGCGCTCTACACGAGCGCGCAGTTCGACGCGGTGGCGGTGACGCAGACGACGGCGGCGGGCAAGAACGTGCTCGTGATTCACGTGCACGAGCGGCCCCTGCTGGTCAAGTGGGCGATCCGGGGCGTGGCGCGCGTCCCCGAGCACAGCGTGCGCGACAAGGTGGCGCTCGCCGAGGGCCGCCCGCTCGATCTCGCGAACGTCGCGCGCGCGCGCGCCCGCATCGATTCGCTGTATCACGCCAAGGGATACTATCTCGCGCGCACCAAGCCCCTCTTTGTCTATGAGCGCGATTCGTCGAGTGTCCGCGTGATCTTCGACATCGACGAAGGGCGCCGCGTCGCGATCGCCCGCGTCGATTTCCAGGGGAATACGCATTTCAGCGACGAGGAGCTGGCGGCCCAGATGCACTCGCGCTCCGAGGGGTTCTGGTGGTTCCGCTCGGGTGAATACAACGACGACAAGATCGGCGAGGATCTGCACCAGAATCTGCCGTCGTTCTACGGGAAACAGGGCTTCGTCGACTTCCAGGTGCTCGACGACACCCTGATCGTCCACGAGGGGACGGGCAAGGCGACGCTGGTCGTGAACGTCAGCGAGGGCGAGCCGTATCGCATCGGCTCGTTCGAGATCGTCGGCAACCGGCGGTTCTCGACCGAAGAGCTGCAGACGTTCTATCCCTTCACCGGCGAGCAGCGCACCGGACTGCTGGGCCTCGGCGGCAGGCGCCACATCGTCAATTTCGATGACGCGCTCTGGCAGGACGCCACGCGCAAGCTGCAGACGCTGTACTACAACAACGGCTACATCTACGTCACCGCGCGCAACGACGTGCTGCGGCGGATCGGGCCCGACGGCAAGCCCGTCGTCGACCTCCGGTGGGTGATCGCGGAAGGCCAGCCGGCGATCGTCAGCCACGTGGAGATCCGCGGCAACGACGTCACGCACGATCGCGTGATCCGCGAGGCGATCGTGATGGTCCCGGGCGACGTGTTCCGGCAGGACGCGCTCATCGCCTCCTATCAGCGCGTGTCGAACCTCGGCTTCTTCAATCAGCCGATGCCGTTCCCGGACACCAAGCCGGCCAACGACCAGGGCGACATCGACGTGGTGTTCCGCGTCTCCGAGAAGCGCACCGGCAACATCAACTTCGGCGCGTCGGTGGGGCAGGGGACGGGGGTCGGCGGCTTCCTCGGCCTCGACGAGCCCAATCTGTTCGGGCAGGGGAAGCGGGGCCGGTTCCAGTGGCAGTTCGGCAAGAACATCAACGACTTCGACGTCTCCTTCACCGATCCGGCGGTGCGCGAATCGCGCATCTCGGCGACGGTCGGCGTGCACAATACGCGCGTCCGTTACGTCATCGCGAACGTCGGCCGGCTGCGGCGGCGTGGCGCCAGCCTGCAGCTGGGCTTCCCGGTGTTCGGCGACAACTATACGCGGCTGTACGCCTCCTACGGGATCGATCAGCAGAGCTTCACCGGTTCGACGACCAACACGGCGTTCTCCAGCGCGTTCCGCTGCAACGATTGCGTGCGCTCGTCCCTCGGGCTGTCGCTGATGCGCGATACGCGGGTCGATCTGCCGTTCCCGACCGCGGGGACGATGGTCCAGTTCGGCCTGTCGCAGAGCGGCGGCCTGCTCGGCGGATCGGGCAACTTCCAGCGCGCCGATATCGAGGGACATTTCTACGCGCCGATCGGCACGCTCGGCAATGGGGCGTCGAACGCCAAGTTCGTGCTCGGATTCTCGACCCGGTCGGGCTTTGTATTCGGCGACTCGCCATTCTTCGAGCAGCTGTTTACGCTCGGCGGCACGCAGTTCTTCATCCCGTTGCGTGGCTATGACGAGGCCTCGATCACGCCGTTCGGTTACGACCCGAACGCCAGCGCCAGCGGCGCGAGCCCCAACGCGTTCGGCAAGGCGTTCTACACGATGACCGGCGAGTTCGGGATCCGGCTGTCGCAGATGCTCTATCTCTCGACGTTCTTCGACGCCGGCAACGTCTGGTCGCGGCCCGCCCAGTTCAACCCCACGCGGCTGTTCCGGGGTGCGGGCATCGGTGCCGCGGTCATCTCGCCGCTCGGACCGCTCGGGATCGACTACGCGTACGGATTCGATAAGATCGATCAGTTCGGCCGGCCCGCGCCAGGCTGGAAACTGCACTTCAAGCTCGGCAATTTCTTCTAAGCCACACCCACGTCCTACCTCGGGAGTTTCCGCTTTATGCAGCGTCTCGTGCTCATTTCGCTCGCCGCCGTCGCCGCGTTCGCCACGGCACCGACCGCCTTGCTCGGACAGGGGGGCGGGCCGCAGTCGGCTTCGGGGCCGCTCAAGATCGCGTTCATCAACTCGCAGGAGATCCTGAGAGCGACACCGGGCTACGCGGTGGCGGAGTCCACGTACCGGCGTGAATTCCAGGCCTCGCAGGTCGAGGTGCAGAAGCTGCAGCACCAGCTCGATTCGGCGGTCCAGGTCTTCGACCAGCAGTCGCTCGTGCTGTCGCCCGCGGCCCGGCAGGCCAGGCAGAAAGACCTGCAGACGATGCAGCAGCACATGGAACAGCGCTCCAGCGAGCTGCAGGACCACCTGCAGCAGCGGGAGCAGGAGCTGCTCGGCCCGCTCCGCGCGCGCATCACGTCGGTGATTCAAGGGATCCGCGCGGAGATGAACTACGCGCTGATTCTCGATGCCGACGCCGCCGGCGGATTCGTGGCCGCCTTGGATCCGGCGCTGAACATCACGCCCCGGGTGCTGCAGCGCCTCACGCAGGCGCAGTAACGCACCACGCGTACACTCTCCGCGAGTGAGATTGCTGCGCTCACCGGCGGCAAGCTGGTGGGTCCAGGAACTACCACGGTCGCCGGGGTCGCGCCGCTCGAGCGCGCAGGTCCCGGCGACCTCTCTTTTCTTGCCTCGCCCCGCTACGTCCCCTACTTTGAGCGCACCAGCGCTTCGGTCGTGCTCGTCGCACCGGCGTTCGAGTCGGCCGGGGGTGGGGAGGGCGGAGGGCCAGGGACACGCATCATCGTGCCCGACCCGTACGCCGCGCTGCTGGTCGTGCTTCCCGTGCTGTATCCGCAGGCCGTCTGGGAGGCGGGCATTCATCCCACCGCGGTGGTGGGCCGCGGCGCCACGTGGCAGGAGCCGGTCGCCATCGGCCCGCATGCGGTGCTCGGCCACGCGGTGCAGCTCGGCAAGAATGTGCGCATCGGCGCGGGGTGCGTGCTCGGCGACGGCGTGGCCGTCGGCGACGACACCCAGCTCTTTCCGGGCGTCACACTCTACTCGGGGACCGCACTCGGCAAGCGGGTGATCGTGCATGCCGGCGCCGTGCTCGGCAGCGACGGGTTCGGATACATCCCCGGCAAGGATGGTGAGGCGCACCGCAAGATCCCGCACGTCGGGCGGTGCCTCATCGGAGACGACATCGAGATCGGCGCGAACACGTGCATCGACCGGGGCAGCGTGGACGACACCGTGATCGGCTCCGGCACGAAGATCGACAATCTCGTCCACATCGCCCATAACGTGCGGATCGGCGCGCGCTGCCTCATCATGGCGGAGGCGGGGATCGCGGGCAGCTGCCAGGTGGAGGACGACGTGATCATCGCGGGGCAGACCGGCATCGGGGACCACATCACGATCGGGCGTGGCGCGCGGCTGCTCGTGCAGTCGGGCATCATCGCCGACGTGCCCGCCGGCGTCACCGTCTCCGGGTATCCCGCGCGCCCGCACCGTGAGCTGCTGCGCGCCCAGGCCGCGATGTACCGCCTCGCAAAGATCGTCGACGAGCTCGAAGCCCTCGTGCAACCCGAACCCGAGCCTCCCCCTGCCGCCACTGAGCGCTAGGCGCTCGATCACGCGCCCCGCGGGCGTTCGCGGTACGGGGCTGCATACCGGCGCCGCGACGGAAGCGACATTTCTCCCGGCGCCGGCCGGCCAGGGGATCGTGTTCCGGCGGATCGATCTCGCGGGGAAACCCGAGGTCCCGGCGCGGCTGACGGAGGTCGAGGCGGTGGAGCGACGCACGGCGATCGGGCACGGCGCGGCGACGATTCACACCGTCGAGCACGTGCTGGCGGCCGTGGCCGCCCATGTGATCGACGACCTCACGATCGAGCTCACGGGCCCCGAGCCGCCGATCCTCGACGGCAGCGTGCTGCCGTACTTCGACGCGCTCGCGCAAGCGGGGCCGGCCGCGGTGGGTGGCGAGCCCTCGGTGCTCACCGTCACGGCACCCTTCACCGTGACCGACAAGGAAGCGTCGTACGTGGTGGCGCCGTCGAAGGCGTTACGTCTGACGGTGTCGATCGAGTGGCCGCATCCGTTGATCGGGCGGCAGGCGGGCACCTATGACGTGACGCCGGAGAGTTTCGCCGCGGAGCTCGCGCCGGCGCGGACATTCGGCTTCACGCACGAAGTCGCCGAGCTGCAGGCGCGCGGGCTGATCAAAGGCGCGTCCGAGGCGAACGCGATCGTATTGGACGAGCGGGGCGTCGTGAACGGCGGGAAGCTGCGCTGGCCCGACGAGTTCGTGCGGCACAAAGCCGCGGACATCGTGGGGGACCTGGCGCTCACCGGCGCCCGGATTCAGGCTCATGTGGTGGCGACGCGGCCCAGCCACGGCGGCAACATCGCCCTGGCCCGGGCGCTCGCTCGCGCAGGGAGGCGCACCGGCATGCCGGCGATGGATATCGCGAAAATCATGGACTATCTGCCCCACCGCTACCCGTTCCTGCTGGTGGACCGGATCCTCGAAGTGGAGGGCAACAAGCGGATCGTCGGGATCAAGAACGTCACGATCAACGAGCCGTTCTTTCAGGGACACTTCCCGGGCCATCCCATCATGCCGGGCGTGCTCATCATCGAAGCGATGGCGCAGGTCGGTGGGATGCTGCTGATGACCCACTTCGAGGGGCAGGATACGGCGAACAAAGTCGTGTACTTCATGTCACTCGATAACGTGAAGTTCCGCCGTCCGGTCGTCCCGGGCGACCAGATCCGCTTCGAGCTCGAGATGCTGCAGTTCCGCGGCAAGACGTGCCGCATGAAGGGCGCCGGATTCGTAGACGGGCAGATCGTCGCCGAAGCGGAGATGATGGCCATGGTAGTCGATAAGTGATCCATCGCACCGCGCTGATCGATCCGACGGCCGAGCTGGGCGGCGACGTCTCCGTCGGCCCCTACTGCGTGATTGGTCCCAAGGTCACCGTGGGGGAGCGCTGCAGCATCGCGGCGCACGCGGTGATCGAGCGCAACACGCGCATGGGCGACGGCGTGAAAATCGGCTACGGCGCCGTCATCGGCAACGACCCGCAGGACCTCAAGTACAAGGGCGAAGAAACCTGGGTGGAAATCGGAAGCGGCACGATCATCCGCGAGTACTCGACGGTCAACCGCGGGAGCACGGCGACGGGCAAGACGACGGTGGGCGAGCGCTGTTTCCTGATGACCTACGTGCACATCGCCCATGATTGCGTCATCGGCAACGACGTCATCATCGCCAACGCGGTGCAGATGGCCGGTCACGTCACCGTCCACGAGCGCGCGATCATCAGCGGCCTCGTGCCGATCCATCA
>WNFK01002004.1_pt1 | contig 25058 bp, 27 predicted proteins | sample 5400281 | NCBI WGS metagenome assembly WNFK01 (sample SAMN13153350, study PRJNA577476) | soil metagenome | isolation source: 20 cm soil on Douglas fir-dominated hillslope | place: USA:California | collected 2013-09-17
CGGCCATCACGTAGTCCGTGAGCACGAGGTCGTAGCTCTTCTCTTTGAAAAGCGCCAGGCCTTCGGCGCCGCTCGCGGCGACGTCGGCCTCGCAGCCCCAGACCGTCAGTAACTCCGATAGCAATCCTCGAACATGTCGCTCATCGTCGACGACTAGAACACGCGGTGAACTGAGCATGGCGAACACCCTACGGTGATCGAAGCGGCCGAATCAATCCCGCGCATCGCCGCGAGAAATGCGGAAATCGCGCGACGGGCGAGCGCGAGGCTGCGCGGAACCGGGCGCATCGCGATCACGCGCGCGAACGTGCGCAGTTTTACGTGACTCACAAGCGCGCGCGACCGCGAGGGCGCATCGCTCCGGCGGAATTTCATTTTGTGGATTTCTGGGGATAAGTGGATAAGGAGCAGCGGTCAGCGTGCCGTCCGGCCGATGCGCCCGTCGACCGCCGGAGCGATCTCACCGCGCGACGCGATCGCGTCGAGCACGACCTGCGAGATCTGCGGGCCACTCTCGGCTCCGATCATCGATTTCGCGCGCGCGAAGACGGTGTAGCCGTCTCCACCACGAACCAGATAGGCGGGCACCGCGACGGTGTAGCTGGTCTCGTCCACGAGCGGCTTTCCACCGACGCTGACGTCGATGATGCGGCGCCCCGGCTCGAGCCGAGGATCCCACACGAGACGCACGCCGGAGAGCTGAAGGAACCCGCCGCCCTCGCGGTCGGTCTGAGCGAGCCCGTGCTCGAGCGCCGCCCTGAGGTCCGCGCCGCGCATCTCGAGCTTCACCAGCATGTCGATGAAGGGCAGGAGGCTCAGGACGTCGCGCCGGGTCAGAGGCCCCGGCGGCACCGTGCGATTGGTGCGGATGGCTCCGCCGTTGATGACGGCCGCGTCGCTGCCCAGGCGCTCGCGCAGAGCGTCGGCGACGAAGTCCCCCAGGTTCGTCTCCTCGGTGCGAAGCCTGGCGGCGCGCGCCTCGAGTGGAACGCCGCTCTTGCCGACGACGGCGTCCAGCTCGCGGTCGAGCCGACGGGCGTAGTCGCGGACCAGCGCCTCGACCGCCGGGTCGGACTCGATGCGCCGGCTGACCTCGCGGAAGCGCCAGGACCGCTCCACCAGACGGCCGTCGCGTGTGAGCCACAGGTCGACCTGGACCAGGTATCGCGCGTCGGAGCCGGCCTTGGTGATGAGCGTCTTGCCCTCCTCGGCGACCAGCGGCTCGTGCTCGTGCCCGCCCAGGATGACGTCGACGTCGGCGGCCGCGGCGATCGCCTTGTCCTCGGCCATCGTCACATGGGTCAGCGCGACCACAAGATTGGCGCCGCGGCCCCTGAGGCGCGCCGCGACGTCCCTGGCAACCGTGACCGGCCGACCGAATGCCACATCCGGTCCGGGTCGCGAGGTCTGCGCGGCCTGCGCGGTCGTCAGGCCGAAGAGTCCGATTCGGGCGCCCCCGAGCGCCACGAGGACGTCGGTCGACGCACCGCCGAACGCCTGACCGGAGCGACGGTCGACGACGTTCGCCGAGAGCCAGCGAAACTTCGACTCCTTCATGCGCTCGACGAGGACGTCAGGGCCGAAGTCGAACTCATGATTGCCGAACGTGGCGAAGTCCAGGCCGATGGCGTTGAGGGCCGCGACCATCTGCGCGCCCTGGAGGAGCGCGGACTCGACGGAGGGCGAGAGCGTGTCGCCGGCGAGCGCGAAGATCGTGTTCGGATTCTCGCGCTTGAGGTCGCGGACCAGAGTGGACAGCCGCGCCATCCCGCCACGCCGGCCGCCGTCCACGGGCTCGAGGACGTAGTGGTCGTTGATCTGCAGCAGTGTCACGTGAACGAGGTCGGCGTCGGGAGCCCGGCCGCCGAGCACGGCGCAGGCAGCGAAGGCGGCCGCGATGACGACGACGATCGCGGCGCGCGCCCATGAGCGTCTCATCGAGCCCGCATGCTAGCCGACCCGGCGCGTCGGCGACTCCTCCGCGGCGAGCGGGGCCAGGAACTCGATCGCGCGGCGCTCGACCCACGACCGGACACGCCACGGCCATCCCCCTTCGATGAACCCGGCGTGGCCGCCGCGCGGCGGAAACTCGGCGTGGACCGACGGGGGCAGATCCGCCACGCGCGGCAGCGCGTCGCGCGGCACGATCGGATCGTCGAGGGCATTGACGAGCAGGGTCGGCCGGCGGATGCGCGACAGGTATGGTCCAGAAGACGACCGGCGCCAGTAGTCGTGCTCGTCGGCGAACCCGTTGAGCGGCGCCGTGACCAGGTGATCGTAGCCGGCGAAGGTCCGTGTGCGGCGCACCCGGGAGAGATCGACCATGCGGCCCAGCTCCGGATCGCGGGCGGCCTTGTCCATCACCTTGGCCCGCATCGTCCGCAGGAAATTCGCCCCGTAGACCCAGCGGCGCGGGGCCTCATCGAGCACGCGCGCGCACGACGCGAGATCGAACGGTACCGAGATCGCCACCGCCCCGACGACCTCGGCCGGCGCTCCGGATCCGCGCTCGCCCAGCCACTTCAACAGGACGTTGCCGCCGAGCGAGACGCCGACGATCCCGAGCCGCAGGCTCCGCTCGCGACCGGCCAGAAGCCCGACCACCTCGTCGAGGTCGTCGGTGTGGCCGGAGTGATAGAACGGGAGGCGCCGGTTCAGCTCCCCGCTGCACGAGCGGAAGTTCAGCGTGACGGCGCGCCAGCCGCGGGCGACGGCATGACGCATGAGCCCGACGGCGTAGTGCGACTGCGACGAGCCCTCCAGGCCGTGGAGGACCAGGACCAGCGGCGCGCCGGGCGGCGTGGCGTCGGCCCAGTCGAGATCGACGAAGTCACCGTCGCGGGTGGCGATCCGCTCCCGCCGCGACCGGATGCGGTCGCGGCGGAAGAGCGGACCCCAGACGGTCTGGACGTGCGCGTTCCGGCACCACCACGGGGGCCGGAACGCGGGCTCTATGCCTGTCCCTGGAGAAGCAGCTTGACGATCTCCGGCACGATCTCCCGCGCGCGCCGGCCGAGCTCCTCTTCGGTGAGGTTCGCGATCGGGTGGGCCATCATCAGGAACTTGTAGGTCGGCACACCCCATTGCTCGGCCATGGCGCGGGCCGTCCTCTCGAAGACGTCCGTCACGATCGAGGCCGAGGGGACCGCGTTCTTCTCGAGCACGATTCCGTCGAGCACACTGCCCGACGAGCAGGACCCTCAGTCTCCGACCCCGGCGACCATGGCGTCGAAGCCCTTGCGCAGCTCCACGATGATCTCCTCGTGGGCCGGGACGGACGCGTTGTGCTTGCGGAACATTCGCGTCTCGGCGACGCCGTACTCCGCCTTGAGGATCGCGCCGATCCTTTCCAGGAGCCGGTCGGAGTTGAACTTCGTGTTATCGATCAGACCGACGCGCTTGCCCTCCAGCGTCGCCGGCCGGTCCACGTACGCGATCCCCTGCGCCGTGACCTCCGCGGTCGGATCGAGAAGCTCGATCATCGCTTGACCTCCTTGGTGACAGCCAGTGAGGAACGGCTACCGCCCCAGCCCGGAATGTGGGCCGCGAACGGGCCGGCCCGCCCGCCCGCCGCGACGACGAGGAAGTCCTCGGCGGACGCCACAAGCGGGCGCATCTTCGTCTCGTCGTCCGGCTGGACGGCGCCGGGCAGCCGATTGGTGCGCCTGAGATGGGCGATGGAATTCTGAGTGTGCTCGAACAGGAACTGCCGGATCTCCTTCTTGCCCCAGCCGCCCTGCGCGATTGTCCGCATGTGCTCCCCGGCGATGATGACCGCGTACTGCGGCTGCCGGCCCGCGCTCCCGCCGAGCCGCATCGCGTCGGCGACCGTGGTGAGGACGCCCTCCGGCGTGTTCGAGAGCTGGTTGTAGCACTGGTGCGGCGACTCGGCGGCCATCACCGTGACCGTGCTCTGCTCCGGCCGGAACCCCCGCTCGACGTGAAGGGGCGTCCACGGGCTCTCGGTCTCGTTCTCCGCGATGACGTAGGAGACCTTGCCCGGATGGCCGAGGGTCCCCCGGTCGAGGAGCCCTGGGCGCGAGCCGCAGACGTTGCGCATGACCAGGCGAAGGGCACGCCCGATGGTGAGGTTCGCGCGCCATCCCGGCCCGAAGAGGTTGTCGCCGCAGTTGATGTCCAGCTCGCGCGCGATCGGGCCGTTGACGATCATGAGGACCGCGGCCCCGCCGGTGGACGTCCCCGGCCCGTGATAGCTCCACGCCGGATCGCCGATACCCTCGACGGCGGCCACGACGACCGCCATGTACTCGGGCTTGCAGCCGGCCATCACCGCGTTGATCGCCACCTTCTCCGCCGTGATGGACACCACCCGGTTCGTGATGAAGGCGACTTGCTGCTGCGGGGCGAGCCGGGCCGCCTCGAGCATCGCGCCGACCCGCTCCGACGTGGGCGGCACGACCGGAAGACCGTCGGTCCAGCCCTGTGCGAAGCAGAACTCGATCGCGTCGCCGACGTCCTGGACCTGGTACCGCTTCGATGTGAGCGTGACCGCCATCTACGCCTCCTTCCGGCAGCGCTCCGGCCTCGCCAGAGCCTTCATGGCTCCGCAGTATAGCGCCGCGGCTGCCTCAGCGCCGAGCGCGTCTGCCAGCCAGCGCGAACAGGAACGCCGCGGCGACGCTCAGCGCCGACGCTCTCAGCGACTCCTCGAATGCGCCCAGAAAGCCTACCGTCGCGCCGCGGGCCGCGACCAGCTCGCCCAGGAGCGCCACGCCCACGACGACGCCGAGCGTGCGGGTGAGGAATGCGAGGCCCCCGGCGGCGCCCTGACGCCCCGCCGGAAATGCCGCCATGACGGTGGTCATGTTGGGAACCTCGAAGAAGCCGATCCCGAACCCGGCCACGAAGAGGGCGAGCCCGATCAGCCAGAGGGGCGTCGCGCCGTCCACGAAGCCGAGGAACGCGAGGCCGGCGGCCTCCATGGCGAGCCCCGCGACCGCGGGCGCCGACACCCCGACACGATCGGCGACCCGTCCCCCCAAGGGCGAGGCGACCGCGGCCCCGAGCGGCGTCAGCATGAAGAAGATGCCGCCCACCGATGCGGCGAGTCCGCGCGTGTCGACGAGATAGAACGGCACGAGGAGCCAGATGGCGAAGATCGCGCCGCGCGCGACGAAGGCGAGCACGCTCGCTCGCAGGACGCCGCCGCGGGCCAGGTCGCCGATCGTGACGGGCGTCCGCTCGCTCACGACCGGCGTGGACCGCGCGACCGCGGCCCAGACGAGAACGCCGAGCGCGAGCGGCACCCGGACGTGGTAGACGGCGCGCCAGCCGAAGCTCTCGACGAGGAAACCGGCGACGAGTGGACCCAGGGCGCCCAGCCCCATCGCCCCGTTCAGGAACCCGAGCCGTTGGCCGCGCATCGCGCCCGGCGCGCCGGCGGTCACGAGCGCCGGCGCGGTACCGAAAACGAGCCCGGCCCCGAGGCCCTGGACGACGCGGGCGACGAGGAGCCAGCCGAGGCCCGCGGCGACGCCGCCCATGACGAACGCGAGCGCGCTCAGCGCGAGGCCCGCGCGAAAGACGAGGGCGTGGCCGAGCCGGTCGGCGGCGGCTCCGCCGGCGAACGACGTGAGCGCGTACGTCAGGACGTAGAAGATGATGATCCAGCGCACCCGCGCGGGCGGGACCGCGAGCGCCGCCGCGATCGCCGGAAACGCGATGTTCATCATGGAGTCGAGCGACACCGCCAGCGCGCCCGCGGCGACGACCCAGCGAGACATTCCGCGTATGATGACACGACATGCCGGATCCGATCGGCTGGGCGGTCCTGATCGTCGGTGCGCTCGTGGGCTCGCTGGTCGGCGGCGTCGCCGGGTTCGGTACCGGCATCATCATGCTGCCGCTCGTCGCGTGGGCGATCGGCATTCGTTCGGCGGTCCCGGTGCTGACGGTCGCGATGCTGGTCGGCAATCTCTCGCGGATCTGGTGGAGCCGCGGCGAGGTCGATCGCGCGGTCGTCGTCCGCTTCGCGCTCGGCGCGGTGCCGGCGACGGCGCTCGGCACAGCCTTCTTCGCCGGAGTGCCGGCGGAATGGCTCGGCCGGTTCGCCGGCGTCTTCCTCATCTCCTCGGTGCCGCTTCGCCGGCTCCTGGCCACCGATTTCGTACGCATGCGCCTGCGCTACTTCCCCGCGCTCGGCGCGTTCATCGGCCTCCTCTCGGCCATGGTGGTTACGACGGGACCGCTGAACACGCCCTTCTTCTTGTCGTACGGCCTGCGCCGCAGCGCCTTCGTGGGGACCGAGGCCGTGTGCTCGATGGCCATGCACCTGGCGCGCGGGGCGACCCTCGCGCGCTACGCGCTCCTGACCCGGGAGGCGGTCGTCGTGGGTCTCGTGCTCGGCGCAACGATGTTCGCGGGCGCGTGGGCGGGGCGCCGCCTGCTCGAGCGCATGAGCGATCGCGTCTTCCTCGGCATCATCGAGGCGATGCTGGTCGTGATGGGCTTGCACTCGCTTCTGTTCCCGCGGTAAAAGCGTGCGTCATGGACCTCGCACCGGGCGCCACGGCTGAAGTGAGCGGGATCGTCGACGCGGATCGGACCGCGCACGCCATGGGCAACCGCGGCGTCCACGTCTTCGCCACACCGTTCGTCATCGGCATGCTCGAGGACGCCGCGGGCGCGGTGCTGCGGCCCCATCTGCCGCCCGGCGCCGGATCGGTGGGCACCATGGTGGAGATGAAGCACCTCGCCGCCACGCCCGTCGGCATGAAGGTGCGGGCCCGCGCGCGGCTCCTCGAGACGGACGGCAAGCGCTACCTCTTCTCGGTCGAGGCGTGGGACGAGCAGGACAAGATTGCCGAGGGGCGACACGAGCGATTCGTCGTCCCGGACATGGCGAAGTTCCTCGCCCGCGCCATGAAGAAGCGGCCGGCCTGATGGCGATCCAGATCAATCGCGGCCTGATCGGCAAGGAGTACCCGCCCTACCCCGTGACGGTCGAGCGCGGGAAGATCAAGGAGTTCGCCCGGGCGCTCGGCGACGACAACCCGCACTATCTCGACGACCGCGTGGGCGCGGCCTCCGAGTGGGGCGACCTCATCGCGCCGCCGACCTTCGCCGTGACCCTGCGCGACGAGACGGCCGACACGACCGCCTTCCTGAAGGAGCTCGGCACCGACATCTCGCGCATCCTCCACGGCGAACAGGAGTTCGAGATCTTCCGCCCGCTGCAGCCGGGCCGGACCTACCTCTGCCGTCCGCGCGTCGTCGACATCTATGAAAAACCCGGCCGCAGCGGCCCCATGGCGTTCGTGGTTCGCGAGACCGCCATCACCGACGACACGAACGAGATCGTCGCGACCATGCGCGGCGTCACCATCGTGAGGCTCTAGGCGTGAAATACGGGCGCGTCTACTTCGACGACGTCAAGGTGGGCGACGAGCTTCCCCCGCTCGTCAAGGGCCCGATCAAGCAGATCCAGCTCACGCGCTACGCCGGCGCCTCCGGCGACTTCAACCCGATCCACCAGGACGACGAATTCGCCCGCGCGGCCGGCATGGGCGGGGTCTTCGCCCACGGCATGCTCTCCATGGGCTTCGTGGGCCAGGCGGTGACGGACTGGGCCGGCGCCGGCACCGTGCGCAAGCTGGGTGTTCGGTTCGCCGGGCTCGTCAGGCTGAAGGACGTCGTGACCTGCCGCGGACGCGTGGTCGCCAAGTCATCGACGGCCGGCGCGCAGCTCGTCGACCTCGAGGTGTGGGCGGAAAACCAGCGGGCCGAGAAAGTCGTCACCGGCCGGGCCACGGTCGCCCTGCCGGCGCGCGGCTAGCCGCCCGGCATCTGGCCCAGCGCCGCGACCCACTCGCGCAGCGCCTCGCGCGTCGACTGGAAGGCAAGGACGTCCCACGGAATCCGCTCCGGCGTGACCCACTCGAGGGCGTCGTTCTCGTCGCACGTCGTGAGCGTGCCGCCGATCACCCGCGCGCGGTAGACGATGATCACGGGAGCGCCCGGGTACGTGTAGACGTTGAGGAGCCCGGTCAGCTCCACCTTCAGACCTGTCTCCTCGAAGGTCTCGCGCATCGCGGCGTCGGTCACCGTCTCGCCGAAGTCGACGAACCCGCCCGGAAACGTCCACAGGCCTCGCCCCGGGCTGATCGAGCGTCGCGTCAAGAGCGTGGCGCCGTCCTGCTCGGGGATCGTGGCCGCGACGACCTTGGGGTTCAGATAGAACACGAACCGGCAGCGCGAGCAGACTTTCTGCTCGCGATGGTCGGGTGGCACCGGCTCCGACGCGAGCGGCGCGCCGCACAGCGGGCAGAACCGGATCGTGGTGGGCCCCAGGACCGGATTGTCGCTCACGCTCCCGAGTCTAAACCACCTCGGTCGCCTTGACACTCTGCGCGGGCCGGTGCTACAACCCGACCGTCACGCTCCTCATGTTTCTTCGAGCCAGGAGGCCCCGAATGTCACGCGTCACCCTCACCATCATCGTCGCGACGCTCGCGCTCGTTCTCGGCGGCGAGCCGGCCGCCGTTCGCGGACAGTCGCCGGCCGGCGAGTACAAGATCGGCGTGCTCGAGCCGCTCACGGGCCCGCTCGCCTTCGAGGGCAAGCGCCACATGGAGGGCCTCGAGGTCGTGCGCGACCTCATCAACGAGCGCGGCGGCGTGATGGGCAAGAAGCTCGTCTTCGCGGTCGCCGACGCCACCGATCCCACCGCGGCCGCCAGCGAGGCCAACCGGCTCATCACGCGCGAGGGCGTCAAGATCATCACCGGCACGTTCTCCTCGCGCCTGTGCGGCGCGGCCAGCGAGGTGGCGGCGCGCCACAACGTCATCTACTGGGAGTCTTCCTGCGTCGACCCGCGCTTCAACAAGCCCAACGTCGAGTTCATCGCCAAGCACCTGGCGCCCCGCCTCAACCTCAAGCCGAACCAGCTCAAGGTCGCCTTCCTGTCCGAGGATTCCTCCTACGGCCAGGGCGTGACGGAATCCGCGCGGCAGCGGGCGAAGACCGACTTCGGCATGCAAGAGGTGATGCTCGAGTACTACAACTGGACGACGCTCAACGACATGACGCCGACCATCCTCAAGATGAAGCAGCTCAACCCCGACGTCGTCCATCACATCGGCTTCGGCAACGACGCGGTGCTCTTCTGGCGCCAGTCCAAGGAGCAGAACTTCCTGTTCAAGGCGCTCGTCCACGCCGGCGCCACCGGCTACGGCGGCGGCGACTTCGGCAAGGCCCTGGGCAACGACGCCAACGGCGTGTTCGCGCTCCTGGAGCCCGGCCCCGGCTTTCGCCTCGAGGCGCTTCGCCCGGAGGGTCAGCAGATCGAGAAGGCGTTCCGCGAGGCGGTGCAGAAGCGGACCGGCACCTACCCGTTCGGCGCGCATCAGCTCGCCGGCAGCGGCCTCTGGCTGCTCAAGCTCGTGCTCGACCGCTCGAAGTCCGATGACCCCGAGAAGTTCAACGCCGCCGTCATGGCGCTCGACATGCCGGTGGGCTCGATGATCAACGGCTGGGGCGTCAAGTTCTCCGAGGTCGGTCAGAACGCCAACGACCGGGTCCAGCACTACATGCTGCAGTGGCAGAACGGCCAGCTGGTCACCGTCTGGCCGGAGGAGTTCACGACGCTCCGGGCCAAGTGGATTCCGCTCGGCGCCTGGGACCAGCGCAAATAGACGTTCTCGCCCAGCTGGCGGTCGCGACGGTCCTGCTCGGGGGAATCTATGCCCTGATCGCGGTCGGTCTCACGCTGATCTTCGGCATCATGCGCGTGGTCAACTTCGCCCACGGCGAGTTCCTCATGCTCGGCATGTACCTCGCCTTCTGGGCCTTCGCGCTCTACGCGGTCGATCCGTACGTCGTCGTCCTCGTCTCGATCCCCGTCTTCTTCGTGGTCGGCCTCGTCGCCTACGTCCTGGTCATGCGCGGGGTCATCCAGGCCTCGCACAACGTGCAGATCTTCACGACCGTGGGGCTCTCCGTCGTTCTTCAGAACGTCGCGCTGGTCGCCTGGTCCGGCGATTTTCGATTCGTTCGGCCCTGGCATCTGTCGACGGTCATCAGGGCCGGCGCGACCATCTTCAACCTCACGCAGGTGGTGGCGTTCCTGATCGCGGTCGCGCTCACCATCGCGCTCGTCGCGTTCATGAAGTGGACGCACGCCGGGCGCGTCATGCGCGCCACCGCCCAGGACCGCGACGCCGCCACCCTGATGGGCATCGACACCGATCGCGTCTACCGGCTCACCTTCGCGATCGGCATCGCGGCCGTCGGAGCCGCCGGCGTGCTGGTGGCGCCCCTCTACTCCGTCTATCCGACGGCGGGCCTCCAGTTCGTACTGATCTCCTACGTGGTCGTCGTTCTGGGCGGGCTCGGCGACATGTTCGGGGCCATGCTCGGCAGCTTCATCGTGGCCCTGGTCGAGGTCGCGGGCTCGTACCTCTTCGGAACGGCCTGGAAAGAGATCTTCTACTTCATCCTGTTCATCCTGGTCCTCGTCTTCCGCCCGGCCGGGCTCTTCGGCCAGCGCGGAGCCGAGACCCTGGGCGTCTGAGCGTGATCGCCCGCCTGCGCTCACGTCCGGGCGCGGTCGCCCTGTTCGGGCTCGCGGCCCTGACACCGCTGGTCGTCCGCGACGCCTATTTTCTCGACAGCCTCGTGCTCATTCTCCTGTGGGGCGCCCTGTCGGCGGCCTGGAACGTGGCGGGCGGCTACGCCGGGCAGGTCTCGATCGGCCACGCGTCGTTCTTCGGCATCGGCGCGTACGCCGCGGCGCTGATGGTCACGCGCTTCGGACGGGGCCCGTGGCTCGGCATGCTCGCGGGCGTCGTGCTGGCGCTCGGGGCGGGCTTCATCATCGGCTTTCTGTCCAACCGCCTGAAGGGACCGTACTTCGCTCTCTCCACCATCGCCTTCTCGCAGGTCCTGCTCATCGGCGTCAGCCGCTGGCGCGGCTTCACCGCCGGCGGCGAGGGCATCCCGGTCCCGTTCCGGCCGGGCTTCGCGACGCTCGGCCTCGGGCACGTGGGCTGGGTCTACATGGCGCTCGCGGCGGCGCTGCTCTGCTACGGCGTCGAGGTCTACCTGGAGCGCTCGCGGATCGGCTACCGCCTCGCCGGCGTGCGCGAGGACGAGGACGCGGCCGAGGCGCTCGGAATTCCCACCCGGCGTCTCAAGGTGTTCGCGGTGGCGCTCAGCGCCGCGCTCACTTCCGTCTGCGGCTCACTGTGGGCGCAGTACATCGGGTTCGTCGACCCGACCTACGTCTTCTCGGTCGACCTCTCCGTTCGCTTCGCCCTCAACGCCATCATCGGCGGCATGGGGACCGCGCTCGGGCCCTACCTCGGCTCGATCCTGATCACGTCGCTCGAGACCTATCTGCGCGCGACCTTCTCCGGGGTGAAGACCGGATTCGCGGGCATCTACCTGATCATCTACGGCACCGCGCTGATCCTGGTCGTCCGGTTCGCGCCCGGCGGTCTGGCGGGCGTCGCGTCGCGGCTCAGGGCGCGGAGGGCGCAGGCGTGAGCCAGCCTCCGCTGCTCGTGCTCGAGGGCGTGACCAAGCGCTTCGGCGGCCTCACCGCGGTGGCCGACGTGAGCTTCACGGTCCCGGTGGGCGAGCTCCTGGGCATCATCGGGCCGAACGGCGCCGGCAAGACCACGCTGTTCAACGTGATCTCCGGCTACTACCGCGCCGACAGCGGCCGGGTCGTCTTCGCCGGCCAGGACGTGGTCGGTCAGCCCCCGCACGCGATCTGCCGGCTGGGCCTGACTCGCACCTTCCAGCTCGTGAAACCCTTCGGCAATCTCTCCGTCGTCGACAACGTGATGATCGGCGCGCTGACGCGGCTGCCGACGATCCGCGCCGCGCGCGTCGAAGCCGAGCGCGTCATCGCCACGTGCGGCCTGGCCCCGCACGCCAAGGCCCACGCCCGGACCCTGCCCATCGGCCTGCGCAAGCGGCTCGAGGTCGCCCGCGCCCTGGCGACGCGGCCCCGGCTCCTGCTGCTCGACGAGGTCATGGCCGGCCTCAACCCCACGGAGCTCGCGGCGATGATCGAGCTGATCCAGCACCTGCACGGCGACGGCCTCACGGTGATCGTGATCGAGCACATCATGGCCGCCATGATGCGCCTCGCCCGCCGCATCGTGGTGCTGCACCACGGCGAGCGGATCGCCGAGGGTCCCCCGGCCGCGATCACACAGGATCGGCGCGTCATCGACGCCTATCTCGGCGAGGAGTTCGTCCTTGCTCAGGCTTGAGGGCATCGACGCCTTCTACGGCGATCTCCAGGCCCTCGCCGACGTCTCGCTCGAGGTCCGCGATCGGGAGATCGTCGCACTCGTCGGCGCCAACGCCGCCGGCAAGTCCACCACGCTGCGCGTAATCTCCGGGCTCGTCGCCCCGCGCCGCGGCCGCGTGATGCTGGGCGACGACGACCTCACCCGCGTTCCCGCCCACGCGCGCGTCGATCGCGGGGTCGTCCAGGTGCCGGAGGGCCGCCATCTCTTCCCGTTCATGACCGTCGCCGAGAACCTGCTGCTCGGGGCCCACACGGCCCGGGCCCGCCGCGAGCGCGAGGGCTCGCTCGCGCACGTCTACTCGCTGTTCCCGGTCCTCGACGAGCGGCGAGCCCAGCTCGCGGGGTCCCTGTCGGGCGGCGAGCAGCAGATGTGCGCCATCGGGCGCGCCTTGATGGCGCGGCCGAGAGTTCTGATGCTCGACGAGCCGACGCTCGGTCTGGCGCCCGTCCTGGTCGCGAGGATCTTCGACACCGTGCGCACGATCAACGGCGACGGCGTGACCATCCTGCTGGTCGAGCAGAACGTGCGCCAGGCCCTGACCCTCGCCCACCGCGCGTGCGTACTGGAGAGCGGGCGGATGGTCCTCGAAGGACCGGCTCGGGATCTGCTCGGCGACGAGCGCCTGAAGCGCGCATATCTGGGGCTTTAGCACCCCTTCCCGGAGGCACAGGATGAGAATCGACAAGCGCCGTCTCGAGCAGTCGATCGAGGAGCTCGGGCGGATCGGGCAGACGCCGCGTGGCGGCCTCACGCGCCTGGCGCTGTCGGACGAGGACAAGCGCGGCCGCGACTGGATGGTCTCCCGGATGCGCGAAGCGGGCCTCGCCGTCACCGTCGACCAGATGGGCAACATCTTCGGCCGGCGCGCCGCGGACTCGGCCCTCCCGCCCGTGATGATGGGCTCCCACGTGGACTCGGTGCCAACCGGCGGTCGCTACGACGGCCAGCTCGGGGTTCTCTGCGGCCTCGAGGTCATCCGGAGCCTCAACGACGCGAAGATCCGAACGCGTCACCCCGTCACGCTGGCGATCTTCACCAACGAGGAGGGCGCCCGCTTCCAGCCGGCGATGATCGCCAGCGGCGTCATGGCCGGGAAGATCGCCCTGGAGGACGCCTACAACACGCGGGACAAGGACGGGATCCGCCTCGTCGACGAGCTCGAGCGGATCGGCTACCTCGGCCCCGAGCCGTGCGTCGCCCGGCCGTTCCGCGCCTATCTCGAGCTCCACATCGAGCAGGGCCCGTTCCTGGAGGAGGAAGGGCTCTCGGTCGGCGTCGTCGAGGGCATCGTCGCCATCGCGTGGTCGCGGCTGACGATTCACGGCGTCCAGGACCACGCCGGGCCGACGCCGATGCGCATTCGCCACGACGCGCTCGTCGCCGCCGCCGAGGTGGTCGGCGGCGTGCGGCGGATCGCGCGCGAGATGGGCGGTGACCTGGTGACGACGGTCGGCAACCTGGTCGTCGCGCCGAACATCGTCAACGCGATCCCGGGCCGGATCACGCTCTCGATCGACATGCGCGACCCGCAGGACGCGACGCTCGACCGGGCCCGGGCCAAGCTGGAAGCGATCGTTCGCGAGGCCTGCGAGCGCGAGGGCGTGCGCTACGAGCTCGAGCATTACTGGCGCGTGCCGTACACGCCGTTCGACCGCGACGTCGTCGACACGATCGAGCGCGCCGCCCGGGCCGCCGGCGCGCGCTACCGGCGCATCCGCTCCGGCGCCGGCCACGACGCTCAGTACATGGCCGCGATCGGGCCGGCCGGCATGGTGTTCGTGCCGTCGCGGGACGGCCGCAGCCACTGCGAGGAGGAGTTCACGGCGATCGACGACATCGAGCAGGGCGCTACCACGCTGCTGCGCGCGGCGCTCGACCTCGCGGGCCAGGCCTGAGCGGGCCGGCCGGCTACTCCGCCGGCGGAAGGGCGTCGCCGACCACGTAGGGCACCACCCGCGGCGGCCGATTGCTCACGCGCAGGCGCGCCACCACCGGCAGGTGGTCGGAGGCGACGCGCGCCAGCCGGCTTCGATGCACGCTGAACCCTTCGCCTTCCAGCTCGGCGTCCCAGTAGATCCGGTCCAGGGCGAAGAGCGGAAACATCGCCGGATGCGTGCGGCGCCGGCGCATCGGCGACGAGAACTCGCGGCGGAGCCCGCGCGTCACCGGACCGCGATGCCACTCGTTGAAGTCTCCCATGAGCACGCGCGGCCCGGCCAGGCGATGGGAGTCGCGGATGAACGCCCCCAGCAGGTGGAGCTGCTCGCGCCGCTCGCGCAGCGCCAGCCCGAAGTGGCAGTTGAAGACGTGCAGCGGCGTGCCGATCACGTCGAGATCGACGCGCAGGCAGCCCCGCGGCTCGCGAAACCCGCGGCTCAGATCGCACCGGCCGGAGCCCAGCACGCGCAGCCGCGTGAGGACGGCGTTGCCGTACGTCCCGGCGCCGTGGGTCCGCGTCTCGCCCATGACGATCTCCGACATGCCGAGCCGCGCCGCCAGATAGGTGGCCTGATCGGCGTGCGGCATGCCGTCTTCCCGGATGACCTCCTGCAGCCCCACGACGTCGGGTGAGACCTCGGCGATGACATCGGCGATGCGGTCGAGGTCGTGGCGACGGTCGAGCCCGACGCCGCGGTGGATGTTGTAGCTCACGACGGTGAGGTGCGTCACCTCGGCTCCTGATAGCGAACGAAGTAGGGATAGAGCTGGATCGGATGCGTGATGGGCGCCGGGACGTCCGCGTTCCGCGGGTGAATGATGAACGTCTGCATCTCGTCGGCCGAGGGACCCGCGTGGGCGCCGACCTCCGAGATGAACGACACGTCGCCCCCCGGCGCATTGATCCCGTAGATCACGAGATCGCCCGCCGACGGCATCGCCATGAGATCGCGGATGCCCTCGACCACGCGCTCGACGTCGGCGCGGCCCGCGAAGGGACCGGCCTGGAGCTCGTCGAGTGCGTACCGCCGGCCCCGCCAGAAGCAGAGCGGCCCCGACGCGGAGCGGACCAGGACGATGCCGATGCCGCGGGCGTCGGAGATCGAGGTGGCGAGCGCCGGAAAGCGCTTTTCGATCCCCTCGAGGGTCAGGGGCTCCGGGAAGTCCAGGAAGTACACGAACGCGTTGGGTCCGGCCGAGATCACCCGGATCCCGGCGCGCTCGCGCGTCTCGGGCGTCTCGCCGAGCACCCGGGGAAAGTCCCGCTCGAGATAGTTCACGAACCGCTGAAACAGACCCGGCGCCCGGCGCGAGCGGTACGCCTTGAGTCCGCTGGCCAGTCGTTGTCCCCTACCCTCGACGGTCGCCGGTCGCGGAGCGCTGGTCGGATCGAAGAAGTCATCGAAGAGCGCTTGCCCGATCGGCGGGCCGCCGGTCACCCGTCGATACGATCGGCAGGTGGCCTGGCCGTGGTCGGAAAGCACGTGGAGGTCGTAGCGATACTCCGGCACGCGCCGAAGGATCCGCCACAGCCGGTGGATCGAGGCGTCGACGCGACGGAGCGCCCGGAGCGCGCGCCGGTGACGCGGGCCCCACGCGTGCGCGACGACGTCGTAGTCGAGGTAGTTCACGTAGATCGTGCCGACGCCGGCGTAGAGATCATGCGCCACCGCCAGCGTGAAGAGCTCACGCAGCCACACCGAGATGCCGACCTTGATCGCGAGCCACTTCCAGCCATCCGTCGAGACCGACAGGGGATCGGCGGCCATCCGCAGGACCGCGCGGCTGAGCTCGATCACCGACACGACGCTGCCCTTCAGGATCACCCACGCCAGCACGACCACCATGGAGACGGTGCGGAGCAATCCCGCTCCGGTCGGGCGCTTGAACATCGCGAAGGTCAAGAGATTACTCGCCGCGCCGCCGGTGAAGACGCAGCCGTAGGTGCTACCGTCGCGCACGATGCCGCGGCGGCCGGCCGCCTGAGTCGCCTCGACGTGCGCGGCGTCCCCGCCGCGCGGGAAGTAGATATCCGTCTTGCGCCGCTTGTCGTGATAGTGAAAGCCCGGAATGTCGGGCCGCACGCCGTACATGGCCGCCATCTGGAAGGCCGGCGTCGAGGTCGGCAACCCGACGCTCATCGGCGCCATCCGGTATCCGCGCTGGCGGACGAGCCGCGCCAGGAACGGCGCGCGCCCCTTCGCCATGGCCTCCTCGAGCACCGCCCGTGAGAGGCCGTCGATCTGGACGATCAGCAGCCGGCGGCGATCGGGCACCGGCGCCGCGCCGAGACGCAGCCGGCGCACCAGGCGATCGAGCGCGCGCTGCAGACCGAGGACCAAGTCGTCGAGACGCATTCGTCCTTATTGTAGTATCTGATCGTCCATGGACCATCCGGTGATCGCCGCCGTACGCGAGTTCGTGGACGACGAGGTTCGTCCCGTCGCCGCGGCGCTCGAGCACGCCGATGCCTATCCGCACGCGCTCGTCGCGCGCATGCGCGAGCTGGGCCTCTTCGGCGCGCTCGTCCCCGAGCCGTTCGGCGGTCTCGGCCTCGACGTCACGACGTACGCGCGGGTCATCGAGGAGCTCTGCCGCGGCTGGATGTCGCTGGCCGGCGTCATCAACAGCCACACGATGGCCGCGCTGATCGTCCTGAACCACGGAACCGACGCGCAGCGGCAGCGCTTCCTGCCCCGCTTCGCCCGCGGCGACGCGCGCGGCGGTCTCGCCCTGACCGAGCCCCACGCCGGCACCGACGTGCAGGCGATCCGCACCGTCGCGCGCCGCCGCGGCGACGACTACGTCCTGACCGGCACGAAGCTTTTTATCACGAACGGGCGCGAGGGCAACACGCTGGCGCTCCTGGCCCTCACCGACCCGACCGCCGAGCCCCGCCACCGCGGCATGTCTTGCTTCATCGTCGAGAAGGGCCATCCCGGCTTCCGCGTCGCGAAGTCGATCGCGAAGCTCGGCTACAAGGGCGTGGACACGGCCGAGCTGATCTTCGACGAGTGCGTCGTGCCGGTCGCCAACCTGGTGGGCGGCGTCGAGGGGCGCGGCTTCAAGCACGTGATGGGCGGTCTCGAGGCCGGGCGCATCAACATCGCCGCGCGCGCGGTCGGCGTCGCCCGCGCCGCGTACGAGGACACCGTGAGCCACCTCGCAGCGGTCGGGGACGACGCCCCGCCGGCCCTCGCCGACATGGCGACGAAGCTCAGGGCGGCGCGGCTTCTCACCATCTGGGCGGCCGCCACGAAGGACCGCGGCGAACGGTGCGACCTCGAAGCCGGGATGGCGAAGCTCTTCGCCTCCGAGTCGGCGCAGGAGATCGCGGTCGAGGCGCTTCGCCTCCACGACGACGGCGGCTGCCTCGCCGCCCTCAACGTCGAGCGGTACTATCGCGACACGCCCCTCATGATCATCGGCGAGGGCACCAACGAGATCCAGCGCACGATCATCGCGCGCAACCTCATCGAGCGGTACGGCGAGCGGTTCGGCGCCCTGACCTCGCACGCCAGCGAGCCCGCCGAGCGCCGGCAGATGGTGCTCGCGGTCCGGCAATTCGTCGACAAGCAGGTGATCCCGGCGGCCGCCGAGCTGGACGCGGCGCACCGCCATCCCGGAGAGCTGGTAACGGCGCTCGCGGAGCTCGGCATCCTCGGGACGCTCGCCGATCCGGCGCGGGGAGGTCTCGGGCTCGACGAGCGCACCGCGGCCTTGATCGTCGAGGAGCTCGCGCGCGGCTCGGCCGTGCTGGCCGCGATCGTCACGAGCCACTTCACCGCGGTGCACGCGATCGCGCGCGGCGGAACCGAGGAGCAGCAGGATCGCCTGCTCCCGCCGCTGACGCGCGGCGAGATCGTCGGCGCCGTCGGCTTCGGCGAGGGCGTCACCGCCGTCGCCGCCGGCAGTGACTGGATCCTGGAGGGTGTCCTGCCGCTGGTCGACCACGGGACTCACGCCGGCTGCATCCTGACCCCCGCTGCCTCCGCCGCCGGCCCCGTCTGGTACCTCGTGCCGCGAGACGCCGCCGGCGCGCGCTTCGGACCCGCGCTCCCGACGCTCGGGCTGCGAGGGCTCGATTCGTGCGCGCTCCACTTCGAGGGCTGCCGCGTTTCCGCCCGCGACCTGCTCGGCGGCGTCGTCGGCCGCGGCGACGTCCAGCGGGCCGGGGCGCTGGCGATCGCGCGGCTCGGGGTCGCCGCGACGGCGGTCGGGCTGGCGCAGGCGGCGTTCGAGGCGGCGCTTCGCTACGCGCAGCAGCGGACGACGTTCGGAAAGCCGATCGCGCAGCACCAGGCGGTCCAGCTGGCGCTCGCCGACATGGCCACCGCTGTCACCGCCTCGCGCCTGCTCACGGCGGACGCCGCCGGCGAGCCGCTCGACGCCATCCGCGGCGCGATGGCCAAAGTGTACGCGTCGGAGACGGCGTATACGGTCACGCTCGATTCGATGCGCGTCCACGGCGGCTACGGTTACACGAGCGAGTTCCCGGTCGAGCGCTACTACCGCGACGCCGCGCGGCTTGCTTCCTCCCCGATGCCCAACACCGTCGAGCGTCGCGAGCTGGCGCGCGCCCTGACGGCGACGAGCCGCGCCGCGGGGTCGCGGGAGACACGCGGGTGATGGCCGAGCGGGTCTCGCCCGAATCGGACGTCGAGGAGATCAGTCAGGAGGCCGTCGCGCCGCCGTGGATGACGGTCCTGCACAACTGCGACTGTCACACGTTCGAGCAGGTCGTGAAGCAGCTTCAGAAGGCGATCGGCTGCACGGAGGCCAAGGGCTGGGAGCTCGCCTGGCAGGTCCACAACACCGGCAGGGCGGTGGTCAAGGTCGGCTCCGAGCCGGAGTGCGTGCGGGTCGGCAACGTCCTCGCCTCTATCGGCCTCGTCGTCACCGTCGTCCAGTCCTAGAAGCGGACGCCGAGGGGTGAAGCCGCTACATGACCGGGCCGATGATCCACGGCGCGAACTCCTCCTCCCCGACCCCGGAGAGCTCGCTCTTGGAGCGCTTGCCCGACGCGACCGCGATCACCTCCTCGAAGATCTGACGGCCGACGGTCGCGATCGGCGTGCCCTCGAGGACGACGCCGCAGTTGATGTCCATGTCCTCCGCCATGTGGCGGTACATCAGCGAGTTGGTCGCGAGCTTGATCGAGGGCACCGGCTTGCAGCCGAAGACCGAGCCGCGGCCCGTCGTGAAGCAGATGAGGTTGCATCCGCCCGCGACCAGACCCGTGATCGACACCGGATCGTGGCCGGGCGTGTCCATGAACACGAATCCCCGGGTGGTGATCGGCTCGCCGTAGAGGAAGACGTCCATCATCGGCGTCGTCCCGCCCTTCGTCACGCCGCCGAGCGATTTCTCGAACACGGTGGTGATCCCGCCGGCCTTGTTACCGGGCGCCGGATTGTTGTCCATCGCCTCGATCCCGCGGCAATACCATTCCCACCACCGGTACCGGTCGATCAGCTTCTTGGCGACGCCTTCGTTGACGGCGCGCCGGATCAGCAGGTGCTCGGCGCCGTAGATCTCCGGCGTCTCCGCGAGCACGCCGGTGCCGCCGTAGCGCACCAGCTCGTCGACCGCCCAGCCGAGCGCCGGGTTGGCGGTCATGCCGGAGTTGGCGTCGGAGCCGCCGCAGTTGGTGGCCAGCACCAGCTCCGAGATCGGCTGCGGGCTCCGGCGCGCGTCGTTGGCCGCCGGCAGGAGCTTCGCGACCTCCTGCGAGGCGCGCTCGACGGTCTTCCGGATCCCGCCCGCGTCCTGGATGTTGATGATCGTCGGCTTGCGCTCGGGATGGCCCGGCGCCGCCATGCGCTGGCGATCGACCATGACCGCGGCCTGGTTCGTCTCGCACCCCAGGCCGATCAAGATGTAGGCGGCCACGTTCGGATGCTTCGCGTAGCCGGCGAGGACGCGCTGTAGCGCCAGGTGATCCTCGCCGAAGAGCTTCGTGCCGCACCCCGACTTGTGCGTGACCGCCAGCACGCCGTCGATGTTCGGATAGTCGCGCTGGACGTCCCGGAAGCGGTCCTTCACGAACTGGCTCACGCTCGCCGAGCAGTTCACGCCCGAGATGACCGCGACGTAGTTACGCGTGCCGACCCGGCCGTCTTCCCGCTTGAAGCCGTCGAAGCTGCGCATGCGCTCGGGCGGATAGAAGTCCACCGGGCGGACGTCCACGCCGATCTCGTAGCGGTCGGCGGTCAGCTCGCCGATGCCGAGGTTCTGCGTGTGGACATGGTCCCCGACCGCGATGTCACGCGTCGCGAAGCCGATGACCTGACCGTAGCGGCGAACGGGCGCCCCCGTCGCCACCGCGTGACGGGCCACCTTGTGGCCGGGCTTGATGTCCTGGCGCACCTCGATCCGGGTACCGCCATCCTCGAGGATCGTGCCCGCCGCCAGCTCCGCCTTCGCGACCGCGACGTCGTCCTCGGACCTCAGCAGGACCGCCTTTTCGCCGAGTGCGTATGTCGCCATGGATCCCTCCGCGGCCAACTATACCCCGTCCTTCGTGAGACGAAGGTCCGCCTACGAGGGGCCGGCCGCGGGGGCCGAGCCCGGTCCCTGGATCCGCAGCACCGCCGGGGGCTCCGTCTCGAGCTGAAGCGTCGTGTGGTCGATGCCGAAGCGCGCGTGCATCACGGCGTGCAGCGTCTCGAGCAGGCGCTCGCTGTCGCGAACGTCGTCGACGACGGCGTGGGCGCTCATCGCCTCGCGGCCCGAGGTGAGGGTCCACACGTGCAGGTCGTGCACGCGCCGCACGCCCGGGACGCGGCGCATCGCTTCCTCGATCTCACCGAGGTTGAGGTGCGCCGGCGTCCCCTCCAGGAGGACGTTCACCGCCTGCCGTAGCAGGCGCCAGGTCCGGGGCACGATGACCAGCGCGATGGCGCCGCTGGCCAGCGGGTCGGCGAGCGTCCAGCCCGTGACGATCACGACCCCCGCGGCGATCACCACCCCGAGCGAGCTCAGCGCGTCCCCGACCACATCCAGGTAGGCGGCGCGGACGTTCAGGCTCGCCGCCGCGCCGTCGTGGAGCAGCCGGGCGCAGACGAGGTTCACCGCGAGCCCGGCCGATGCCACGGCGAGCATCGGGCCCCCCAGGATCGCGGGCGGCGTCAGCAGGCGCTGGTAGGTCTCGACGAGAATCCCGGCGGCGATGCCCAGGAGCACGATGGCGTTGACGAGGGCGGCCAGGATTTCGGCGCGGTAATAGCCGTAGGTTTTCTCCGGAGTCGGGGGGCGCGCGGCGATCCAGATCGCGAAGAGGCCCAGGCCGAGGCCCGCCGCGTCGGCGAGCATGTGGCCCGCGTCGGCCAGGAGCGCGAGGCTTCCCGACCACAGGGCCCCCGCGACCTCGACGATCACGAATCCGCACGTCAGGGCCAGGGTCGCGGTCAGCCGCCCCCGCGAGCGCGAGGCCGCCGTCGCCCGGTGCGAAAGCCCCTCCATCGGGCGGATCGTAGCAGGTTCCACGCCGGAACCCGCCATGCATCGGGATCGAAAGGTCTCAGGGCACCTCGGGTCCGCGCGGGGGCGGGGTGAGGCGGCACTGGGCGATCTTGTTGAGCAGCGTCTTGTAGCTGACCTTGAGAATCCGCGAGGCCTCGGCGCGATTCCAGCGCACCTGCTCGAGCACGCCCTCGAGCGCGGTCCGCTCCGCCTCCCGCGCGCCGCGGCGGGCGATCTGGGCCAGGCTCTCGTCGAGCGAGCGCGCGGGCGCCGGCCGATCGGGGCGCCCGTTTCGCCGGCCGGCGGCGAGCGCCGCGAAGGCCCCTTCGCCGTCGGCGAGCACCACCATGCGGCGGACCACGTTCTCCAGCTCGCGGACGTTGCCGGTCCAGGGGTATTCGGTCAGGCGGGCCAGGAACTCCGCGGCCAGCGGCAGGATCTCGTCCCGTCGCTCGCGCAGCGGCGGGACGCGGAGCTCCACGACGTTGACCCGATGATAGAGGTCCTCGCGGAACTCGCGCCGGGCCATCGCGCGCTCCAGGTCGCGGTTCGTGGCGGCGATCACCCGGGCGTTGATCGCGATCGAGCCGTTGCCGCCCACACGAGAAAAGCAGAAATCCTGGAGGACGTGCAGGAGCTTCGCCTGCAGGGTCAGCGACAGCTCCGCGATCTCGTCCAGGTAGATCGTGCCGCCCTGCGCGCACTCGAACAATCCCAGCTTGCGCCGGTGCGCTCCCGTGAAGGCCCCGCGCTCGTGGCCGAACAGCTCCGATTCCAGGAGCTCGCCGGGAATCGCCGCGCAGTTGACCTTGACGAACGGGTCTGCGCGGCGGGCCGAGCGTGTGTGGACGGCGCGACCGACGAAGTCCTTGCCGACTCCGCTCTCGCCGCGCAGCAGGATCGTCGCGTCCGTGTCGGCGACGTGCTCGATGACGCTCCAGATCGCCCGCATCGACGGGCTGTCTCCGAGCGGGAATGCCGGCGCTCGGCCCTCAGCGATTCCGTTGGTCCTCACGGTTCACCTCCTCCGGGTGTTGTCAACGCCCGAGAGGCTAGTGGGAGCGCATGAGAACCCGATGAGACTTCGATGAATCCTTTCTTAGTCGCGTCCTACTGGCGCCGTCCGGCGGTCACCGCGCGCGCAGCGTGCGGGCCGCCTCCGCGCGCATCTGCTGCATCGCGCGCGTCTCCTGGTCGGCGTAGCGCTCCTCGGGCCACGGGTCGGCGTGCATGTGGTAGCCGTTCTGCTCCCAGAAGCCCGGCGGGTTGACGTCGAGGAACTCGAGGCCGCGCAGCCACTTGGCGCTCTTCCAGAAGTAGAGCTTCGGAACGACCAGGCGCATCGGGCCCCCGTGGTCGGGCTCGAGGTCACGACCGTTGTGCCTGAGCGCCAGCACCACGTCGTCCTGCACGAGGTCGTCGAGCGCGATGTTCGTCGTGTAGTCCGGATCGGCGTGCTGCATGACGAAGCGCGCCTCCGGGCGCGGGCCGACCCGCTTGATGACCTCCCGGATCGACACGCCTTCCCACGTGTTGTCGAGCTTTGACCAGCGCGTGACGCAATGGATGTCCGACGTCACCGTCACGCGCGGGAGCGCCCGGAACTCCGGCCACGTCCACGTGACCTCGCGCTCCAGGAGCCCGAAGCACCGGAACGTCCAGCGCGCCGGGTCGAATCGCGGCGTGAGGCCGTAGGTCAGGACGGGCCACTTCTCGGTCAGGAGCTGTCCGGGCGGGACGCGATGAGCCAGCGCGGGATCGACCGGTTTCATGGGCCCACTATACCCCGACGCCCCTCAGAAGCTTTCGAGCGCGGCGGGGTCGAGCCGGATAATCGGTTGGGCGGGCCTGGCCCGGCCGTCGGGCGAAAGGGTCTGGGATGAACGCGAGCTCAAGCTGGTCCTGGAGCGACTCCTCGAGAAGGGCAAGATCATCGTACGCCGGGCGTACGCCGACTGGAACCGCTTCACCGAGTACAAGCGCCCGTTCCACGAATGGGCGATCGAGCTGATCGACGTCCCCCAGTCGCGCTACAGCGGCAAGAACTCGGCGGACATCCGCATGGTCGTCGACGCCCTCGACCTGGCCTACGGGAAAACCCACATCGACTCGTTCGCGCTGGTCTCGGGCGACTCGGATTTTTCCCCGCTGGTGTCCAAGCTGCGCGAGAACGACCGCTACGTGATCGGCCTGGGCGTGAAGTCGTCGTCTTCCGACCTCCTGGTGGCGAACTGCGACGAGTTCATCTTCTACGAGGACCTGATCCGCGATACGAAGAAGACGACGCTGCTGCGGGGCCTGCCGGAGAAAAAGGCCGAGGCCATGGCCCAGCTCATCGACGCCATCCAGGCGCTCCAGCGCGAGAACAAGGAGACGCTCTGGGGCTCGATGGTCAAGCAGACGATGATCCGGAAGAACCCCGCGTTCAACGAGACGTACTACGGCTTCTCCACCTTCTCGAAGCTCCTCGAGGACGCCGCCAAGCAGAAGATCGTGTCGCTCGAGCGCGACGAGAAGAGCGGGACCTACGTGATCACGGCGCTCACCGAAGAGGGCGGTCGCGCCGCCTGAGGGGCCGCCGAAGCCCCTGGCCGCTTCACGTTCGGGCTAGTCGCCGAATGGCGCGAACAGCCGGTCAATCGACAGCAAGCCTGCGCCGCCGATGAGGATCGACAGGGCCATCGCGATCAGCGCCAGGTTGAACTCGTAGCCGTGCCCCGTGCCCGGCGTCAGCGCGAAGTTGAGGAAGAAGCCGTGGCGGGCGTGGACCTTGGCGATGGCCACCAGCATCACGACGATCAGCCCGAGCGCCGCCGGCCGCGCCAGGAATCCGACGATCAGCGCCAGGCCGCCGAAGCACTCGACGAACGCGGCGAGGGTCGCCGCCGCCGGCGGGATGTTCATCTGCCGGAACCCGCTGATCGTCGCCGCCAGCCCGCGCCCGCCGAACCAGCCGAACGTCTTCTGGGCGCCGTGCGCGAAGAACACGACGCCCAGCGCGAGCCGGACCACCAGGTGAGACCACGAGGGATACGTGCCGAACATCAGATCGACGAGGTCGCGCATTGACTCCTCCCCGCCCGTTGCGATGGACGCGGCCGCATCGTATTCTCGAGCGGTGATGCGCGCGTCGTTGGATGTCCGCCGGTCGGCGCGAGTGTACTACAGGTGGCTTCGCGCGGCCCCGCTCCTGCTCGCGGTGCTCGCGCTGGGCGCGGCACGCACCCATGCGCAGGTCGAGATCACCATCAACCCGATGATGGTCAAGGGCCCGCGCGACGCCGCGGTGACGATCATCGAGTTCTCCGACTACCAGTGACCGCACTGCCAATCCGTCCAGCGGTCGCTGGCGACGATTCTCCGGGAATACGA
>WNFK01174592.1_pt1 | contig 25002 bp, 27 predicted proteins | sample 5400281 | NCBI WGS metagenome assembly WNFK01 (sample SAMN13153350, study PRJNA577476) | soil metagenome | isolation source: 20 cm soil on Douglas fir-dominated hillslope | place: USA:California | collected 2013-09-17
GGGCAATCGCCGCGACCGTAGCCATGCGCACATCCATCGCCGCCGCCGCTCTCCTCTCACTCCTCGCCTGTAGCGACGGACTCGCGCCGGTCACCGTCGGCGCGCCCTACGTCCTCCGCACGGTCAACGGCGAGCCGCTCCCGTGGACCACGCCCTCCTCGGACAGCGCATTCGTCCCCGCGACCATCACGGAAGGCTGGGTCATCCTGCTTGATCAGACGCGGGCCCAGCGGCACGAGCGCATCGGGCGCTGGGTCCTGGCGCCGAATGGCGTCGATTCGTTGTGGATCGGCAGTGACTGGACCCAGACTGCGGCCTACGAGCGTCGCTCCAATACGATCCTCCTCACCTACCCGACCAGCATGTTCGAGTGGTTTGTCCCGCCGCAACCAGTTGAGACGCTCTATGTCACGCCGCGAGGTGGCTTGATACTGCGGCTCACCGGACTCGTGGAGCCAATCGACAGTGTTATCAAGCTGTACTGCACGACGAGCAACTGCTGAGCGACCTCAACGTGCACGAACAGCCGGGTTAACTCCTTCACGCCATGCGCACGATCGCCGCGGTCGTCATCGCCATCGCGAGCCTCCTGCCACCGCCTCTCGTCGCGCAGGAGGCGTCAGCGGTTACCAGCTGTGCCTTCGATACCGCCGCGCACCTGCGGCCCGATTCCGTGATCATCACCCTCGCGCCCGGCTCCCGCATCGGGAACAAGCCGGAGCTCCAGGCTGAGTATCGTGCCGCCGCGGACGCGATTCATCAGTACTACGTCGCGCCGCCGCACGTCGGGATGCCGCTGTGGACTCGCACGGTCGGCGACAGCGTACACGCGATTTCCGACACGGCGAGCGATGCGCCCTACGGCTTCGACGGGGACATCCGATTCCGTCTGGATGCGACCGGTCGCCTCGCGAGCGACACCATCGCCGTCGAGACGCTCGTCGTGGACCTTGCCGAGAGCGTCGCGGCGGCGATCCGCCGCGCCGACTCCGCAGCGGCGTTCGCGCCGCCATCGTCCAGGCTGCGGCGAGAACACGGGATGGTCCGCCTCCACTTCGCGGCGACGCGCATACCATCCGGCGCGACGCTGCTGCGGGTGATCGTGCCCGCGCTCCGCGTCGACAAGGCACCGCGCGTGGAAGGGTTCGGGCCGCTCAATTACCCGGAGGGCCTGCGACGCGCGGGCATCACCGGCCGCGTCGTGCTCCAGGTCGTGGTGGGCGCGGACGGCCGTCCCGTCCAGCACACACTCAGCGTCGTTCAAGCAGAGTACCGCGACTTCGTGGCCGTGGCCCTCAAGGCTGTGCAGTCGATGCATTTCGAGCCCGGACGAATCGAGCAATGCGACGTCCCGGTACTGGTGCGACTGCCTGTCGATTTCAATATCCGCTACTGACGATGCCGATGCCGCTGCCGGATGAATTCCCATCCCGGTCCCCACTCTTTAGAGTGGGGATAACTTCCCGTCCATGCCGTTCCCCGATTCCTTCACCACCGCCCGGCTCACCGCCGAGCGCCTCCGGCCGCAGCATTTCGCCGCCATCCGCGCCATGGACTCAGATCCCGCATACATGGCGCTGCTGGGCGGCCCGCGCAGCGCGCTGGGGACGCGCGGCTACATGGCCCGCAATCTCCAGCATTGGGACGACTACGGCTTCGGCCTCTGGATCCTGCGCGATAGCGCGGGCGAGGTCGTCGGGCGTTGCGTCATCCGGCACCTCGACGTCGACGGCACCGACGAGGTCGAGCTGGGATACGGCTTCCACACGAAGTACTGGGGGCAGGGCCTCGCGACCGAAATCGCCAAAGAGCTGCTGCGCCTCGGCCGCCAGGAACTCGGCCTGCCGACGCTGGTCGCGATAACGACCGCCGCGAACCTCGGCTCGCAGCGCGTGCTGATCAAGAGCGGACTAGTCTACGAGCGCGACGTCGACCACGAGGGCGTGCCCCACCAGCTGTACCGGTCCACCGCGCAATGAAGTAGGGGCGCAGCATGCTGCGCCCCTACTTTTTTTTGCCGCCCCTACATTTTTTTCCCGCCCCTACGTTTTTCTCCCGCCCCTACATCCTACTGGGCGCCGGTCGCCGCCGTATTCGCCAGCTCCGTTACTACGCCCGCGAGCTTTTGCACCTTCGCCTGATCCGTCGACGTCGCGGCGTCCTGACCGAGCGAGCTGGCCAGCTGCGTCAACGCATCCCGCCGCGCCGTCCCCTGGCTTTTCTCCGCCTGGTCGAGCGCCTGGCGCACTGCCTTCACGCGCTGGATGGCCAGGCCGTTGGAGCGCTCGAGCTGATCGACATACGCGCGCGCCACGACGAAGCGCGCCGGCCAGGTGAGCTTCGGCTGATCCTGCGTGTTGAAGTAGTCGAGATGCACGAGCTTCGCGGCCTCGATCTCGTTGCGTGAAATCAGCCCGCTCGGCACGAGCTCGAAGACATCGAGCCCGCGCGCGATCTCGGACGAATAGATGAAGCCGTTGTACCAGTACGCCGACCACGTGCCGGCGTCACCAGGCTTCGTCCCATCGATTGGCCCGCGGTCGAAGAACGCGATCTCCTTGGGATGCGCCGCATCGGTCCAGTCGAAAATTGAGACGCCGCCCTGATACCACGACTGCACCATGATGTCGCGTCCTGGAATCGGAATGAGCGAGCCGTTGTGCGCCACGCAATTCTCAAACGGCGTCTGCGGCGCCAGCATCTTGTAATAGCTCTGGAACTTCATCTGGCCGTCCTGCAACGTGAACAACGCATCCGCCCCCCACTCGGGTTTGTCGAACGTGCGGCACTTGGGCTGGCCGCCGCCGCCCCATTCGTCGGAGAACAACAGCTTGGTGCCGTCATTGTTGAACGTCGCGGAGTGCCAGTAGGAGAAGTTCGAGTCGGCCACCGCGCCGATGCGGCGCGGATGCGCGGGATCATGAATGTCGAGCAGCAGCCCGTAGCCGCCGCACGCGCCACCCGCCAGGCCGATCGCCGGATAGACCGTGATGTCGTGGCACTGGTTCGGCCCGGTGCGCACGCGGTTCAAGCCGAACCGGCGATCGAGGATGCCCTGAATGCTGCCGCGCAACGCCTGGCTGTCCGCCGCAGTCGGCGCGCCGGTGCCGCCCCGCACCTTGACGATGCTATCGAGCAGCGGCGCGGTGAACCGCGCGCCCAGCGGCCGCTCCATGCCGAACAACATGACCACGAAGCCGCTGTGCGCGCGCGCCGAATCGGCCTGGCGCTTCGCCTCGGCGATGTCCTGCTGCTCCTCGCTGTGCGTCGGCGGCGCCGCGAGCGAATCGAAGATGCGGGGCGAGCTGACGATCGCGGCCGTCTGCGGCGCCGCGAGCGGGACCTTGATCACTTCGATCCGGAACAGCGAGCTGTTCGGATTCGAATCGGGCGTCTGCCGCACGCACCCCGCCAGCTCGGTCGGCGAGCGCACCGGCGCCGACCCGGAGACGTAGATGTAGACGTTGGCCGAATCGTTCGGATCGATCACGACGGTGTGGGTGTGCGAGCCGCGGCAGGTCTGCACGTTGGCGATGTATTTGGGATTCGCGATGTCACTGATGTCGAAAATGCGGATCCCACGCAGCCGCGCCGTGGAGACCGAGTCGTGCACGCCTTCGCCGGTGCAATCGAGCCGGCCGCCCGTACCTTCGCCGGAGACGAACAGGAGGTTCGTGAACACCGAGACGTCGCTCTGCGAGGCCGGACAGTAGTACGACTTCTTGAGCGTCGGATGCCCGGGTGTCGTGATGTCCCAGAGCTGGTAGCCGTCGTAGTTCCCCTGGATCACGTAGCTCTTGTAGAACGCGAGATCGGAATTGGTCGAGGTGTCGAACGGGGACGGCGACGGATTGTTCGAGACGAGCCGCATGTTCCACTGCGCCTCACCGGCGTCGTACCGTCCGGGCTTCAGCCCCACGCGTGGATCGGGCGAGGGCGCGACGGTGGAATTGTTGCCCGCACCCGGGCCGCCCGACGCGCAGGCGGCAACAGACACGACGGCGACCACGTGCAGCAACGCTTGAAGCGATTTCATTGACAATCCCTAGTTGGGTGTGGTTGGGGCGAAGAGCTCAGCGGCGAGCATTCGCTGCATCCGCTCGATTTCGGTCGTCTGATCGGCGAAGACGTTGGACGCCATCTTGTAGACCGGGTTCTCCTCGCCGGCGCCCGCGGCGAACAGTTGATTCACCATCGTGATCGCGCCCTCGTGATGCTGGATCATGAGGCGCAAAAACGTCTCGTCGAACGCCGGCCCGCGGGCCCGGTCGAGCTGCGCCAACTGTTCGGCCGACAGCATCCCGGGCATCATGTGCGTGGCATCCATCTCCGGCATCATCATGTGGTCGGCATCGGGGTGGGGCACCGCTTCGTGCCGGTCGGCGAGCCAGCGCGACAGCAGGGCGATCTCGTCGGTCTGTGCCGCCACGATGCGCTCGCACAGCGTGCGCACCGACGGTCCCGCCTCATGCGACGGCGCCCAGCCGGCGATCAGGATCGCCTGCGCGTGATGGTAGATCATCCCCGACATGAACCGCACGTCCGCGGCTGTGTAGGCTTTGCGACTGTTGTCGGACGATGGCGAGGGATTCGGGGCTTGAGCGGTGGCCGCGGAGAGACCGGCGACGCACGTTGCAAAGAGGAGCGATGGGATGCAGCGTCTCATTGCTCAGATTCTACAGTCTCTCGCGGGAGTCCCGCAACGTCAGGAAGAGGTAAACTTGAGACCCATGAAAACTCGGAGCCTGCTGAGCGTACTCGTGTTTCTCGTTTCCGCCTGCCGAGGGTCGGACGGCGCGGCGGTGAACACGGCCCTGGAGCAATACCGCCAGGCATGGCTGCAGGGCGACTCTGCGATGGCGCTGCGCCGGCTCTCGGGCGACGTTCGGTTTCTCTTCCCCGGCACGCCGGACCTGGATAGCGCCGCCGTCCACGCGCTGGTGATCGATGAGATGGCGAAGTACACGATTCCGTCTCTCACCCTGACGCGCGCCGATTTCTTCGTCGCCGGCGATCATGCGGTCGACGTGGGAACCTACGAAGAGATTCAGAAGCCGAAGACCGGCGCACCAATCCACGGCACCGGTCGCTACATGACGGTCTGGCGGCGGGAAGCGGGCGGCTGGCGCATCTGGCGCTTCATGATCAACGAGCTGCCTGCGAAATAAGTGTTATCCTTCGCCCACCTTTTTCCACTAGGAGTCTCTACATGCGCGTTGTTTCCCTAGCACTCTGTGCTGGTGCAGTCGCCGTCGCTGTCCAGCACACCGCTCACGCCCAGGTGGCATCCGCGATGGCGGTGAAGTGGGGCCCTGGTCCGGACTTTCTTCCCGCTCACGCACGCCTCGCGGTGCTGCAGGGCGATCCCGGGAAGTCTGGTCCGTTCACGATCCGGCTCCAGCTGCCCAACGGCTACGCCGTGCACTCGCACTTCCATCCTACCGATGAGCAGATCACCGTGCTCGCTGGGACGTTCCTCGTGGGAATGGGCGACACCTTCAACATTCGTCACGCCCAGCGGCTCGCGGCCGGCGGCTTCATGACGGTTGCGGCCGATGCCCATCACTTCGCGACCGCACGTGGTGCCACCATCCTACAGATCCACGGCGAGGGTCCGTTTGTCATCACCTACGTGAAAGAGACGGACGACCCGCGGCACAAGAAGGCCACACCCTAGGGATCGCGCATGTTCGTCGGCCACTACGGCGTAAGCTTCGCGGCGAAGAAGCTGGAGCCGGAGCTCCCGCTCTGGCTCCTCTTCATCGCCGTGCAGCTCCTCGATGTCCTGTGGGCGCCGTTCGTGCTGCTCGGCGTCGAAAAAGTTCGAATCGTTCCCGGGTTCACCGCGACGAATCCGCTCGACCTCTATTACATGCCGTACACGCACGGCCTGGTCGCCGCGCTAGGGTGGTCCGTCGTCGCCGCGCTCGCGTATCGATTCCTGGCGCGTGGCGCGAGCCGGCGAGCGGCGACGATCGTGGGGATCGCCGTCTTCTCGCACTGGGTGCTCGATTTCCTGGTGCACCGGCCCGACCTGCCGCTGTACGACAACACGGCCAAGGTCGGACTCGGCCTCTGGAACCTGCCGGCGCTTGCCCTGGGTCTCGAGGCCGCGTCGCTGTTTGGCGGGATGTGGCTCTACTTGAAGCTGGGTCCCGTGCGTCGGACCGCGTTCCTCGTGTTCGGCGTGATCATGCTCGCGATCCAGGTCTACGTGTTCTTTGGGCCGCCGCCCGCGTCCGCGAATGCCGCCGCGGCGACAGCGATCGTGGCGTACGCCCTCTTCGCATTCATTATTCGCGTGCTCGAGCGCAAGACGCCCCTGCATACCTAGGGGTTATGTCATTTAGCGCGCCGTAGGTTGCATTTTTAAACCCCCCTTCGTACTCTCTGCGCACTTTCATTCGCTGGAGGCCGCATGACCGTGCGCTCGATGCGTCTCACCCTGTGTCTTCTCTTCCTGCCTGCCGTGGCCGCCGCGCAGGCCGACAAGATTCCCTGGGCCAAGGGACCGATCAGGGGCGCACTCGGTGCCGAGGCAACCGTCAGCGTTCCAGCCGGCTGTCTCTTCACCGGGACGGACGGCGTGAAGACGTTTCTCGAAGTCACGCAAAACATCCCCAGCGGGAATGAGCGCGGCGTGGTGATGTGCCAGGCAACCGACCAGGGCAATCCCTGGTTCGTGCTCTTTTCCTACGACGAGAGCGGCTACGTGCGCGACGACGAGGGATCGAGCCTCGATGCCGATGCGATCCTGGCATCGGTGCGGAGCGGCACGGAGGAGGCGAACGGGGAGCGCAAGCGCCGCGGCTGGGGCACGATGTCAGTGGATGGCTGGACGACAAAGCCGTTCTACGATAAGGCGACGAACAACCTGACCTGGGCGATCACCGCCCATGACGACAGCGGCGGCCGCACCGTCAACCGCTCCGTCCGCCTGCTTGGTCGCGGCGGCGTGATGCATGCCGATCTCGTCACCGATCCCTCGCAGCTCACCGCGCTGGTGCCCACGTTCAACGCCATGATCGCGGGCTTCACGTACACGCCGGGCTTCAAGTACGCCGAATGGCGCCAGGGCGACAAAGTCGCCGCGTACGGTCTCACCGCCCTCGTCGCGGGTGGCGCCGGCGTCGCGCTCATCAAATCGGGCCTGCTCGCCAAGTTCTGGAAGCTGATCGTGCTCGGGTTTGCCGCGTTGGCAGGGTTCGTCAAGCGGATGTGGGCGAAGATCACCGGCCGAAGGAACGAGATGCAGGCGCAGTGACGATCGTTTTCCTCGCGCTGCTGACGCTCATCGAGGGTGTGCGACGGGTGCCGCGTGGATCGGTCGTGTTGCAGCGCGTGATGTTGGGACAGTGGACGATCGAGCTACCGGAGGCGAGGGACCGGCGGCGGCTGCTCTCCTGGTGGTCGCCACTCATGACGACGATCGTGCTCGCGCCGCGCGAGCAGTATCAGGACATCGATGCCACCGCCGTCCGCGCGCTGCTCGAAGGCCGCGATGTCCATGCCGTGCTCTTCGATCTCCGCTTGCTGGGTCTGGTCGAGTTGGTGGGACTGGTGCTGGGGGTGCCGCTCGCCCTCCAGCGGTTTGGCGCGACCGGTTTTCTCGGGGCGCTCGGCGCGGTGGCGCTGCTCTGCCTGACGATTGTCACCGCACTCGCCTTCGGGGCGCGCAGCACGGGCAGACCGTGGCGCGCGGCGCTGCGCTTTGCGCTTCCCTTTGCTTCCCCATTCGCCGCGCCGCGTGCCGCCGAGGCTTTGCTCGAAGCGGTGTTGCACGACGTGCCCCCCGCGCTCGCGAGTCACGCGTTCTTGTCCAGCGATGCGTTTCTGCGCTGGGTGCGGCCCCTGGTTTACGACGCCAGTCACGGGCGCGAGGTCGACCGCCGCCTGCTCGCGGGCCTCAATTTGACCGAGCTGCGGGCATCGCCGTCTCAAAATGGACAGGGGATGTGGTGCCCGCGCTGCGGTGCCACATTCGTGCAGGGAAAAATGTGCTCGGAGTGCGATATTCAACTCGTTCCCATGGGAACCTCATCCGTCTAACGGAGACCGTCATGCCCGCCCTACGCTCGTTCTACTTGATTGTGCCTCTTCTTATCATCGGCTGCGGGAAAGGATCGAAGAGTGCCGCCCCCCCCGGCGCCGCACGCGCGGCGCCGCCGGCGGCCCCAACCACCCCGGCCGAATACACCGTGATCATCAAGAGCACCTGGACGAAGGCGACCCACCCCTTCGAGTATCCCTCAGGTGCACACTTCTCCGGGATGATCGGCGCGTCGCATAACGCGAAATACTCGATCTTCGCGTTGGGCCGCCGGCCCACGCCGGGGCTGGAGCGGCTGTCCGAGGAAGGGAAGCACTCGCCGCTCGACACCGAGATCAGGACCGCGATCGATCAGGGCAACGCGCTCATGCTGTTCGAGTCGGGCGGTCTCAAGAACTGGAAGGACTCGATGGTCGCGACGGTGCGGGTCGATCCGGGGCACCCGCTCGTCTCCGTCGTCAACATGGTGGCGCCGAGTCCCGACTGGTTCACGGGCGCGTCGGACGTGAACCTGATGGAGAATGGTGCATGGGTTGCGCGGCGCACCCTGACGCTCCCCGCCTACGACTCGGGCGGCGACGACGGCAAGACGTACAAGGCGCCGGACCGCGATACCAATCCGAAGAAGCCCACCAGCCGGGCCGCGACGCGCCACTTCGTCGTCAAAGGCCGGGTGAAGCCGGTAGCGACGGTCACGTTCGTCAGGAGAGCGTCGTAGGACGACAGATTCAGAGTAGGGGCGCAGCATGCTGCGCCCCTACTCTTCCCCTACAAACTCCCCAAGAACCTCAATAACGCTATCCGCTCGAAACTGCCGAGCCGCAGAAAGCGATTGCGCGCGGCGAGTCCCTCGCCGCCGTGCAGGTCGATCGCGTCACTGATCGTCGCCGCGCGACCGTCATGCAGAAACGCCGTCTGAAACCGCAGGCCCATGAGCGGCTCGGTCCGGAACTCCGACGGCAGCGCCTGTCCGAGGCAGATGTCGGCGAGATCGGGCCCCATGTCGTGCAACAGGAGATCGGTGTACGCCGGCACGAAGCGGAATCGCAGCGCCGTGATCGGGCTGGCGCCCGTCACGAGCACCGGCGTGTGGCACGACGCGCAGCCGATCCTGCTGAACAGCACGGCGCCATGTGCCGAGAGAAAACCGAGTGGCGCGCGCGGCGGCGGCGCGAGGAAGCGCACGAATGCATCTACGGCGGCGAGCTGCGCCGCGCTGATTTCCGGCTCGGGCAGCGGATCGATGCCGGGTGGGAACGGCTCGCCGGCGATCGTCTGCTCGACCTGACTGCCGGGATTCGTCACGCCCATCTCCATGACAAACGCCTCGGCATTGAACTCGCGCAGCGTCGCGGCCTGCGCTTTGCGCCCGAAGCGTCCCAGGCGGCCGTCGGCCGTGCGGTTCGGCCGTCCCGAAATTCCGTCGCCGTTGGCGTCGAGCGGATCGGCGCGGGCGAGAATCTCGGCATCGGGCACCGCGTCGAGCAGCCCGAACCCGAAGAGATCAGGGGTCGTGCGGTGACCGGAGTCGGTCGCGGCGGCCGGGATCGGTTCCGCCGCGAGGTTCGTGTACGCGCTATAGGCGGGCGTGAGCTGACGCCGTGCCGCCATGGAACGCGGTGGCGTGGAGCTCGACGTCCTCGTCACCTTCCCCTTCATCATTACTGCCGCTGCCGCCGACGACCGGGACCTCGTGGCAGGAGGCGCAGCTGGCCGCGTTGAAGAGCGGGCCGAGGCCCGTTTCGGGCGTGAATACGGTCTGAAACACCGCGCGGCCGATGTCGAATTGGCGGCGCTGGGTGCCGGTGAGCCTGGTGAGCGGCGTCCCCAACGACGCGGGGACAATCCTGAACTCGGGTGCGGGAATCGGCGGGGCGGGCGGCGTGATCGCACCGGTCGGTACACTATTATCGCAGGCCGCGACGCCGATGAGCGTCGCGAGTAGGAGCGTGCTGGGGCTCGTGGGATGCATACGGCCCTCCGGGAAACGGACGCGAGGGCGCAGTCGAGCATAGGGCGGGACGCAAGCCGCGCGCGGGTCATATGGGCTTCGTTCGGGATTGATTTCTGCGCGCCGAGCCTGTGAAACATCAACCTGAAGGGGGAATCGAGTGGTATTTGCGGCACTCTGTCTTGCCCTGATTCAAGGACCGCCGCCCGAGACCACGCCCACCATCGTTACGGCGCACAAGTGGGTCGTGCGCCTGGGCGCGGAGTTGGGCGACTCGATCTGGCCTGGCTTTCGTCCCGACACGATTCCAGTGCTCTATGTCGTGCGCGGGCAGGGGACGCTGGTGCTCGGGTGGCGTCGCACGCTGCCGGAAGGTTTCCTGCCGATCGCCGGCCTCGAGGGCAGCGGCTGGCAGCCGGCGGCGGACCGCGGCGCGGCGAGCACCGGTACGGTGCTGGCCGGGCGCGCCACGGCGCAGGTCGTGGTCAGCGACTCGCAAGGCGTTGCCGCGCTGGTTGGCCTGACGACCCACGAGGCGTTCCACGTCTTCGAAGCGGCGGCGAAAAAGGAGGACCGGCGATTTGGCCGGGGTGAGAACGCGTTTCTCGTGACGAGCTATCCCGTCTTCGATCCGCAGAATGAAGCGGCGATGGCGCTCGAGGGACGGATCCTGGCGGTCGCCGACCAGGCCGACGCCAAAGCGCGCCGCCGCGCACTCGCCCGGCAGTTCCTCGCGGTCCGCGAATCGCGCCACCGCGCGCTCGGCGCCGAGCTGGCCGAGTTCGAGCAGCTGGCGGAGCTGAATGAGGGGCTCGCGGAGTACACCCTGATCCGGTCGGTGCAGCTCGCCGCGCGGCTGCGGGATTTCCCCGACCGTGTCGGTGCGGGGCGCATCCAGCAGAACAAGCTCTCCGGGCTCCACACGCTCACCGGAAACCCGACGCTGTCGATCCGGCTGCGCTACTACTACACCGGTCCCGCGCTCGGGCTGTTGCTCGATGCCCTCGAGGGGCCGGCATGGAAGAGGCGGCTCGTCACCGAGAACGTCACGCTCGAGGACGTGCTCGCCGATGCGACAGGTTACCGATCCCAGGAGGTCGCGCTGCGCCGCCAGGCGGAGTCGACGTTCGTCATGGGCAAGCTGCGCGACGCGGCCGATTCGGGAGTGGCCGGGCTACGCGCATTCCGGCGCGCGCAGGTGGACAGCCTCCTCAACGCCCCCGGCGTGCAGCTCGTCGTCACCGTGGAGGGCCGCTACCTCGGTCTGTGTGGGATGGATCCACAGAATCTGCTGCAGGTCGCGCCCGGCGTGCTGCTGCACACGCGCTGGCTGAAGGCCTGCGCGGGGGATTTCCAGGCGACGTTCAACACGCCCGTGGTGCAGGACCGGAACGGCCAGGTGCTCCGTGCGGTGGTGGGCGCCGACTCGACCGTGAAGGTCACGACCGGCGCCCAGGGCGACGTGCAAATCGAGTCACCGCTCGTGTCGCTCCACGCGGACAAGGCCGAGGTCTCTCGCGACGGGAGGGTGTTGACGGTTAAGATCAAGTCTTAGTGGCCTCTGCCTACGACGACATCCCTGATTTCGGACTGCTCTACGATCACGTGCCGCTCTATCTGGAGCGGCAGGATCTCGACTTCTACGTCGCCGAAGCCAAGGCCTCCGTCGGCCCCGTGCTCGAGGTGGGCTGCGGCACCGGCCGCATTCTGCTGCCGACCGCCCGCGCCGGCTGCACGATCACCGGGATCGACAGCTCGGGGCACATGCTCGCGCGCTGCCGCACGAAGCTCGCCGCCGAGCCGGCGGCGGTGCAATCCCGCGTCACGCTCGCGCAGCACGACATGCGCAGCTTCAGTCTCGAGAGGACCTTTGCGCTGATCACCGCGCCGTTTCGCGTCGTGCAGCATCTGATCACCCAGGAGGATCAGCTGCAGTTTCTCGCCGCGGCGCGGCGCCATCTCGCGCCCGGGGGGCGCCTCGTGTTCGACGTCTTCAATCCGTGGTTCGACAAGCTCGTGGGCGCGGACGGGGTCGAGCGGGAGGATACCGCCGAGCTGCGGCTCCGGGACGGGCGCCGGCTGCGTCGCTGCTACCGGATTGCGCGCGTGCGCTGGGTCGATCAGGTGAGTGAGTCCGAGTTGATCTATTACGTCGACGGCAAACGCTACGTGCAGGCGTTCGAGATGCGGTGGTATCTGGCGGCCGAGCTCCGCAACCTGCTCGCGCGCGCCGGGTTTCGCGCGCGCGAGATCTACGGCGACTTCAAGCGGGGCCCGCTTGTGGACGGGTGCCCGGAGATCGTTGTCGTCGCTACGGCTGAATCTCGGTCAGCGTGATCGCGTCGGCCCGCGCATTGACGATGTGCTGGCGCAGCGTATTCCCGCCCGCGGTCGCCATCACGGTCACATTGCCCGCCGCGACGTTGGCGATGTACGCGACGCCGTCCGCGCTCGTGGACCCCGCCGACGAGCTGGGCGCCCCGCCCACGTTGTAGCGGACTGTGCCGGCAGGTGTACTCGACACGGTAGCGCCAGCCACTGGCGTGCCGGCGCAGTTCTTCACGACGACGCCGATGAATCCATCGCCCGCCACCGGCGTGACCCCGGCGGCCCCAGCCACGAATGAGAACTCCGAGCTGGTGATCATCAGCACGCCCACGCTGTCGTTCGCCACGAGCGGCCGCGACGGATAGGCGTAGGTCGAGAGGTAGCCGCTCTTCTTGAGCTGCAGATGCCCATCCACTGGGGTGCCGCCCGTCAGGAAGGTGATACTGAAGAGGCCTGATGCGGTGGATGTATCCGCACCGACGGTGTCGGTGCCCGTCCGGGAGACAATGACCTCGACGCCGGACAGCGCGTTCTGAGAGAGGAGGCCGCTTTTCGTTTGTCCCATGAACGTCATCCCGGCGGGCGCGGTGGTGGGCAACGGCTGGCCGAGGCATTCAAAGCCGGCGCCGGGGCCACTGGAGTCGCTGCCGCATGCGGCCAGGCTGGCGGCGAAGAGAGCGAATGAGAGCGGACGCGTTGCGCGATGCATGAGTCCAACCTGTTGTGTTTGTGCAGAATCTACCCCGGAAACGCATCTTTGTGAGCATGAGTGAGAGCCCCGGCCGCGTCGAAGCCTTCAGCGACGGCGTCTTCGCCATCGCGATCACGCTGCTGATCCTCGAAATCCGCGTTCCCCACGGTGATCACGGGCTGTGGACGGGACTCCTGGCCCTGTGGCCGTCCTACATCGCGTTTCTGCTCAGCTTCGTCGTCATCCTGATCATGTGGGTCAATCATCACGAGCTGCTGCGCATGGCGCGGAGCGTCAACTATCCGGTGCTCTTCGCGAACGGGTTGTTATTGCTGACCGTGAGCTTCGTGCCGTTTCCGACGGCCGTGCTGGCGCAGAACCTCGCGACCGCGGAGGCGAAACCCGCGGCGGCGTTCTATTGCGGGACCATGCTGCTGAACGCCCTGTGCTGGAACGTCCTGTTCCGCGCGATTGTGAACGGTGGCTTGCTGCGCAAAGAGGTGACCGCCGAGACGGTCGCCAACATCCAGCGGACCTATTACGTAGGTCTTCTCGTCTACGCCGCGGCGACTGCGCTCGCGTTCGTGAAGCCGGCGCTCGGCCTCGCCCTCAATGGTGCCCTATGCGTGGTCTGGATCAGACTCGGCTATCGATCGGAGTCGTCGGGCTCGGCGCGGCTCTCCTAGCCGCGGCCTGCAAGCGATCCGGGGATTCGGCCGACTTCGCCGCGATGCAGACGCGCGGCGCGCACGTCATGGGCGTCGACCAGTACACCTCCGCGCATGTCTTTGAGGATCTGCCCGACGGCGGCCGGGTCGTGCTCGAGCGCGACGATGCGGTGGACACCGTCGCCATCGCCATGATTCGCGCGCATCTGCGCGACATCGAGACGGCGTTTCGCGCGGGCGACTTCACCAAGCCCTTCGAGGTGCATGCCCAAACCGTGCCCGGGACGGGTGTGATGGCGGCGCGCCGCGGTGCGATCACATATGACGAGATCGATCGGCCCCGGGGCGGGGAAGTGCGCATCAAGAGCGGTGATCCGGGTGCGGTGGCTGCGATTCACGAATTCCTCGCGTTTCAGCGGCTGCAGCATCATGCGGCGGGGCATGAGGCAACGAGACCATGACGTGAGAGCAACGCAGCTTCTGACGATTCTCCTGCTGCTGCCGCTGGTGGCTGGGTGTTCACTGACGCCTCCTCCGCCCGCGTCTGGTCCTGTGCCCAACCAGCCGGGCCACATGTTCGACAGTGCGCTCGCGGTCCTGAGGCGTCAGTACTATGACACCGCGTTCGTACATGCGCATCTCGACGCGTTGCGCGAGGAGTTCCGACCGGCCGCGGTTGCGGCGAGCGACGACTCGACCGAGCGCGAGGTTATTCGTCAGTTCCTGGGGCGCTTTCCGGCCTCCCATCTCGCTCTCTTGTCCGGACAGGAGCGCGATGCCTTGTGGTACGATCTCGCGGGCGAGCGGCACGTGATGTTCGGGATGCAGCTCATCGAGTCGAACGGCCGTTATTTCGCCTCGATGGTCCTGAATGGTGGCCCGGCGTATGCCGCCGGAATTCGGGATGGTGACGAGATCGCTGCCATCGATAGCGTACCTCCCGCACGCAGCCCGCATCGGGATTGGCGCGAGGACGACATCTATCTTCCCGACGAGCGTGACCCACCCACGTACGGTCTGCGTTGGGTGCCCGGACCCATGCTCGCGCTGCGGGTCCTGCGCGCGCCCGGTGGTGACACCGCGACAGTCCGCCTCGCTCCCGGTTCGTATTCTGCCCTCGATGCAACCCGGGCCAGCATCCGCGTCGTAACCCGCGACAGCATTCGGGTTGGTTACATCCGCTGGTGGTACATCCATTGGAAGGGCCTAGTCGCGGAATTCCGACAGGCGTTGCAGGGGCCGCTCGCGCCGAGCCAGGCGCTGGTCCTCGATCTGCGTGGCCGTGGCGGGAGTGGATCCGCAGTGCGGGATATCCTGCGCCTGCTCGCTCCAGGGAAGAAGCAACGGTTCAGAGGACCGATCGTGGCCTTGATCGACCGGCAAACCCGGAGCGCCAAAGAGCAGCTGGCTTACGAACTGCGCGCGCAGGGACTTGGCCGGCTGGTCGGGGAGCCCACCGCGGGGGCGTACATCCCGGCAGGATTCGCGAACCTCGGCCACAATGTCGTACTGATGTTCCCCCAGGGCGACAAGGTGCCGAACCCGTATACTCTCCTGATCGAAGGACATCCGATACAACCCGATGTCGCGGCGCCACGGGTCGGTCCATACGCTGGTGGGCAGGATTCGCTGATGGAGGCAGGGATCGCGGAAGCGGTTCGTCTGGTGCGTGAGCGGTAGTTGACCTGTGCGAGGCCTCCGTCAGGAATGCGTAGGGTTGGCAGGATGGATATGGCGGGGCGGAGCACCAGGGCGTAAGTCTGAGCCATGAACCCACGCCCCGTCGTCTTTCTCCTTGCCGCCCTTGCCGCCCCTGCCGCCCTTCTTGGTCAGGCCCCCGGCCACTTCCCCCCCGACTCGCTCATCAACGTCAAAGTGATCCCCAAAACCACGCCCGTGATACAGGTCGTCGGCATGATGCGCAACTTCGCCGGCGCGCTTGGCGTGCGCTGCCAGTTCTGCCACGTCGGGCAGGAGGGGCAGCCGCTCGCGCAGTTCGATTTCGCCAAAGACGAAAAGCGCACCAAGCTCACGGCGCGGCAGATGATGCGGATGGTGGAGGAGATCAACCGGCGGCTCGACACCCTCCCCGAGCACGCGCAGATGACGAGCCACGTCGAGGTGACGTGCCAGACCTGTCACCGCGGGGTGAGCCGGCCGATGTCGCTCGAGCAGCTGATTCAGGAGACGGCCCAGACGTCGGGTGCCGACTCCGCGACGCGGGCGTATCGCGCGCTGCGCGAGCGCTACTACGGCCGCGCGGCCTACGATTTCGGCGAGCCGACGCTGGACGTCGCGGCCTTCCGCCTGGCGCGCGGCGGGAAATTTGCCGAGGCGTTCGCGATCCTGAAGCTCAACGAGGAGCAGTTCCCGACGTCGTCGAACCTCGCGACGTTCCGCGCCAACATCAACTTGCTGAAGGGCGACACGACCGCCGCGATCGCGTCATTCCGCGAAGCGATTCGGCGCGATTCCACGAACGGCGAAGCGCAGGGGAGGCTCCGGCAGCTTACTCGACCGTAGCCTTCTTAATCTTGTCGAGCTTGGGGAACTGCCGGGCGAGATACTTTTCGCCCTCGACGTTCAGCCGGTATTGATCGGGGCCGCGCCCGTTCGGTGCGCCCTCGCCGTAGCCGCCGTACAGCGCGTCGACGACCTCCATCCCTTCCACCACCTGCCCGAACGGCGCGAACCCACTCGCGTCCAGCCGGTTGTTGTCGCCGAAATTGATGAAAATCTGCGTCGTGCGCGTCCCCGGACCCGCGGTCGCGTAGGTCACCATGCCGCGCCCATTGGTCCGGCGCACGGGATCGTCGGGGATCACGCGCGGGCGCCACGCCGCCGTCAGCGCCGTGTCGCCGTGGATGCCGAACTGCGCCATGAAGCCGGGAATGACGCGGAAGAAGCGCACGCCGTCGTAGAACCCGCCGCGCACCAGGTTGTAAAAGCGGTCGGCCCCGAGCGGCGCCCAGGCGCGATGCACGGCGACGACAAAGTCGCCTTTGGTCGTCGCGAAACGCACCCGGAAGCTGTCGGGTGCCTGCTGTGCGAAGCCCGGATCGGCCGGGTTGTGGATGTCCGGCGCGCCCGCCGGGGGCTTAGGCGCCGGCTTTTCACACGACACCGCTGCCGCGACCGTGAGGGCCGTCACGGAGATGTAAGGGAAGTATCGCATAACGCTATGGTAGCTTGGCCGGAACGCGTTCGCTATAGTGTGCCCACGCTTCGCCAGAGAGGACTCGATGGACGGCTGGATCGCCGGACGCATTCGCGCGACGTCGCTGCGCCGTGTCGTCGTGTGGACTCTCGCCCTCGTCGGGTTCGTCGGGGTCGCGACCAGCGACCGCCGCTACATCGCCAACTTTCTCAGCGGGCCATACCCGCTCGCGCGGGCGGATCTCGATTCGATCCGCGATGTGACGAGCACGCCGCGCTACTATGCGCGGGTTTCCGCCGATCGCGTCATCGACACCAGGATCCGGCAATACACCATCCGCACGCAAAGTGGGGTCGAAACGAACCGCGAAGAGTCGGGAGCATACAGCGCCTTCGTGCTCGGCAATCGGTACCTGGTCGTGAAGACGGGCGTCGATCAACCCTCGGTCGCCGAAGGGAAGCTCGCGCCGTGGCCGTCCGAGCTCGAAGCGGAGCTCTTCGATACCAAGGACATGCGCTCACTCCGGCCCCGGTTCTATCCGTTCTATCTGGACAGCGATTCGTTCCGCCGTCCCGGCTTCGTGGTGATCGGTGTCGGCATCGTGCTGCTCCTGCTCTTCGTGTGGCAAGCGCTCCCGGCGTGGCGCGCGTGGCGGAACCCCGAGCGCCATCCGCTCTGGAAGCGCGTCGCGCAGTGGGGGGGCGATCCGATGGGCATCGCGCTCGAGGCCGAGCACGACTACGAGAATTCGCTCATGCGGGGCAAGGCGGGGTGGCGCCTGGGGAACAAGTTCCTCGTGCGTTCGACCTTTTTCACGTTCAGTCTCTTGCGGTTTCACGACGTGCTGTGGGGTTACAAGAAGATCACGCGGCACAGCGTCAACTTCATTCCGACCGGCAAGACGTACGAAGCGATCGTCGCCTGCTATGGCGGCACGGCCACCATCCCGGGCAAGGAAAAGAAGGTGAACGAGCTGCTCACTTTTTTGCAGCAGCGCGCCCCGTGGGCGATTTACGGCTACACCGATCAGCTCGCCGCGACGTTCAACAAACACCGCCAGGACTTTGTGCGCAGCGTGGAACAGCGCCGCCAGGAGTGGGCGCAGAAGACAGGCAAGGCATAACGGCCGCAAGACTGTCTCGGCGGATCGCGGCGGCGCTCCTCGCTGTGGCGGCATGCCGGACCGCAACGCCCGCGCCGCCGCTCGAACGGGAAACTCGCGTGAGGCTCCCGGAGCGTCGCTCCGACGGCGCGCTCACCACGGCAGAGCGCGATTCGCTGCTGCGCGAGGTGGCGGCGCACCGGGAGGCATGGCGGGCGCGTCATCTCAGCACCTACCGAATCCAAATTGCTGTCGGGTGTTTCTGTCCCTGGCCCTCCTACCCGGCGATTCTCGAAACGCGGGACGGCGTGGCCGTGGCGTTGCGCGATACAACCGGGAAATCGCTGGGCGCGCCGCGCGAGCCGTGGTCGCTGTATACAGTAGAAGGGCTGTTCGATGCGGTGGAGCAGGGAGTGCGCCGCGACGACGTCCTCGACGTCGCCTACGATCCGAGCTATGGCTACCCGGCGCAGATTCGCGGCGACGCGAAGCTCGGACTGCCCGACGATTGGTTCTGGGTCAAGGCGAGCCGGCTCACACCTTCGCGGTAGCGCCCCAAATCTTCATATGCCGGGTCTCCGGCATCAGCCGCAGCGAGAGCAGCAGCGCCACCGCCGGCACCGCGATGGAATACGCGAGCGTGAGGCCGAGGCTCTGCGTGGCGGTCCAGACCGCGGTGGTGATGAGCGGGACCGCGCCGCCGCCCCAGCCATTGCCGATGTGGTACGGCACCGACACCGACGTGTAGCGGATCCGGCTGGGGAAGTACTCGGCGAGGAACGCCGCGATCGGTCCATACACCATGCCGACGTAGGAGACGAGGACCGCGACGATGAGGATGGCGAGCGGATAGCTGATTGCGCCTGGCTGCGTGACGTTGCCGAGGATCGCGTATAGCGGATAGTAGGTGGTGGCGGCGAGCAGGAATCCCGCAAGAATGATCGGTTTGCGGCCGACCCGATCGGACAGCCAGCCGAACAGCACCAGGGTCGGCGTCGCGATCAAGAGTCCCACGCCGACGATCACGCTGGAATTGAGCACGTCCATCTTGCTCACCGTCTGCAGAAAGTAGATCGCCCAGAACTGGCTCGAGTACCAGACGCACCCCTCGCCCAGCACCACGATCGTGGCGATCAACACGTAGCGGAGATTCTGGCCGGTGAACGCTTCCTTCCAGGGATGCGTGGCCGTCTGTCCCCTGGCTTTGATCTCCTGGAAAATCGGGGTTTCCTGGAGCCGCAGCCGGATGTAGATGGCCACCACGACGAGCAGCAGCGAGACGAGGAAGGGGATCCGCCAGCCCCAGGCGTTGAACGCCTCGGTCCCGAGGATCGAGCGCGTCCCGATGATCACGGCGAGCGACAGCACGATGCCGAGGGTCGGCGAGGTCTGCAGCCATCCCGTATAGAGGCCGCGCTTCTCGTCGGGGACGTGCTCGGCGACGTAGGTGATGGCGCCGCCGTACTCCCCGCCCAGGCAGAGCCCCTGCACGAGCCGGAGCAGCAGCAGTATGATCGGGGCCAGGAGACCGATTTTCGCATAGGTCGGAACCACGCCGATCAACGCCGTCGAGATCCCGATCCCGCTGAGGGTAATGAGGAACGTGTATTTCCGGCCGACGATGTCGCCGACGCGGCCGAGGATGAGCGCGCCCAGCGGGCGGACGAAGAAGCCGACCGCGAAGATGGCCACCCACCGCACCAGGGCGGCGGCGGGATGGGTCGGGTCGAAGAACTTGATCGACAGAATCGTGGCCAGACTGCCGAAGACGTAAAAATCGTACCATTCGATGATGTTACCGACGGCGGCCGCCGTGACGACGCGGCGCAGGGCGCTGGGCCCCAGGTTCGGAGCGGGGGGGGGTGTGGGCATGAGCGAGGCTAGCCCGCGCTTTCCCACCGCGCAATGGCGGGGCCGGAACCGTGATTTCCGGCCACGCGCGCCATTGCGCCGGGCATTATGTTACTCGCGCATGGGTGACAGCGACCTACCACCCCCCAATCGACCGTCCCGCGGGTCGGGTTCTCTCACGGTTCACCTCGCCGACGAGCTGGACGTCTATTTCAACGAAGTCGCCCACGGCCGCCCCGTCGGATTTGTCGCATCCCCCAAATGGAAGCCACGCACCGACGTCTATGAGACCGACGGGGAGTTGATCGTCCACATGGACATCGCCGGGATGCAGGCGGGGGACTTCAGCGTCGAGCTGGACGAAGGGATCCTGAAGATCGCGGGCGAGCGCACCACGCGGCAGCAGGGCAAGCGCCACTATCACTCGATGGAAGTGCAGATCGGGCCGTTCGAGCGGCGCTTCCGGCTGCCGGTCGTCGTCGATCCGGCGTCGATCAAGGCCACCTACGAGCATGGCTTCCTCGAGATCCGGCTGGCCAAGCAACCGCCGCGCTCCTCGGGCGCGCAATCGGTGCGGGTGACTTAATGGAGCGCCTGCCGGTCCTTCCCCTGGGCCAGCTCGTTGTGTATCCCCACGTCGTCATCCCGCTGGCCCTCACTGATCCCAAAGCCGTTCAACTGATCGACGAGATCATCCAGGGCGAAAAGCGCCTGCTGCTCGGCGTCGTGAAGTCGATGGGCGGGATGGAGCCGCCCGAGGGCGCGGTGATGAACACCCTCCCGCACCAGCTCTACGACGTCGGCACCCTCGGCACGATCGTCCGGATGCTCAAACTCGGCGACGGCTCGGTGCGGGTGATGGTCCAGGGGCTGGAGCGCGCGCGGCTGGGCAACGTGGCGCAGGGCGAGAAGTGGCTCATGGCGGACATGGAGCCGCTCACCGAAAACCTGCTCGAGGACGCCCGCACCGAAGCGCTGAAGCGCACGGTCATCGCGCAGTTCTCGCGCGTCATCGACATCGCCCCCTATCTCGGCGCCGAGCTGCACGAAGTGCTGGCCGGGATCAACGAAGCGGGGAAACTGGCCGACTTCATCGCGGCGAACCTGGATCTCGCTCTCCCGGCGAAAGCCGAGCTGCTCGCGATCGACGACGTCACGCGCCGGCTCGAGCGGCTCGCGGAATTCCTGGTGCAAGAGCTGCAGGTGCTGGAGGTCGGGACCCAGATCCAGGAAAAAGTGAAAACGCGCCTCGACCAGAATCAGCGCGAATACGTGCTGCGCGAGCAGCTGCAGGTGATCCGCCAGGAGCTCGGGGAAGGCGAGGGCGACGACGAGCTCGAAGAGCTGGCCAGGCGGCTCGACGAGGCCAAGCTCTCGGCGGAAGGAAAAAAAGTGGCCGACCGCGAGCTCAAACGCCTGCGCCAGATGTCGCCGCAGTCGGCCGAGTATCAGGTCGCGCGCACCTATCTCGACGTCTTCGCCGCGCTGCCCTGGAGCCGCGTCACCCAGGATCGGCTCGACCTCAAGGCGGCGCGCGAGATCCTCGATCGCGACCATTACGATCTCAAGACCATCAAGGAGCGCATCCTCGAGTATCTCGCGGTGCGGACGCTGAATCCCGACGCGAAGGGCTCGATCCTCTGCTTCGTGGGACCGCCGGGCGTCGGTAAAACGTCGCTCGGGCAGAGCATCGCCGAGGCACTCGGACGCAAGTTCACGCGCGTCTCGCTCGGCGGCGTGCGCGACGAAGCGGAAGTGCGCGGCCATCGCCGCACCTACGTCGGTGCGATCCCGGGACGCATCATTCACGCGCTGCAGCGCTGCGAGACGCGCACACCGGTATTGATGCTGGACGAGGTGGACAAGATGGGCGCCGACGTGCGCGGCGATCCCACCGCGGCGTTGCTCGAGGTGCTCGATCCCGCGCAGAACTCGACCTTTGTCGATCACTACCTCGAGGTGCCGTTCGATCTGTCGGGCGTGATGTTCATCGCGACGGCGAACAGCACCATGCCGATTCCCGATCCGCTGCTCGACCGCATGGAGCAGCTCAACCTCGTCGGCTACACGCCGTCCGAGAAGCTCCAGATCGCCAAGCGCTATCTCATGCCGCGCCAGCTCAAGGAGACGGGACTGGGGAAGGGCAAGGAAGCCGAGCGCGCCCATGTCGCCGACGCCGCGCTCGACCGCCTGATCGCCGAGTACACGAGAGAAGCGGGCGTCCGCCAGCTGGAGCGCGAGATCCAGGGCGTGCTCCGCAAGGCCGCACTCGAGGTGGTTGAGGGGAAGTCGACAAGCGTGAGAATCTCCTCGAAGAATCTCGAGAAGTACGCGGGACAGCCGAAGGTGCAGAGTGAAGTGGCGGGCCGCGCCCCCGAGATTGGTGTCGCGACCGGGCTCGCATGGACGCCGACCGGCGGCGACATCATGTTCATCGAAGCGATCCGCATGCCCGGCAAGGGCCAGATCACGCTGACCGGCCAGCTCGGCGACGTGATGAAAGAATCGGCGCAGGCCGCGTGGAGCCTGCTCCGCGCCCGCGCAAGCGCGTTGGGGATCCCGCTCGACGTCTTCACGCAGTCGGACGTGCACCTGCACGTGCCGGCGGGCGGCGTGCCGAAAGACGGACCTTCGGCCGGCATCACGATCGCCGCGGCGCTGGCGTCGCTGCTGTGCCGCCGGCCGGCGCGGCACGACGTCGCCATGACGGGCGAGCTGACGCTGCGGGGCAGGGTGCTGCCGATCGGCGGGCTCAAGGAGAAGTTGACCGCGGCGGCGCGGGCCGGGGTGAAATCGGTGCTCGTTCCCGAACGCAACAAGAACGACCTTATTGACTTGCCTGAAGAGGTACAGAAGTTGCTCAATATCCAGCTCGTGGAAACGATTGACGATGTGCTCGAATTGGCGCTGCTCGAGGCGCCCCCCGAAGACCGCAAGAGCGACCGCCGTTCGGGCGGGATTCGCGTGGTGACACCCACGCCGCCGGGACCCGCCGCACCGCCGGCTCCCGGCGAGGTCCGGCGATGAGCGACGTCGCCACACTCGAAGCGGCACTCGCCGAGATCCGGCGCCGCGACGGCAAGTACAACGAGCGCGCGTACGTGTTCGTGCTTGCGGCGCTCGAGTTCGCGCAGACGCGCCTGCCCGCGCGGCGCCATTTGAGCGGCGTCGAGCTGGCTTGGGCCTGCCGCGATCTCGCGCTCGAGCAGTTCGGGATGCTCGCCTCGGCCGTGCTGACGCACTGGGGCATCCAGACCACCGACGACTTCGGGCAGATCGTGTTCATGCTGATCGACGTGGGACTGCTCGCGCGCCAGCCGGCCGATCGCCTCGAAGACTTCGAACGCGTTTACGAGTTCGCCGAGGTCTTCAAGGCGGGGGCGGGCTATCGTTGGCCGGGAGTCTCCTCTTCGGGGTGACGCCCGGCGTCCGGCCGCCCGCCGTCAGCGGGCGCTTCTATCCTTCCGATCCCGTCGAGCTGCGGGCAACCGTCGCCACATTACTCGCCGATGCGCGCACGGCCGTCCGGCCGTCAGACCGTCTGGCCGTCGGTGTTATCGCGCCTCATGCGGGCTACATCTATTCCGGACCGACGGCCGCCCGCGCATTCGCCCGCGTCACGATCCCCGGCTTGGTCATCATCCTTGCTCCCAATCACACCGGCGTTTCCGAAGCCGAGGGTGGCGTGTCGCTGTGGGAGGCCGGGGCCTTTCGTACGCCGCTGGGCGACGTCCCGGTCGATGCGGAAATGGCGGCGGCACTGCTCGAGGTCTCCCGCGGTGTCGTGGGCGTGGACCATGAAGCTCATCGCGCCGAGCATGCCGTCGAAGTCGAGCTCCCATTTCTGCAAATGCTGCGTGCCGACGTGCGCATCGTGCCACTCGTGATCGCCTGGGACGCCTGGGAGCCAGCGTGCGCGCTCGGCGAGATGCTCGCCCGCCTCGTCACGGCGACACGTGAGCCGGTGTTGCTGCTCGCCTCGAGCGACCTCAACCACTACGAACCCTCGGTCGTCTCCGAGAACAAAGACGCGCGCGCGCTCGATGCCGTGCAGGCGCTCGATGGCGAGGAGCTGCTCGCCCGCTGCAAGCGCGAGCGCATCTCGATGTGCGGCCGCGGGCCGGCGGCCGTGGTGCTGGCCGCCGCGAAAGCGCTGGGCGGGACCCGGGCGGAGGTGGTAGACTACCGCCACTCCGGCTGGGTCTCGGGCGATAACGCGCGCGTGGTGGGGTACGCGGGGGTGGTGATTCCGTGAATCCGATTCCGGTTCTGGCGGCGAGCGAAGCGGCGGCGTGGGATGCGGCGGCGCGCACCCAGTATCGCATGCCGAGCCGTGTACTGATGGAGACGGCGGGCCGAGCCACCGTGCAGGTGCTCGTCACCGAGCTGCCCGAGGCAACGACCGGCGGTGTCCTGGTCGCCGCGGGCGCCGGGAATAACGGCGGGGACGGCTGGGTGATCGCCCGCGCGCTCCACGCCGCCGGGATTCCCGTGTGGGTCGCGGCCGTCGATCCGAAGACCGATGACGCGATCGACAATCGCGCCCTCGCGCGTCTGGACGGCGTGCGCGAGCTGGGGCGGGAAGAAGCCTGGCCGCAGGCCGCCGTTGCCGTAGATGCGTTGCTCGGCACCGGCGCGACAGGTCCCGCCAAGGGAGACGTGCTGGCGCTCGCGGACCGGCTGACCGCCTACGGGGCGCCCATCCTCGCCGTCGACGGACCGACGGGGCTCGATCTCACGAGCGGTGAAGCGCACGGTCCCATTCACGCCCGCCTCACCGTCACGTTCGGTGGGCCGCGGCGCGGTCACCTCCTGGCGCGCGAGTGGTGCGGCAAGATCGTCGTCGTGGACATCGGATTCCCGCCCGCCGACGCGGTGTGGCCGGTGCTCGTCACCGACCGCTGGGCGGCCGGCCGGCTGCCGCGGCTCGCGCCGCAAATGCACAAGGGCGACCGCGGCCGCGTGTGCGTGGTTGGCGGCGCGGACGGGATGAGCGGCGCGGCGCTCCATGCCGCCCGCGCTGCGCTTGCCGCCGGCGCCGGGCTCGTCAAGCTGGTGGCGGCACGCGAAACGATCGCGGCCGCGCAGGCCAGTCTCCCGGATTTGTTGACGGTCGAGACCGCACTCGGGGAGGCGCTCGAGCCCGCCGTGGCCGAGGCGATCGAATGGGCGGACGCGCTGGTCATCGGTCCGGGACTCGGCCG
>WNFK01180077.1_pt3 | contig 24976 bp, 22 predicted proteins | sample 5400281 | NCBI WGS metagenome assembly WNFK01 (sample SAMN13153350, study PRJNA577476) | soil metagenome | isolation source: 20 cm soil on Douglas fir-dominated hillslope | place: USA:California | collected 2013-09-17
GTACTCGCCGTGGGGCGAGAAGAGCTCCTTGCCCTGGATCTCCACGTCGAGCCGCGCCTCGTGGGCGAGCGCCTTGAGCTCGCGCTCGATGTAGTTCGGCATCCCCTCTTCCACCACCAGCACCCGGCGCTTGCCGCGCAGGAACCCGATCAGCTCCTCCGGAACCAGTGGATGGATGGCGTTGAGCACCATGAGGGGAATCGGCGTGCGGCCGCGCGTGTCGGCGAGGCCCAGCACGTGGAGCCCCCGAAGCGTCGTGTTCCAGAGGCCGCCCTGCATGACGATCCCGAGGTGCTCCTCATCGCCGCGGAAGTGCTCGTTGAGCTTGTGCTCGACGATGTAGCGCCGCGCGGCCGGCAGGCGCGTCTCGAACTTCTGCGCCTCCATCTGGTAGGTGAACGGCGGCAGGTTGATGCGGTCGATGCTGAAGCTCGGCGAGGTGAGCGGCGCCCGCATGCTGATCGCCGGGCGCACGTTGTCGCGGCATCGGAGGGTCCCGCGCATGTGGCAGGCGCGGATGCGGATCGAGAAGAAGACCGGCTCGTTGCACGCCTCGGAGAGGCCGAAGCCCTCCTCCACGAACCGGGCGAAAGCGTCGAGGCTGTTGCGGGGGTCGAGGAGCGGGATCGACGACTTCAGCGCGGTCGAGTGGGTCCGCTCCTGGAGGATGGAGGCGCCCTCCCCGTAGTCCTCGCCGATCACGATGACGGAGCCGCCGATGACCCCGGCCGACGCGACGTGCGAGAGGGCGTCGGACGCCACGTTCGTGCCGACGACCGACTTCCAGGTGACCGCGCCCCGCATCGGATAGTTGATGGAGGCGCCGAGGAGCGCGGCGGCCGCCGCTTCGCTGCCGGATTGCTCGAAGTAGATGCCGAGCGGCTTGAGGAGCGGTTCGTTCGCGTCGGACAGGACGTCGATCAGGTAGGAAACCGGCGCCCCAGGATAGCCGCCGACGTAGCTCACGCCGGACTGGAGGAGCGCCTTGGTGATGGCGAGGATCCCCTCGCCATGGAGGAGATCACCGGCGCCGTACCCGAGCTGCTTGACGTCCTCCGCGAACGACCGCTCCCCCATGCCGCTCCCCTACGAGATCCGCGCGCTACTTCTGCTTGGCGACGATCTGATCCTTGATCTTGTCGTAGGTGGCCTGCGGCACGACCTTCTTCTTCGCCAGGTCGTCCTTGCGCGCGTACGGACGCCCGTCGACGATCTTCTTCGCGTACGCGTCACCGATGCCGGGCAGAGCCTTGAGCTCGTCTGCGGATGCGGTGTTGATGTCGAGCGGCTCCTTTTTCTTCGCGTCGGACTTGGTCTCGGTCTTGGCCGACGCGTCCTTCTTCGCCGGCGCATCGGTCTTGGTCTGCGCCAGAGCTGGCGAGAGCCCGAGCGAGACGGTGGCGAACAGGACGGCGATCACCACGGCGACGAGTCTGAACATTGGTGTCCTCCTCGTTACAGGTTGGCAACGCCGATATAGCGTCGATTCAGTATACATCAAATGATTTCAGGGATTTGCACGGTGTCTGTGAATTCATACACGTCTCCGATTGTCGGCATTGACCCTGGGCGAGCGCGGCCGGAGCCTAGGGCGACGAGGCTTACCAGTGCCTGGATCGCGCGTCACTATTGACCCCGAGCTGCTGCGACGGCTTTATGTCGTCGAAAGGCTTTCGGCCGGCGACATTGCAACGAAGCTCGGATGCGCAGGCGCGACGATCTTGCGCCGACTGCGGCGGCTTGGCGTGGACGTGCGGCCCACCGGGCCCGTCCCCTACAGTCGGGCCGAGGTCGTCGGTATCGACTGGGGCCCGGAGATCGCCTATGCCCTCGGCCTGATGGCGACTGACGGGAATCTTGCCAGGAGAAAGGGCCAGTTGTCGCTCGTCTCCAAGGATTTGGACCAGATCGAGACGCTGCGGCGCTGTCTTCGGCTCGAAGCCAAGATCTCGCAAGTTCGAAGCTCGACTGGGTTCCTTCACAAGGTCCAGTGGCACGACCGCGGTCTGTACGACTGGTTCCTCAGTGTCGGACTTACGCCTGCAAAGAGTCGCACCCTTGGGCCACTAAGGGTGCCCGACAAACTCTACGCCGATTTCTTTCGAGGTTGCATCGACGGCGACGGCTGCGTTCTCGTGTACACGGACCGATATCACGCGATGAAGAGCCCATCCTACGTGTACAAACGCCTGTACGTGTCGCTGGTCTCCGCGAGTCGCCCCTTTCTCGAGTGGATTCGGGCGAACACGCGCAGACTCGTCGGAGTCTCGGGCGCCGTTCACAATAGCGGCGGGAAAAGCCAACGCCCGGTCTGGGCTCTTCGCTATGCCAAACGGGAATCTCTACGACTGCTCGGCTGGATGTACTACGGTCCAGACGTCCCCTGCCTCGCCCGTAAGCGTCTCAAAGCCGAAAGGTTTCTTTCACTTCTCCACGATGCCTCGGTGCGCTGAGTTGGACGACCCAGGGTCGGCTGGTTGTACACTGTCACCGCTAGAGGCACGGGCCGGGGTGGTGTAACGGCAGCCACGCCAGACTCAAAATCTGGTGCCCGCAAGGGCGTGCGGGTTCAACTCCCGCCCCCGGTACCATTCCTTGACAAGCTTCCGAGCGCCCTTGTAGGGTGATTTCTCGCGTGGGGCTGTAGCTCAGTTGGGAGAGCACAAGGCTGGCAGTCTTGGGGTCAGGGGTTCGACTCCCCTCAGCTCCACCATCTTAAGACCCCTCTGAAGCACCGGCGGCTCGCCAGCCGCCGCGCCGCCGTCGATGTACGACCGACTGAAATCGGGCTCGTGGATTCGCTGGTTCGTCGTGCTCGTCGTCTGCGTTGCGCTCTTCCTTCTACGCCGGAAGCTCCTGGGCGGCGCGGAGACGCCGGATAGCTTCTGGCAGGGTTACACGCCCCCGCAGGTCGCGGACTTCCTCCGGCAGATCGGCCCCGGAGGGCGCTCGCTCTACGCCTGGACCCAGCTGACGCTCGACGTCGTCTTTCCCGTCGTCTACGTCGTCTGCCTCGCGCGACCCCTCGCACGCACGGCGCCGCCGGGGATCGGTCCCCTGCTCATATGGCTGCCGTTCGTGGTCGCGGGCTTCGATCTGGCCGAGAACGTCTCGACCGCGTACCTCGCCTGGACGTTCGACGGCCGGCCGGCGCCCCTCGCGGAATTCGCCAGCCTGTTCACCCGTAGCAAGTACGCCTTCCTGGTCGCGAGCCTCATTGCGCTCCTGCTCGTCTGGCTGCACAAGGTGCGCGAGCGCCTGGTCTACTTCTACCTGGCGCGCTTCCCGCTGCTGCTCGCTCTCGCGCTCGTGCTCCTGCCCGTCCTCTCCGGCACCATCTTCAGCAACGCGCTGGCCAATCTCTACGTGCTCGGGCCCTGGGAGTTGTTCGCGGTCTCGCTGGCCGCCGTGCTCGCCTCGGCCTCAGTCCTCGTCAACGCGCGCCTCGTGCTGCTCTACGGTCACCTCCGGTTCGGCGTGCCGAGCTTCGGCTCGCCCACGAAGATGCCGCTCTGGCAGCCGCTGCTGGCCCTCGGCGCCGCCTGGTGGCTGATCGCGTTCGCGCTCGCTCGATCGTTCATGGGGGCGAGCGGGCGCGATCTCTGGCTCCTGGTCCAGCTGCTCGGCGGCGCGCTCCTGGGCACGGCGGCGGCGCTGGCGATCGTGTGGATCGGCGAGGCCCTGCGAATCCTTACCGCTGAGCCCGCCTCGCTGGATCGCGCCGACATCCGGGAGGGCGCGGTCACTCCGGATCTGGTCGTTCCGCGTCAGTTCATCCCGGCCGGCGTCCGTCAGCACGCCGCGCCGGGAGTCGCGCAGGCGCTGTCCACGACGGTCTCGGCCCGTGTCGGCCCCGGCGGCGCCCCGGGCTACATCTCGGCGAGCGGCTTGCTCTCCGGTCACGTGTTCGCGCTGCTGATTCTCCTGGTGTGGCTCGTCGTCTACGGGCTCACGTTCTACCTGGACCATCCAACGGCCGAGCGAAGCGCGGTGGTGCCGGCGCTCGCCTACCTGCTGGCGCTCCTGACGTTGCCGACCTGGGTGTTCTCGGGCGCCGCGTTCTTTCTCGATCGCTACCGCGTGCCCACGCTGGTCGTGCCGGCGCTGCTGCTCGTTCTCTCGTTCGTCTCGCCGACCGACCACTTCTTCGATACGCCACTCCCGGCGTCGAGCGGCGGCACCGCCGGGCGCGGCGCCGAGCCGTCGGATCTCGTCGCCCTCCTCAACGGCTGCCGGCTGACCGCGGTCGCAACCAGCGGCGGCGGGATCCGAGCGGCCGGCTGGACGGCCGAGGTTCTGACGCGGCTGCACGAGGAGGTCCCCGACTTTTCTCGATCGCTCCGGATCGTGAGCTCGGTGTCGGGCGGAAGCGTGGGCACCATGTACTTCGTCGGCGCGTTCGCGGGCCCCGACGGGCCGCCGCCGCAGACGCTCGAGGACATCCGCCGGCTCGCCGTGCGCTCGAGCCTCAACAGCGTCGCCTGGGGCTTCAGCTATCCCGATCTCTGGCGAACCTTCTGGCCGTTCGTTCCGGAGTCGGCCACCGATCGTGCCCGGACGCTCGAGCTCGCGTGGGCGCGAGGCTGGCCGGCGCGAGCCCACACGCTCGCTCAGTGGCGAGACGACGCCGCGAACGGTCGCCGCCCCGCGGTCGCCTTCAACGCCACGGTCGTCGAGACGGGCCGGCGCCTCGTGTTCGGCAGCTTCGACATGAAGCCGGGCGCCCGGACGCGCTCGATGCGTACCGACACCTTCGACCGCGTCTACCCCGGTCGGGACATCTCGGTCGTGACCGCCGCGCGGCTATCGGCGAGCTTCACGTACGTCACGCCGGTTTCCCGGGCGTGGCCCGAGGACCCGAGCAAGTGGCACGTCGCGGACGGCGGCTATCAGGACAACTACGGAGTCGGCACGCTCGTCGACTGGCTCGACACGGCCTTCGGCGTCGCGGCGCCCGTCGACGAGGCCGGCGCCTCGTGCGCCGGCCGCCTGCGCGTCGCGGTCGTGCTCATCGGATCGCGGGAGGCCGATAGTCCCGGACGCAACCGAAGCTGGGCATTCCAGATGGGCGCCCCGATGGTGACGCTGCTCAACATTCGAAGCGCCGGGCCGAAGGCGCGCAACGACATGGAGCTCGAGCTCCTGGCCGGCCTCCGCGGCCGGCTCGGGGCCATCTGCTTCACCTACGCCAACGACGACTCACCGGTCTCCTGGCATCTCAGCGAAGCGCAGAAGCAGAAGATCCGCGAGGCGTGGAAGGGGCAGGCCGAGCAGCGTCAGCTCCTCGACGACTTTCTCCACGGCCGGCGCGACGCTCCGGCCACGTGCCCGGGCTGACGCGCCGGCCGCCGGAGCTCAGCGCATGACGACGGTCTTCTCGGTCCGCATGCCGTCCCGCTCCACCTCGACGCGAACGGTGCCGCTGTCGGGGTCGCGGCGGAGCTTGACGAGCGCCAGGAAGAAGCCTCCCGCCGGCGGCTGCCCGTTGATCGCGACGATCCGGTCGCCCGCCTCGATGCCCGCCGCCGCGGCGAGCTTCGGATCCGTGACGATCAGCCCGTCCGCCGTCAGAATGCCGTCCCCGATGTCCGACATGATCTGATAGCCGGCCAGCGTGGGCCGGATCGTGACGAAGCGCGCGAGATCGGGCTGCGAGCGGGCCCCCGCGCCCAGCCTGACCTCGTAGCGGTCCGCTCCAATCGCGCGGATCCCGTCGACGGGACGCGCGGCCTCGCTCGCTTCCGAGCCCCGCAGCCGCGTCGTCGCGGATCCGGGATCGACCGCGGACGCGCCGACGGGCGGAGACCGCAGGCTCTGGAGCGAGGCGAAGTCGGAGCCCTGGTGATCGGCCCGATCGAGCAGCACGATGCTCGAGGCGATGACCAGCGCGGTCACGAACGTCGCGGCGACGGCGCGGCGGCGTCCCAGGCGCACGCGGCGCGCGGCCGCGGCGACGACCAGGAGCCCGATCAGGACACTCCCGGCCCCAACCCCCAGGTAGAACGTGAGCGCGGCGTGGCCGCGCGAGCGCGACGCCAGCCAGATCATCGGAGCGAGGCCTGTCCGCACCACTGCCTTCAGTGTCTCGGAGCGAGCGATCACGCCCGCGAAGGCGGGGCCGATTCGGTAGTAGGCCGCCACGGCGGCGCGCCCGGCCGCGTGCGGAAGGAGCACATCGTCGCGGAACTCGCGGAGAACTCCCACCTCGCGGGCCATCGGCGAGCCAAACGCCGCCGTCGCGATGAAGCAGGTCGAGCCGCCTCCGCCTCCCCCCGCGCCTAGGCCGAACTGGGTGATCGCGACGACGAACGAGTCAGTCGCTCCACCGAAGGTGGTTTGCACGCCGGACCCCGTCACCGGAAAGTCGGCGGAGGTTGTGTCCCCGACCATAAACACGTTGCCAGCGAGGTCGACGGCCACGCCGAGGCCGAAATCGTCGCCGGTACCGCCCACGAACTGCGTGGTCGTGCTCGTCGCCGTCGGGTCCAGCGACACGACGAAGGCGTCGGTATTCAGCACGCAGCCCACGCCGACGCATCGAATCTCCGAGCCGGAAATAAAGATGTTGCCGATGCTGTCGCGAGCGATCCCGACGCTGACGCTGGGGCTCCCGGGATCGCGATCGCGCGCGGTCGTGTCGAGCTGGCCGGTCGGGACGGCCCGCGATACGACGAGCCCGGTGCCCGTCGGATTCAGCTCGGTCAGAAACGCCTGGGTAGCAGCCGTGAACGTGAAGGCGCCCGTTGTCGGGAAATTCCCGGACGACGTCACGCCGGTGACGTAGGCCTCGCCAGCGGCGTCGACGGCGACGGCCAGCCCTTCGTCGCTCGCGCTCCCGCCCAGATAGGTCGAATAGACCAACGCGCCGACGGCACTGAGGGCCGTCACGAACGCATCGGTCCCGCCGGCCGGCCCGCCGAAGACCGTCTGGAACGAGCCGACCGTCACGGGGAAGGGCGGCGACGGCGACGCGGTCGATCCCGTGACGTAGGCGACGCCGGCGATGCTCAGGGCGATCGCGTTCCCCACGTCGTCACCCGCGCCGCCGAGGAAGGTCGAGTACAAGAGGGCTGAGCCCAGTGGATTGAGCTTCGTGACGAACGCCTCGCGGCTCCCGCCGGGCGTGGCCGCAGGCTGCACGGAGCCGGCCGTCGTCGGGAAGTTCGTCGAGAACGTGCCGCCGGTGACATGTGCGTTGCCGGCCGCGTCGACCGCGATACCGAGTCCCACGTCCGATCCGGTGCCGCCCAGGTAAGTCCCGTACACGAGGGCGGAGCCGGTGGGGTCGAGCTTGACCACGAAGGCGTCGTTTGCCCCGCCCCTGAAGGCTTCCTGGAAGGCTCCGCGGGTGGTCGGGAAGTCAATGGAGTTCGTAAAGCCGGTGACGTAGACGTTGCCGGCCGCGTCGACCGCGATGGCGCGCCCGGCGTCGTCGCCGGTCGTCCCGCCCACGTACGAGGAGTGGACGGCGGTGGACAGGTCGTGGCTGAGCTTGACGACGAAGACGTCGATACGGCCCAGGGCCGTCGGCCCGAAGCCGCCCACCGTCGTCGGGAAGTTGATCGACTTCGTGTTTCCCGTCACGTACACGCTGCCGGCGTTGTCCAGCGCGACGGCAAACGCCTGGTCGACTCCGATTCCGCCGAGAAACGTGGCGAGGCTCACGATGGGGTCGATGACGAGCGCCGCGCTCGGGTCATAGGCGGCGACCTGAAAGCCGACCGTGGCCGCGCCATCGCGTACCCACCCGCCCTGGATCTCGCGCCTGGCTCCGCCGACGTGCTGGTAGACCACCGGCTTGGCGAAGCGAAGCGAGGCTGCGCCCACGTGCAGGAGAAGATCGCCCTCCGCGCTCAGCTCGATCCGGTCAGCGCCCTCGAACCCGAGCCGGATGGCCCGCGGGTTCGCCCCGGGGGCGACGACGAAGTCGTACTCGAGCCCCTGCTGCCGCGTGCCGTAGTAGGCGAGGTCGATCCCCGGGTAGATCTCGCGATACAGAACGCGCGCGTACGCGCGCGCGTCGGTCCGCCATTTGCGAGGATCCCGGCCGATCAGAGAGTGGATTCGCCCGGGAAGCTCGTCGAGCCCCTGAGCGTCGGCGTCGGGATTGGCGCCGAGGACCCGCATCTTCAAGGTCGCCTCGCGCGTGACCAGCACCGCGTCGGTGGAGGCGAGGAACAGCGTCAGGCCCTGGCTTCGAGCGACGAACTTCACCCGCGGATCGCTCTGCCCGCGGTTCGGCTCGAAGCTGAGCGGCAGGGACCGATAGGCTTCCCTCGCGTCAGCGAGCTTCGGAAGCTGTGCGGCAGGGTGAAGCTCGGAAGCGAGCGCCGCCGGGAAATTGACGAGGATCGGGAGGGCTATTAGCGCGGCCGCCCGGGCTCTCATGGACGCCTCCCGAAAGTCGATCGAGTAGCGGGAGACTATGCCCTTCAGCCGGACCGTGTCAAACGATCGAAGAACGGCCTGCGAAGAGGCTCGGGGCGGCCTGAGATTCGGTAATTCGAGAGGGGAACCGGCTAGCGCGTCGCCGGACTACCGCCGAGCGGCCTGACAGCCGTCTTGTCGTGCGTCGTCGACCGTGGCGTAGCACCGATCGGGCTTGGTCGCGCCGTAGAGCTCGCTGTCGGGTACGTGAAAGATGCACCGCGGGCTCGAGAAGGCGTTGAAGAGGCCCTTGATCGGCTGGGCCGCCGGGCACGCCCAGGCGCTCTCCGGGGGCACTCCGGGCCGCTCCTTGGCGCCCGGGCTCGTCGCCTGCGCCAGCGTCGTCGGTGTCGTCGGCTCCGACTGATCCGCCCACAGCCCGCGGCGATCATCGCGCGCTTCCTGCTCGAGGGTGACGAAGAGATCGCGGTATCGCACGTTCGGCTGGATCGTCATGGTCTCGGCGGAGCCGCGACCGATGAGCTCGGCGTTGACCATCCGGTCCGCGACGAAGACGTAGGCCAGGAGCCGTCCTTCACGATCCCGCTCCTGGGCGTCCAGCTCCAGTCGGACCTGCTGGCGCGCGACGAGCTGCCGATTCGCGTCGGCCACGTCTGCGCCGCTCTGGCTCTGGCCCTTCACGGCCTGGGTGGTCTGTTTCGCGTTGATCCCGATGTAGCGGACGGTCTCCACGCGATCGCCGAGGTTGACCCGGATGGTGTTTCCGTCCACGACGTCGAGAACCTGGCCGACGAGGATCGGCGGCGCCTCGGATCCGCGGGAATGATTCGCCCACGCGGCCCACAGCTGGGCACGGGCGAGCGCGATCTCCTGGTCGGGAAGAAACATCCGGCAATCGACCGCCGCGAGCATCGTCTCCGTGACGCTCCGCAGCGGCTCGTAGATCAAGCCGCCGTCCGAGCGAGTCAGCGCGACCGTCCAGCGCTTTCCATCGCAGAGGAGATCGATCGTCGGGTACGCGGGCGTGCTCTGGCCCGCGAGCTGGATATACCGCTGGCCGGTCTTCGGATCGGTGCCAAGCACGATGCGAGGGCCGGGAACGCCCGCTTCCTGACCGGCCGCGGGTTGAGCCGTCACCACGTGCGCCGGAGAGAGTGCGAGCGCCGCGACAAGGACAAGCGGAGCGGCGAGGATCAGCAGGCTTTGCCGGATCACGGGGTTCCGGATGGTCGGCGCCGGAGGGCGACGGGGCCGCCCTCCGGCTCCTTGCTTCCCGTCACGCGCTCAGCGGCTCTTGATGCGAAAGTCGGCGCGCCGGTTCTGGTTCTTGCATTCCTCGGTGTCCGCGCTGCAGACCGGCCTTTCCTTGCCGTAGGAGACCGTCGACAGGCGCTCCTTCGCGATTCCGTTCGCCTCGAGATAGTCCATCGCCGACTTGGCTCGTCGATCGCCGAGGGCCAGGTTGTACTCGGCCGTGCCGCGTTCGTCGCAGTTGCCCTCGATGAGCACCAGCGTGTCCGCGTTCTCCTTCAGCCACGTCGTGTTGTTCGTCATCGCGTCGATCGCGTCCGGTCTGAGCACGGCCTTGTCGAAGTCGAAGTAGACCGGCTTCAGCTCCGGCGTCGCGACGAAGTCCTCGCTCCGTGGCCGCTGGGTCTGGTCCTCGGATTGCGGCTTGTCGGCTGACTCCTCCTGCGGAGCGACCGCGACGGTGGCGACGCCCTGCTCCGGCTGAGCCGGCACGGGCTCGGCCGCCACCGGAACCTGCGCGGGCATCTGCGGGGGCGCCGCCTGCGCGGACTGCTGCGAGGCGCTCGGCGGCGGCGACTGACGGGCGAGGATCAGGCGGACGCTCCGGCCGTTGACCTGGCCCACCATCTGATCGCCGGCGACGTTGAGGTCGGCGGCGAAGATTCGGTCGTCGATCTCGTGGATGAGCTTGACCTTCGACCCCGAGACCGTGGCGAACACGCGAATCCCGCCGAGACCCTGCTGGCGAACCAGCCAGGGCACCGATTCGGCCGCGGTGGCCCCGTCGAGGACCATCTTGCCGTAGCCGGCGTTACCGCGCTGCGTCATGTCCAGTGTCAGGCTTTCCTGGCGTACGGCCTGGAAAAGCCCGGCGCCAACCCACGAGCCCGACCAGTGGCCCGAGATGTCGTTGTCTGCCGGGAGGCCACCGACGACCAGTCCCGTCGGCTTCCCGGATGCACACGCAACGAGGAGAGGAATCAGAGCCAGAGCTGCTAGGGCGCGCATAGATCCTCCATTGGGCACATACGTTCCTACATTGGCCACTGGCACGTCTCGTGCCAGAACTCGAAATGGCTTTGCGGCCTGTACTTAGGGCCTTCAGGAGGCTGTGGCCTGTCGACGGGGCGACGCGTCCGTGCCAGGATTACATGCCGGTTCTGTCATCCCTGGCAGGAAGGCCCGCGGGCGTCGCCGCCTTACCGAACGGTCGCGGTCAGCACCATCGTGGTCTCGGATCCGCTTTCGCCGGTGCGGTAGCCGAGGATCCGCCGGGTGAGCTCGTGAGTCTGGGTGGTGGCGCCGCCGAGCACGACGGGCTGGCCGCTCGGCACCACCAGCGTGGTGGACGCCTCGCTCGCCTCGATCACGCCCGACCGGTCAGCCGAGAACCAGCTGATGGTCGGTGTCAGGCGGATCCTCACCTGGTTCCCGGGCAGGACCGTGACCCCGACCTTCAGCGAGGTCCCGACGTCCTTGAACTGCACGCCGCTGACCACGTAGCCGGCGCCCGTGAGGTAATCGCGGTAGAACGCTACTTGTGGATACGGCACCTGGCTCGCGACGATCAGGGTCGACTCGCCGCCGTCCTGGACGAGCGTGAAGATACCCGTCGACGTCTGCGTCCGGCGCTGGGTGCTGTCCACGGCGACGCCTCCGGATGAGCGCGCGCCGCGCTCGGTGATCACCACCCGCCCACTGCCGTCGACCGCGTCGCGGCTCTGCGTCGTCGACTGTCGGAACTCGAAAAGGACCGTCACCTGCTTGCTGCTCTGGGCCGAGACCGGGAGCCCCCCTCCGAGCAGGGCGACGAGCAGCGCGAGCGCGGGGACCGCGGTCATCACGCTTCCAGCGTAGCGTCCTCGCCCGCGGAAGCGAAAGCTCCAAGGACGGGCCCACGACGCGGCGCGGGCGGTCATGGGCGCCGCGCGCGCTTGGTGGCGATATAGAGGACGTGCGGATACGGAAGGAAATCGAGCATCGCGTGGCGCCGCGTCTCGAATCCGGCCGCGCGAAGGGCCGACCCGACCTCCTCGGCGCTCCAGTACCTCACGGGCGTCCGGGGCGCCATCAGCTTGTCGAGCGCCCAGGTGAACCAGCGCTTCGGCGCCGGCCGCGTATCGACGTCCTTGACGAGCAAGACGCCGCCCGGCGGCAGGCAGCCGTGCAGGCGGCCCAGGAGCGGCGGCACGGTGTCCGGTGGGATGTGGTGCACGATGTCGAGCATGTACGCGGCCGCGACCTCGCCGTCGCCCTTGAACGCGCGCGCGTCCGCCTCCTCGTAGACGACGTTGTCGATTCCGAGACGGGCGGCCGCGCGGCGCGCCAGCGCGATCCGTCTCGCGTTCACGTCGACACCGCGAATGAAGCGGCCCGGCCCGGTCGCGGCGTAGTAGAGCGAGAAGAGCCCGAAGCCGCAGCCGATGTCGAGGACGGGACCGGACTCGGGCAGGTACTGGCCGATCTCGTCCAGGAAGCGCTGCCGCAGGATCCAGAACCGTGCCCAGCAGTACGCCCGCACGACCGGATCGTCGTACGCCGCGATGATCCGGCGAATGATGTCAGCGCGCATAGACGATGTAACCGTCCCCGCGCCGGTCCACCCGATACGCCGCGAGCCGGAGCCGGAGGCCTTCGAACCGCTCGATGCGCTCGTAACCGCCGGCGGGCCAGCCCCGCTCGAACAGCACGACGAACTTCGGCGGATGCGCGTCGAGCGCCACGAGGAATTCCGCCCGGAGCCGGGCGATCAGCGGCGACTCGGGATCGTGGTAGAAGTGAAAGTCGTACAGGAAGCGCGTCGGCTGGCGCGCGCGGAGCCGCAGCAGGGCGTGGATGCCCGCCTCCGTCGTGTCCAGCACCTGCACGAGGTCACCCGGCGCGAGCCGGCCGTCGAGGTCGGCCGCGACGGCGCTCACTCGACGCGCCTTCGCCGCGATCCACGGTGCCTCCGCCGCCTCGACCCCCTTGAGCCCGAGCAGCACGCTCGAGAGCGTCACGCACACCAGGAACGCGGCCGCCACGACGGCGCGCGACGCGAGCAGGCGGCTCGCTTCCGCGAAGAGCGCGACGGCGGAGAACGCGGCGAGCGGGTAGAGGTGGTATTCCCATCCCTTACCCTGGCCGAGATAGTGCGCGACGCCATAGACGAGACCGAGCGTCACGACCGCGTGTCGAGCGGTGAAGCGGCGGTGCGCGAGCGCCGAGCCGACCGAGAGGAGAACCCCGGCCGCGACCGGGATCCACACGTGCCAGCGGTGGAACGTCCACCGGTCGGGTCGCCCGAGCCTCGCGTAGAGCGGCAGGAGATAGTCGAAGACGATCTCGCGCCACGCCGCCAAGGCACCCTTGGCGGCGAGCCAGGCGACGACGACCACCGGCGCGACCACCAGGGCCGTCGCGAAGATGCCCAGGGAGAGCGCGAACGCGTGGCCGTCGCGCCAGGCCACGACGGCCACGAGGCCGACGAGCGAGGCGGCGAACAGGCCCGCATGGGGCTTGACGGCGATGCCGGCGCCGAGGGCCAGGCCGGCCCAGACGAGGTTCGCGCGTCCGGACGGCCGCTCCGCCCAGCGGGCGACCGCCAGGGCGCCCAGCAGCAGGAACGGGCACAGGAGAAAGTCTCGCTGCCCGGCCTGCCAGGCGCCGCCCGCCAGGTGGTAGACCGTGAAGAAGAGCCCGGCTCCGGCCGCGGCAAGACCACCCCAGGGCGCTGCCAGCGCCGCCGCGGCCAGCGAGGTGGCCGCGAGCCAGGCGAGGTCGAAGGCGCGCCAGCCCGCGTCGCCGGCGCCGAAGAGCTTGAGCGCGGCCACGTGGAGCAGGTAGACGCCCGGGAAGTTCATGTCGAAGAGATCGCGATAGGGCGCCGCGCCGTCGCCGATGCGCCAGGCGATGTAGTGCATCACCGGCGCGTCGTGGATCAGCGGCCACGCGCGCGAGCCCCACGCGAGCCGGCCCGCGAGGACGGCCAGCGAGACAACGACGAGCGCGCCGAGAATCGACGGGCGCTTCAACGGCGCGCGGCCGGGGTCACTAGTCGCGAAACTCCTGATCGAGGATCTCCCGGATGAAGCGGTCGATCGAGACGGGATAGAAGCGAACGTCGGGGGTGACGATCACGCCGGTGTTGATCACCTCACGCTGCGTCAGCTCCTCCAGGACGCGCTCGAGATGGCCCTGCGCCTCCCGCGCCTGACGCCGGATCCGGAGATCCTCGTTCTCCAGGGCCACCCGCGACGCGTAGCGGAAGCTGAACACGCGGGCGACGAGGCGCTGATCCATCAGCTCGGTCTCCTTGAACATCTCGCCGTAGGTGGGCCCGCCGCCCCCGGCGGCGATGACCAGCCGGGGCGACACCTTGATGCGCCCGCGGACCTCGACCGAGTGCCCGGGCTGATCGTGCTCGGGCCCGACGAGGATGTAGGGCAGCACGTGGTAGCCGGTGATGATGCCCGTCATCGGCTTGCGCACCACCCGGGTCTCGTCGAAGACGTGGCGGAGGAATTCCAGATCTTGCCAGTCTTCAGCCATGCGGGGTAGTGTACCAGTGGCATGGAGGCGCACCCGCGCCCGTCTGCGGACCTTCGACCCGCTCCGCCCTCGCCGAGCGCCCAATGGGCGCACCACTGCGAGCGCTGCGGCGAGCGGATGGAGGAGCGGCAGTGCAAGATCGTCTGCCGCAACTGCGGCGCCTACCGCGACTGCAGCGATCCCTGATCAGCGGATGGCCGGGGCGTGGATCACCCACCGTCCGGGCCAGCCCTCCACCGCGCAGTCGGCGCGCATCGTCGTGGTCCGGCAGAGCTTCGCCACCGCGCGCGCGACCTCGTCCCGGGCGATCCCGAACAGCCGCGCGAGGTCGCGCTCGGTGGTGAAGACGGCGCCGCGCGCATAGCGCTCGATCACGCGCTCGACGGCCGCCGTGCGCGACAGGCGCCGGCCCTCGGCAACCGGCCCCGGCAGCCACGCCTCGAGCAGGTCCCACCGATACGAGAACGTCGGCTCGTAGCGCTCCTCGCTCTTGACCAGCCAGAGCCCCTGCTGAAGCTCGGCCATCGCCCGCTCGAACTCGCGCGTCTTGGTCGGCTCGAGCATGAACACGTTGGCCCTGAGCTCACGGGTGTACTGGGGATGCTCGTCGAGCATCGCATCCATGATGCGCCGCGCGGTGTGGGACAGCCGCCCGGCCTCGTATTCGACACGGTAGTCGCGCGCCCGCTGCCGGCCGCGGATCAGCGCGTAGAAGGCGGGAAAGAGATCGAGCGCCACCAGGAGCGGCCGGCCTTTCAGGAGCTTGCCGTAATACACGCGCTTGGCCGCCGGCAGCGTGTCCTTCAGTTCCCAGGTGAGACCGACGCCGGCGTCGTGGTGCGAGTGCCGCGGCCAGCGCGGGTTCGCGCGGCCGGCCACCGCCTCCCAGAGACACGCCACGCCCTCGGGGAACCGGTAGAACGTCGAGCAGAGGCCGACCTCGCGGACGAACGCGAGGGCGGCGCGCTCGCCGTGCACCCGACGAGGCATCGACCGCCGAAACCGCCGGTCGCGCAAGCTCCGGAGCGACTGCGCCGTCATTCGATTCGTGATTTCTCCGGTGAGGTCTCATTGACCACGTTTCCGCCGCTGTTGTAAAGTGCGCCGCATGAAGAAGAAGAAGAAGTCGGCAAAAACCGCGGCGCGCAAGCCGGCCGCCAAGAAGCCGGTAGCGCAGAGGCAGGCGACCACCTATACACCCAAGCCGGTCCGGGGCGACGGCTGGGCGCCGTTCCGGTACCCGCCGCAATAGCGAACGCACCTGGACAGACTTCTGCCCCACCTGGGGCCCGGCGCCGCGCTGCTGCTCGGCGCCACGGTCGTCCTGCAGTCTGCGGCGCTCCGGGAGCCGGTGGCCGCCTTCGCGGGCGTGTATTCGTGGGTCGTCTTCGCGGTGGGGCTCCTCCTCGGCTGGCGGTTCAAGCGGCGCCAGCTCGTCATCGGGCTCCTGGTCCTCTTCGCGGCCGAGCGGGCGCTCGTCCTCGCCCCCGACGCCGGCTTTTCGTCGCCCGGTCGTGTGGTGTTCGCCGCCATCGCGCTCCTGCTCCCGCTCGATCTGGCCCTGCTGGCCTGGCTCACCGAGCGCTCGATCTCCGCGGGGGCCGGCCGCGGAGTCCTCGTTCTGATCCTCGCCGAGATGCTGGCCGTTCCGCTGCTCGCGCGCCCCGAGCTGGCCAGCCTGGCCCCCCTGCTCCAGTACACCTTCGTTCCGCTCGGGCTGCCCTGGCTGCGAGTGCCGCAGCCGGCCGTGCTGGCCTTCATCGCCGCCTTTGGACTCACCCTGATGCGGTTCATGGTGAGCCCGACCATCATTCAGTCGAGCCTGGCCTGGGCACTCATCGCCGCGTTCCTCGGCCTCAACGGCGGGAGCCCGGCGCTCACGGTCTACCTGGCCACCGCGGGCCTCGTCCTCGTCGTCTCGCTGATCGAGACCTCGCATCGCATGGCGTTCAGCGACGAGCTGACCGGCCTGCCGTCGCGCCGCGCGCTGACCGATGCGCTCATGCGGCTGCCGGAGCTCTACACGGTCGCGATGGTCGACATCGACCACTTCAAGAAGCTCAACGACGAGCACGGCCACGCGGCGGGCGATCAGGTGCTGCGGCTGATCGGCTCGACCCTCACGAGGACCGAGGGCGGCGGCCGGCCATTCCGCTACGGCGGCGAGGAATTTGCCGTCCTGTTCCCGGGCAAGTCGGTGGACGAGGCCCTGCCCTACATCGAGGATCTGCGCGAGACGATCGAAGCTTCGACGTTCATCGTGCGCTCGCGGAGCCGGCCCAACCGGAGGCCCGCGACGCGGGCCCGATCGTCGGGAGGCCAGCGACGGGTCGCCATCACGGTCAGCATCGGCGTCGCGGAGCCGCAAGACGGCGGCACCGATCCCGAGGACGTGATCCGCACGGCCGACCAGGCGCTGTACCGGGCCAAGCGCGCCGGCCGCAATCGCGTCGTCGCCGCCGACTGAAGCTCACTCGCCCGGCCTCGGGCCGTGGAAGAAGCCGGCCTACTTCATTCCCCAGCTGAAGACGCGCGTCGGAGTCACTTCCACGACGACCGAGTCGGATTCGGAGATGGCGGCCTCGCGCCGGTACTGCGGGTACTTCTTGTAGAGGAGCGCGCGGATGGCCCTGAAGCGCGGTCCGCGCGGGTAGAGCCGCGCGCGGCCCTGGACCATGGCGCCCTTGATGAGCGTCCAGTCGTCGGAGTAGAGATCGATCGTCAGCGCCACGCGCGGGTTCTCGGCGAGGTTCAGCGCCTTCCGGCCGTCGTTGCCGGAGGCGAAGTAGATCTTGCCGCCGGACACCACCTGGCACACCGGGACGAGATGAGGCATGCCGCGGAGGCCCGTGGTGGCCACGCGGCACACGCGCTCGCGCTCGAAGAGGCGCGCCACCGTCTTCGTGAGGCGCATGGGCTTCAGGGTTTCGGCGCGGGCGAGCCGGCGAATTTCAGGATCGCGTCGATGACCGCCGCCGGCTTCTCCTCGGGAATGAAGTGGCCCGAGCCGGGGACCGGATGCCCCTCCACCCGCTCGCACCGCTCCTTCCAGACGCCGAGCATGTCGGGCACCTGCGGTCGGCGGCCGCCCGCTTCGCCCCACAGCACCAGCGTCGGGGCCGCCACCTTCCGGTCGCGGTCGGCGCCGTCGTGCTCGAGATCGATCGTCGCGCCCGCGCGATAGTCCTCGAAGCCCGCGCGCATCGCCCCGGGCTGGCGGAAGCAGCGAACGTACTCCTGGACCGCCTCCTCCTCGATCGCGGCGGGGTTGTACGCCGACGTCCGGTACATGTAGCGCAGGTAGATCTCCTCGCGGCCGGCGGTGAGCGCCTCGGGCAGATCCGGAAGCTGGTGAAAATACCAGTGCCAGCGCGCCCGGGCGCTCACCTGATCGGTCCGCGCGAACACGTCGTACGTGGGCGCGATGTCGAGCACCACCAGCCGCGTCAGCAGCGACGGGTGGTCGAGCGCGAAGCGGTGCGCGACGCGCGCGCCCCGGTCGTGGCCGACGAGCACGACCGGCTCGATCCCGAGCGCCCGGATCACGTCGGCGATGTCGGCCGCCATCGTCCGCTTGTCGTAGCCGCCGATGGGCCGGTCGGAATCGCCGTAGCCGCGCAGGTCGGGCGCCACCACGGTGAAACGCTCGGCCAGCGCCGGCATCACCTTGCGCCACATGTGGCCTGTCTCTGGATAGCCGTGGAGCAGGACCATCCCGGGGCCCTGCCCGAGCTTTCGATAGTGGATACGGGTCCGGTCGCGCACGCTCACCACGTCGCGGATCATCGATGGTCCTCCGCACGGTCGCGCGGCTCGAAGCCGAGGACGGCGCGCGCGTGCTCCAGATCGCGATACCCCCACCGGTTGTCGGAGACGGCGAAGAAGACGTCGAACCGGAGCGTCGGCGGCGCCGTGATGCAGAGCTCGATCATCCGGACGATGTCGCGCTGACTGCACCAGACCGCATAGTCGCGCGTCGCCATCGGCCGATCCTCCGCCTTGACGCGGCCGATCCGGACGCAGATCGCCGACAGGCCGTGCGTGTCGGCGTAGTGGCGCGCGAGGGCCTCGCCCCAGATCTTGCTGGCGCCGTAGAGGCCCGCCGGCCGTGTCGGCGTCTCGTGGGTCATCTTCGCGAACGGACCGGCCTCGCCGTAGCGCCCGGCGATCAGGGCGCTCCAGGGCGCATCGCGCTCCCACGCGCTGACCGTCGCGCCGCTGGAGGCGAAGATGACGCGTCCGACCCCCGCGCGGCGCGCCGCCTCGAAGACGTTGTAGGTGCCGATGACGTTGGCGCGGAGGATCTCGTCGAACGACTCGCTCTCGCCGGTCCGCGCGGCGAGGTGGACGACCGTGTCCACACCGTCGAACGCCGGGGCGATCGCCTCGAGGTCAGCGATGTCGGCCTGATGGCACTTCACGCCGGGCAGCGGCCGCCGGTTCAGTGCGGAGAGCGCGTACGTGCCCTCGAGATGCCGGCGGAGCGCCCCGCCGATGAGCCCGCTCATCCCGGTCACGAGCACGGAGCGCCGCGCCATCGCGGAAGCGAGCTACACGATCGCGGCGTGAACGAGGTTGCTGACGCGATCGAGCCGCGCCGAATGCCACGGGTCCGGCACCCGGCCGTTGGTCAGATAGGCGAACGAGACACCCGAGTCGGGATCGGCCCAGCAATACGAGGAGCCGACGCCGCCGTGCCCGAACGTCCTCGGCGACGCGAGCGAGCCGAGCCCGCGGATCGTGTCGGTCGTCCCGCGCAGGTGTGGGCCGAGCCCGCGATGCATCGGCATGCCCATGTTGCCGTCGACGCGGTCGCCCGTGTAGTTGCGCGTGACGTAGGCGATGGTCCGCGGCGACAGCACGCGCGCCCCGCCGAGCTGGCCGCCCGCGAGCAGCATCTGATAGAGCGCGGCCATTCCCCTCGCCGTCGCGTAGCCGCCGCCGCCCGGCCGGCCCGCGCGCCGGGCTTCCGGCGAGTTGTCCTCGCTCCGGCGCACGTACCGCCCACCGTCCGGGGCCGGCTCGTGCATGTCGACCGTGCGGCCGTGCGCCTTGTCCGGCAGCCCCACGAACAGGTCGTCGGCGAGGCCGAGCGGCTCCGCGATGTTCTCCCGGATGAACGCCCGGTAGTCCGTCTTGGTGAGCGCCTCGATCAGGACCGCCGCGACCCAGTGAGCGGCGCCGGAGTGATAGTGCACGCGCGAGCCCGGCGTCCACTCGAGGGTGAACGCCGACACCGAGCGGCGCAGGAGCTCGTGGTCTTCCCACGCCTCCCGGGGCACGTCGGCGCTCGGGAACCCACCCTGGTGCGACAGGAGCTGGATGACCGAGATGTCCCCCTTGCCGTTGGCCTCGAACCCGGGCACGTGATCGGCGACCCGGTCGGTGAACGCGAGCGCTCCGCGCTCGACCAGGATCCAGACCGCGCACGCGGTGATGACCTTGGTGTTCGAGTAGAGGAGCCAGAGCGTGTCGTCCCGCGCGGGCGCGCGCTGGGGCTCGAGCCGCGCGTCGCCGATCGTCCACAGGAGCCCGAGCTTGCCGTGGCGCGCGACGGCGATCTGCGCCGCCGGATAGCGGCTCTCCGCGACGTGAGCCGTGATCAGCTCGCGGAGCCGGGCGAGCGGCTTCGGGTCGAGACCGAGCGCTTCGACAGTAGATGTTGCGAGTGGAAATGTCATGGCGGGAACTCTAGCACGTTCTCTCCGCGGCCGCCGTCGCGGCCCGCGGCGCGGCGGCGTCAGCCGGTTCGGGGCGCGGCGGGGACTCGGTCTTCGTGGTCGCGGAGCCAGGCTTCGGCGCTGCTTCTCAGCGCAGCGCGCGCGCTCGCGTCGAGCCCAGCGGGATCGAAGCGGTACTGGTAGTGGAGGGCGACGATGGGGCGGAGCTCCGGGGCCTGGATGCGATCGACCCAGGCCGAGGCCGGCTCCGTTGGGCGCCGCCCGCGGCCCTCGGCCTCGAGGCGACGCGCGATCAGGTAGAACTCGGAGTCGTGACCGGGGCGGAGCGGGGCCGCGGCGCTCCCGCGGATCTCGCCGTTCCCGCGGCGAACGTGACGACGCGAGTAGAGACGCCAGACGAGCAGGAGGACGAGCGGGATCAGGAGCCAGGCGGCGTAGTCGCCGACTCCACTCTCGCCCTCGCTCCAGCGCCAGCGGGAGAACAGGAATCCGCCCCACGACCAGAGATCGCGCAGGGGCTCGAAGACCGACGCCTCGTCCCGCTCGGTGTCGGCCCAGAGCGACGGCGTCGTGTCCACTTCGCGCCAGGCGCCGTCCACGTAGGCGAGCGCCCACGAGTGCGCGTGGCGCGCGCGGACGATCCAGCGTCGCTCGAGACGGCTCCACTCCTGCACCGAGAAGCCGACCGCGTAGCGGGCCGGCACGCCGGCGGCGCGCAGGAGCAGGACCGTGGCGCTGGCGAAGTACTCGCAGTGGCCGGCGCGCGTGGTCTGCAGGAACTCCCCGAGGGCCGTCCCGTGCCTGGGACGCTCGCGCTTCCAGAGTGAGTATCGAAAGTTTTGCTTGAAGAACCCCTCCACGCGCTTCACCGCCTCCGACGGCGGCACGCCGGCGAGCCCGAGCTCGGCCGCGATCGGAGCGACGACCGCGGCCTCCTGGGCAGGAATGCGCAGGTCGGTGTCGATCGGCGGCCCGTCGAGCGGGCCGTCGGGGCCGAAGAGCGCGGTGTACGTGATGAGCCCGAGGCCTTCCTCGACCCTCACCGCCCCGAGGCGATTTCGGCTGACGCTGACGACCGCCAGACGGTCGAGCTCGAACGCGCCGCCCGGAAGCGCCAGGACGCCGCGCCCGCGATTGAGATACGCGGAAACGGTCACGCGCTCGCCCGGACCTCGCCCGGTCGCGAACTTCCACGTCTCGCCGTCGGCATCGGGCTGGATGGGGGTGAAGCCGGCGCCGGTGGCGAGCCACGTGGACGAGTTGTAGATGTCGTAGGTCGCCTCGCGCAGGAGGAACGGCACCGGCAGCCCGTCGCGCGGCTCGACGCGGAGAACGGTCCGATCGGAGAACTTGAGGTTCCCGAGATGGCCGATGGCCGTCGTCGCCCGGAACGGGTCCATGTCGCGCTGGACGAGACTGAAGATGTACTCGAACGCCGTCTGCTCGAGGGTCTGCTGGAGCCGGTGGAGCACGATGTGGCCGCCGTAGCCCGCGACGGCCGCGACCAGCACCAGCGGCGCCCACCAGAGCGGCGAGAACCGCCGGGAGCGCCAGGACCAGAGCGCCCAGCCCGCGAGGCCGCAGAGCCCCGCGTAGAACGGGAGCGTGCGCTGGTTCGCCGCGCTGGCCGAGAGGATGCAGAGCGCGAAGTAGAGGTAGCCGAGATCCACCGGGACGGGCTGAGCCGAAGGATCGCGGGCGGCCTGGCGCCTGAGCCCCCAGAAGAACGCGGTCAGCGGGATCTTGCCGGCGACGCTGTAGGCCTGACTGGCCATCAGGGGAAAGAGCAGCGGCGGGAGCCACTGGAACAAGAGCGTCATGGCCCGCGGGCCGCCCGCGGTCCGCGCGGTGCCGGTGGTCGAGAAGAGGTAGACGCCGGTCACGCCGATCAGCAGCGTGCACAGATCCGTCACGCGATGGAAGTCGGTCGACGACAGCTCGAGGCGCCACGTGAGCGCCCCCGCGGCTTCGATCAGCACGGCCAGCGGGATCGCGACCAGCAGGAATCCGGTCTGCCACCCCCAGAAGATCAGCGCCGCGCCGAGCAGCAGGGGCGGCGGGCTCACAGGCGCGCCAGTCCTTCGCCGATCCGGCCGACCTCCAGCCGGTGGACGTGCGGGGGGAGCCCGTCGAGCGCGCCGCGCCGACCGACGACGAACACGCGGGTCGGCGAGCCGAGCGCCTCGAGGTGCCGGACCAGCTCCTGGCGGGGCTCGTCCCACGCGAGCAGCACGCACACGCAGCTGCTGAGGGCGTCGTGGCGCTCGATCACCGCGCGGTGCAGGGCACGGAACGGCTTGTCGTGACACGCGCTCACGCACGCCAGCACTTCGAGCAGGCGGTCCGTGTTGCCGACGCCCCGGCCGGCGGTGAAGCAGTACGTCTCCGGACCGACGAACATGAGATCGAGCAGCGACTCCTGCGTCTCCACCGAGACGGCGATCGACGCGGCGACGGAGATCGCCTCCTCGAAGACCAGATGGTCGTCCGGCGCGGCGAACGTGTCGAGCACCAGGGCATGGCGCACGAAGAACTCGTCCTGATACTCCCTGACAACGGGCCGTCCGACCCGGGCCCAGGTCCGCCAGTGGATACGGCGCATCGGATCGCCGGCCCGATAATCGCGCAGCGCCATGAACTCCTCGGAGTCGCCGACGGACGAGGCGAGCGCGACGCCGCCCGGCTGATACTTTCGAAAGCCGCCGAGCTGGATCTGCGCCATTGGGTAGCGCCTCGGCAGGACCAGGAGCGATTGCGGCAGCCGGATGCTCTTGAGCGCGTGCATCAGCCCCAGGGGATCGGGCCGCGCGATCGTGAGCCCGGTGAAACGGACGTGCCCGCGGCGCAGCGGCGTGACCTCGACCGTGACGTCGGTCTCCACCGACGGGGCGAGCGGGGGCAAGGGCCGCGGCGGGACGATGGCGCCGCGCTTCTGCGAGACGAGCCAGGCCCAGCGCGGGTACCCGACCTTCCGATCGAACCAGTTCCGCCGCTCCTCGCCCGGCTCGCGGGCGGTGGTGAACTCCTCGAACGACGGTCGCGGATCGGCCAGCTCCTCGAGCAGCACCAGACCTTCCTGACGGCGGCTCGTCTGGTTGCCGATCGCCACGCGATACGTGAGCGGAACGCCGACCGAGGCGAAGCGCGGCAGGACGCGACGGGCGGCGAAGCGTCCCCGGAAGACGAGGCTCGACGCCGCCGAGATCAGCAGCAGGGCGAGGACGAGCGTGAGCACCTGGTAGCCGACCGTGCGGTTCGTGTCGAGCCCGATCACCGCCGCGGCGCCGAGCACGCTCAGGGCGAGCGAGCCGGCGCGCGTGAACCGCCGGTCGAGCCGGTACTGCAAGGCCGAGAAGGAGCTGAACCAGCGGTAGAGGAGGCGCTTCACGGAGTCGCCGACCCTAGGACGGCGACGGGACTTTCGTGAGGATTTCCTCGACGATTCCCGCGGTGGTCACGCCGGCGAACCGCGCCTGGGGCTCGGCGACCATGCGGTGGGCGATGACCGGCACGGCCATCTCGCGGACGTCCTCGGGCACGACGAACTCGCGCCCCTCGGTGAGCGCGAGCGCCTGCGCCGCCTTCATGAGCGAGAGCGACGCGCGCGGGCTCGCGCCCAGCTGGACCCCGGTCGCGGCGCGCGTCTCCCGCACGACGTCGACGACGTAGCGCTTCAGCTCGTCGCTCATGCGGACGGCGGTGGCCCGCCGCCGGACGTCTAACACGTCCTCGATGGACACGCACGCGGTCAGCGCGTCGATCGGGTGGCGCCGCGCCTGGTCCGAGAGGATGGCGACCTCCTCCTCCGGCGCGACGTAGCCGAGACTCAGCTGCACCGCGAACCGGTCCATCTGCGCCTCGGGCAAGGGATAGGTGCCGCGGAACTCGACGGGGTTCTGCGTGGCGATGACGAAGAAGAGCTCGGACAGCCGATACGAGGTGCCCTCGACCGAGACCTGGCCTTCCGCCATCGCCTCGAGCAGCGCCGACTGGGTCCGCGGCGAGGCGCGGTTGATCTCGTCGGCCAGCAGGACGTTGGTGAAGATCGGCCCCTCGTGGAAGTGGAACGCGTGATCGCGCTGGTCGAAGACCGACACGCCCAGGATGTCCGAGGGCAGCAGGTCGGGCGTGAACTGGACGCGCTTGAAGCGCGCGCCGAGGGACCGGGCGAGCGCCTTGGCGAGGGTGGTCTTGCCGGTGCCGGGATAATCCTCGAGCAGGACGTGGCCGCCGCTCGCGAAGGCCGCCAGGAGCTTGCGGATCGTCGCCGACTGGCCCCGCATGACCGTCTCGAGGTTCTGCGTGAGCTTCTGGAAGACCTCCTGCGCCTGGAGGCTCATACCTCCAATCTAGCGCAATCTAGCGCTTTCGCCGCAGCCCCTCGATGACGTCGAGCACGCGAATGATTTCCCGGCCATCGCGAACCATTTCACGGTCGCCGGCCTGACCCCAGCGGAGCACGCCGGCCCGGTCCACGATGAAGGTCGAGCGGTAGGCGACGTTGCGGTCGGCGTCCAGCACGCCGTAGGCGCGGATCGCCGTGCGATGCACGTCGCTCAGGAGCTGAAAGGGGAGATTTCGCGCCTTCATGAAGGCCGTGTGACAGAAGGGGCTGTCGCCGCTGATGGCGAGCACGGTGGCCCCCCGCTGCGCGATCTCATCAGCGACCTGGCCCAGGTCGCCCAGCTCGGGGGTTCAGATACCTCCCCAGTCGTAGCAGTAGAAGACGAGCACGACGTCCGACTTGCCCTTGAAGTCGGCGAGCGCCGTCTGGGCGCCCGTGCTGGACGGCAGCGAGAACCCGGGCGCCTCCTGGCCGAAGCGGAGACTGATCATACGGAATCTTCGCCGGTCACGTGACGCCTCCTCTCGCGACCTCCCGTATACCACACTTGGGCGCCCGCACCGCCACCCGCGCGCCGCGCGTTCCGGCGGGCCGGTCCGGGGAGCCGGACTAGAATCGGGTCGTGAGCGAGGCGCCGGCCGGCTCCCGCTGTGACGCGTGCGGCATCCCGCGCGGCGCCACCGCGTTCGTCTTCCAGACGCGCGAGGGCACGATCGTGAAGTGCGGGCGCTGCGCCCTTCGCCACCGGCCGATGCTCAGGCGCTCGCTCGCCGTCGCGGTC
>WNFK01208611.1_pt1 | contig 24971 bp, 24 predicted proteins | sample 5400281 | NCBI WGS metagenome assembly WNFK01 (sample SAMN13153350, study PRJNA577476) | soil metagenome | isolation source: 20 cm soil on Douglas fir-dominated hillslope | place: USA:California | collected 2013-09-17
GCTGGGCCTTCCTGCAGATATTCTCAATCTCGGCGGCATGGCCGCGCAGCTCATTTTTCTTCGCTACAGCCGCGAAGACGAATTGGAAGCCGACAAATTGGGCGTGGAGTATGGCTTAGCTGCCGGCTACGATCCACGTGAAGTGATTACGTTTTTCCAGACGCTCAACCGCATTCAAGAGAAGGAAGGACAAGGGATGCCGAGCTTTCTCTCTACGCATCCCAATCCCGGCGACCGTATTCAGCGCATCAGGGAGCTGACGGGACGCTCCATTGACAGACGGCCATTGCCCGCCGATTCGCGCTATTTAAACGCGATCGAGAACCTCGTGGTCGGCGAAGATCCGCGGCAAGGATTTGTCGAGGGCAACGTTTTTTACCACCCGGACTTGCGCTTTCGTTTTCCGGTGCCGCGCGGATTTAAGCTCATCAATCAACCGGCGCAGGTCGTCATGGTCGAAGGGCAGAATCGCGCGATCGTAGGCTTTGCTTCGACGGGGGAAAAATCGTCTGAGGCGGCCGCCGCCAAATTCCTCAACCAGCCGGGCCTGAGAATCATCGAGCGAGGAGCGACGCGCTCCGGCGGGTTGCCGGCTTTCACCGCCGTAGCCGATGCGCAGATGCAAAACGGCCAAGTCGTCAGGGTGATGGTTTATTTTGTCGAGTACCGCGGCAGCGTATATCAGTTCGTCGGGTATGCTCCGCAGCAGACGTTCGGTACATTTCGCAGCGCGTTTCTTCAACCGATGCAGGGCTTCGCCGAACTCCAAGATCCGCGGATCTTGAACCGACAACCGGTTCGGCTGACGCTGCAACCCGTTACGCGAGCGGCATCATTCCGGGACCTAGTTCCCCGGAACTTGCCTGCGCCATTCACACCGGAAGAAGTCGCGATCTTAAACGCCGTTGAGTTGAATCAAGAAATCGGCCCCGGAAGAATCCTAAAAATACCGGTCTCGCGTTGATACTGAGATTATAGGCTTTGCTCTGGAATATTCCGGAATATCAAACTTGTGCCACGATCGGTTCCCACCGCCCCCCGCAAGTCCTAACAGGTTATGCGGGTCCAGTCATGATGATCCGCCTGTCACGCGGAATTGGACTTGCAGTGCGACCCCACGCAGCGGTAGATTCCCGCCATGGTCAATAACATCGAATACGAAGTAGACGTGCGCGACGTCGAGTATCAGCGCCAGGCAGGGAAGGCGTGGCTCGCTCGCATTTATCAACCCAAGGGAACCGGACCGTTTCCGACCATCGTCGACGTGCACGGCGGCGCGTGGCACAACGGCGATCGGACTAATAATGACGGCATCGACCGAGCGCTGGCGGCCAGGGGCATCGTTGTGGCTGCGCTCGATTTCCGGCAGCCGCCGGAGGCGGGTTATCCTGCTTCGATCTGTGACGTGAATCTGGGCGTTCGCTGGCTCAAGGCGCATGCGGCCGAATTCAACGGAACGACCACTGTAGGGGCGTTCGGCAATTCGAGCGGCGGCCATCAAGTCGTGCTGAGCGGGCTGCGGCCGCGGCACGCACCCTATTCGGCGCTGCCGCTGGCCAATCATCCCGAGATCGACGCGAGTCTCGCTTATGTGATCGCCGGCTGGCCGGTGATATGCCCGCTCTATCGCTTCCACTTCGCCAAAGAGTTCAACCGCGAAGAACACATCAAGGCCCACATCGAGTACTGGGGCACGGAAGAGGCCATGGCCGAAGGCAGTCCGCAGACGATTGTCGAGCAAGACGAGAAGATCGATCTACCGCCCATCTTGATGATGCTGAAGGCGAATGACAAAAACCATCCGCTCGAAATGCAGGAGCGCTTCATCGCGTCTTATCGCAAACGCGGCGGAGCGATCGAGGTGCAGACCTTCGAAGGCTTGCCTGAGCACCGAATGGTCCCGTCGCCCAGCCAGCCGGAAACGATGCGCGCGATCGACACGATCACCGGATTCATTCGGCGGCAAGCCGCCTGATAGCTGCTGAAAAAAACGTGTTCGTGGAACGTGCTCGTGCGGATTTTATGTTCACGCTTCACGAACACGATCACGGTTTTATTGCTCGGCAACGTCGACGTAGTTTCCTTCTGGATCCGGTACGTGATATTGGCCGTAGCGACATGACTGAAGCAGTCCCATCACGATCTTCTGCTCAGGAATATTACTGGGCGCGCGGGGCGCCAAATTCGCCGGATCCACGCTAATCATGGTTTCTAAATCTTTTTTGAAAGTCGCCAGGTTTTCTACCTTGAAACCTACGTGATCGAATCCCGGTCCGCGGTGTTCCGCTTCGGGGTAATGTTCAATTTTCCAAGGCGTGAGGACCAGAGTCACGGTGCCGTCAGTGAGATAAAAGTTCGGATCCTCCAGCGCCTTTTCTTCTTCCTTAAATTCAAAAACGTCGGCATAGAATCGGGCCATAGCTTCAGGGTCGATGGCACGAATGGTGACGTGCTTGATATATCGGTCCTGCTCCCGCTGGCCCTCGCTCCAAACTCCTCTGATGTTCTGTGAATCAGGCTGTGCCAGGTCAAATAAATGACCTTCAGGGTCGTGCGAACTGTAGGCCGCAAAGGGTCTATTAGCCGGACGTTTTACCGCTCCTACCTTGGGATAACGCTCTTTCATGCGGGCAAAAACCGTGTCGAGGTCATCGACCTCAATGCCGAAATGGTCGATACCACCCGGATATCCCGGCGGTCTTCGAAGAAAAGCAAAACCGATATTTCCGTCACTGACGATAATCGTTCTCTCGTAGGGTCGGACGACGCGTTTCGATCCTAAAACCGGCGCGCCGAACATTTTGGCGTGAAGCTCGTCCGAAGTTTGCGCCTTAGAGGTGAGAGCGAAGAGCAGCTCGTAGAACCTCGCGACGCGCGGCGCGTCCTGACACATCACCGCCACATGTCTGATCTTAGCTTGCATGACTCGACCTCCTTTTTTCTACCGTTTTGCAGTTGTCGAAAACCACGTAGACGCATACGTCAATCTAGCTGGTAAAGACAACTGGATGTTTATTTTCGCGCATACTCCGACTCCAATTTTTTGAAGAAGCCTTCCTTCTCGAGCTCATCGAGGATGCTCTCGTCGAGAAAGCGGTGTAACTCAAATTCTGCCTTCGGCCGTCCAGTTTCCTCCTGCATCAGCTCTATCACGGCTGCCATCCCCTTGCGGCCGACACGCGGCGGGAACGAAAAGACGTTTTCATATTGCGCGTAGAACTCCCGGGCCGTGGTTGGATTGACCCTCAGGTGTTTTCCGGCAATTGCTATGAGCTCTTCTCGTCTTCGACCATCAGCAGTCTTGATCAGATAAATCGCTTCGCTGACCGCCTGCATAAATCGTTTGGCGTTATCTCGGTCCTTCTTCAAGAAAGAGCGGCGCATCATGATAGTCCGATCGGGAAATTCGGGCACGGGCTTGGCCAGATCGGCCAAGACTATCATGCCTCTCCGCACCGCTTCAGGAGTTACACCATAGCTGAGCACCGGTTGCATCGGACTACCGCCGATCACGAGCAAATGTACCGCCTCCGTCGGAATCTTCCATTCTTTCAGTACTAATCGAATCGCCACCGCATTGGTCCCCGCCAAACTGGCGACGCCGATTTTTTTCCCTTGAAGGTCTCCGGGTTTGCGGATCTCTTTTCTCGTTACGAGATTAAACATTTGTCGGTTCAGATAGCCGCCGACGATGACGATGTCCCCACCCGCCAGGCTCGTCCTGATTGGTGTCATAGCTGCAATATTGGCGGAATGAGTGCTTCCGCTAAGAAGAGTTTGCATGCCAAGCGGGCCGCCGGGGATGACAAGCAGGTCGACGTCTAGACCGTATTTTTCAAAAATCCCGCCGCTTTTGGCAACGTATAAGGGCAAACCTGAGCCGCCCAGGCCCGCACTACTATGGATGTGACGCTCTGCAGCAGATAAGACTTGCGGTAAGATCAAACTCGACAAAACCAACACCAGTTGGATTATTTTTAGCATGTTCACGGCGCTCTTTGGCCGGACGCTACTCCCGCAAAACAGAGGTTGTCAAGTTTGAATTTGATGCGCTGCGGCAGGCAAAATTTTCAGCGTTGCGGTTGTGAGCGATCAGTTGTGACTGCGGCCCGTGACGACGCGAAGATGTCCCACACAGCCATGAACATCGCCGCGATCACCGGCCCGATGACAAAACCGTTGAGGCCGAAAATCGCCATGCCGCCAAGGGTGGAGATCAGCACAACGTAGTCGGGCATTTTGGTGTCCTTGCCGACCAGGATTGGACGCAGGACGCAGAAAATAAATCGCCACGGGGATCCAGACGAGGGCGCTACCGACTGCAGGCAGCAGCGATAGAAAAGCCATCACGACCGCCCATAGCACCGACGCGTGGACACCCAAAAACCAGAAGATCAGCCCTCCGAGCGCGCCCTGCACGATCGCCATGACGACGTTGCCTTTCACCGTGGCGCGAATAACGGTGGTGAACATGTTGAAGAGCTCGCGCTGTTGATCCGCGTGCAAAGGGACGGCGGTCCTGATGCGCCTGGCCAGGTCGTCACCGTCGCGCAGCAAAAAGAACAGCAGGTATAAGACGATGCCCAGATTGACCAGCAGATCGAGCGTGTTCTGGCCAATGTTAAAAGCTTGGGCGGCAACGAGCTGACTGCCCTGCACCAAACCGGTAGACAGTTTATCTTGCATGGAGCCAAGATTGGTCAACCCAAAGCGGTCCAGCAGGTCGCTTATCCAGCCCGGCAGGGCGCCAAGCACCTGCTGAACATACCGGCCGAGATCGAGCTCGCCCGACTGGAACTTTCCGTAGACACCGAGTGCTTCCTGAACTAACAACGCGCCGATCAAGGTCAGCGGCAGAATCACGATGAGCAGAACGATCGTCACGGTCGCGAGCGCAGCGACTGTGCGCTTTTGCCTCATGCTTCTCAGCAGCCGTCGATAGAGCGGCGCAAACATGATCGCCAGGATGGTTCCCCATAAAACCGCGCCGAAAAACGGCCAGAGGATCCACGCGAATGCGAGCGATATGACGACTACGAGTAATAGAAACGTTTTGTCTTCAAGGCCAGGGAAGTTGGCTGAGTTTGGAGATTTCATAATTTGTAAGAATTAGGTCAGCGTGCTCTCGGCTGCAGCTTGCCTAGCACGGTTGGAGCAGGGTCAAGACCAAGCTCGAGATCGCATTGTCCCAGGCATTAGCACCAGTAGAACATGGCCTCGGCTTGGGTTCTAGCCCGAGCCGAGATAAGTGGAGCGTTCCGGGATCAATCCCACTCATCTATTCAACAAACATCCATAGGAAAAAGATGAGGCTTGTAAAGTGAGATCAAGGATGCGCGAAGCGAAAGGCGAGAGTTGGAGCGCCTGGAAAATTGCGTCGGCATGCAGATCGTTGCGTCAATCCCGCCGGCATTTGGACGCTGCCGCGAAGATCGTCAACTCCGGCGATCAATTTGCTCTAGCCAGGATGTCGGCGCCGTTGGCGTCGCTCTTGGCGCTTCTCCCTGATCTTTGCCCGGCCGACGCAGCGGCACGTAGAGCACTGAGGGCCGGCCCGTGCCGGCCTGCGGATATAGATCCATTAAGTCGTAAACCATTCGCGGCATATTCGTCGACACTTTCAGTCCGAGTTCCCGTGCGCCATCGACCATGATCGGAAAATCGTGCGTCCAGCGGCCTTCGCTCAAAATGGTTGCGAGTTCCGCGGCTTTCTTTTTTGGATAATGTTTAAGCAAAATCCCGGCGACGAACGTGGCGACCTGAACGCGCGCTTTCGCAGCCATATCGATGAGGACCAGCATCTCATCACTCACTTGGCCGGGCTTTTTGAAGTCGAGAATTTTCACAATCGACGCCGCCGGCATGTCTCCGATCTGGGGATCGACGGGTCCGAGCACAGCGTTGCTGTCCATGACGATCTCGTCGGCAGCCAGAGCGATCAAGGTACCGCCGCTCATAGCGTAGTGCGGCACGAACACCGTGATTTTTCCTTTGTGCTCGACCAATGCTTTGGCAATCTGCTCCGCCGCAAGAACCAATCCTCCCGGCGTATGAAGGATCAAATCGATGGGTTGATCGTCAGGTGTCGCGCGAATGGCGCGCAGTATTTCTTCAGAGTCTTCGATGTCGATAAAATTGCTGACGGGAACACCCAACACGCTCACCGTTTCTTGACGGTGAATCATAGCGATGACCCGGGATTTCCTCTCGCTCTGAAACCCCTCAAGCAGTTTCGTTCTCGCCCGATCCGTCCAGTAAGTACCGCAGGCCTGGGGAATGATAATCAACGCGAGGATCACCCAGACTAAAGAATTGACGATTCGCAGCGGGCGTCGCCACCAACTGCGCCGAACGGTTGTATTCTCCTCCATAGTCGTCTCTGCTCCCCCGCGTTCAAATTAGAGCAACAAAACGTCTGGCCTGAACATCATGCTGGTCCGGTTATCATGATAGCGGTTTCTTTAGAAATCCAAAGACACACACCTGCCGTTCGCGATGAGTGGCCGACTGTAAAGCGAGATCAAATTCAAACGAAGCGATTGTTAGTTGCGAAAGCCATCGACAAGCGCAGTCTTACTCGGTCATCCGTACCTGAGTTGACAGGTGGTAGGACAGTCCGTCGATCTCGTAATCCAGTTCGCCGAAAAAAGCGAGGTGGCCTTTTTCGGGCGGCGTGACTTCACCGATGATTTTGCCATCCGAAATCGTCGCCTCGTGTTCTTTCCATTGTACCGTCCGGAAATCTGTCGTCGCAGCTTGGGCGATCCAAAGTCTGGCGCCCGTCGGCGCGGCATTGGCATCGATGGTCAGGCGCAGCTTGCCGTTTAAGTTCTCATGCTTCCAGGTCAGACTCGGTATGGGTGTGCCGTCGATTTGATGGCGCGAGAAAGCCGCGAGGCCGGTGATGAGATCATTCAATTGTTGGCCTTGCGGCCGGTCTTGGCGTCTTAAGTTATGGCCGGCGTTGGGAATGTAGAGCACCCACTTGTTGTTCGGAATCCCATCCCAATAAAGATTGAGCGCGTCGGTGGCCCAATAAAGATCGTTGGTGCCATTGACGATCAACTTGGGCATGGTCAAACGGTCGCGATAAGCCCACGGATCGACCATGTTCAAGAGCCGTTGGCCCGCGGGTGTTTCGGGAATCGGCAGCAATCCCCGGCTGCTGTATGGCCCGAGCCGAGCGCTGTAGGTGCCAAAGGCCTGCACTTGGCGCGACATCTGCGCGCGCATGTTGAGCACGTCGATGACCACCGGCGCAATCGCGCCGACGCGCTTGTCGACGGCCGCCGTCAGCCAAGTCGTCCAGCCACGCTTCGACGCGCCGGCAACGATGAATTTATCGATTGGCACGTTCCATTCCTTCTTGCCGAAGGCCTGCAAGACGTCCATCGCCTTGACGACTCCCTTCACCATCGGCAAAAGCAGTGGCCAGCTTTCATCGCCGGACTTTAGATAACGGACAAAGGTTTCGGCGATAAGATCGTCTTCACGCAGGTTGCCCTCGAGCAACGGTTGATTGGGAATATGATAGACAAAGGCGACCGGTGCTTTGATCTTGCGCGCCAGTTCCATGCCCAACGAAATCGACTCGGGTGTCGCGCCGCCGCCTGTCACCCACAAAAACATCGTCGCGCTCGGTGCGGCGTTCGCCGGGCGGTAAATTTGCAACTGGTGCCGCCATTTTTCTCCCTGCCAAACCTGCGACACGAACTGGAGATCGTAAATCCGCTCGTCCGATCTCTCGATTTTGCTTTTGAGCTGCCACTCGAAGGCGGGTTCAGGCTTGCGGACGTATTCTTGTAGATCAGCCCAACCGGAAGCCGCATTCAAATTGACGCCGGCATAAGCATACAACGTAAGCGCAAAGACAGATCTGCTTCGAAGGAGCGTGAACAATTTTCCAAACCTCTCTTGGACAATCATAAATTCAACCTAAGGGCTCTAATTCTCCGCTGCCGCATTTTCTGCGCCGTGCGGTCAAAACTCTGACATAGTCTTCGGGGGGACGATTTGAAACTAAAAAATCTTTCTCAGAACTGCGCCACCGCAGGAATGATTTCCTTCTTCATGAGTTCGATCGGCGTGAGCTCATGATCGCCCGGCATACTTACAATGAAGTGCTGGATGCCGACAGCGCTGACGCGGCGGCAATAATCGATCGCGTCGTGCGAGCTCATACTACCCCGGCGGACATCGATGCTGCCGATGGCAGTTCGTTCGATCTCCTCAAAAGGCCGGCCGAACGTGTCACAATGCCTGCGCAGTACCTCAAGCTTGGCTCGGACCAGTTCCAAGTTTTCGAACGCGTAGAGGTTGCAAGCGTCCGCGTACTTGGCGACCAGCGGCAGCGTCCTTTTCTCGCCCGCGCCGCCGATCATAACCGGCGGGTGGGGCTTGGAGATCGGTTGCGGTGAGCAGAGGGTCTCCGCCAAGCGGTAATGCTTACCGTTGTACGGCGCGACTATTCCCGACCACATCTGCAGCGCAATCTGCACGGTTTCCTCCAGGCGCTCGAAGCGTTCTTTCAATGGCGGGAAGGGCACGCCCAGCGCCTTCGCCTCGCGTTCAAACCACGCAGCGCCAACGCCGAAGTATGCCCGACCTCCGGAAAGGACATCGAGAGTCGTCGCCGTCTTGACCAGGACGCCGGGGTAACGGTAGATCACTCCGGTCACAAGCGCGCCGAGACGGATCCGCTTGGTAACGGCAGCTAAATAATTAAGCGTGCTGTAGGATTCGAGCATCGGCTCTTCGGCCTTGCCGATCACTTCAATCTGGAAAAAGTGGTCCATGACCCACAGGCTCGAAAAACCAGCGTCCTCGGCTGATTGGCCGATGAGCGCGAGAGTCGGCGCTATTCGTTCCGCGCCTCCCGGCCAAGAAAAAGACGGTATCTGCAATCCTAATTTCATGAACCCGCACCTCCAGGCGCCAGGCGATTTCGCTCTAGCAAGCGCTGGATCTATACTATCAAGTATTACGACGGACCGAAGATGGTCTGATCGCCCATCACGGAATTTTACAGGCGCCAATGAGCACGAAAGTCATTTTATCGGATCTAACGGGCGGACCAAACCCTGACGCGGCGCTTGTCACCGCATAAGTTTTTGTTTGGTGCGTGTCGGTAATGGTCACGCCGAAAGGAATCTGATATTGCTAAGACGCATGATAGGCAGACGCAATTTTTCACCAATTGAACTACGGGTAGTAGGCCGATGAGCACAAACGGCGCGAAGGATATTCAATTTTTTGTCAACGAGAAAGCCGGTGCGGTGTCCGGCCTTCTCATTAAACCGAGCGACGCGCGCGGTTTACTTCTGTTAGCGCATGGCGCAGGCGCGGGCATGCGCCACAGATTTATGGAAGACGTGGTAGCGAAGCTGGCGCAGCGCCGCGTCGCGACCTTGCGCTACCAGTTTCCCTATATGGAAAAGCGCACCAAACGGCCGGATACAGAAGCGGTGCTCACGGACACGGTGCGCGCCGCCATAACCGCAGCAAAGAAACAAGCTGGAGATTTGCCGCTGTTTGCCGGTGGAAAGTCGATGGGCGGACGCATGACGTCTTTGGCCGCGGCCAAAGCGCCGCTGGATGGCGTGCGGGGCTTTATTTTTTTCGGGTTTCCGCTGCACGCGGCGGGCCGGCCCGGCGCGGAACGGGGCCAGCATCTCGCGGATGTGGCCGTGCCGATGCTTTTTCTCCAGGGCTCGCGCGACGTGCTGGCGGAGCTGAGGCTGCTCAAGCCGCTCTGCGCAAAGCTCGGCAAACGCGCCGAATTGTTCGTCGTCGACGGAGGCGATCATTCGTTCCATATGCTCAAGAGCGCAGGAAAGTCGGATGAAGAAGTGTTGACAGTCGTGGCTGATAAGGCGGCGGCCTGGATAGGAAAAATCGGATAAGCGTTCAAAGTTCCAAGTTCAACGTTCAAGGTAACCGCAGGCTACACGGAAGGACTGCGATCGCGCATCTGCGATCCGACCTTGAACTTTGAACGTTGAACCTTGAACTGCTTTACTTAATTCATGTATCCAACCAACGAGCGCGAAGCGCTGGAAGCATTAAGAGGCGACGATCCGGAGCTCGCAGCCACGGCAGAAGCGATTCTCTGGAGCGCCTGGTGCCGCTCGGGCGATCCGGAAACCGACCGAATTTTTCGCGCCGGCGTCGAGGCGATGCAGCAGCAAAAATTAGCCGAGGCAGAAGAGTTGTTCAGCCGCGTCATCGAACTCAAGCCCGACTTTGCCGAAGGCTGGAACAAACGGGCGACCGTGCGCTTCGTGCGGCGCAGTTTTGCCGATTCCGTTGCCGATTGCCAGCAGACCCTGGCGCGCAATCCGAATCATTTCGGCGCCGCATCCGGCCAAGGCCTTTGCCACATGTCGCTGAACGAATTCCGCGAGGCGGCGGTCAGCTTTCGTCGCGCACTGGAAATCCATCCGCATTTAGACGCGGTCCGTCACAACCTCGCGCTGGCGGAAGCCGAAGGCGGCGGCAGTGGCTATCTGAATTAACCTTCCGTTTCGGCGTTATAACCTGATCGCACGGTTAACCTATAATCGGACGTGCTATCGGATTTCGTGAGCGGAGTATCCCTGTGTTATTGTTACTCCGAAAAGCTCTCTTACTTATATGATGTCAAAAAAATGCAAATACGCGCTCAAGGCGCTGATCCGCTTGGGCAAGGAGTACGGCGGCGGGAATCTGTTGTTGACGGATGATATTGCCAGATCGGAGCACATTCCGAAGAAATTTCTCGAACAGATTTTGCTCGATTTAAAGCACGCGGGCTATGTGCGGAGCAAGCAAGGTTCCAAGGGTGGCTATCGCCTGGTCGAAGATCCGAATCGCATTACTCTAGCGGAGATCTATCGGTTGTTCGACGGCGCGATCGCGCTCGTCCCCTGTGTGTCGCAAAAATTTTACGAAGCTTGCGATGACTGTCCCGACGAGACGATCTGTCGGTTGAAGCCGGTATTTATTGACGTGCGCGAGAAGACGTACGAGCTATTTTCGGAAACTACGATTCAATCTTTCCTCAACCGTTACAGCGGCCAGATGCCCCAAAAGGGCCGCTAAAGCATTACAAAAAATTTTTTAAGGATATTCTTGACAAAACTGATAGATTCACTTATCTACTAATTCACTAGAGTTTATCGAGGTCTGTTTTCTGGGAAAGAATTTGAGCCTGAAGCCATGATCCGATCGGAGCCGATCAGACAAAAAATGCGCCAGTTTCTTCACAGTTCGTTGAGCCAGCGAAAGTCTGACCACGCGAATAGCGCGAAAACCGATGGAGCAGTTGTGCGCTTGCTTGTCGCGCCGCGTCGCGAACCACTGACGCCAATCGAGCAGCGGCTGACCGCCATGCTTAAGAACGCGGGCCCGATTCCCTTTGCCGAGCTCGTCAAGACCGCGGCGAAGGACCTGTATATAGAAGAGTTGCGCCGAGGGGCCGGAGTCTTGGATATTGGATTGTTCGGCGACGGCTTATTCAACCGAGACCTCGTTCGAGAGCTTATGTCGGGGGATGGCGTCTTGTGGGAAATAAAACAAGAACGAGAAAGTCTATGACAAGATTCCATTCACCTGATCGTTACAAGCTCGCCTCCTACGCCAAGCGTTATCATTCCGAGCGCTGTCGTCCTTAGCGTCTGCAGTCGGCGGTTAAAGAATGACCGTTTTTTCGGTTACATTCTTGATCGATTTAATTACTTTACTCATCAATCAATCGAATGCGAGTCATTCCGAAGGAGTAAAAAATGTATTGGCGCTATCTGACGTTGATTTTGGCTTTGTTAAGTCTTTTGCCGGTGCGCGAGGCGCACGCGCAGAAGACGTTGCTCAACGTGTCCTATGATCCGACACGCGAGCTCTACCAGAATTTCAACGCAGCGTTTGCAAAATATTGGAAGACCAAATCCGGAGAGTCGGTTTCCATCAAGCAATCGCACGGCGGTTCGGGCGCCCAGGCGCGCGCGGTCATCGACGGTCTCGAGGCTGACGTAGTGACCTTGGCGCTTGCGCCTGACACCGACGCGATAGCGGCAAAAGGGCTGGTTCATGCCGACTGGCAGAAACGTCTGCCGCAAAACAGTTCTCCTTACACGTCCACCATCGTCTTCCTGGTTCGCAAAGGAAACCCAAAGGGTATTCGTAATTGGGAGGATCTCGTCAAACCCGGCGTCTCCGTGATTACACCGAATCCAAAAACTTCCGGTGGCGCAAGATGGAATTATCTTGGCGCGTGGGGATACGTTCTCGGCAAGACGGGCAAGAGCGAAGCCAAGGCGAAGGAATTCGTCGCCGCGTTATACAAGAATGTTCCCGTGCTCGACTCCGGCGCGCGCGGTTCGACCACGACCTTTGTCGAACGCAACATAGGCGACGTGCTGATCGCGTGGGAGAACGAGGCGTTTCTCGCGCTCAAAGAGTTCGGCGCCGACAAATTTGAGATCGCCGTTCCGTCGGTTAGCATTCTTGCCGAGCCGCCGGTCACGGTGGTCGACAAAGTCGTTGATAAGCACGGAACCCGCGCGGTGGCGCAGGCGTATTTGGAATATCTCTACACGCCGGAAGGCCAGGAGATTGCGGCCAAGAACTTTTATCGTCCACGTTTGGTGGAGATCGCAAAGAAGTACGGCAAAAACTTCGCTCAGGTCAAACTCTTCACGGTCGACGAAGTCTTCGGCGGCTGGGGCAAGATCCAGAAGGCGCACTTCGATGACGGCGGCGTCTTCGATCAGATTTATCAATTGAAATAGTGAGAGCAGAATCATGAAGCGCGCTTTCCGCTCGCACAGTATTCTTCCAGGTTTTGGCCTCACGATGGGCTTTACGGTTTTCTATCTGAGCTTGATCGTTCTGATCCCGCTCGGCGCGACTTTCTTGAAGACTTTTAGCGCGGGCTGGGGCCATTTCTGGGAAACGGTCACGGGCGCGCGCGCTTTGGCTTCTTATCGCTTGAGCATCGGCGCCTCGTTGGCCGCGGCGGCTATCAATAGTGTGCTCGGCTTGCTCGCGGCCTGGGTGCTGGTGCGCTATGAGTTTCCCGGCAAGCGGATCGTCGATGCGCTGGTGGATCTCCCCTTCGCTCTGCCGACGGCTGTCGCCGGCATTACGCTGACCGCCATGTTCGCGGGCAACGGTTGGGTAGGGAGTTGGCTCGAGCCGCTGGGCATCAAAGTCGCTTTCACTTGGCTCGGCGTCGTTGTCGCGCTGACGTTCATCGGCTTGCCGTTCGTGGTGCGCACCGTGCAACCGGTGCTGCAGGAACTGGACCCGGAATTTGAAGAGGCCGCGGCAACCTTGGGCGCGGGCCGCTGGCAGTCTTTAAAAAGAGTCGTGTTTCCCGAATTGTTTCCCGCTTTGTTAACCGGCTTTGCCCTGGCGTTCGCCCGCGCGGTCGGCGAATACGGTTCGGTGATTTTCATCTCGGGCAACATGCCAATGAGAACCGAGATCACGCCGCTGCTGATCGTGACCAAGCTATCGCAATACGATTACGCCGGCGCCACGGCGCTGGCGGTAGCGACCTTGATGATGTCGTTTGTCTTATTGTTCCTGATCAACTTGCTCCAATGGTGGAGCCGCGCGAGATACGCGTGAACGGTATGGCAACTGACATTGCAAATAGCGGAACCGTACAGGGTCAACCCATTGCCATCGGCGAGCCTCGCTGGGTTCGCGCCACTTTGATCACAGTGGCGCTGCTGTTCTTGGGGATTTTTCTGTTTTTGCCGCTGATCGTCGTGTTCACCGAAGCTTTCAAAAAAGGCGTTGAGGTCTATTTGCAGTCGATCCGTGAGCCGGATGCCGCGAGCGCCATTCAACTGACTTTGATCGCGGCTGCCATTGCTGTGCCGCTGAATTTGTTTTTCGGCATCGCCGCCGCCTGGGCCATCGCAAAGTTTCAGTTCCCCGGCAAGAGCTTTCTCATTACCTTGATCGATCTGCCCTTTTCCGTTTCGCCGGTGATTTCCGGGCTAGTCTATGTTTTGTTATTCGGCCTGCAAGGCTGGCTCGGCCCGTGGCTTGCCGAGCATGACGTCAAGATTATTTTCGCTGTGCCGGGGATCGTGCTCGCCACTATTTTTGTCACGTTTCCTTTCGTTGCGCGCGAGCTGATTCCTTTGATGCAGTCCCAGGGCAGCGAGGAAGAAGAAGCGGCGCGCGTCCTCGGCGCCGGCGGTTGGCAGACTTTCTGGCGCGTGACGCTGCCGAATATCAAGTGGGGCCTCTTGTACGGCGTGATTCTGTGCAACGCGCGGGCGATGGGCGAGTTCGGCGCGGTATCCGTAGTTTCCGGCCATATCCGCGGTATGACCAATACGCTGCCGCTGCATGCCGAGATACTTTACAACGAGTATAACTCCGCGGCGGCGTTTGCGGTGGCGTCGTTGCTGACGATCCTGACGCTCGTGACGATCGCGCTCAAGGCCGCTATCGATTGGAAATCGCACGTTGAAGCGCGCGAGGTTCGCGCGATTCGCGAGCAAGCGTTGGCCGAGGCCTAATATGAGTATTGAAATCCGCAACATCAGTAAAACCTTTGGCGATTTCGCGGCGCTCAAAGACGTGAGCTTCAAAGTCGAGACCGGTGAGTTGGTCGCGCTGCTCGGGCCGTCCGGCTCGGGTAAGACCTCGCTCTTGCGCATCATCGCCGGCATCGAAATTCCCGACGCCAGCGGCGGCAAAATTTTAATTCACAACGAGGACACTACGGAGATCAGCTTTCGTGATCGCCGGGTCGGTTTCGTATTTCAACACTACGCATTATTTCGCCACATGACGATTTTTGAAAACGTCGCCTTCGGCCTCAGGGTGCGCCCGCGCCGTGTGCGGCGGTCGGAAAAAGAAATCAGGGAAAAAGTAAACGAGCTTTTGAAGCTCGTGCAGTTGGACTGGCTCAGCGATCGCTACCCGTCCCAGCTCTCCGGCGGGCAGCGCCAGCGCATCGCTCTGGCGCGCTCGCTCGCGGTGGAGCCGAGCGTGCTGCTATTGGACGAGCCCTTCGGCGCGCTTGACGCCAAAGTCCGCAAAGAGTTGCGCCAGTGGCTCAGGCGTTTTCACGATGACTTAAAAATCACCAGCGTCTTCGTCACCCATGACCAGGAGGAAGCTTTGGAAGTGGCGGACCGCGTGGTTTTGATGAACGAGGGCCGGGTCGAGCAATTGGGCACGCCGGAAGAAGTGTATCATCATCCGGCCAATGCCTTCGTTTACAATTTTCTCGGTAACGTCAATCTGTTTCACAGCCGAGTGGAAGAGGGAAAAGTTTATCTCGGCGAGCTGCCCATCGAGTTGCCGGCGGAAAGCGCGCCGGACGCCAAGTCCGCTCTGGTTTTTGTCCGCCCGCACCTATTGGAGATCGAGCATCAACGGAACGGCGGCGATAATTTCCATGCGAAGGTGACTCATATCAATGCTGCGGGTCCGCTGGTCAAAGTCGATCTGGTGACCGATTGGGGCGCTCCCGTTCACGTGGAGCTCTCGCATGGGCGATACTCTTCGCTTGGTTTGAAGAGGGAAGATGAGGTATTTGTGCGGCCGAGGGAAAGAAGAGTCTTCGTCAAAGCGGAAACAAGCGATGAAATCAAGGAATCAATCGACGCATATGGTCCTCGCGCATAGTTTTCGTTGGATGGCACGGTATTGCCAACGCATCACTGACCGACAGGTTGCATAGCTGTTATCAGTCCGACTCGATTTCAGCCAGCCTAAATAATTGGTAGCAAAGAATTGGCGAATCGTGTCGATCGCCGCTGGGCAATTTTCAATTGTTGCCAATTCCCAGTTTTACAATGTCGTCTTCGAGCTTGATTGTTTTCAGAGCTGGATCTAAAGCCTATAAATTGGAAGAAGCGTGGGGCGATGAAGAAAGTCGTACTCTTGGCCGGCGTTTTTCTATGGCTTACGTCTGATCAGCAGGTGTGGAGTCAGACGCGGACTAAACTCAACGTGGTGTATCCCGCCGTCACCGGCGTGATGACGGCGTTGTGGGTCGCGGCGGAATCCAAAGCATTTCAAAAATACGGGCTCGATGTCAGCCTGCTTTACATCGCATCGGCTCCCCAGGTCGTTCGAGTGATGTTGGCAGGAGAATCTCAGATTACCGTTACCGGCGGCGCGGCGGTGGTCAGTGCCAATCTCAGCGGCGCGGATTTCGTTTTTATCGGCGGCATTGTCAACGTTCCGGCGTTTTACGTCATGGCGACGCCGGAAATCAAAAGTCTTGAGGATCTGAAAGGCACGACCGTCGGCGTCACCCGTTTCGGATCTTCTTCGGATTTTGCGATGCGCTATGTGCTGCAGAAACACGGCTTGAGGCCGGAAAAAGACGTAACTCTGCTCCAGCTCGGCGGCATGATAGAGTTGGCAACTGCGCTTTCCAAACGGCTCATCGCGGCTGCGACGCTCTCGTCACCCGCCGACCTTCGCGCGCGCAAGAGCGGCGCACAGGAATTGGTCAACATGGCCACGACCGGAGTCTCGTTCCCACAATCGGCGATCGTCACGACTCGATCCTACATTCAGGCTCACCATGACGATGTTTTGAGCTTTCTTAGAGGTTACTCGGAAGGAATGCAAAGAATGATGTCGGATAAGACGATGGCAAAAAAGGTCATCGAGAAATATACCCGAGAGACGAATCCTGAGATTCTCGAGTCGACCTACCGATACGGCGTGGATTACATAGCGCCGATCCCATATCCTGCTAAAGAAGGAATAGCGGAGATTCTCAAACAAAGCAGTCATCCTAAAGCCAAGACAGCGAACCCGGATGATTTTGTTGATATGAGCTTGGTTCGAAAATTAGAAGACGGCGGGTTCTTTCGTCGAGCCGGGCAACGGTAGTAATTGCGCGTTTGTAAAGAGAGGAAACGCAATGATTCGAGGATATCCAATTTTTGATGCCGACGCCCACGCGATGTTGTGTCCAAAGATGTGGGAGGAGCTGCCGGCGGCTTATGCCGCGCGGCGGCCTCGTCCCGTCCGCATCGACGACGCCGCAGATCTCGGCCGTTGGACCAACGGCTGGTTGATCGAAGGGCGTTTGCTGCCGGCTCCATTCGGTCCGGGAGCTCAACCTGGCAATGAGCCGAAAAGAGTTCTGAAAGAATTTGGCGCGCCGGCCGATTCGGCGCATTTTTCCATCGGCAGCATCACCTTGGCAGATCCCCAAGCGCGTATTCGAGATCTGGATGAAGCCGGAGTTGATGCTCAAATGCTTTTCCCGACCACGCTGTATGCGCGTATGACTGCCGAGCCCGGTTTCGAGGCCGCGCTGTTTCGCTGTTACAATCGCTATATGGGGCGTCAATGCGCGTTTAACGCGAGACGGTTGAAATGGGGTGGATTGTTGCCCATGCGCGATCCGCGCGAGGCGTTCGAGGCGATCGAGGAGATGCAGACGTTGGGCGCCAGCGCGGCGGTTGTCTTTGGCACGGTGGGCGACCGTTTGCTATCGCACTCGAGCTTCACGCCAATTTGGGAGAGATTCGCGAGTTACACGCCATTCGAGCAGGTTTGCCAAAATCTTTTTGAGACCCACGGCATCGGCATGAGCCTGCCGGCGCAACTGGCATTTGTCGCCCTGATCGGCGACGGCATCCTCGACCGGTTTCCGTCACTGAAAGTTGCTTTTCTCGAATTCGGCGCCGAATGGATCTTCTACATGATCGGCCGGCTCGGACATTATCTGCCAATTGACCGGCGCGATATGCCGATCAAGGATTCGTTGCCCAAGCAACGCATCGAGGATTACTTAATCTCGGGTAGACTCTTCGTCGCCGCCGAGGCGGAAGACCAATTGCTGCCTCATGAGCTCGCCGTCATCGGCGAAGATCACATCGTTTGCTCTACCGATACTCCGCACTCGGAAAAGCGTGAAAACTCAGCGACTAAAATTATCGAACGGACTGATTTGTCAGAGCCGCAGAAAAGAAAGATTCTTTACGACAACTCGGTGCGGCTCTTCGGCGAGCCATAAGCGCAGCGTTTACACGGTCCGCTTAACGTTGTTAACTATAATACACGCATCAATTAATTCGGCGGAAAAAGAGAAAGGAGCCTCGTTTATGCGCGAAGCAATTACCGTTGAAATTCCTTACACAGTCGACAACGGCGAAGCTCTCGTCAACGAATCCTTCGGCCCGAAAAATATTCACGGACGACGGTCGGGAGCGGTCGAGCTGAAAACAATGACGCTCCTTAACGGCAGGGCGCTGGGCGAGCGGCTTTCTCTGGACGAGCAAGGCCTTGTCTTTGTCGAGCATAAGACAAAGGTCGCGGATTTTTTCGATGAGAATCAATTGAAGTCCGTTTATTACCCGGAGATCGACCAGTTGATCAAGCGCGAGTCGGGAGCTTCGCGAGTCGTAATCTTCGATCATGCGCACCCCGGTTCTGCAGGCGCACAACGACTACACCGAATGGTCCGGTCCAAACCGGCTGCGCGAGATTCTGCCGGAGGAAGCCGAGGAGCTGCTCAAACGCCGCTTCGCGATCATTCAAGTATGGCGCGCGATAAATCGCCCGATCCAATCCAATCCGTTGGCGCTTGCCGACGCCAGAAGTGTTGCGTTTGACGATCTGATGGTGGCAGAGCGCCGCTACCCGCACCGGGTCGGCCAAACTTATCGGCTTAAATACAATCCGCATCATCGCTGGATTTATTTTCCCGAGATGCGCCGTGACGAAGCGGTCGTTTTCAAAGTTTACGACTCGGACAAGAATCGGGCGAGATTCACGGCGCACACTTCGTTCGCCGATCCGGCAACTCCGCCAAACGCGCCGCCGCGACAGAGCATCGAGATGCGCGCTTTTGCGTTTTTCGCGTAGTCAGGGATCAAGCTGAGTTGGTGTGTCCGTGACGAATTAAAGATTCAATTTGGGGAATGATGGGCGTCCCTTCGTGACGTCATTTGATCTGAAGCCTGTGCGCTCCTCTGTCATTCCGGCAGTATCTCGGCCAAATAATTCGGCGCCGCAGTTTGACATGTCTTCTTAACACGCTGCGATCCGTCATTTATAAATAGAGCAAATCTGCTTTCAGCAGGAGAGTCTACTTTTTGGAGGATTCATGAGTATTCGTGTGGCAGGAATTGTCGGAAGTTTGCGAGAGGGCTCATTGAACAAAGGTCTGTTGCGCGCCGCGGCCGAGTTGGCGCCCGCTGGAATGGAAATCGAGATTTACCTACGGCTCGGCGAGATCCCGCCGTACAATGACGATGTTTTCCAGAAAGGTGATCCCGAGCCGGTGGCCGATCTGAAAAATTTTATCGGCGGCGCCGATGCGCTGCTGATTTCGACGCCGGAGTACAACTACGGCGTCCCCGGGGTTCTCAAGAATGCCATCGATTGGGCGTCACGGCCGGCGGGCAAGTCTGTGCTCAACCGAAAGCCGGCAGCGATCATGGGCTGTTCGCCTGGATTGGGCGGTACGATTCGCGCCCAGCATTCATTGCGCCAGTCGTTTGTCTTTACCGAAACGCACGTGATGTCGCAGCCGGAGATCAAGATCCCATCGGCGGCGCCGCTGTTCGATGCGTCGGCAAAACTGACCGATGAAAATACCAGCAAAAATTCTGTCAGTCCTACGAACCAAAATTCCCACGCGGCATTGACAGTCATAAACCTCATCAGGTAGTCTGCGCGCGAAATTGAGACGGTTGGAGTCGGTCTCAAAACATCAGGGAAAATGGGAGGCAAAAATATGTGGAAGAACTTGGTTCTTGGGCTCGCGCTGGCGACGCTTGTCGGTTTCAGAGCAGAGGCGGCTGATAGCGACTTGCAACAAATCGCCGACGCGTTGGACGTATCGACGACCAAAACATTCCAGTTCACCGGCAACGGCTCGATGTATTCGCTGGGCCAGAGCACGAGCCCAGCCGCGCCTTGGCCGAGATTCTTCGTGAAAAGTATGACGCGGGTTTACGATTTTACAGGGGGCGCGATGCGCGATGATGTCGTGCGTATGGCGGCAGAGCCGCCAACGTTGGGTCCCGAGCAGCAAACCATCACGGCCGTCAGCGGCGATCACGCCTGGAACGGGACGGGTAAAGAGACGGCGCCGAGACTGTTTGAGGCCCCTGAGCGTGCCCATCAAATCGTGATCTCGCCCCACGGTCTATTGCGTGCGGCATTTGCCAGCAATGCGACGGTCACGAAGAGGACGATCGAAGGGCGGCCGATGACGGTCATTTCCTTTACTGACCGGGGTAAACACAAGGTAGTGGCTTACGCCAACGATCAAAACGCCATCGAGCGAGTTGAATCGCTCTACGGCCATCCTGTCGTCGGTGATCTCAAGGTTGTGACCTATTACGGTCCGTATCGTGATTTTGCCGGCGTTAAGTTTCCGACCAAAATTGTTCAGTACCAAGACGGCTTGCCGACTTTGGATCTGACGATCACCGCCGTCAGAGCGAATCCGCCCGTCGATATCCAAGTACCCGAGCAGGTCCGTAACGACCCGGTGCCGGTGAAATCCGAGAAAGTGGCGGATGGGGTGTGGTACATCACCGGCGTATCGGCCTATACCGTGCTCGTCGAGATGAAGGACTACTTGATCGTCGTCGAAGGTCCGCATGGCGAGCAGCGGTCGATCGCGGTGATCAACGAAGTGAAAAAGCTCGTGCCCAACAAACCGATCAAGTACTTAGTCAACACGCACCATCACTTCGACCATGCGTCCGGTATTCGAACCTACGCGGCTGAGGGTGTGACCATCGTGACGCATGAGATTAACCGGCCGTGCTTTGAGCGTGCAGCGTTAAATTCTTGGACCTTGGCGCCCGACCGCCTGGCGAAATCGAAAAAGAAACCGGTGTTCCAAACGATGGGCGACAACATGGTACTAACCGACGGCACGCGCTCGGTGGAGCTTTATCAGATTCTCAATAACAACCACCATGACGGGATTGTCATGGCCTACCTGCGCAAAGAAAAAATCCTGATCGAAGCCGATGCTTTTACACCGGGCCCGGCGGGCGCGGAGCCGCCCAAGGTGCCGAATCCGTTTGCTGTCGCCCTCGATGCCAACGTTCGGCGCTTGAACATCGATGTCGATCGAATCGTGCCGATCCACGGCCGGATCGTACCTTATAGCGAGCTGCTCGCGGCCATCGGCAAAAAGCCCGCGCCGGTAAAAAAAGAGTAGTCTCATCCAATCAAGGCGCGAGCGCTGCTGTTCGCGCCTTGATTCATCTCGTTGAACCGAGATTTCCAATCATTCCAATTGATCGTCTGATTTTTCATTGCGTATCAAGCGCGCCCTCTTGCCGCTGCCCGCCAGTCCGATTTAAGATGAGCGGAGTTTTTGCATTGGCACCTCCAGTACGGGAGTGATTGATGCCTTTCGATTATTTTTCCGTCGGCCGGAGTCCGGACCCGTGGGAAGACATGGTATGACAAAAATTTTGTTGAGTTTTATAATTACTCTCGTTTGGCTCGTCGGCGCCGATGCACAGACGCCTTTTTACCAAGGCAAAACGATTACCATCATCGTCGGTTATCAGGCCGGCGACGGTTACGATATCTGGTCGCGCCTGTTAGCCGCGCATATGGGTAAGCATATTCCGGGCAACCCCGGCATGATCGCGCAAAATATGCCGGGCGCGGGTTCGATGATCGCCGCCAACCACATCTTTAATGTGGCCAAGGCCGATGGCCTGACCTTGGGCTCGATTGGTCCCTCGCTCTATCTCGATCAGCTCGTCGGTAAAAAGGAAGTCCATTTCGACTGGGCCAAATTCGGCTGGGTCGGTTCCACCGAGAATACGCCCTGGCTTTTTTACATGAACAGCAACACACCGTACAAATCCATGGACGACGTGCGCAAAGCAAAGGAAGCGCCGAAGTGTTCGGCGACCAGCACCGGCACCAGCGGTCACTTTATTCCCAAGCTGCTCGAAGAAGCTTTGGGCGCTAAGTTCAACGTGGTCATGGGCTATCAGGGCGGCGCGGAGCAGGACTTGGCCTTCGAAAGGGGCGAAGTTGTCTGCCGGTCCCTGAGCATTCCCACGTTCTTCGCGCGCGAACCGTTCACCACTTGGCGCAAGAAAAACATGGTGCGTATTCTCTTACAAACGGGGCGCAAGCGTGACGCCAGGATGCCAGACGTGCCGACGATCCATGAACTCATGAATGAATACAAAACTTCCGCGACTACGCGGGCGCTGGTCAGCGCCGTGCTGGCTTCGGGCGATCTCGGCCGGCCGTTTATTACGCCGCCGGCCACGGCTCCGGACCGGCTGAAGATCCTTCGCGACGCCTTTCGGAAAACGATGGCGGATCCGGCATTTTTAGCGGACGTTAAAGCAAGAAAACTTGAGGCCGATCCTGATTATGGAGAGGATCTCGAAGTGATCGCGAAAGAAGCGGTGTCGCAGCCGCGAGAAATTATCGAGCGAATGAAAAAGCTGCTGAGCGAGTGAAAGAGAGGATTGATTGAATGGCGGATTTAAAGTGTCCTAACTGCGCTCGCGCTTTTGTCCGGCGCGTTTCCCGGACCGGCCTGGGCGAGAGGCTTCTCAGCGTCTTTTACGTTTATCCGTTCAAATGCCAACTCTGCGGCTACCGCTTCCGGTTTTTCCAATGGGGGGTTCGGTATTTCAGGGTCGAGGAAGATCGACGCGAATACGATCGCATGGAAATGAATTTTCCGGTTACTTTCGCGTCCGAGGATGCGTCGGGGGACGGCACGCTGATGAACGTTTCGATGGGCGGATGCAGCTTGAGAACCCGAGCTGAACTTCCGATAGGAGCGATCATCAAGCTTACCTTGCAAGTTTCCAGCGACGTTCAGCCCGTGGTAGTCGATGCCGCAGTTGTGCGCAGCGTGCGTGCCGGCGGCGTGGGCGTCGAGTTTCTTCAGTGGCAGCAAAGCGAGCGGGAACGATTGCAGCTTTTTGTCAGGGGCCTGCTCATCGGTCATAACGCCGATTTAACTTCCGCTTCCCGGACTCTGCAAAATCTACCGCGCTAGTTGCCGGCGGCCGGTGGCGCGGCTTCACGTCCTACGTACTTGCTTCATCCGGAATTCAAAAAGAATCGGCTCGCCCTGCAATCCTTTGTCAGACTGGCGCTCGCAACCCGCGACGCGCAAGAAATAACCGCAACCACGGCAAGGCTGCAGCGGGTCTCATAGCGGCGCACTTATCGCGACCAAAGCCTTTGCCACCATTTTTCCTGGGCGTCGACGGTGTTGGAACCGAGATTCATCTGAGCGCGGATGTCAGTGAGTTTCCAGCCGGTGAGATCGGCGAGCTGGCGTGCTTCGTTTTCCTGGCGTCGAAGGACCTCACGGCGGTATTCCTCACTGGCGGGGCAAAACGTTTCCTCCCCCTTCCATGGATGGCGCAGCACGTAGCGGGCTTGAAAATTATTGCGATCGGCGGTTTCCTGCAGGACCAGATCTTCGGGAAAATGCTGTGCGTCATAGCGCACGTGCATGCGCGTGACGAAAACATCGCGCGCACCGCTCGTCGGCGCGGGAACCGGCCGGCGTCCAGGACCCGGGATGAATGCGGGTCCGACCTCATTATTCAACCAGAAAACCCCGAGGCCGCGAAGCTCTTCATAGGACAGCGGCTCGGCCGCGCACGGATCACACCAGTTCATGTCCCAAGCGTATTCAGTAAAAACTGCGCGCATGTCCGCTTGCTTTACTTGTTGATCGAACATGTCGCGATAAAAATCTTTGAAGCGTGTCTTGATATATATCGGCAGATCCATTCCTGTCGGCAGCTTCACCGAACGGTAATTGGTCGGTTCGACGCGGCCTTTTTGCGTTAGCGTGTAGATGAACAATTCCTGATAACCGTCGGCGTTGAGCGTGCCGAGACGAAGCGGCAGCATGAACTTCGGCGACTCATAGGCGACCTGGATGGGGCGCAGATAGTTGAAGCCGAGTTTCGACTGCTCTTTCAGATTCACCTTGGCGACGAAGAAGTGCATTTTCTGTTTGATGTAGCTGCCGAGCACTTCTGAGGCGCCTCGGGGCAGTCGATAGCCATTTTCCTTAAGCCATGTTTCCAATCCTTGGCCTTGCCTGGCTGAGAGAATGACGATGTCGTATTCGCCGACCGTATACTGAGCTTGAACCGTGACGCCGAGGGCTTCGGCGCGACCGACAGACGACTTACTCGCCGGCAGAGCGGCGTCGCGGCTCATCTGCCGCTCCATCAGCGCGAGCAAGCACGGGCTACCGTCGAAATATTCGACCAGCCGCGGCGAAGTGTAGGCATCGAGATGATCGATCACTTTCTTATCGCCGACGTTGATACAGCAAACTCTTTCGGATCGCCTTTAAAGTCATTGACCATGGTGATCACGGTCTTGTCGTCCTGGCGCGCCAAGACGACCTGCGATGCTTTGTTGAAGATCTTCGTGTCGGCTTTGGCGACGTAAAAACCGCAGAACGCCTGGGCGGTTTCGATTTTAACCGATAGGCTAAGCAGCAGGACGAAGAACCATGCGACCTTTTTCATAAGCTTCTCCTTTGTTGCCGGTATTTGGGCTGTTCCATTGGTACTTTGCTCCAGGAATCAGGTAATCGATCAGCGGTGTCAGTACGGAACAAATCGCCAGCGACCAGAGCAATCCGTTGGTGCGGTAGAGGACGAATTGAATGTAAGCGGCGCCGCCGGCGACTAGCAGAGCGAAGAGAATTCTCCCGGCGCGCGAGTCGGGCGTGGTCTTGGGATCGGAAATCATGAAGAACGTGAACAACAAAAGCGCGCCGCTTTGCAGTTGCTTCAGCGGAATCGCGAGCGGGTCGCCGAGCCAATAGGCTCTACCGAATAGGATCGCCGCGTAGGAAAAAATAAATGCATAACTTACGTCGCTGCGCAGCGCCCGGTGCACGACCATCCCGCCGAGGCATGCCATGAGAAAGCCGAAGTAAAGTTTACTGCCCCACTGCGCCGGCGAGACCCAGACTTCGCCGCTGAGCGCGATCATCGCGA